>Ga0209000_1000183_pt1 | contig 80466 bp, 79 predicted proteins | sample RifGroD2_FD_183998 | JGI IMG/M metagenome (GOLD analysis project Ga0209000, IMG submission 183998) | Groundwater microbial communities from Rifle, Colorado, USA - Groundwater D2 (SPAdes) (version 2) | ecosystem: Environmental > Aquatic > Deep subsurface > Groundwater | place: Rifle, Colorado... | reverse complement strand
TCGGACTAGCCGCACCGCTTCCATACGAATCCGAGGCAGACGATTGTATGTTGTGTACATTCTCATATTTTAGCAGGAATGGTTCCAAGGTATTGAACCACAACAAAGGATTGACATTTCCTTATTTTTATAGTATAATTATGAATATTTAAAATAAAACAACGGGAAAGGCGGTTTTGGCCGCCGAATGGCTGATCTTTTAAAATTTAACCTTCAACCAAGCCAAGCTTAGCTCTGTTAAGCTTAGCTTAATCAAGGCGCGCTTAAACGCGCCGAAAGGAGTATGTGATGATTTCTTTTATTGCCGGCGGCGGAGCCGCTGAGATTGGCGCGAGTTTTTACGTTTTGCGGCTGGGAGATACTTTTATCGGCGTTGACTGCGGCTTCAGGCCGACTGCCGCGAACCACAATCCGTGGGACGTCGAAAAAATCATGCCGAATTTTGATGTCTGTCCAAAGCTTGACTATCTATTTTTAACCCACGGCCACCTTGACCACGTCGGAGCGGCGCCTTGCCTTCTTGAACGGTTCAAAAATTTGCGAATCTTCACGACCGAACCGACGAAGTTCATAGCGCTCGCCCAATGGCACGAAACGCTCAAAATCGCCGAACGCGATAAAACGCCACCGCCTTTCAGCGGCGACAGCGTTCATTCCATCGCTTCAAAAATCCGCGTACTGGAGGTCAATTCGGAAAAGAATTTCGGCGAATTTTCGGTAACCGCGATTCCGGCCGGCCACATTCTTGGGGCGGTTTCTCTACTTTTCAATTACAAAGGAAAAAGAATTTTCTTTTCCGGGGACATCTCGTTTCAGGATCAGGAACTGATCAAAGGCGCGAAACATGATTTTCAGGTTGATTATCTGATATCCGAAGCAACCTACGCCGGAAAAAGCCGACGCGACAGAAGAGAAGAACGCGACCGGTTTCTCGGCGACGTAAGACAAATCATTAACAACCGCGGCCGGGTTTTAATTCCTTCGTTTTCAATCGGCAGGGCTCAAGAAATCTTTGAGATGCTGCGGAAGTCGGATATTGCCGAACTGGCGCCGATTTACATTGACGGCGCGGCGAGAAGCATGACCGACATTCATCAGGTCTTCCTGCCTCACAAAATTAACAGGCACGTAAACAAGCACTATGTGGAGAACGTGGCGCATCGCTTAAAAATTTTTGAGCAAAAGCCATGCGTCGTGATCGCTTCCTCGGGTATGCTGTCCGGAGGCGCTTCGGTTGGCTACGCCAGAAATTGGCTGGGACAGGAAGAAAACGCGATTCTTTTTCCGGGATATATTGATCCGTTTTCTCCCGGGTACGCCGTTCTGACAACCGACCACGGGGATTCCGTCGCTTTGCCGGAAAAGAACAGGACCATTCGGGCTTACATAAAACGATGCAGAACAGACCAGTACCACCTCTCGGCCCACGCCGACCAGTCCGAACTGCTTATGATGAGAGAGACGTTGAATCCGCAATTTACTATTCTGGTTCACGGCGAACCGGAGGACATGGAAAAAATGATCGCGGAAAACGCTCTTGGTTCCATTTTCACGCCTAAAAACGGCGAGGAAATCGTATTAGAATAGAAAAAATAAAAAAGACCTGCTCGGTTTTCCGAACAGGTCTTTTTCACGCGCTTTTTTTAAATTTTCTCCAAACCGACCAAATAAATCTCCTTGCTTCCTTTTTTCGAAGCGGCGGGTTTGAAGATTTTTAAAAGTTTGAATTTAGCTTTGTATTCCTTAAGGAGTAACGGCACTTCCGGCCCCTCAAAGACCTTAACATAAACATGGCCTCTTGTTTTTAAGAGTTTTTCGGAAATTTCAAAAGCCCGCTGGGCGATTTCGCGCGACCGTTCCTGATCAAGCTCTTTCTGCCCGGAGGTCTTCGGCGCCGCGTCGCTTAAAATCGCGTCAAACAGCTTTCCGCGACTGAATGATAAAACCTTTTCTTCAAATTGAGAGTCAAAAACATCCAAGACCGAGGTTTTGACATTATCCAATTCTTTGAACTGCCCAACCGGCTCAATATCAACGCCCACGACAAGCCCTTTTTTGCCGACAATCGGAGCGGCAACCTGAAGCCAGCTTCCGGGCGCCGCGCCCAAATCCAGTATAAAATCCCCGCCTTTAATCAGGTGGAATTTTTGATTTGCCTCAATCAGCTTATAGGCCGAACGGGCGCGGTAGCCCTCGGTTTTAGCCATTTTGAAATAGTGGTCGCGAAATGTTGACATAGGCATATTGATGGTTTTTTAATATTCTAAAACGGTTTATCCACAGGTTATCAACAAAACCGGCGATTCGGCGACATGGCCGCCGGTAAGCTCGCTATCAGACGACCTTATAATGAGGTCTATACCTGAATCTCAAAAACAAGAAAACAAAAAACGCGGCCAAAGCCAGTCCGGCGCCCCAATTAAAAGCCGTTGCCACGCCGAATTTGTCCCACAAAAAGCCGAAAATCAAACTCGCGGGCAAAAGCGCTATGCCGTTAAAGGCGTTGTATATTCCAAACGCCGTTGCTCTCAACTTTTCTTCAACCAAATCCGCGACAATCGCCCGGCCGATTCCCTCGGTAAAAGCGCTGTAAAAACCGTAAACCGCGAAAAGAATCCAGATCGCGGACACGGAATGAAGCCGGGCGAAAAGGAAATAAGTCATTGAAAAAATAAGCATTCCGACCATAAAAGTATTGCGTCGGCCGATTTTGTCCGACAAAATCCCAGCCGGAGTCGAAAACAAAGCGAAAGTTATGTTATAGACGAAATAAATAATGGGTAACAGAGCCAAAGCAACGCCGGCGTCTTTGGCCCGCAGGAGTAAAAACGCTTCCGAGGACCGGCCGAGCGTAAAAATAGTGGAGGAAACGAGAAAAATTATAAAAGGCGCTCCCAACGGTTTAAATGAAAATTTTAGCGGCGGCGAGGTCTGAAGCGGCGTTGATTGGGTGGAATCAGGCAGTGCGCCTTGGCCGACGCCTCCGTTTTTAACTTCCCGGACAAACAACTGTAGAATCAAAACTGCGAAAAAACTGGCGATAAAAGAAAGAAGAAAAAGCGTCCTTAAATTGTTATCAATCAAGGGCAAAAGGAAAAAGGCGAGCAACGGCCCGAGAGCCGCGCCAAAAGTGTCAGCTCCGCGGTGAAAGCCGAACGCGCGGCCGAGATATTTCCTCTCGCAGGACAAACTGATAAGAGCGTCGCGGGGCGCATCGCGGAAACCTTTGCCGACCCTGTCCATAAAGCGGGTTAAAAGCACTTGCCACGGCGCGGTTGTAAAAGCCAGAAGCGGCTTCATAATTGCCGACAAACTGTAACCAAAAACCGTGAATGGCTTGCGAACCCCCCATTTGTCGGACAATCTGCCGGCAACGACCTTCAAAATGCTCGCGGTCGCGTCGGCGATTCCTTCAACCAAGCCGACAAAAGCGGTGCTTGCCCCCAAAACCGAGGTCAAAAAAATCGGAATAAAAGGAAAAATCATGTCCGAAGATAAATCGTTCAAAAAACTGACCGCACCCATGGAAATAACGTTCCTGGAAAGCCCAAAAAATTTGGTCGGTTTTTTAACTTCGTTTTGATTTATCTCGCTCATAATTTGCTTATTTAATCCGCTTTACCGTTCAAAAAGCCGCTTTGTAAAACGGCTTTTTGATGAATTATGTTCTGCGCCAATAATTATCGAAACAGCGTCAGGAAGGCCTCGGCTAAATTGGCCGTTCGCAAAGCAGCCTTTTCAAGAAAACTGAGATTCTGGCCTGACGGAATGTCGTTATTAAACGAAGATGGCGGGGGAGGGGGTAGCGCCGGTTCGGTCGGCGGCGGCAACGGCAAGGGCTCGGTAGTTGGCTGTTGTAATAAAGGTTCGCTGGGCGGAGGCGCCGGTGTTTGTGTCGGCGGCAAAATCGTCCCGGAAGCCGTCTTGCACTCGCCTTTATACTGAACTCCGGCTTTCGCCAATTTCGCGAAACATTCGTTTGAATAGGTGCGGTTATCCGTGCCGCAGACCGGATTATACAAAGTGACGCAAAAACCTTCGGCTGGCGGCTGGATTGACGTTGGGGGGGCGGCGGGCGGTTTAACGCCCGGAATTTGAGTGGGAATTTCGTGCGGCGGCGCGGTTATGGTTCCTTCGCCTTCCGAAGCACAGCGATAATAAGTACCGCATTCACGGGAACTGAAAGCAACAATCTTTTTCTGCCCCTTCGGACATTCCGCGACTGTCGGCATTGCCGGACAAACGGTTCTTTCACCCGGTCGAGGACCTGTTCCCGGTACTTCCAAAGATGGCGCTTCTTTTGGCTCAATCGGTTCTTTTCGCTCGCCCGGCTCTCCGGGAAATCCGCCGCGCAGTTTCTCGGCGCATTCTTTCGCGGCCTCAGCTTTTTTATGCGCGTATTCTTCCGGATTGGCCTGCAAAAGCGCTTTGTCAAACGTACTCACAATTCCTGAAACACAGCGGCCGAATTCGTCAGCGGACGCGCCGGGAGGAATCTGTACCGGCTTTACAAAATCCGTTCTCAAACGCGGCGCTTCCTGCCCCGGCGGAATGCCGCCTTCTCCGGGCCGAACATCCGGCTTTCCCGAAGGGCCGAAACTAAAGCATTCTTCTCTGTGTTCTTTGCAATATTTAATACATTCATCGGGAGAGGAACAGCCGCCCGGGCCGATAAATTGGGCCTTTTTTACGCCTTCTTCTTTTATACCAACGGAAGGCAGGGTTCCGAAAACCTCCGGTTTTCCGCGAAATTCATTCTCCAACTGCCTGAACTCCTCAAATTTTCTGAATTGCTCGCCCTCCATTTTCTCAAGCTCTTTTTCCGGCCGGAATTCGCGACTACCCAATTCGCGGTTAAATTCTTTCAACATTCTCATCGCTTCTTCCTGAGGGATATTGGCGTGAGCCGTGCCAAAAGCGATACACTCTTCAACATGCTCCGGCTCGCCGCAATACGCCCGGCACTCTTTTTCGGACTTACAGCCCCCGGGTCCGCCGCTCTCGTCCATTTTTTTCTTCAACTCCATGCCCCGTTTATAACGCTCCTGCTCATTTTCAGAAACCAAATTATGTTCTTTCGCGAACGCGAAACATTCTTCCTGATGAACCGGATCTTCGCAATATGTCCGGCATTCGGCTCCTTTGCATCCGCCGGGACCCGGCTCTTGAGCGAGTTTAATGAAATTTTTTGCCCGCTCAATTTCTTCCTTCGGCATCAAACCCTCCTGTTCGGCAAAAGCAAGGCAGGCCTCCTGATTTTCCGGCTTTTCGCAATAATTGCGGCATTCGGCTCCTTTACATCCGCCGGGACCGACTTTTCCCATCATTTTTTTCGCGCGTTCCAGTTCCTCTTTTGGAATAAGATTATGTTCTTCGGCAAAAGCAAGGCAGGCCTCCTGATTTTCCGGCTTTTCGCAATAATTGCGGCATTCTTTCTCGTTCCGACATCCGCCCGGGCCGCCTTGCGCGACGAGCCGCGCTCGATTGGCGTCTTTCTCGCTTACCAGTCCGTGTTTTTTGCCAAATTCCAAACATTGTTCAATGTTCGCCGGATCATCGCAGTACGCACGGCAATCCTTTTCTCCGCGGCAACCCCCGGGCCCGCCTTGTTTAAGAACCTCACGGGCAGCAACTTTGACGTCTTCTATAAAAAACCCTGCACGTTCGGCAAACTCAAGACACTCATCCTGATGATCGGGATTTTCGCAATACGCGCGGCACGCTACCTCTCCGCGGCAGCCGCCCGGCCCGGTTTTGCCAATTATCTTTTTTGCCTTTTCAATGTCTTCTTTGGGGATAAGATTATGTTTCTCGGCAAAAGAAACACAGGATTCCTCATTATCCGGGTTGTCGCAGTAGGCCTTGCATTCGTCTTTATTGGCGCAGTTGCCAAGTTCGGAAACCGGAAAAACAATGTCCGTCGGCTCTTGGGCCGCGCTTAAACCGATAAAACCGAAAAACATGAATCCAAAAATCAGAATAAATAGAAAATATTTTTTATGAGGCATGCTTTTAACGCGTTTTAACGCTTATTAATTTATTTAAAAGGATTAACCGTAGTTTCCTCAAACGGATTTTTGTAGCCCTCGCCCAAAGGATTGACTGTTCCCTCGCCGAAAGGATTAACCGTTTCGGCGGCTTTTTTTGCTTCTTCTTCGGCTTTTTTATCGGCTTCCGCGGCCGCTTGGGCCAAACCGTCCTGCTTGCCGCTCTCATATCCGGCGGCATTTCCCAATCTCAGTCCTCGGGTTTGGCCGGTGTAAAACCCGGCTGCCGCGCCAAAAAGAAGACCGACAATGACGGCGCCCGCTAACATAAAGTTTCTTGTCTGATCCATAAAACCACAAACGAAAACTCGCGGCCGATAACCAAAACTTTCAAAAATATTTTAGTTGTCGGCGCGCGATAATCGCGCATTTTTAAAAGATAATAATTCATTATATCATTTTTTGAAAAGCAAGAGTAGTGCCACTAATCGGCAAATGAAAAATCCGCCTTCGCATTTAGCGAACGGCGGATTTTAATTTTAATTAAAATATTTAATCAAATCTGAAATGTTGAGAGGTGAAAACACGACATATTGGCTCATTAAGTTCAGAAAGTAAAAATAAACCCCAATAATCAAAACAAAACTTCCAAGGCCGATCAGAATTTCCCCGCCGGTCATCAATGTCGGATAAGCCGCTTTTTCCGCGATCTCTTTTTGGGACGCCAATTCCGATTCTTTTGCGTCTAACTTTTCTTTTAACCGCGACATTTCATCCTTGTCATCCCTTAACAGCCCCCTCATCTCTTCGGAAATTCCTTCGCCGTCAATCAGCATTTTAGCCATTTTTAATCGTTCTGCCGTGATTTCTCGGCTGTCTTTTAACATTTGTAATTCTGCGTTAATAATTTCAACGTCTTTTCGAGCGCCGGAAACGTTCTTTATTTCCCGCCAAACGCCATAAGCAATCAAAAATCCGATCGGTGAAACATAAATGCCCAACGCGACGCTCGCCGCAAGGCCGAAAACCGCGAAAACCATTCCAAAGTAATAATTCAAAGAAAAAAGAGTTGATTTAATCACCCGGCCGCCGTCTAAAACCGAGATTGGAATTATCAGATTCAAAAGGTTAATATACGCCGTAATAACAACAGCCGCGGCCCACATTGACTGGCCGGTTACGCTTAAAAGAAAGTAAAAACCGAATAGAGCGGCCAATCCAATGCCGGGGCCGGCCAGAGCAATCCTGTTTTCGGCCGCGTATCCGGGGAACGGTTCTCCGCTCATGGCTATCGCGCCAAACGGCGGAATCATCATCATTTTCCGCTTCTTGATTCCCTCCCGCCCCATCCAGTAATAATGGCCGGATTCGTGAACTAAAAGTGAAACTACAAGCACTATGGCCATTTTATAATTAAACAGCCATCCCCAAACAAGAATAGACGCCAAAACGCTTACGGCAAGCCAAAAATAAGAAAGGCCGCTATTCCGAGTCTCAGATGATTTTTCTGTCATCCGCTGTCTCCCTTTGTTAATTTCTTGTTAAAGATCTTTTTTAGAATAACGCAATCTTAAAATAAGTCAATTCAACAAAATGCCGCATGCTGTGTTTTTACAGTATACGGCATTTAATATCGGCATTTTGAGGCATTAGCCAATCGCGCGCAGCAAAATGACGAGAATTAGAATTACCAACGCAAGTATGCTGGCCACAAGCGCCGCCACAAACATTTTCCTGTTCATTTTTACCTCCTGTTTACCCCGTTAGAAATCCGATCCGCCAAGAGCGGGTCGGCAGTCGCCATTGGCGACTTATTTCTAACGGGGTCTGGGTTGCTCTTTTTACAATAACTCTGCCGTCGCGCGCAGATACGCTCTTACTTTTTCCAAATCTAAATCATCATCCTTGGTGCGAAGTCTACCTTCAGCGTCAATATTAAGCATAAGATCAGGAAATCCGCCACTTAAAAGCGGCCCGATCATCCAGAGATTTTCAGCAGACAAGCCGCCGGCCAGCCCGACGGTAAAAGGTAAATTTGCTTCCAAAACAGCCCTAAAGATTTCGAGTATTTCCGCAATTTCAAGGAAAGTCAAAGACTTTCCTCTTCCGCCGCTTCTGTCCAACAATATGTCGGTCGCGATGTTCCGATATTCCCGCAATCGCTCTATTAAAAGATGCGAGCTAATTTTTCTCGGAGAACCGGCTCCTGTCGGCGCCCAGTAGCTGACCAAATCCAGCGCCATGCTTCCGATTTGCAAAACTAGCCGGCTTTCCGGAAACTTATTTCTCCACTTTTCCAACTCCCTTGCGGATGGCCAGACCATGTTCAGTTGGAAACCATGGCAATTCTCTCCGGCCGCTTCCGAAAGCTTCATAAGCTGATCCGCGAGGTTCGGCTCCCTTGAATTGTAATGAACGAGATTCAAGGCCAGCGGATGTTTTTGAAAAATACTTTTGACCGCGCCAATTGACGGACATCTCTTCGGATTTGGCGGTTCAAGGCCGTTCAAGGTCTTCCAGCTTGCCAAGACCCCGCACATTATCAGGCGTTGCCCAGAATCAAATGTTTCCGGCAACGCGCCCAGCACAGCACGAACCTCATCAGGACTCATAAAACCCGTGATACCAATATATGGCTTATTTAACAGCATCTGCATTCCTCCTTTAAATTTCTATCAAACGCACATTAACTTTCTGCGGCACTTGATAAAGCAAAATCTCAACTTCTCCGCCAATAAGCGCCGATGTTTTAGTCGCGCGAGGAGAAAAGAAAACAGAAATAGCCAGCAGTGCCAATATTAACAAAGCTATTCCGAGGATACATCCCGTAATCAGCTCGCCGATCTTGCGGTTCTTCAGCTTTAAATAATCACGAATGAGTAAAACAAAAAGAAGCAAAAAAACCACAGCCACCATGCCTATTGCTCCTAAAATCACAAACATTGGTTCCACCCCCTTTTTTATATTTGTTAAAGATAAAAAATATTAGCATAAAATAGGCAATTTGTCAAGAATTGCGGAAAATAAATAAATTTGATAAAATCATCATAAAAACACGCTAATCCATACGTCGCACAATATTATGCAAGTTATAATTCTTGCCGGCGGAAAAGGAACCCGCCTGCCGAGCTCGGCCAAAGACAAACCAAAATGCCTGGTTGAAGTTAACGGAAAGCCGATTCTCCGGCATCAGCTTGATTTTTTAGCCATGCACGGCCTAACTGACATCCGTTTGAGCTTGGGTTTCAGGGCCGAACAGGTAATTGAGTATTTGAGGATGTTTCACGTGAAACATCCGGGTCGGAGTATTGATTATGTTATAGAAGATAAACCACTCGGTACCGGCGGCGCCATAAAATTCGCCTCTCATGACCTGAAAGACGGCTTTATGGTTCTTAATGGAGATATTTTTGCAAACGCCGATCTTAAAGGTTTCATCCGTCGCCACAAAGAATTAACACGGCAAAAAAAGATTCTCGGCAGTATTTTAGCCGTTCATATGCCTGACGCGCGCGATTTTGGCTTAATTAAGCATAAAAATGGTTTAGTTGAGGAGTTTTTGGAGAAGCCGGAGAAAAAACAGCCGGGCCATATTAATGCGGGTGTCTACATTCTCAACAAAAGGGCATTTCACAATGTTTCACGTGAAACATTTTCCATTGAGCATGACGTTTTTCCTAATTTGGCAAAGCAAGGCCTGCTTGGTGTTTATTTGTACAGCGGGGATTGGACTGATTTAGGAACAGAGGAACGGTTGCTAAATGTTTCACCCCGCTTAGAAAATTTATTTGACCTTTGATTTTTAACCAAAAGCCAGTTTTTCTCTCTAAATCCGAGCTGCCCTTGACCGCCTTGTGAATTTTCTAACGGGGTTTCACGTGAAACAATGTTCTGTCATTCTGACCCCGCCTTGGCGGGGGAAGAATCTCGCGCATTCGCGCTGTTTCCGGCCATACGAGCGAGATCCTTCGCTGCGCTCAGGATGACAGAGGGGCGATATTTCGTAATTCAAAGTAAAATCTAAAATGATTACAGAAAAACGCAAATTGGGCGATTTAGGCGAGGAAATCGCGGCAAATTACCTAAAAAACAAGGGTTATAAGATTTTGGCGAGAAATTACCAAAAACCATGGGGGGAGATTGATATTGTGGCTAAATTACCCATTATTTCACGCGAAACATTTGCTAATCGGGGTGAAACACTTGTGTTTATTGAGGTAAAAAGCCAAAAAATGGCTTTACAAAGCCATTTGCCGGAAGAAAATGTCCATTATTTTAAGAAAAAACGGCTTGAAAAGGCCGTTTTGAGCTATCTGGCGGAAAATAAGTATCCGGAAGAAACCGACTGGCAAATTGACGTTATTGCGGTAGAAATTGATTTAAAAACCAGAAAAGCCAATGTCAGACACATTCCAAATGCTTTTTAAAATTGTTTCACGTGAAACAATGTTCTGTCATTCTGAGGGAGTGAAGCGACCGAAGAATCTCGCGCATTCGCGCGGTTTCCGGCCATACGAGCGAGATCCTTCGCTGCGCTCAGGATGACAGAGGGGCGATATTTTGTAATTCAAAATAAAATCTAAATGGCCCGGAAATTAAATCCGGGCCGTTTTGCTTTTGCGGCTTACTTAGTTTTTTTATCTTTCAAAATCACCCAGTACCCTACAGTATCCCCTTGACAAGTAACTGGCGTTATTGAGCTGATTTCCTGATGAACTTGTTTCAATTTCATAAAATCAGCCAGTGATTCGCCAAATTTATTAGGCGAGGGATATTCACAATCTACACTACTAAAATCACTATTAAAATAGTAGATATCTTTAGTGTATTCTATCGGATTCTCCTCCATGTAATACCTCCTTTTCAACTTTTGTTAATTCTCGCTAATGTAGTAGGTCTGAACCGGCCGGCCAAGCAAGCTGTCCCAGAAAATCCGCGCTTTTATCAGCATTGGCTCCTGCTTTGCCTTATAGAAGAAATGCTGAGCCTCGTTCTCAAAAGACATTTCGGCATATTCAAGTCCCATTGTCAGCCAGCGCTCTCTGAAAAGCGGGCTTTGGCGGTAGAGAAACTCGGCTTGCGCCAACAGGCCTTTGTAATAGTTTCCCAATATCCGCCATTTGGTCAGAACATAAAACTCAATTATTTTTCTCAAAATTCTTTCCATCAGAACCACCTCCTTTGGTTTGCGGGTTTAGGTTATTTAAGTTGTTAAAGATACCCATATTATACGCCTTTAAATAAGTTTTGTCAAGACCAAAAAACAAACAGCTCAAGAGAATTTTTCCTCTTGAGCCGTATTTTGATATTTTTACTTTTGAACAAACCGTTAACTATTTTTTGCTCGCAAATAACCTGCTCTATAAACCAAAAAGAGACCGCTTATTGCCATTAGTGTTTTTGTTATTCCAGGCTCGGCCGCGTATCCTATTAAGAAGCACCCGATCGGACCTAGTATTTTCGGTATCAATTTTTTCATGCCTTCTCCTTTCTTAAGAAGAAATCTTTCCGTTCTTTACAAGCCACTGTTCCGCCGCCTCAACCGAATCCTGACAATGATCTTCTTTGCCCTTACAGCTTTTAACTACGCAATTGTCGTGCGTGGAACCGTGACCGGGTTTGATTTCCGGAAAATATGGAATGGCCTTGAAAATTTTATTCTTCTCCACTATAGACCTGAATGCAATTCTTTTTCTGGCTTCCTTGTTAATCATGATTTACCCTCCCTTTCAAAAAAGTGTGAATTAAGTTGTTAAAGATACCCATATTATACACCTTTAAACAAGCTTTGTCAAGAACAAGAGAGTAAACAAAAACGGCCCAAGAGAATTTTTCCTCTTGAGCCGTATTTTGATATTTTTACTTTTTTAGAATATCAATGATTTTTCTTCGTAACTCTTCGCTGTTCCAAACTGCTTCAATCGGGCAATAAAACTTTCCGTTTTTAAAAATTATGTGTGGAATAAGATCGCCTTCGTAGTCAAGCTGAATCCATAAAATTTGCGCATATTCTCCATCTGTAAGTTTGTCTTTTAAAAAACGGAACGCATTCGCAGGAATCTGCAAATAATATTTGTTGCTCACTTTCTCCTCCTTTTTTATTCAATTTTTGCTGTTAACGGCGGCTTTGATCGGCTTTTAAGAAATCTTTCCGTTCTTTACAAGCCACTGTTCCGCCGCCTCAACCGGGTCCTGAAAATGGTCCTCTCTATAACGGCATCCTTTTACAACACAGCTATTGTGAGTTGAACCATGACCGGCTTTGATTCCCGAAAAATAAGGAGTGGCATTGAAAACTTTGTCAAACTCCGCAAAAGGCCTTTTTGCGATTCTTACTCTGGTTGCTTCGTCAATCATGTTTTACCCCCCTTTTCAAAAGTATGGATTAAATTATTAAAGATAATCGCATTATACACTATTACTAATAATCTGTCAAGAATTTTACCCAAAACAAAACCGCTAAATTGGTTAGCGGTTCGCTTTTTTATGGTTAATTCTGGTCGTCAGGCCTAAATCGTTCCGGTAGTTCGTCTATGATTCCCAAAGACATCAGCTTGCCGTAATCCATCGGCAATAAACGGCGCTCATAAGGGTCAAAAAACGTGATAAGAACGTTATCTTCGCCGTTTCGCGAAGAGCTTGTTGAATCCTCTTTTACGTGCCGCGGTTGAGATATGACGCATGATCCCCAGTCAAAAATGGCCGAATACCGCTTGCCGCTCAATCTTCGCCAGAAGCTGTTTTTCTGCAACTCTTTTATCAAAAAACCTCTTAATTCCGGACGAATTCCCGACGGCGGCTCTTCAATCAATGACTCAACCTCGTCTTCGGTAATGATTAAATCGTCGTCGTTTTCACCCAAACAGCGGTAAAAAATGCCTTTATCCCGCCGAATGTCGTGGTACTGCAGATTTATCGTCTTCGCCAAATTGACCAGCGAAACGAACTCGTCGTCTTTAATCTTGTATTTTTGAGTGAAACGGCCGGCAATTTCAAAAATGTTGCCGTAATCAATCCCGCTGATCTTGCGAAGTTTTTTCTCAATAACGGCTTTTTTTGTTATCCAGTCAATCTTGCCGACCAGCAGTCCCGGCTCGGTCTGATCTTTGGAAAGAGCGTCCAAAACCTCTTGCCAGCGGGAAACGACCTTTTTGTCTTCCTCACTGCCGTTTTGTTCAACGTATCTTGCGCTTATTTCGCAGAACATCTTCTGGATTTCTAAGGCCGTGTACATTGAGCCACTCAAACACTCGAACTGCTTCCTTAAATTCGCGTCCCAGGAAATGTTGGATAAGGCGCTGAGCGGATCCTTTAAAAGCCGTCCTTTTTTGAATAAGTGCGGCGCCGATTCCAAAATGTCAAGAATTATCGAGCAGGTGCCGAATTTCAAATAAGTGGCGAGCGGGCTCATGTTTGAATCCCTGCCAATCAGATGGAGCCGTCGCCAATATTCTTTGTTCGCGTGCGGTTCGTCCTTTGTGCAAATAATCGGCCGATTACTGGTCGTCAAATTGCTCGAAACGCACATTATATGCTCGGCGCGTTGAGACATGCAAAAGTGAAGTCGGTTATCAAAACCCGTTCTGACATGGCCGTTTCCGGTGTAAATGACGCTCGTGACGAAATAAGTGATAAAATTGGCCATTAAAGCGTTAACGTCAAACGGCTTAACCATTTCCATAAAAAGATCCGGTTTAACAAGATAATTCTCGTGGCATCCCCATGTCTGGCCGGTTTCGTCATTATTGTTTTTATACAAGCAAATCCGATATTTCAGCGTTTCTCTCGCATCAATCAATTCGTTGGCCCGTTTTTGCAGGCGTTCCAAAAAACGATCTCCGGCTTGAGCCGCGCAGACCAGCTGTTTCGGACCGAGACACTCCGGCGTCGCGTATTCCGGGTGGCCGCCGGTGTCAAAGTAAAATCTCGCGCCGTTGGGCAAAAACTGGCCCCAAAGGTGCGTCGGTTCCCTGATGACCGAACAATTAATCGAATTTAAAAGATGTCTGATTATATTGTCTTGCCTGATGCTGTCGGTGAGAAACTCTTCCTTGCCGTGCGGCACTATTAAAATCGCGTATTCAACCTCCTGCCCCAGCAGTCTTTGTCTTTTCATTTTTTCTCTTTACCCGTTTTTAAAGAACTTGCTTCTAAAATAGCACAACAGGAAAAATTAACAACCCCGCACATAAGGTGCGGGGTAAATTTTGGTTCGTTAAGTCAGGCGTCTGAGCGGCAATAAGCGTTCGGGTATCTCTTCTTTTTTTAAGAGACCCGCGAGAGTTAATTTGAGGCAGGCCTCTTCCGAAAGTCGGTAGTCGTAAGGGTTATCAAGAAAAATATTTATCTTAATTGAGTCAATTTCCTGATTGTTTCTGATTCGCTGATTCGCTATTTCCTGTTTCATGAAAGCGCATAAATTCCAGTCAAAACTTAAATAGTACCTGTTTTCATTATTTTTTTCGCACTCCCGAATCAGAAATCCGCGCAGTTCGGCCCGGGCGCCCTCAGGCGGCCGGTCAATCAATTCTTCAATCTCTTCGTCAGTCAAGAGCGGTCGGTTATTTTTGCCCGCGAAAAGGTAAAATAAGCCCTTATCGCGGCGGATGTCGTGATACTGAACATTGATTGTTTTCGCGATATCGGCCAAAGAACAAAGCCGACCCTTAAATTCATATTTTTTGTTGCTTTTTAAAGCAAGATCAAACGCGCGTTCCTCGGAATATCCGCTCAATTGGCGGATTTTCTTTTCAATAACGGCTTTTTTGGTGAGCCAATCAATTTCACCGATCAACAATCCCGGACGGCTTTTAAGATTGGATAGAGCGTCTAAAACTCGTTCCCATTCAACAACAACCTTCTTGTCTTCCTCACTGCCGTAACCCTGAACAAATTTGGCGGCTTGCTCAAAAAAAATCTTCTGAAGCTCCAAAGCCGTGTACCGCTTGCCGTTTTCGCACTCGGCTTTATGTTCCAAAGTCGGGTCCGCGGCGAATTGATGCAGGGCGATGACGGGATCCGTCAAAACCAGTTTCGGATTAAGCCATACACGGCTCGCCTCAAGAATATCCAGAATAATGGAACAGGTGCCGAATTTAAGATAGGTCTGCAGAGGGGACATGTTTGAATCGCGGCTGGTTATATGAAGCCGGCGCCACCCTTGGCAAAGCGGCTCATTCCTGGCGTTTACTATGGGCCGGTTGCCGGTGGTTGAATTAACTATCTGATACCAGATATTATCGGCGCGTTGGGAGACGTGAAAATGAAACGTGCCGTCCAAATAGTTGCAAATACTGCCGTTGCCCGTGTAGATAACACCGCTGACAAGATACGTCATCAGAATTTTCAACGAATCGGAAGGCGACGCCATGTTGGTAAGTTCATCAAAAAAACGCGGTTCAACAAGGTAATTTTCGTGGCAACCCCATGTTTCTTTGCCGTCGCTGTTGTTTTTATAAAGATAAATCTGATGTTGGTAACCCCGCTCCTTCAATCTTTGATTGGCCCTGTTCTGAACCCGCTCAAGAAAGCGATCGCCCGCCTGATCCGCGCAAACAAGCTGTCTCGCGCCGAGGCACTCCGGCGTCGCGTATTCCGGATGGCCGCCGGTATCGCTGTAAAACTTTGCCCCATTCGCCAAAAAATTAGACCATGCGCGGTTTCCGTTTGAGAAAGAAAAACGAGAATCCGGGGTATAAAGATGTCCGACAACGTCGTAATACGTTGTCCCTTGAGCAATTATCTGTTCGTTGTTGGGCAACATCAAAATGCCGTATTCAACCTCTTGGCCGACAATCCTTTGATTTCTCATCGCCTGATTTTACCTGACTTTTTTAAAGAACTTGCTTCTAAAATAGCACGGCGCGAAAAATTGTCAAAACAAAAAGAGAGCTTTAACGGCTCTCTTTAATAATTTAATTTGTTTTTTCTTATTTGGCGGCGGGTCTGAATTGCTCGGGAATTTCGTCAATAATCTTATGAAATTTGAGTACCTCGTCGTATCCGAGCGGCAAGCGGCGCTCGTAGGGATTCGGAAATTCAAATGTTAGGTTTAAAAAACGGTTGTCAGATTTCTCCACGTCGGAAAGCTGTTCAATTTTCATTAAATTATCCTGTAGACAACAATAACTCCAGTTAAAAGTCATGTCGTAAATTTCCCCGTACTGTTTGAATTCCTTGACCAAAAAGCCGCGGAGTTCGGCCCGGGCGCCTTTGGGCGCGTCATCTATCATTGAATCAACGTCTTCTTTTGAAACAAGCGTTTCGTCGTTTTTGGAAACCAGATAAAACAGGCCTTTGTCCTGGCGAATGTCGTGATATTGATAATGCATCGCCATCGCCAAATCCGCCGGGGAAACAAACTGGTTCGGTTTAATCTCAACGCGTTTCCCGCAATAATCGAAAAAAGGGTCCAAAAAAACGTCACCTTCAAAATACTTGCAGATTTTCCGGATTTTTTCCGAAATTAGATATTTTTTCGTAATCCAGTCAATCTTTCCGACCAATAATTCCGGTTCGGTCGCGTATCTGGAAAGAGCGTCCAAAACCTCCTGCCAGCGGGAAACGACTTCTTTGTCTTCCTTACTGCCGTTTTGCTCAACGTATCTTGCCGCTGTCTCACAAAACATCTTCTGAAATTCAAGGGCCGTGTACTCCAAATAATCGGAACAAACGGAAACTGCTTTCAGTTTTGAGTCCCCGGAAATGTAACGCAATGACTCAATCGGATCTCTTAAAACCATGTTTCGGCCGAACAAGCGCGGGTTCGTTTCAAGCATCTCAAGAATGATTGAAGCGGTGCCGAATTTCAGATAAACGGCCAAGGGACTCATGTTTGAGTCGCGGGCGATGAGATGAAGCCGGCGCCACTCTTCTGTCTTTGCGTGCGCTTCATCCCGCGAATTTATCAGCGGCCGATTGCTCGTGGTTGAATTTGAAAAAATCCTCGTTATGCTTTTGGCGCGCTGAGAAACGTGAAAAGCCAAAGAATTATTGGACAATTTCACCACGTCGCCGCTTCCGGTGTAAATGACGCTGGAAATCAAATAACTGATGAAAATGTTCCTTAACTCGTTCTTGTCAAGCGGGCTGGTTAACTCGGAAAACAAACGCGGCTTTATCAAATAATTCTCGTGACAGCCCCATGTCTCGCCCCGATTGTCGGTATTGTTTTTGTAAAGACGGATTTGATAAGCCGGTTTTCTCTCTTTTAGAATCCGATTCGCCTGCGACTGAATTTGTTCCAAAAAGCGATCACCCGCCTGTTCGGCGCAGACCAATTGCTTCGGGCCAAGGCACTCCGGCGTCGCGTATTCCGGATGGCCGCCGGTATCGCAATATAATCTCGCTCCGTTGGGTAAAAACTGCGACAAAAGCCGATCCGAGTTTTCAAAAACGCGCTCTCTAATCGTGTCAAAAAAACATTTGGCGGCGTCGCTGCGAAACAGGGTATCGGGCAAGGCATAAGGAATGGTCGCAAGGGCGTATTCAACTTCCTGGCCGATAATTCTTGGTTTTTTCATTTTTCCTGCCTTTTAATTTTTCAAAGAACTTGAATATAAAATAACAAATCGGCGCAAATTGGCAAGCCCTAACTTGTATGATATTATTGTTTCATAAAATCTTTATATGTGCGGAATTGTCGGATACATAGGCAAACAAGAAGCGGCGCCGATTCTGCTTGAAGGGCTTAAGGCGCTGGAATACCGCGGTTATGATTCCGCGGGCATTGCCGTTTTCTCAAAAAAACGGGAAATCCTGGCGCTAAAAGCGGTGGGCAAAGTGGCCTCGCTTGAAGAAAAAATTTTGTCTCAAAAAAAACCGCTTAGCGGCGGCCTTGGAATAGCCCACACGCGCTGGGCCACTCACGGCGGGGTCTGCGAGAAAAATGCCCATCCTCACTCCGACTGCGAAAAAGAAATTTGGCTCGCGCACAACGGAATCGTGGAAAATTACGCCGAACTGAGAAAAGCGTTAATCAAAAAAGGCCACGTTTTTAAATCGGAAACCGATACCGAAGTAATCGGCCATTTAATTGAAGAGGAACAAAAACGCGGCGGTGCGTTTGAAGAAGCCGTCAGACGGGCTCTAAAAAAAATAAGAGGCACTTACGGATTGGCGATTTTTAACGCGAAAGAGCCGGAAAAACTGATTGCCGCGCGAAATTTCAGCCCTTTGCTGGTCGGCTTGGGAAAAGACGAGTATTTCATAGCTTCCGATCCTTCGGCGGTCATCAGGCATACGCGGGACGTCATTTATCTGCGCGACGGTGAAATCGCGATTTTAAGCCGCGGAGGGTTTCGCATCATCAATCTGGACAAAGAACTCGTTCATCACGCCCCGCAGACCGTCAATTGGACTTTTGAACAGGCACAGAAAGGGGGCTACAAACACTTTATGCTAAAAGAAATTTTTGAACAGCCTCAGGCGATTGAGAACGCGCTTCGCGGCCGGCTGATCGCGGGCGAAGGACTGGCCAAACTCGGCGGGCTTGAGGTGTTGGAGAAAAAGCTCGGGCGGATTGAGCGGCTTGTGATTTTGGCTTGCGGCTCGGCTTACTACGCCGGATTGGCCGGAAAATACATGATTGAAGAATATGCCGGCTTGCCGACCGAAGTTGATGTTGCCTCCGAATTTCGCTATCGTCAGCCGATTATTGGGCCGAAAACGGGCGTATTGGTCATTTCGCAATCCGGCGAAACGGCGGACACGCTCGCGGCCTTGAGGGAAGCAAAAAGAAAAGGCGCGCTGACTTTGGGCATAGTGAACGTCATCGGTTCAACGGTCGCCAGGGAAGTTGACGCCGGAATTTACAATTACGCAGGGCCGGAAATCGGCGTTGCCACGACCAAGGCCTTTATTTCGCAATTGACCGTGCTTGCCCTTTTGGCGCTGTTTTTCGGCAGACAAAGAAAAATGTCGCCGGTAACCGGCCAGCGGATAGTAAAAGAATTAAAAAATCTGCCGGCGCTGGTTCGCGCAATCTTAAAACAAAACGATGAAATCAAAAAACTGGCTCGGAAATACAAAAAATATTCTAATTTTCTGTATCTGGGACGAAAATATAACTTCCCAATAGCTCTTGAAGGCGCTTTGAAATTGAAAGAGATTTCTTACCGCCACGCCGAGGCGTACGCGGCCGGAGAGATGAAGCACGGCCCGATTGCTTTGATTGATAAAAATTTTCCTTCGTTGTTCATCGTTCCTCAAGACAGCGTTTATGAAAAAATGATATCCAACATCCAGGAAATCAAGGCGCGCGGCGGACCTGTTATCGCTGTTGCCACGCGGGGCGACAAAAAAATCGGCCAAATGGCCGACGACGTGATCTACATTCCCAAAACGCTTGAAATGCTTACTCCAATAATAAGTGCCATTCCGCTCCAGATTTTTGCCTATCACATAGGAACTTTGAGCGGCTGTGATGTTGACAAGCCCCGCAACTTGGCCAAAAGTGTTACGGTTGAATAAAACGCGGACAAGTAAAAAGAGACCGTTCGCGGTCTCTTTGTTTTACAATTTTAAGCTTCTTTATTTCATTAAATAAGATATGAGCGCCAGGTTTACCGCGCATTTGACCAAAACGGCGCAGTGAAGTTTGTCCGGGCCAAACCTGAGCGCCCGCACGATCGCGGTGGTTTTCAATTTCCTTGCCTCCGCGATCGTTTTTCCCTTCAGCCATTCGCTTGCCCAGGAAAAACCTGCAACGATGAATTTGCAGCCGTTTGTTTCAAATCTGGCATCAACGATTGTTTCCGGCGTTTTACGCCCTTTGCACCGCGGACAAATTATTGAGGACTCACCAAATGTATTTGAGTCCTCAAATACATTTTCCTCTTTTTCAATCCTGCCGGTGCCTTCGCAAACGTAACATTCTTTTTCCGTTATTTTCAAATAAAGCGCGGTTATGTCGCCGCATCCCGAATCAACTACTTTTCCGACGCCAACGGTCGGATCGTTTTTGTCCAAAATTCCGATATTTCGCGGACAATCGTAATGATTAATCCCTCCGCCCAAAAGATTGAAAGTCAGCATCAAACCCCCTTTTAAATTGTTAAAAAATCTTACCTTATCTTATTCACATTCGAAAAATTTGTCAAATATTAAAAAAAGTGCTTTAATGAAAAAAATGTCTGAAGCAACCAAAGAAAAAAGAATAGTCGTAATCGGCGGCGGAACCGGCGTCTTTACGGTGCTGTCCGGCTTAAAGAAATATCCGCTTCATCTTTCGGCAATCGTTTCAATGGCCGATGACGGCGGCTCAACCGGCCTTTTGCGGGAAGAGTTCGGAATTTTGCCCCCGGGCGACGTGCGACGGGCGCTGGTGGCTCTTGCCAAAACGGATTACCGTTTAATGTCCGAGCTTTTTAATTATCGCTTTTCCGAGGGTTTGCTTAGCGGCCACAATTTCGGCAATCTTTTCATCACCGCTTTGGAGCGGCTGACCGGCAATTTTGAAAAAGCGATTTACGAGGCGGGCAAGGTTTTGGCGATTCAAGGAGAAGTCATTCCGGTCACTCTTGACAGCGCCAAACTTTACGCCGAATTGGAAAACGGCGTCATAGTTTCCGGCGAAACCAACATTGACATTCCCAAACACGATCCATCGCTGAAAATAAAGAAGGTTTTTTTAAGACCGGTTTGCGAGGCGAATACAAAGGCGATTGAGGCGGTTAAAAAAGCGGACCTGATTGTTTTGGGGCCCGGCGATCTTTACACAAGCTTAATTCCGAATCTTCTGGTCAAAGGCATTCTTTCGGCCATCAGGGCGTCAAAAGCGAAAAAAGTTTATCTTTGCAATTTAATGACGAAATTAGGCGAGACGAATAAGTTCGCCGCTTTGGACTTCGCCGATGAAATTGAAAATTATCTCGGCAAGGCCGTTTTGAATTATTTTATCGTGAATAAAACCCAGCCGGCCGAGGATCGGCTCAGAAGATACTCCGAGGAAAAGGCGATTCTCGTTGAGCACAAAAAAAGCGATTTCAAAGGAAAGAAATATAAAACGATCTCCGCCGATCTATTAAGAAAAAACGGATTTATTCGCCACGACCCCGATAAATTGGCCAAACTTCTTTTGTCTTTAATTTAATGGATCTAGCCCTATTCAATTTCATTCACGGCTTTGCCGACAGTTCGTTTTTTTTGGACTGGCTGACGATTTTTTTCGCGCAATATTTTCAGTATTTTTTGATCGTTCTGCTTTTGTCTTTCTGGATTTACGGCAAAAACGAACCACGACTTAAAAATCGGATAGCGGTGATCGCCGGTTTTGCTTCGGCAATTCTGTCCAGAATCGTTTTCGTCGGACTGTTCCGAATCTTTTATTTCCGGCCCCGGCCTTTTTTTACTTTAGATTTCCAGCCCCTTTTCAATCACGCCAACGAATCGTCCTTTCCCTCGGGACACGCCGCGACTTTCTTCGCTCTGGCCGCGGGGGTTTATTTTTACGACAAAAAGCTCGGGGCTTTGTTTTTCGCGGGCGCGGTTTTGATAAGCGGGGCAAGAATTCTGGGCGGAGTACACTGGCCCTCGGACATTTTGGCCGGCGCGATTCTCGGCATTTTCTCCGCGTATTTGATAAAACGTTTCGCGGGTTCCGCGATTCGCCGTCTCGTCTCAAAAGGAAATTGACACTCGGGTTTTTATTTGCTATCTTGTTCGTATATTCGTAATCATTCGTACTTCGTAAAGTTATGCCAATTACCAAAGCAGCGCAAAAAGCGTTGCGGCAAAGCAAAAAAAGACGGATAACAAACATCGTCAGAAAAGAAGCGTTAAAAAAAGCGATTAAAGAATTTCGCGGTTTGCTTGGCGAGAAAAAGACCGAGGAAGCGAAGAAAATGCTGGCAGGCGTTTATAAAGTTTTAGATAAATCAACCAAAACGAATATAATCAAAGCAAACACGGCCTCAAGAATAAAAGCACGACTTACTCGCGGTTTAAACAAGCTCGCCGTGAAATAAATTTATATTAAAATTAAAAATCCCCCCCGCCATGGCGGGGGTGATTTTTTTTGTTCCGGAAACAAGCGTTAAATTTCCAAAATCAGCATCTCAAGCGCGAGTTCCGGCTGCAGTCGTCCGGTCTTCACGGCCAAATCAAACGAAAATAATTTCTGATAAATTCTTCTTAAGTCCGGGCCGGAAAAATTTTTCAGCTGCGCCAAAGTTTTCTTGACGACGTAGGGATGCATTTTTAATTCCTTCGGGATCCGCAAACCGTCTTTTAATCCGCAGGAAGCGACTTTAATCAAATTTCTGAATTGATAGGCAATCACCGTCATCAAATAAATTTCGCCGCTGCCGGCCTCAAGCTCCCTTTTGACCAGCGCGAAAGCCGCTCGTTTGTCGCGGACGGCGATCGCGTCAACCAATTCAAAAACGTTCGAATCGATTTTCGCTTTAACCAACGCTTGCGCGTCCTTAAGTTCTATCACGCCGTCTTTCTTGTAATTTGCCAGTTTGACGATTTCCTGCTCCATTCGCCAAAGATCCGAACCCACGGCCAGCGCCAAAAACCGAATTGCCGGCGGCGCAATCTTTGCTCCACGCGAACGAGCTTCTTTCTCTATCCAATCCTCAAGCGAACGACCTTCCGGCAGATCGAATTTCTGAACCAAATTCGGTTTTTTAATCAATTCCTTTAATAAAAGATTCGCCGCCGACGGCTCTCCCTCCTGCCAAAACGTTAAAATCGCGTTTGAGTCATCCGAAAAATTATTTCGTTTTAAAAAACTTACTATTTCTTCCTCCTGCGGATTTTTGCCTTTTGGCAAAGAAAAAACGTTTTTCAAAACAAAAAATTTTTTCTCCGGAAACATTGAAACGCTTAACGCTCCGTTTTGCAATTCACCGAAAGCGTTTTTTGATTCAAAATCAATCTGATAAAAATTAAAACTCCCCGGATTTTTCATCCGATATTGTTCAATTATTTCGTTCAATTTCCGGCGCGAACCGAAGTCATCGCCGCCGTAGAGAAAAATAATCATGGTTGTGTTTCCCATTTCACTTCCTGGCCCGGCTCAACAACTTCTATCCAGATTTGGCCCGAAGTAAATTTAATCTCGCCGTCGCTGTTGAAAAAATAGAGCTTGCTTTTCGGATCGCTTTTGTCCTTCTCCCAATAGCCGACGATTTCTTCTCCGTTTTTGTAAATCGCCGCCTTGCCGCGGCCTTCAACCGCCACGTCGTTGTATTGGCCTTCGATTTGCCGCGATTCGGCTCGCATCACGACGACATTTTTCGCCTCAACCTGCCTGCCAATCAATTTATCGATCTCCGGCGTTCCGCCGCGAAAGCGAAGATAACTGTTCGTTTTCGCGTTATATCGGTATTTAACTTTATAGGGCCCGGGGAAGCCGATTTCCAGAACCCCGTCTTTTGTTTGGCTAGACGCGGAATCGTCGTGCAAATAACCTTCGAATTGATTTTCCAAACGATAACCCAACTTCCCGGCCGCGCGGCTCAGGCGCTCCATCGACGAAAAGCCATTATGAGGGGGGAGAATGCCGTCTTTGCGCCAATATGCCTGATAAGGATTGGTCAGTGCGTCAATGTTGTCAATTGCTCCTTTATTTAATTTGTCCAAAGCGAAATGGGAACCGCCCCAATGAGAATAAATCGCGTCAAACCCTTGGGCCAAAGTGATAAAATCGTGCCTTGCCGAACGGATGGAACCGATTTCTTCGGGGTCACTACAAACGTAGACCGCCATCAACCGGGTGATGCTGTCGGTAATCACGGGCATTTCAACCACTAAATCGGCGAAGCTGATTCCCGAAAGCGGCCGGACAATGACATCGCCGGCAAGCATCACGGCCACCGGACGACGATTATAATTTGGGCAGCTAAGGCCGCTGATAGGACTTAAGTTGTTCGCGGTTTTTTCTTGCGGCTCGGCTTGAGGGGTTGAGGCAATGGAAACCGTTGAAGTGTTGTTTACAAGCGAACCCTGATTGGATTCAATCTTAAAACTCCTGCCGGATTGGGTGACAAAAAACGCTCCGACGGCAAAAACAGCGCCAGCCGAAATGAGTGATATTTTCAAAAATTTGGAACCCATAAAATTCGTTATTGGTTGTTTGTTTATTTCTGGCAGGTTGGACAATAATGCCCGCTTCTACCCCCGAGTTTAAATCTTTTAATCGTGGTCCCGTCCCGAGAACACGGCTCGCCGGTCCTTTGATAGGCCTTGTGAAATTCTTGATAGCGGCCTTTTCTTCCGGCGGTGTCGCGAAAATCGCTCATACTGTCGCCCCTCAAACCGATCGCTTTTTTAAAAATATCCCGCATTGACCGATAAATCGCTTTTAATTCGTTTTCTTTCAGTTTTTGAACTTCTTTCAAAGGATGAACCCCGGCTTGCCACAAAATCTCGTCCGAATAAATATTGCCGATTCCGGCGATTATCTCTTGATTCATTAAAACCTGTTTTATTTTGCCTTTTTTGCCGGAAAACCTATCTTTAAATCTCTCAAAAGTAAATTTTTTGTCAAGCGGCTCGCTTCCTAAATTTTTTAAATCGGGAAATTTTTTTATTTCGTCTTCCGCGCCGGCCATTATTTTGGCGAATTTTCTTAAATCGGACAACGCCAGTTGATTTTTGTCGTCCAAGAAAAAAATGAAGTGGATATAATTGTTTACCTTGTCCTCCAAAGCCCCTGTCATGAGTGGCCGAGGGATGTTGTCTTCAATTTTCCATCTGCCAACCAAAAGATGGCCGGTTAATTTCTGATGAACCAAAAGCAATTTGCCGCCGCTTAAAAAAATCAAAATGTTTTTGCCGCGACGCTCAATTTTTTCTATTTTCCGGCCGATAATTTCCCGTTTGAATTTGTCCGTTTTTTTGGGAAATTTGACGGTTTTCGGCCAATCGGTCCAAACATCAATGATTTTCCGGCCGACAATCTTTTTCTTCAAATCGCGGACTATTGTTTCCACTTCCGGTAATTCGGGCATATTCTTAATTATACCAAAAAATAACAGCCCCTGAAACCGGAGCTGTTAAAATGCCGAATCTGCGAACGGAATAAAAAGTTCAAACTTACAAATAACTCTCCTTAATCACCGCCTTGATTTTGTCCACGATCTCCGAGGGTGTGAAGTGGGCTTTGATGAGATAGCCTTTGGCTCCGAGCCGTAAACCGCGCTCAATGTCTTCCTGCTGGCCGAGATTGGTCAAAAGCATAATCGGAATTTTGCTCAACTCCGGATCGGCCTGCATTTTTTTAAGTATTTCAAAACCGTCGATGCCCGGCAAAATGATGTCCAAAAGAACGACATCCGGTTTTTCTTGCGCGATCTTTTCCATACCCTCGTTGCCGTCAGCCGCGATCGATACGTCAAAACCCTCATTATCAAGCTTTTGGGTCAACAAACCGCGAAGAAACCTGTCATCTTCAACGACTAAAATTCTTATTCCGGCGCCCGGCCCGATTTTCGGTTGTGGTTGAGCCGGCACAGAGGATGCCCCCTGCTCTTGGTTGCTTGTTTGATCTGTCATAAGTGAAACACTTAACACTTGAAATTTGGCCTCAATCGTCGTCTGCCATTCGCCAAACGTCAATTGTTAAATGTTTCATTCCGCCTCCTAAAGAGATTTCGAATAAAAATTCGAAATCTCTTTAGGAAATGCCGAAAAATGAAACATCATCCGCGTCGCCATAGAGACGCGTTCAGCGGAAGGAATTATCTTACCAGCTTCAAAACCGGGCCGACGACATAACAGTCATACACCATAAAACTGATAACGATTATCAGAATGTTCAAAATCAAGCCCAAAATAAACTCTCTCCAGCTAAACCAAGTATTTTTTTCGTCCATGGTAAATTAAGAGTTTTATAAAATAAATAATCGACCTTTCAGAGACGTCCTTAAAACCTATTAATTGCTCTTTAATTCAAGTATAACACATTTTGGCAATTAAGAGCAAAGCAACCCTGTGGATAAATCCCGTTAGAAGTAAGACGCCAGAGGTGTCTGCCGATGCGGCGAAGCCGCATCGGACTTCTAACGGGATAAATCCTTACGCGATCAATTCCTCAAACGGACTTTCTATCGCGGGAATCATTTTCGCGTCTAAAGGCAGAGTAAAAGAAAAAGTCGTGCCCTTGCCCTCCTCGGACTCAACCCAGATGTCTCCGCCGTGCCGGCGGACGATGTTTTTCACGATAAACATTCCCAAACCGGTACCCTCGGTTTGAAACCGGATAACGTTATCGCCCCGGAAAAATTTCGTAAAAACCCGGGGGACTTGATGGGACGGAATGCCTATTCCACTGTCTTTAATTGAAACAAGAAGAAAAGGGCGATCTTTATACGGCTCGGCTTTAAGTTCAATCCTGCCGCCGGGCAAGCTGTATTTAATGGCGTTATCAATCAAATTCTGAAAGACCAGATCAATTTTGGAAGAATCAATCGTCACCCGATGCGTTTCAACGGCCGGTTTCTCGAAAATTAAAGAAATGTTCTTGGAACGGGCCGCCAATTGAAAATTCGCGACGTTCTTTTCAATTAAAGCGATTAAATCGGTTTCGACGAATTCATAACCGAACCGACCCTCTTCAATCCGCGCGACGTTTAAAAGATCGTTTATCAAAAAAATCATCCGGTCGTTGCTCGCGTACCCCTGCTCCAAAAAGGTCTTTTGTTCGGAAGTTATTTGGCCGACGTCGCCGTCCAAAATCATCCGTAGCGTCCATTTGATGGCCGCTAAAGGAGTTCTTAATTGATGCGCGACGATGGAAATGAATTCGGATTTCATTCTCGCGACGACGCGCTCTCTTGAAACGTCGTGGATAACTTTGATGAAACCGGCGGTTTTTCCCTGATAATCGGCGATGGGAACCGTCGCTATTTTAAGCCAGCGCTCCTGGGGTTCCTTCAAAACAACTTCGACAAGCGGGTATTTTTCTTTAAACGCTCCTTTTTTTTCTTTATCATCGCCGGGTTCCGCGAATATAACCGACGCCAGCGCCTTAAATTTGGCGTTTCGCGTCACAATGTCAAAATCACGGGTGACGATTTTATCTTTAACCTCGTCCTCTTTAATCCCCAGCATTTCTTCCGCCCGCGGATTCATTAATTGAATCCGAAAATCCGGATCGTATTGAATCAAGCCGACGGTCAGATTGGAAACGATCGCCGAAATCCTGTCCCGCTCTTTTTCCAAGGCGGCGCTTGTTCTTCCCAGCGCCAAAAAGTTAATATTCAAAACAATGATCAGAACAAGCCCGATGCCGAGAGAAATCAAACCGAAAGTTAAAATTTGGTTGGAAGACGTTTGAATTTCAAAAAACGGCTGTTCAACAACTACTCCCCAGCCAAATTCCGGCACCGGCAGGCCGGCGGCCTGAACTTCCAGGCCCGCGTCGTTGAAATAACGGTCATCCGCGTTTAGGCCGTCAACGGTTTCCCGATTTTGAACGATTTTTTGGACGATTGGGCGGCTCAGCCAATCGCTTCCGGAAATGACCAAAAAATAATTGCTGTGGCTGATAATCCGACCGGCCTGATCAACGACATAGGTTTGGCCGCTTTTGCCCGGCTTAAAATCCTTAAGCCGTCCGGCCAAAACCTTCAAATTAACGTCCCCGGCCAATACACCATCAATGCCTTGCGCGGAACGGATCGGAACCGCGACGCTTAAAACCGGGCCGAATCCTCCCAAAAATTCAACTTTTCCAATCCAGCGCTTTCCGTCCAGGGCATGACTTATTCCTTCCGGGGCGACGTCTTTAAACGTTTCCTGCAGATATTTCGCTTCGGCGCGGTGTATCTTAAGCGTTTCTTTGCCTTCTTTGTCGTATAAAATAAGCCGCGCGAAGTACGCCTCGTCCGAATCCGCCAAACCGGTCAATACTTTATTTATTTTTTCTTCGTCTTCGCCGGCCAAAAAATCGGCGGTTTTTTGCAAAATATCGCCGCTCAATTGTTCTATGAAATTTTTTACCACTTCCCTTGCCTGAAACGCGACCGCCATCTGAATTTTGGAAACGTTCTCCGCCGAATCCGTCAAAACAAGATTCATCCACAACAAATTGCCGGCGATCAAAGCCGCGGCCACGAAAATAAAAAACAGCCAAATGGCGTATGATTTAAACCGCGGCGCTTTTAATTTTGGATTCTCCATAAATAGTTATTTCAGTTCTCCCCATTTTTTGCCTTGTCGCGTTTCAACCTCAAACGGAACTTCGAGGACGTACGCTTCTTCCATGATCTTTTTGATTTTCGGGGCCATTTCTTTTATTTTATCATTTTTCATCTCAAAAACCAATTCGTCGTGCACTTGCAGAATCATCCTAATGCCGCTTTCCTTCGCCAAAATTTGATTATAAATCTCTATCATTGCAAGCTTTATGATGTCAGCGGCAAGACCTTGAATCGGCATGTTCACGGCCATTCGTTCCGCGGCCTGCCTCACCTGCCAATTCGGCGAATTAATTTCCGGCAAATACCGCCGCCGGCCGAGTAAAGTTTTGACGTAGCCGTCCCTGACCGCTTTTTGCTTCACTTCGTCAATGTAATTTTTAATCCCGGAAAAATCATTGAAATATTCCTCAATAAAGCGTTGTGCCTGTTCCTGAGAAATGCCGGATGTTTCGGCAAAACTTTTGGCCGACATCCCGTAAATCACGCCGAAATTCAGGGCCTTGGCCTGCCGGCGCAACTCGTCCGAAACTTTGCTTTCTTCAATGTCGTTGACTTCGGCCGCGGTCAGGCGGTGAATGTCTTTGCCGGCCTTGAACGCCTCAATCATCTTTTTGTCGCCGGCGACGGAGGCGATGATTCTCAATTCAATCTGCGAATAATCAAAAGCGGCCAAACTTGAGCCGTCCTCCGCGACGAAAGCGGAACGGATTTTTTTGCCGATAGGCGATCGGACGGGAATGTTTTGAAGATTGGGTCGCTCGGACGCCAAACGACCGGTGGCGGTTCCTGTTTGGATAAACGTCGTGTGAAGACGGCCGGTCTTCGGGTTGACCAAAACGGGAAGCGCGTCAAGATATGTGTTTTTCAGCTTCGCCAGCTCCCGATATTCAAGGATCAGCGCCACGATCGGCTGATCTTTAATTTTTAAAAGTTCGGACGCTTGGGTTGAAACGACTCCGCCCGGGGTCTTGCGCAAGCCCTTTATCGGAACTTTTAATTTTTCAAAAAGTATCTGCGAAAGCTGGGCCGGCGAATTTACGTTAAATTCGCCGCCGGCAAGGTTGTAAATTTTCTTTTCATAATCCGAAATCCGGCCGGCCACTTCTTCGGAAATAGTTTTTAAGACGTTGACGTCGATTTTTACACCGGCCCTCTCAATTTCGGCAAGAACCCCAATCAGCGGCATTTCAATTTTTTCAAAAATAAAATTGAGCTCGCTTTCTTTCAATTTTTGCTCCAGTTTGCTTTTCAAATCCCAAATTTTCAAAAAAAGTACCTGCTCGGCTTCAAGTTTTAAACCGAGTTCCCGAAATACGATTTTTGGCAACTCGTAATCGCGTTCTCCGGGATTCAAAAGCCAGGAAGCGATTTTGGTGTCAAAAAACCGGCCACGGCATTCAATGTCCTGTTCACGAAGCACTTTCAAAATCGGTTTTAAATCATGAGCGATTTTTTCAATATTTTGGTCTTCGAAAATCTCCTTAAAATCTTTAATGTCTGTCGGTTCTATTTTAAAAATTCCCTGCTTGTTGGGAGAAATATAAAGAAATTGTCCGGATTCATCCTCACCAAGACCGACCACTATTTTCGGTTCTTTTTTGATGTCTTTAATCAAGCTCGCGGCCTGGAAACCCTCCAAAACCTTGCCCAAATCCGGCACTTCTTCGTCTTTTACCGAAGGCCCGCTCGGCGGGGACGGAGCCGCGTCGAGTCGAGCCAAACTCGACGCGGGCAATCGTTCAAGCAAAGTAAAAAATTCCAATTCCTGAAAAATTTTTATCACCGCTTCCCTGTCATAAGCGCCGAATTTCGCGTCTTCAAAATTAAATTTGAGGGGCACGTCGAATCTAACTTGAGCCAATTTTTTGCTCAAAAATGCCTGCTCTTTAAATTCGCGCAATTTGCCAATCAACTTGGGAGTTAAAGCGGTTTTCGGCCCCGCCGTTTTTTTCTCCATCGACTCACAAACCCCTTCAAGCGTTCCGAACTCTTGCAAAAGCGCGGCCGCGGTTTTCTCTCCGATTCCCGGCACGCCGGGAATATTGTCCGACGGGTCGCCTTTTAAGGCCTTAAAATCAACCAATTGTTCCGGTTTTAGTCCGAATCTTTTCTCAACTCCTTGTTCGTCGTAAATAATCGTGTCACTGATTCCTTTTTTTAAAGTACAAACAGCGACTTTTCCGTCGGACACCAGCTGTAAAAGATCCAAATCGCCGGTAACAATAAGACATTTTAAGTCCTTTACCGGCTCAACTTGTTTCGTGAGCGCGGCAATGACATCGTCGGCTTCAAAACCGGCTTTTTCATAAATTGGAACGCCGAAAGCGGTTAAAATTTCTTTTACTCTCGCGAATTGCGTTTTTAATTCTTCAGGCGTTTTGGGCCGGTGAGCTTTGTATTCCTTGTATTCAAGATGCCGGAAGGTCGGTTCGGGTAAATCAAACGCGGCCGCGACGTAATCCGGCTTCAGCTCCTTCAGCATTTTGAGTAAAATTGAACAAAACCCGTAAACGCCGTTCACCATCTCTCCTTTTTTAGCGGTCAAAGGGGGCAGGGCGTGAAACGAACGATGAATAAGCGCGTTGGCGTCAATTAAAATTAATGTTTTTTGGTTCATGCTTCAAATTTTATCTCTCTTTTGTTTTTATCGAGCCACCTAAATTTAATTTTCAAATAATCCTTCGGGAGCGCGCGCTTTATTTTGTCCGCCCATTCAATCAGGACAATGTTCTCCGTGTTTTTTATTATTTCCTTAAAACCCATGGTTGTTAAATCTTTTGAGGATTCCAGCCGATAACAATCAAAATGATAAAAATATTTATGCCCGTTTTTGACGTTTAATTTATGCTTATGAATTTTGAATTTTTTTAAAATAACGAAGGTCGGACTCAAAATTTTTTCTTTGATTTTAAGCCCTCTGGCAAATCCTTGAGTAAAGGTCGTTTTGCCGCTTCCCAAATCACCCTCAAGCCCGACAACAAAAGCTCTTTTTTGAAGAGGCGCACTTTTTATTTCTTTAGCCAGCATTTCAGCCAGTTTTTGGGTTTGTTTTGAATTGGTAGTGATAAATTTTGCCATGATCTAATTTTACCAGATTGCAAAGAAAAAAGCAGGTTTTTACGCCTGCTTTTGTTCGCGATTTTAGCGAATTTTAGTCCTTTAGTTTATTGAGGTCAAACTGAAATTCGTACTTGGGAGATCCTTCGTAATCAGAAATTTCAAATCTTTCCAACCAGCCGACATACACGCCGTTGTAAACGTTGTCGGCCGGATCATCGTCCACGGTCAGCCAGTGCGTCTGGCGGGGAAGCTGCCGTTTGAAAGGTCCTTTGCCTCTTGAAGGATAAATGAGCAGGGTGTAATGTCCGGACTCAAGGTTCAACCACTGTTCTGAAACCCATACTGCCCGACCATATCGGTACTCCAAACTTCTGCCCATGCTTGCCGGCTGAAGAATAACCGCGGCAATTTGTTCCGAGCGGCGCTCTTTTTTACCGTTTTTTTCGCGAACCTCGGTATCTTTGTAAATCTCGATTTCAAGCAAAGCGTTCCCCGTCTGGACAAAAACTCCAACGCCGGGATCCTGCCGGTTGTGAGTCAAAAGCTGGCGAGAACTTGTTCCGGAGTCCCTGATAACGACCGTGTTTGGAACGGTGGCGCAACCTCCAAGCCATACAGCCACCAGTCCGACTAACATAACCATTGCAATCAACCCCAAATACGTTATCAGCCAACCATTCGCTTTTTTCATTGTTTCCCTCCTGTTCTATTATCGGTTAATTTCGTTTTATTTTTAAAGATAAATTTATTATACCAAAAATAATACATTCTGTCAAATGATAAAAGTTATCCACACGCCGCTCTTGCGGAAATAAGCGCCATCACATAGGATAAAAGTGAAATGGTTGTTACTTTTGAAGAAGAAAAACAGAAAAAACGGCTTGAGCAATTGCGCTGGCTTGAAGAGGAAAATCGGGCAAGAATCACCGCCCAAAAATCCGGCCTGCCGTATCTTGATTTGTCAGCCGTGCCGGTTGACGCCGAGGCCTTGATTACGATTGAAGAAGCGCGGGCGCGAACCGCCGAACTTGCGATAATCCAAAAAAGTTACAAAGTTCTCAGAATCGCCGTAAAAGACCACGCGAACCAGGAAACCGCGAAAATCCTGGAGGAATTGAAGCAAAAGGGCTATCAAATCAGTTTATTCGTGGTTTCCTCACGGTCGCTTGAAAAAGCGTGGGAACAATACAAAACGGCGCCAAAGGCCGCCAAAGTGATAACTGGAAAAATCGAAATCTCCGAACTTAAAAAAGAAATTGAGACCTTTGAGGGTTTGAGAACGAAGATTGAAACTCTTCCGCCAACCCAGACCTCGGCAATCGCGGAAATTCTTTTGGCTGGCGGACTGAAATTCGACGCATCGGACATTCATATCGAACCCGAAACCGACAAAGTCAGATTGCGCTATCGGATTGACGGCATCCTGCAGGACATCAGCTTTTTTTCTTTTAAAATTTTCAATTCCCTGCTTTCAAGAATAAAACTTCTTTCCGGTTTAAAAATCAATATCCATGACATTGCCCAGGACGGCCGTTTTACCATCCTGCTTGACCAAACTGAAATTGAAATACGCGTTTCAATCATTCCCGGCGCCTACGGAGAATCAATCGTAATGAGAATCCTGAATCCGGCGGCGATTTCCGTCGGGATAGAACAATTGGGCTTCAGGGAAGACGACAATCAAATCGTTTCGGAACAACTTGAGCGTCCCAACGGCATGATTTTGAACACCGGCCCGACCGGCAGCGGAAAAACAACGACGCTTTACGCTTTCCTTAAAAAAATGAACGAGCCGGGCATTAAAATCATCACCATTGAAGACCCGATAGAATATCACATTAAAGGAATAACGCAGACGCAAGTGGAAGCCGAAAAGGGTTATACTTTCGCCAACGGTTTGAGATCAATCGTTCGCCAGGACCCGGACGTAATTCTGGTCGGCGAAATCCGCGACCAGGAAACCGCCGAAATCGCGGTTCACGCCGCCTTAACCGGACACCTTGTTTTTTCAACGCTTCACACGAACGACGCCCCAGGCGCGATTCCACGGCTCATTGACATCGGTGTTAAACCGAACATTCTTCCCTCGTCTTTAAATTTAGTCATCGCCCAGCGGTTGATAAGAAAAGTTTGCGCGTCTTGCGGCCAAAAAGAAAAAATATCACCGGAACTTTTTGAAAAATTCAAAACAACGCTCGCCGGCTTGCCGAAAAGAGTGAAAAAACCGGAACTTTCTTCGAATACAACGCTCGCGAAACCCGCCGCGGCGGGCTGCGATAAATGCCATCAGACCGGATACAAAGGACGCGTCGGTATTTTTGAACTGTTTATAATGACGCCAGAAATGGAAAAACTGATAATAACTTCCCCGCCGGAATCGGAAATTCAAAACTTGGCCCGAAAAGCGGGAATGGTCACGATGGCCGAAGACGGAGTAATAAAAATTATTCAGGGAATCACCACTTTGGAAGAAGTTGAAGACGCGGTCGGGAGTATTTAAAAACAAAACACTCCGTCCTTTTCTTAAAAGGCGGAGTGCCAAAACGAACAAACCTTTAGCCCTTAAAAACCGCCACTCTGTAGGCAACTTTGTCGCTTCAAGCGGCAGTTTAGAATATTTCCGAGGAGTAACTCAGTCGGAACCAAATTATCCTGATCTGGGAAACACTCCTTGTTAAGACCATGTGTTTAGGATCTTAATTGCCTACAGAGTGGCGGTTTTTAGGAAACTATCTTCGTTTTTCGCATTATAGCAAAGGTTTGACAAATTGTCAAGACCTTGACCTAACTTTTAAAACAATTATCTTTTTTCCATGTCTTTCAAAACGCCGAAAAAAATTGAAAACTTTAGCGGGAGCGAGGAGATAATGGCCGCCTCAATCAGCGAGCCGGAAGACAAAATTCTGGATATCGCTTTGAGGCCGAAGAACTGGCAAGAATACATCGGCCAGGAAAGAATAAAAAACGGCCTAAAAATTTTACTCGAAGCGGCCAAGCTTCGTCAAGAGCCTGTGGACCATCTTTTGTTTTACGGCCCGGCAGGTTTGGGCAAAACGACTTTGGCTTACATTATTGCCAAGGAAATGAGCGCGAGTTTAAAAATAACTTCCGGTCCGGCCATTGAAAAAATCGGCGATCTCGCTTCAATTTTAACCAACCTCTCCCCCGGGGACGTTCTTTTTATTGACGAGGTCCATCGCTTAAACAAGACAATCGGAGAAGTTCTTTATCCGGCAATGGAAAACCGGACATTGGACATTATAATAGGGAAAGGGCCGTCGGCAAGAACCATCCAATTGGAACTTCCTCCTTTTTCTTTAATCGCCGCCACAACCAGAATCGGTCTTCTTTCGGGGCCATTAAGGTCGCGCTTCGGCGCCACGTTCCGCCTGGATTTTTACGAAAATCAAGACATTGAAAAAATTATAACCCGTTCGGCCGAACTTTTAAACGTTCCGATTGAAAAAGAGGCCGTAAAAATTATTGCCTTGTCCAGCCGCGCCACCCCAAGAACCGCCAACCGCCTTTTGAAGCGTTGCCGTGATTACGCGCAGGTAAAAGCGGGAGGAATTCTCAACAAAGACGTCGCCGAAGAGGCGCTAAAAATGATGGAAATTGACGAGAAGGGCCTGGAAACGACCGATCGCCGGCTTCTGGAAATTCTTATTGATAAATTTGAAGGCGGGCCGGTCGGACTTCAGACCCTGGCCGCCGCGGCCTCGGAAGAAAATGACACGATTGAAGACATTTAGGAGCCATATTTAATGCAGCTTGGTTTGATTAACCGAACGCCGAAAGGAAGAGTGGCGACCAAACGGGCGTATGAACATCTCGGCAGGCCGTATCCGCACGAACAAACGATAAAACTTCTCTAATTATGTCCGGTCATTCAAAATGGTCAAAAATTAAACGCCAAAAAGCGGTCAGCGACGTTAAGAAAAGCAAGTATTTCTCAAAAGCCGCGGCGCTGATTGTTATTGCCGCCAGGGAAAAAGGGGGCGATCCGTCCACTAACCCGGCTCTCCGTCTGGTTATTGAAAAAGCCAAGGCTTTGAATATGCCGAGCGATAATATTGAGCGGGCGATCAAGCGCGGCACCGGAGAAATTGAGGACGTAAAAATCGAAGAGATTACTTACGAGGCGTACGGCCCGGGCGGGACCGCGCTTTTGATCAAAACCAACACGGACAACAAAAACAGAACCGTCTCGGAAATTAAGCATATCTTAAACCAGCGTGGCGGCAAATTCGCCGAGGCGGGCAGCGTGAAGTGGTTATTTGAAGAAAAGGGTGTAATCTCCGTCAACGCCAAAGAATCCGGCATCGGCAAAGACGAACTGGAACTGCTGGCCATTGATTTGGGCGCCGAGGATATTAAAACAAAGGAAGACGACGTTGAAATTTACGGGAAACCGTCGTCTTTGATTAAAATTAAAGAGGGGCTGGAAAAAACCGGGATAAAAATCGAATCGGCCGAAACGGAACTGACGGCCAAAAATCCTTTTGAGATAAGGGATCCAAAAATTCAGGAAGAACTAAACAAGCTTTACGAGGCCTTGGACGACCAAAACGATGTTGAAGAAATTTATTCAAACACCGCCGATTAAAAAAGTTATTTTAGGAATTGATCCCGGAACGTCAATCATCGGATTCGGTTTTATAGAAAAAAGGGCCGGAGGTCTTTTTCCTTTAACTTACGGCTGCATTAAAAATCCGGCGAACGAGCCGATTGAAAAAAAACTGCTGAAATTGGAAAAAGAACTTGAAGAACTTTTGAAGGAGCATAGGCCGGAAATTCTGGCGATTGAAAAAATTTTCTTTTTTAAAAACGCCAAAACAATCATTGACGTTTCGCGGGCACAGGGCGTGATTCTTTTGGCGGCGGCCAGATTCAAAATTCCCATTTTTGAATTTACTCCGCTTGAAGTTAAGCAGGCGGTCAGCGGCTATGGCCGGGCCGAAAAACAGCAGGTTCAAAAAATGGTTCGTTTGATTTTGCGATTAAAAGAAATTCCCAAACCCGACGATGTTGCCGACGCTCTGGCTATTGCAATTTGCGCGGCAAATAGTGTAAGATGAGATAACTTATTTTGTTGGCAATTATCCTTCTTAAGCGGCAAAGGTCGAAAATATCAATTTTAAAAACAAATCTCAAAAATGATTAAAGACGACATCTTATTGGCTTCGTATGCCGAAGAAGAGAGCGGCGATGAATTGGAGGAAAAAGAAGCAGGAGAAGAATCGGACACCGAAGAATTAAACAAGGAGGAAGAAGAGGAGGAAGGGGACGAAGACATGGAGGAAGAGGAAGAGGGGGGACAGGAAGAGGAGTTGTAACAATTTTTTGTCTTTAGTTTTTAAAACCCCGCCCTTTATCAAAAAGGCGGGGTTTTTACATTATTAAGCGATTTTAGCAAATCTTCGTTTGCCCACCTTAATCAACATTCCGCTTTTTGGCGTTATTTTCGCCCTGAAATCCCCGCACGCCTGCCCGTTGATTTCAACGGCACCCTGTTCGACAAGTTGTTTGGCTTGAGATTTGGAAACGACCATCCGCAATCGCACCAGTAAATCAAGAACATTTAAAGGCGTGGCCGGCAGTTTAAAGGTCGAGGTTTCCGAAGGAGCTCCGTGTTTCCTAAAAACACGCGCAAACTCTCTGTTTGCCTCTGTCGCGGCGCGCGTGCCGTAATACATACCGACAAGCGTTTCCGCGAGCTCAATTTTTGCGGGATATGGATTCGCAATCTTTCTCTCCTTATCGGTCAAAAATACGTAATACTTGTCAATCAATTGATCGGGAATAGACATAATTTTCCCGAACATCTCTGAAGGCGCGGCGTCAAGGCCGATATAGTTGTCGTAACTTTTGCTCATCTTGCGGACACCGTCGGTGCCTTCCAACAGCGGCACCATGAGAATATCCTGTTCGGCCATTCCAAAATACCGCTGAATCTGCCGCCCCATCAAAAGATTGAATTTTTGGTCGGTGCCGCCTATTTCCGCGTCGGCCTTGACCATGACTGAATCATAACCCTGCAGTAAAGGATACAAAACCTCCAAAAGCGTCACGTCGCCGCCTTCGGCAATCCGTTTTTTAAAATCCTCGCGATGTAAAACCTGCTGAACGGTGGCCGCTCGGGACAATTCAATGATCGTCTGTTTTTTCCCCAACCATTTGCTGTTGTAATGAATTTCAGCGTTTTTCACGTTGATAATCTTGCCAGCCTGTCGCAAATATCTTTTCATGTTTTCTTTAACCCGCTCCTTTGTGAGCGGCGGACGGGCCCCAACCCGACCGGAAGGATCGCCTATCATTGCCGTAAAATCGCCGATAATCAAAACGGCTTTGTGCCCCAAATCCTGAAATTGCCTCAACTTTCTGAGCGGAACCGCGTGCCCCAAATGCAAATCCGGCGCCGTAGGATCAATTCCGAATTTTACGCGCAGTTTTTTACCCGAGCGCAGCGCCGCTTCCAAATGTCCTTTTGCGATTACCTCCTCGACTCCGCGACCCAGGATTTTTTCAATTGTTTTTTCATCGGTCTTTACGCGAGCCATGAAGTTATCTTACCATAAAGTTGACTCTTTTTGAATATTTTGCTATTCTGATTCTTGTTCGCAATATCTTAACTTTACTTTATTATGCTAATTATTCGTTTGCACAGGGAAGGAAAGAAAAATTCTGCCTCTTTCCGCGTTGTCGTCACGGAAAAACAAAACGCGGCGAAAGGAAAATTTTTGGAAATTCTCGGCTCTTACGACCCTCACCTGAATTCAAAGATCTTCAAGAAAGAAAGAATCAATTACTGGCTCTCCAAGGGCGCGAAAACTTCGGACACGGCGCATAATCTTTTGGTGTCCGCGGGTATTATTAAAGGCCCAAAAAAAACAATAAAAATTAAAAAAGGCGCGGCGCAGGCGGGACAAACAACCGCGGCCACTCCGGCAGTCGCCACGGCTCCCGAAACAGCTTCTTGATTTTTTTGTTTAAATGCGTATAATATAGAACAAATAGCGGTTCTTGCTGATATTTCAGAAATTCCGGAATATCAGAAAAGGTCGGTCGCTATGACCCTTCGATTTCACTCAGGGTCATCCTGAACGGAATCGAGTGGACGAACATTCTTGAATAAATCAATATTACGACAATGGTTAAATCCTCTGCGGATCAGGAATTCATTGATTACATTGTAAAATCAATAGTTGATCACCCTGACGACGTCAAGACCGACAGAAAAGTCGATGAAATGGGCGTTCTTTTGACGCTAAAAGTGCATCCCGAAGACATGGGAATCATCATCGGCCGCCAGGGCGCAACCGCGAAAGCCATCAGAACTCTGCTTCGAATTGTCGGGACAAAGCACAACGCCCGGGTCAATTTGAAGATTGAAGAGCCGGAAGGCGCGCGAAGAGAAACGGGAACCTCAAGCATTGATAAAGTTGTTGAGGATCTGAAAATGTAAAACCTAAAAAAGGCTTTACTAAACTCAAAACCCTGCTAATATATTAGCAGGGTTTTGAGTTAGACGAATTTGCCATGCTTCAATTCGATATTATCACAATTTTTCCTAAAATTTTTGATTCTTATTTCGGCGAATCAATCATCAAACGCGCCCGAAAAAACAAGTTAATCAAAATAAACGTCCATAATTTGAGAATTTGGGCCGCGGACAAGCACAAAAAAGTTGACGACAAGCCGTACGGCGGCGGGGCAGGGATGGTGCTTAAAACCGAACCTTTGGCAAAAGCAATGGGTTCAATTTTGAAAATTTCCGGCCCTTCGGGGCATCTCGCGAAGCGAGACAAGACAAAAGTCCTGCTTTTTTCCACCGCGGGAACGCAATTTACTCAAAAAATGGCCGGTGACTGGGCGAAAAAAATCAACCGCATTGTCATGATTGCGGGACATTACGAAGGGGTGGATGAACGAATCAAAAAAATAATTAGGGATTCCGGTTTTCCGATTCAAGAAATTTCCATCGGTCCTTATGTCTTAACCGGCGGAGAGCTGCCGGCAATGATTGTCGCCGACGCGATTTCAAGGCACATAAAAGGGGTTTTGGGAAAAGAAGAGTCCCTCGAGGAAAAACGCTTTGGAATAGGCGTGCCGGTTTACACAAGGCCGAACATTTTTATCTGGAAAAACAAAAAATACGCCGTTCCAAAAGTCCTCCTGTCGGGGAATCATCAAAAAATAGCGGGATGGCGCGTTAAACACAAAAAATAAATGCCGACTCGAAAATACTATCGCCCGCAAACGTCTCTCAAAGAAAAAACGGCTAAAAACAAAAAAGGAGGATACTTGCTCAGGAAGATGCTGAAGTGGTTTTTGCTTATTTCATTTTTTTTCGCTATCGCCGCCTTAATTTCCGGCGCCGCCATTTTTGCTTATTTTGCCAAAGACCTGCCTGATCTTAAAAAAATGGATCAGCGCCAAATTATCGAATCAACCAAAATTTACGATCGAAGCGGTCAAATCCTTCTTTATGACGTTCATGGGGAAGAAAAAAGAACGGTTATTCCTTTGGAAGATATTTCCGACACCTTAATTAAAGCAATGCTGGCCATTGAAGACGCCGGTTTTTATGAACATTCCGGTTTTGACGTCAAAGCGCTGATTCGCGCGGGTCTGGCGAATTTCCGCGGAGGAAAAATCGTCCAAGGCGGCTCAACCATCACTCAACAATTAATCAAAAATTCCCTCCTCACGTCGGAACGCACTTTGACGAGAAAAATCAAAGAATTGATTTTGTCTTTTGAAATGGAACGGCGATATTCCAAAGAAGAGATTTTGAGCTTTTATTTGAATCAAATACCTTTCGGTTCCAACGCCTACGGGGTTGAAGCCGCCGCCTTGACTTTTTTCAACAAACACGCGAAAAACCTGACTCTGGCGGAGTCCTCCCTTTTGGCGGCTCTGCCGAAAGCTCCAACTTATTACTCGCCGTACGGCTCACATCCGGAGGCCTTAAAAACGCGGCACGAATACGTTCTTGATCGGATGAAAGAGTTGGGTTTAATCACTTCGGAAGAAGCCGAGAACGCCAAAAAAGAGACCTTGCAATTTAAAAGCGAAAAAACCGCGATAAACGCGCCTCATTTTGTCATGTACATCAGAGAATATCTTGAAGAAAAATATGGGGACAAATATCTCCAGGAAGGGGGATTGAAAGTCGTGACCACGCTTGATTGGAACTTACAGCTGGCGGCTGAGAAAATTATCGAAGAAGGGGCGCTCCAAAACGAAAAAAAATACAAGGCCTCAAACGCCGCTTTAACCGCGATTGATCCAAAAACCGGTCAGGTTTTGGCAATGGTCGGTTCGCGCGATTATTTCGGAGAGCCGAGTCCGAAAAATTGCGTTCCCGGAAAAAATTGCCGTTTTGAGCCGAACGTAAACGTTACAATCAGGGAACGCCAGCCGGGCTCCGCGTTCAAACCGTTTGCTTACGCGGCGGCATTTAAAAAAGGTTTTACCGCGGGCACCGTTATTTTTGACGTTCCGATTGAATTTTCGGCCCAAAACCAAAACTGTCCGCCGGAGGTTGATTTTTCAAATGAAGACAGACAATGCTACCATCCCCAAAATTATGACGGGAAATTCCGCGGTCCTGTGACGCTACGCCAGTCGTTGGCTCAATCTTTAAACATTCCTTCGGTAAAGACGTTATATTTGGCCGGCGTTCCGGAAACAATCAATACGGCCCAAGATCTCGGTATCACCACTTTAAAAAATCGCGCCCAATATGGTCTGGCGTTGGCGCTGGGCGGCGGCGCGGTGAAGCTTTTGGATATGACCGCGGCTTACGGCGTATTTGGCAATGAAGGCGTCAAAAATCGCGCGACATCCGTTTTAAGAATAGAGGACTCAAAAGGAAACATTCTCGAACAATACCAAAAAAGTGAAGTTAAAGCGCTCGAGCCGGAGATTGCCAAACAAATAGCCGACATCCTCTCGGACAACGAAGCAAGAACTCCGATGTTCGGCGCGGACAGCCCGCTTCATTTTGCCGACCGGCCGGTGGCGGCTAAAACCGGGACAAGCCAGGATTATCGCGACGCTTGGGTTGTTGGTTTTACTCCTTCTTTGTCCGTCGGGGTATGGGTCGGCAACAACAACAACGAACCGATGGAAAAAGGAGGGGCTGGCATCATGGCGGCCGGACCGCTTTGGCATAAATTCATGGCCGAGGTTCTAAAAAATAAACCGGTTGAGTCGTTCATTAAACCGGAAAATAAAAATCAACCGTCCAACCCTCTTCTGAACGGCCAGTTTGCCAGCGAAATTAAGGTAAAAATTGATAAAATTTCCGGTAAATTGGCTACTGAATTTACGCCGACGGAACTCGTTCAAGAAAAAGCATATAAGCAAGTTCATTCGATCCTTTATTTTGTTGACAAGAATAACCCTTTAGGGCCGCCTCCTCAAGACCCGAATCAAGACCCTCAATTCGCGAATTGGGAATTTGCCGTTCAAAAATGGCTTAAAGAAAGCGGCCAGGTTGATTTGTTCAATCAGACGCCGACGACAGAAACCGACGATGTCCATATTCCGGCGAACCAACCGTTGATTAAAATTGCTTCCCCTTTGGCTAACGAAGCCGTCAACCCGCAAAACTTAACAATCAGAGTCGAGGTTTTTGCTCCGCTGGGAATCAAACATGTTGATTTTTTCTTTAATGATTTGTTTTTAGGGTCTGATTTTGTTCCTCCGTACATTTTAACGGACACCGTCCCTAAAAACCAAATCGTTCCGGAACAACTTTTGTTCGACGGCCAGACGCTTGCGACGAATTACATAACTGCGCGAGCTTACGACGCGGCTGACAACAAAAGCGAAATGAGAATTCCCGTTATAATTAAACCGTAAACCATGGTATATAATTTTTAATAACAAAAAAGTCCTTTTTTAAGGACTTTTTTGTTTAATATTTTTTATTTACTTATTACGCGGATTTAATCGGCATGAAAATGTAAAGATAACCTTGTTCCTGATCGCTTTTTACCAGTCCGGGTTTAATTTCCCCGTTTAATTCGAAAATTACTTCCTCGTCTTGCATGTTAACAAGGCCATCCAAAACGTATTTATAATTAAAAACAACTGTTATTTCCTTGCCTTTCGCTTTTTTAACGGAAAGTGTTGATTTTGAATTTCCCGCGTCGCTTTGCGAAGAAAAAATGTCCAAAATTTTCTTTTCCGTGTCCGCAAAAAATTTAACGTCGTTCGTTTTCCCGCAAAACAACCCCGCCAGTTTTACGGCGTTTATAAAATCACTCTTGTTGAGAACCGTCTGTGTCTCAAAATCTTTCGGAATAATTTGTTCATAATTCGGATATTCTCCTTCAATCAACCTTGAAATCAATTGTGTTTCGCCCATATCAAATAATATTTGATTTGATTCCGGAATTATTTTCACTTGTTCGTTTTTTTCGCCGATTATTCTTACCAATTCCTGCACGGTTCTTAAAGGAATAATCGAGGAACCGGACAATTCTGACTTAAAATCGCCTCCCAAAATTATTTTTTCCGCCAATCGAAAACTGTCGGTCGCGGCAATTTTAATTTCTTTAGGATTGAATTTGAAAAAAATACCTGAAATTTCCGGTCTTGTTTCTTTCAAAGCGGCCGCGAAAGCGGTTTTTAAAAAAGCGGTTTTTAAAATCTGTCCGTTTATTTCAATTTTTTCCGCTTTTTTCGTTTTGGGAATTATCGGGTAGTCCTTGGCGTCCAACCCGTTCATCGCGGCTTTGAAATTTTCGCATTTTACGTTTAAAACATTGGCTTTTGTTTCAAACTCAATTTGCTTGGCTGGCAAGTTGTTTATGAAATTGCTTAGAAGTTTCGCCGGTATGGTTAAACTGCCTTCTGAAACTACTTTCGCGGGGATCCATGTGTTGATGCCTATTTCAAGATCGGTCGCCGAAATTTTTAATCTTCCTTTTTCGGCGCTTAAAAGCAGATTGGATAAAATCGGCAGCGCCAAGTTTTTGCCGACTATTTTTTCCGCAATGTTTAAACCTTCTTTTAAATTTTCTTGAAGACAAACTAATTTCATATTAATAATTATTATATTATATATTTATTATTATTGTTGTTGTTAAGGGATGTTTTTTTGTTCATAACCCGTTTTTGCTTTTATTTAAGCGATTTTTTGAAAAATAAGCTGTTAATAACCTCCAGAAAAAATCGTGATAAAATGAAGACAAATTATACTTTCTTTTAAAAATTATTGTTTCAATAATTTTTATTCTCTTTTAGTTCACAATTTATAAACAATTTACGCAAACGAAAAATTATTTATTTGCGTCCTTGTAAATCATTTTTTTTATTAAATTTATTTCCTCAACCATTTTTTGATTTGTTTTTAATTCCTTTTCTATTTTTTCGCAGGAATGGATGACGGTGGTGTGATCGCGGCCGCCAAGCTTGCTTCCTATGTACGGGTATGAATATTTCAACTCCTCCCTTAAAAGATACATGGCTATTTGCCTCGGTTTTACGATTTCTTTTCGCCGATTTTTTTCGATAAGGCCGCTTTCTTGGATGTCGTAAAAATCCGACACCGATTTGAAAATTTGTTTTACGGAAGTAAATTTTTTGGAATTGCCTATAATGTCCGACAGTATTTTTTCGGCCATACCAACGTTAATTTTTTCAACATTCATCTGGTTTGAGGCGGCCATTATTTTGTTTAAAGCGCCCTCAAGTTCTCTAATGTTGCTTTGGAAGTTGGCGGCGATGAAAGTGAGCACTTCATCGGCCAAGAAAAATCCTTTTTCCAGCGTTTTACTTTTTAGAATGGCGATTCTCGTCTCCAAATCCGGATATCCGATGTCGGCTATCATTCCTCCTTCAAAACGCGAACGGAGGCGATCTTCTATGGTCGGAATTTCTTTCGGCAGGCGGTCGGAAGAAAAAACAATCTGTTTATTCCTTTCGTACAGCGTGTTGAAAATATGAAAAAGCTCTTCCTGGGTTTTTTCTTTGCCCCCGAGAAATTGAATGTCGTCAATTATTAAAACGTCAATCTTTCTGTATTTGTTTTTAAAATTGTCCATCTCTTTGGTCCTGATGGACGTAATAACCTCGTTCGTGAATTTTTCCGAAGTGACGTATTTTATTTTTTTCGTTCCTTTATGATCTTTGTAAACCTTGTTTCCGAGCGCTTGTAAAAGATGGGTCTTTCCGAGTCCGGTCCCGCCGTAAATGAAAAGAGGATTATATTTCGTGCCGATGCTTTCGGTAATGGCCAATGCCGCGGCATTGGCCAGTTCGTTGTTTGACCCGACTACAAACGATTCAAAAACGTATTTTGGATTAAGGTTCGTTTCCTGGTTGATGAGCAGTTCCTGAAAATTCATTTGTTCCTCGGCTTTTTTCTGACGGCCCGCTCCTTTTTCGGTTTCTTCCAAAACCGCCGTCGCGTTGTTGCAAATGACGTATTTGACCTCTTTAATCTCGTTTGAAGCGTTGCGAAGAGTTTTTAAAATAAGTTTGTTGTATTTGTTTTCCAACCACTCTTTCGTGAAGGCGTTGGGAACACTGATGACGATTTCGCCGTCTTTGTTTTGGGTCAAGGAAGTGTTTTTCAGCCAGGTGTTGAAATTAGCCTTAGAAATTTGAATGCCAATCTCGCTTAAAACTATTTGCCAAAGTTCCTCTTTTGTCATGATGGTTTCGTTTAGTTATAACTATTCAATTATATAAAACTGGCAACAAAAGAAAAGAAGAAAAAAGACGTTTTTTGTGAATAACTTGTGGATGAATCGTGGAAAACTTTTGAATCAACGTTGTTTTTGTTTCAAAAGTCAATGTTGACCTTTTGGCGATTGATTGCTATATTATATTGAGCGATACGGTCAATTATTAATTTTAAGTATATACGTTTTTAAAGTTATGTCTATAACCTACCAGCCCAAAAAAAGGAAAAGAGTCAGAACTCACGGATTTTTAAAGAGAATGAAAACAAAAGGCGGCCGCCGGGTGATTGTTTCAAGAAGAAGGAAGGGCAGAAAGCGTTTGGCTCCAAGTTGAAAACGCCGTTAATTTAAAGTTATGCTGCCGAAAGCAAATCGTTTGTCAAAAAATAAGGACATCTCTCGGGTTTTTAAAGAAGGAAAGCTTGTCAGAAACGATTACTTGTCTTTAAAATTTTTTAAAAATCAATTAACGGTCAGCCGCTTCGCTTTTGTCGTTTCTCTAAAAGTGTCCAAAAAAGCGCACTTGCGAAATAAAATAAAAAGACAATTAAGAGAGAGCGTCCGTTTGCGGTTAAGATTCATTAAAGCCGGTTTTGACGCGATTCTGAAAGCCGAACCGGGAATTAAAAACAAAGATTATCGTCAAATTTCCGACGCCACGTTGAATTTGCTGGAAAAATCAGGCCTATCGGTTTAATATGACAAAATTAATTTTAAAAACAATCAGAATTTATCAGAAAATTTTTTCTTTGGATCACGGCCCGCTCCGCGGTGTTTTTTATTTTTTTGGCTGCCGATTTTATCCGACCTGTTCCGAGTACGGTTATCAGGCGATAGAGAAGCACGGTTTAAAAAAAGGCGCGGCAAAAAGCATTTTGAGAATTTTAAAATGCAACCCTTTTTACAAAGGCGGGATAGACCCTGTTGGCAATTAATTTAATTTCGCGTATTTATGATTACACTTTATAACGAACTGCTTTACAAACCGCTTTTTAACGCTTTAATATTCATTTACAACGTTTTGCCGGGCGCGGACATGGGTTTGGCGATTATTTTTTTAACCATTTTGATTCGCTTGCTTCTTTATCCTTTGTCCAAAAAGACGGTGGTTTCGCAAATGGCTTTAAAAGAAATTCAGCCGCAAATTCTTGAAATCCAGAGAAAATATAAAGATAATAAACAAGAGCAGGCGAAAGCCACGATGGCGTTGTATCAAGAGAAAAAAATCAATCCTTTTTCAGGTTGTTTGCCGATTTTAATTCAGTTTCCGATTTTAATCGCGCTTTACCAGGTTTTTTTGGGGGGGTTTGACCCGGCAAATTTCAAAGAGCTTTATTCGTTCATTTCCACCCCGTCGTTCGTCAACCCTTTGTTTTTGGGATTAATAAATCTTTCTCAGCCTAATCTGATTTTTGCCGTTTTGGCGGGAGTCAGCCAGTTTTTTCAAACAAGAATGGTAATTCCGGCTAAACCGGCCGGTGCCGGTCCCGCCGGAGACAAAGGGGCTTTTTCCCAAATGCTGAATCAGCAAATGCTTTATTTCATGCCAATTTTCACTATTTTTATCGCCTCACGCTTTCCTGCCGCCCTGGCTCTTTATTGGACGATAACGAACGCGTTTTCAATCGGCCAGCAGTATATTTTTACCAAACACGCGAAAAAGATAAATTAAAAAACATATGATTGAAACAATTCAAAAAATAATCGAAGACATTTTAAAAATCATCGGCTTTGAAAGATTTAAAATTGACTGCAAAGAGGAAGATGCCGTTCTTCACACCGCCTCCGTCGCGGCGGAAGAACAACCTGCCTCGCCGGCAGGCGGACCGCAAACGGAGAGCGGTTCGGTTTTTCGTCACGGAGAAGAAAGCGGCCTAAAAAAAATAATCAGAATAAATGTGCAGATTGACGAGGACGCCTCTTTGTTGATCGGTTATAAAGGAGGAAATCTCGCGGCCCTTCAAGCTGTTTTAAGGTTAGTTTTTCAAAAACGGTTTGATCCTTGTCCGATTATTTTTTTGGACATCAACAACTATCGTCAGCAAAGGGAAGAGTATATAAAACAGCTGGCAAAAAAAACAGCTCGCCAGGTCGCTTTAACCAAAAAAGCGGTTGAACTTGAACCGATGAATGCGGCGGAAAGAAGGGTGGTTCACAGCGAGCTGGCCGCTCACCCCGAATTAACGACTCAAAGCCGGGGAGCGGGCGAGGAGAGGCGCGTTGTGGTGATGCCTTTGTAATTAATGGCGCTTTATCAAAAAATCGCGTATAATGTTTTGATTTCGCTCGGAGCAAGGGTTGTCGGAACAGCCCTTGCTTTGTTTACAATCGGCCTCACCACCCGTTATTTGGGTAAAGAAGGGTTCGGTGAGTATTCGATTGCCTTGGCTTTTCTTTATATTTTTAACAGTTTGGCGGATTTGGGTTTTTACAATATTCTGGTAAGAGAAATTTCAAAACCCGGCACCGATGAACGCGAAATAGTAAGCAATGTTTTTACGCTCAGGACGCTTTCTTCGTTCCTGATTTTGGGTTTGGGCGTTATTGCCGGCTGGTTTTTTCCATACTCAATTGAAGTAAAACAAAGTTTTTTCTTGATCGGCGCTTCGTATTTTTTCCTGTCGCTGAGCCAGGTGCTGATGGCTGTTTTTCAAAAACATCTCCGAACCGATAAAGCGGCTCTGGCCGAAATCGGCGGCCGGACCGCCCAACTGGCATTAACTTTGTTTTTTGTTTTCTTTGACTTCGGTTTTTTCTCGATTGTTTGGGCTTTGACCTTGAGCAGTTTTCTTATTTTTCTTTTGAATCTTTTGTTCGTCAGAAAATATGTGAAATTCGGTTTTGGTTTTAATTTAAATTTATACGGAAAGATTTTGAAGGAATCGTTTCCCTTGGCCGTTTCTGGCGTCTTTATTTTGATTTATTTTAAACTGGACGCGGTTTTGCTTTCGCTTTTCAAACCGCCGGCGGACGTCGGGCTTTACGGCACCGCCTATAAAATATTGGAAAACCTGATTTTCATTCCGGCGATGTTCGTCGGGGTGGTAATGCCCCTGCTTTCACGGTTCGCGGCCGCCGAAATTGATAATTTTAAAAAAATTTTTCAAAAAAGTTTTGATATTCTGATTTTAGGGGGAATTCCGGTGGTTGCCGGCGGCCTTTTTCTTTCGGAGAGAATAATAAACCTGATTGCCGGTCGTGATTTTTTGGAGGCCGCGGGAGCTCTTAATTTCCTTCTGTTCGCGGTGTTTTTCATTTTTTTGGGAACACTTTTCGGCAACTCTATTATTGCTTTATCCAAACAAAAAACGCTGATTTGGATATACGCCGCCGCCGCGGTTTTTAATGTCGGGGCGAATTTAATTTTCATTCCGAAATATTCGTATTTGGCCGCCGCGGCCGTGACCGCGCTCACCGAGTTTTTGGCGAGTTTTTTGATGTTTATTTTGATTTTTAAATTTTTGCGGTGGCGGCCGTCTTTCCTGATTTTCGGCAAAGCGGTTTTTTCCGGCGCGATTATGGCGGTTTTTGTTTACTTTTCTTTAAGTTTGAGTTTGCCGGCAATAATTGCCGGTGGCGGCATCGTGTATTTCGCGGTTCTTTATTTAATTGGCGGAATTTCCAAAGAAGATTTAAAATTAATATTGGAAATTAGAAGCAAGAAGCAGGAATTAAGAATCACAAATTAAGAATTTTTAAGCACACATTCTTTTTCATGATTTTTACTTCTTGATTCTTTGTTTATGTTCAAAGCGTTATTAATTACCGGTTTCGCGTTAACTTTTTTGATTTTAGGTGCTTTGACAACCTACTATTCTTATTGGCCGCTCATGGCCATCGTCTTTTTTGGCGTTTTTTTACTGGCACTCGTAAGTCCGGAGAAAGCATTGCTCGGGCTAATTATTTATCTTCCTTTTCAGGTCGCCTTGAACATCGCGCCGGGAATTGATTTGGCTTCGATCAGGGTGCTAATTTTACTTTTGTTTTCGGCATGGATTTTATTTTTATTGGCGAGAAAAGGCGGAAAAATTGCGACAATTTTCGCTTGTCACTATTTCGTTTTGGTCACTTTTCTTTTTTGGTCGGCCGTTTCTTTGTTTTGGGCGTTAAATCTTGAATGGGGTTTGAGAAAAATCGCGGTTTTCGCCTCAATTTTCCCGCTCTATTTTTTGGTTCAAAGCGCCACCGCCGAAAAAGAACAAGTTAAAAAAATTATTTCTTTTCTTGTTGCCGGCGCGTCGGTTGTTTCGGTAATCGCCCTGATTCAATTCTTTTCGCAGTTTTTCGTCGGCCTTGATTCCAGCGCGCAATTTTGGGCGCGAAACGTCGCCCCTTTGTTTTACGGCCGATCGTTGACTGACGCGGTAATGGCAAACTCAAGCTGGTTTGTGAATGTCGGCGGCCGAACTTATTTCAGGGCGGTTTCTTTTTTCCCCGACCCGCACATGCTGGCGTTTTATCTTGAAATGGTTTTGCCTCTGGCGCTTACAATGTTTTTCGTGGACTTTAGACCATGGCGCCTTGTTTCTGTTTTTTTGATGTTATTCGCCCTTTTTTTGACTTTTTCCCGTGGCGGATATTTAGGGTTCGCCGCGTCCGCGGCGCTGATGTTGGTTGCGGCTTACTTTTTTATTGCGCGCAATGAGGCGATAAAACCTTTTTTGAAAGACCGCCTGAAGCCGGTTTTGTTTGTTTTTTTGTCGCTTTTCATCGCAATCGCGGTTTTTTATTTCAGCCCGGCGGGCGCGAGATTTAAGGCCAGCTTCTCTCTTTCCGAGGGCTCGAACGTTCAGCGCCTTCAAACATGGCGGCAGGCCATTGCTGTAATTAAATCAGCCCCTTTCGCGGGAGTCGGCCTCGGCAGTTATGGTTTGGCCGTCAATCCCGAAGCGGGCTACCGCGACCCGACTTACGCCCATAACGCTTATTTGGACGTTTGGGCCGAACTCGGCGTCATGGGTTTGGCGGTATGGCTGATTCTATTGGGAGAGTTTTTCGCGACGCCGTTCAAGCGTTTAATCGCAATTAAAACAGGAAAAGAAAAACCGCAAAAAGAAGAAATATTGTTTTTGCTCGGCCTGATCGGCTCACTGGCCGCTTTTAGCGTTCATTCCCTTTTCGAGACGGCAATTTTTTCACCGGTTATTTTGTCGTTGTTGATGATAATTTTTGCTCTGGCCGCAAATATGGCCAAGAATCAAGAAGCAAGAATTATGAATTAAGATTTCTTAACCTTGATTCTTAATTCTTGATTCACTCTTTGAAACAATGCTCCATCTGCTTTATGTAATTCCCGCTCTCCTTCCGCTGTATTTGATAAAAATAAGCGTTTTTACCATTCCTTTTACGGTCCTGGAATTGGCGATTTACGCTTTATTTTTGATTTGGTTTTTTCAAAAAAAAGAGACGTTTTCGTTTAAAAACTTTCCATGGCCGCCGGTTGCTCTACTTTTGGCCGGACTGATCGTTTCAACACTATTTTCTCAAAATCAAACAATAAGTTTGGGAATAATGAAGGGTTGGTTTTTCGCGTCGCTGGTTTTTGCTTTTGTCGCGTCGCAGGTTTTAAAAACCGAGCGGCAAATCAAAGGCGTTTTTGCCGCGCTTGTTTTCGGCGGCGCGGGAATCGCGCTTGTCGGGTTTTATTATTTTTTCATCGGCGATCTAACTTTTGACGGCCGGCTACAAGCTTTTTATTTGTCGCCCAATCACATGGCGATGGCTGTGGCTCCGGCCTTGCTTGCCGGCCTCTGGTTTTTGCTTTCGGCAAAATCATCGGCGGAAAAAGCGGCGTGGGGTTTATCGTCGGCCTTGATTTTTTTCGCTTTTTATTTTACATATTCTTACGCCGGCTGGATGGCCGCGTTTTTCGGGGTTCTGTTTTTGATATTTTTTTCTTCCGTTTCAAAAAATTCAAAAATCGCGATTGTGGGATTTTTGGTGTTCGTGGCGTTGTCGCTAATCGTTTTTCAGGCGGGCGGCGAGAAATTTTCAAATATTTTCAGCGAGCGCGGCCAGTTCGCGTCGCGGCTGACGATATGGACCGCGGCCGCGGAATTGATAAAAGAGCATCCGATTGTCGGAATCGGGCCCGGAATGTTCCAGGAGGAGTATCTTGCCCTCCAGCCGCAATTTCCGCCGTATCTTGAATGGGCCGTGCCCCAACCGCACAACGTCTTTCTCGCTTTCTGGCTGCAAACCGGAATTTTCGGATTAATAGCTTTTATCTGGCTTTTGATTTTATTTTTTAAGAGGGGATTTGAGATGATAAAAAAAGACAGCGGAACGGCTGTCCTCTGTCTTTCATTAATGATTTATATTTTGCTTCACGGTTTGGTTGACACTACTTATTGGAAAAATGATTTAGCCGTTATTTTTTGGCTGACGGTGTTCGTCAATTTCCGCGAATTACAATCTCAAACTGTAAAGAAGTCCGTCCTTTCGGTTGATGAATAAAAGATAGTCCTCTTGCGAGTTTAAAATCAACTCGTTCGCGTCAATCGCGATGTCTTGGCCCAGATCAATCTTTGTTTTCTCTCCGGTGTCAAGATTCATTTGCCAGATTTCATCGGAAATATTGAGAATGTTTTTATAATAGTCGTCCGGCAAAACCGCGTTGTCCGGCAAAATCGTCGGCACGGCGCAAAAAATCGTGCGATTGTCTTGGGACCAGGCGCATTTTTCGGCAAAGGTCGAAATATTAACATCCTTGCTCGTTTCGCCCTTCCAGTCGCTGAAAGCCAATGTAAGATTTTTGCCGTTTTCGTCGGTTCGGGAGTAAATAAGTTTTTCGCCGTTCGGAGACCACAAAACGCTTAAACCGAATACGTGCGAAAGGACATTTGTTATTTTGCCGTTGTCCGGATCAACTCCGTAAAGAATGCTCGGCGCGAGACCGGATGGTTTGGTTCGGAAGGCAATAATGTCGCGTTTGGGCCATTCGATAATCAAATCCCTCAGCCGTGTCGGCAAAACGTTTTTCCAGTCGGAGCCGTCCGGATCGGAGGCGCTGATGTTGTTTATGACGGCGGTTTCGTCAAAAAACTGGTAGGCGATTTTACTCCCGTCAGGAGACCACGCCGCCTGCTTTATTGATTGGTTGAGCGGCTTGGACGAACCGGTTTGATAGTTGTAATAATATTTTTTGACTCCGGTTTGAGCGTCTTTGAAGACGCTGATTACTTTGTTTTTGTCCGGGGACCAAAGAATTTTCAAAATGTCTGGCAGGACCGCGCTTGATATTCTCGTCAAACCCGTACCGTTGAATTTCGACTCAAAAACATTGCCGTTTTCCTTGGAATAATATTTAACTTTTTGACCGTCGGCCGAAATTGTCGGAGAAACGACCGCGACTTGGCTGATAGCGTTCAGTTTTTTGGTAGGCGAAACAAACGGTTGCTCCGGTTGGCCCGGCGGGATCGGTTCTTCGGTAATCGGTGGCGCCGGCGCTTCGGGCGCGGCTTTAAAGAAGAAATTATAAACCAAAAGCACGCCAAGGATTAGCGCCAAAACCGCGACGCTGATAATGAGAATTTTTTTGAGATCTAAAGTCAGTGTCATATTGTTTAAAAATGGAGAAAATTTATTTTTTTATTTATTTATTTAAACAAACGCCGCTGTCAAGATTCGGGCCTTGCCAGGAGCAGTTCTTGTAAGTGTTGCAAGCATATCCTTTCGTGAAGACGCCGCAATTCTGAGCTATTAACGTCGACATTCTTTCGCATCTGCCGTTCGTGCAGTTATACCCATCTCCGCAGTCAGCGCCTGTCTGGCACTGTGTTTGGTAGATAAGGATACAAGCGCCTTTGGAAACGTCCGCGATGTATCCTTCGCAACGATAGCCGGCGCCGCAATCAGTTGAGCCCTTACATTCCCTTGTGGCACCTAATTCCGGCGCTTTTATTGTATAGTTCGCCGCGATTGACGGGTTTCTCAGATTTACGAGATCAGGATTGATTGTGTAAAGAATAAGGTAAGAGGTGAGGAGTATCCCCAAACCTATTAAGGCGCTGTTGATTCTTTTTTTGGCGTCGCCTTGAAGCGAAGGGTTGCCGGCCGAAGTGGTGTATAAAATGCCTCCGAAAATTATCGCGCCCAAGGCGGTCAAACCGACAAGACCCAAGGCATAAATGTAAAGCCGGTTGACGTAGCCCGCTATGCCTTCTCCCGCGGCCGCTTTTTCAACCGCGCTCGGAAAAGGAATTTCGTAGCCAACGGCGTTAACAAAGCCGGCCATTCCGAAAATCGCAAGCAAGGCGAATATTGAAAATAAAATAAATTTTTTTTCCCTCATATTATCTAACGGTTATTTTTACGCTTGCCGGCGCGTTTTGTAGAATTTTGTTTTTATTTCTCGCGGTAACAGTCAGCGCGTACGTTCCTTTTTCCGCGTTATCCGGAATAGTCAATGTTACGACGTTCGGATTTGACGGAGCGCCGCCAAGCCGCCGGCCGTTAAAAGACCATTCATAAGTCAATTCGGCAGGCGATTTAATGCTGAAAAAATAGGGTACCGCGATTAAGTTTATCTGCTGCCCGGCTTGCAAGACGTATTCTTCAAACGCTTGGGCGTTTGCCGGAACAACGTCAATTTTATCCGATTTATAAATGATTACTTGCGGGGCGACCATTTTGATTGACATTGCCTTGCTTATTGTCGCGCCGAACAAATCGGTCACTTCCACTTTAACCCTGCGGCTGGCGCCGACCCTGTCATCGCTCGTAAAACTAAACTCTTGTCTGTCATAACCGACCGAGTAGCCGATTTTTTTATCGTCCAAATACCAGGTATAGAGCAGGTTTTTGCTACTGACGCCCATTTGCGCCAAGGCGGTGACAAAAACGGTGCTGCCGGTCGTCATCAACGGTCTTCCCTCGTAATTTAACGGAGTGTAAGTGTTCGCCCACCAGCTTAAGTCCAATCCGCCGACTCTGACGGTTATTTCGTCGTTCAGTGTTTGTTTCAGCCCGTCGTCATCCGTCGCGCTTACAATAACTTTGATTTTGTAATCCGTTCCGGCCGGTCCGGCGGTCAGAGTGATGTCTTCGCGGCCAAACCCGGACTCGTTCGGAAGCGGTTTTCCGTTCACAAACCACTGAAAATGCGCTTTTGTTTCATCAAACCTGAAAGAAGCGGCTTTGACGATGAACTTGCCGTTTTCCGTCGGAGTGTCCGGCGACGCGCTCAAAGTAACCTTTGCCGCGACCATTTGATTTACGTTTCCGATTTGATCTAAAATGTTTTGAACTTCGTCCGGCAGGGCTTGAGCGTACGCCAAAATCGCCGCGAAAACAAGCAGCAGAGGAATTAAATAACGCAGTTTTTTGGCGAAATTTTTCATTCTATGCGAATTTTTTAGCGATTGCCCCGCCGACTTTCCCCGCCGCCTGACCGGCTTTTTGTAAAATTTCCGTTCTTGCTTCAACTTCTTCCATAATGTACGCGACTATCACCATCAGCGTCCAAAAAGGAAGAAGATTAAGCAGGGGAATAAATTCAAGGATTCCCGGGGCAAAGGATTTGACCGTCGCGAGCCGGATGCCCTTCAGCCAAAAAATGAGCCAAAAGATTCCGGTCGCGAAAAAATTCTCCAAGGTTCCCAAAAAAGGAATCCATGTCATCGCGTCAAACATTAACGCGGCAAGCAAGAGCAGTATAAGTTCGGCGATGCTGATTTTCGGCTGGTTTTCTTCCATACACTTTATTATATCACTTTTGCCTCGGCTTCCGCCAATTCTTTTTTTGCTTTTTCTATTTTCAGCAGCTGTTCCGGGTCAGAAGTAATCACCTGGTCTTCGCTGTAGGAAGCGACGGTTCTGATTGCCGCGTGTTTCAAACCGGCGACGAACAGGCCTTCCCCGACTCCGGCTTCAAGCAAAAGGTATTTTTCCTCCTCGGTTAAATTGAATGTTTGCACCAAAAGATCGATGGTCGCCGGCGATTGCCTCAAAAGAAGCTGGAGCGAGGAATTGGTGATAATTGGCCGGCCGTAGCGGGAATTCATAAAATCGCCGACATCCTGAGTGATTGTCGTCAGTCCGAGATAGTATTTTCTGCATCTTTTGGCGATACCGTAAAGGAAGGAAGCCGCGTCCTCGTATTTCATCAAAAGCCACGCCTCGTCAACAACCAGAATCCTCTTTTTTGTTTCCCGTCTGATTAGTCGCCAGATATATCCCAAAATCACATACATCGCTATCGGCCGCAACTCGTCCTCCATGTCGCGGATATTGAAAACCGCGAGACGGTTATCCGCGCTCACGTTCGTCGGCATGTTAAGAAATCCGGCAAATGTTCCTTCGGTATATTTTTTCAAACGAAGAGCGAGGTTCGCCCCGCCTTCCATGTTCTCAAGAATGGTCTGCAAATCGGACATCAAAGGCGGAGTAATCTGGGAAAAGTCCGATTCGGCGGTGATGTCGCGCGAAGCGTAGGTTTCGCTCAAGGCCTTGTCAATGACGGCGTCTTCTTCGGCGGTTAAACTGCCGAGCATCAAACGCAGGAGTCCAACGAGATTGATGATGTTCGCCCTCAAAAGATCGGCCGGCTTCTCGTCTTCATGCGGAACGGGCAGGTCAAACGGATTTATATGGTGTTCGCCGGTCAAGGAAATTCTGAAAAACGCTCCGCCGACGGTGTCGGCCAAGTATTTATATTCGTTTTCCGGGTCAATGACGATAACGTCGGTTCCCATCATCAGCGAACGCAGGATTTCGAGTTTGGAAGCGTAACTTTTGCCGGAGCCGGCTTTGGCGAAAATAACCATATTGCCGTTTTCCAAACTGAAACGGTCAAACAAAATCAAGCTGTTGTTGTGGCGGTTGATGCCGTAAAGAATGCCTTTGTCCGAAGTGAGGTCAGCCGAGACGAACGGAAAAGTTGTTGAAAGCGGGGCCGAATTCATTGTGTTGAGAACCTGCAGACGGTCAGTTCCGAGCGGTAAAGTGGAATTAAAGCCCTCCTCCTGCTGATACATCGCCGTTTTGGCGTAAACAAGGCGGCTTTCCAGCATGTTTCTGATTTGATTTTCGGTTTTATCAAGTTCCGCGACTTCATCCTCGTAAATTGTTATGTAAAGGGCGTATTGAAAAAGTTTTTCCTGAGCCGTTTGAAGCTGGTCTCTTAAATTTTCAAGGTCTTTGTAAGCGGTTTCTAAGATCGGATCCCTGACCTGGCCTTTCTCTTCTTTTATCACCAATGCCGATTCAACCTGGGCGACTTTTTTTCTCAAGTTTTTCAAAGCAACGCTCGTATCTATCGGATTTATGTACATTGAAATGTCAAAATGCCGGTCTAAATTGATGACCGGCGAGAACCAGCTTGTGTTTAAGTACCGCGGATAGGTAAAAGCGAAAATGGTTCTGCAGTATCTCTTGGCCAAACGCAGATTGTCCGAAGAGACCTCAAGAGCCGAAGGCGCGATAATATCCTTGACGCTTGCCCCGGTTTTCGGCTTTAAAACCGGAATTCCGGGTATTTCTTCTTTTTTCTTTAGAAAAGGAAGTTCCATAATTTTATTGATTCGCATTCCCCAATTGTTTTATCAGTTCCTCGCCCTTCTTTTCAGCTTCGCCCGGATTATAAAGTCCGTAAAAAAACTCAATCAATTCTTCGGTTTTCAGCGGAATCGTTCTGATACCAAGGCGCCCGAGAGCCGAACTTATTTCATCAACTCTTTGCAAAAGCTGGGCCTTGTGTTCGGCGAATTTTTCTTCTTCAATCGCCGCGGTTTTTGGTTTCAAGCCGGCGGAAAGCTGTTCAAGGAAGCCGGTTTTTTTTATTTCAGCCGGAGCGTAGGGAATGACGACGTAGAATCTCTTTGACATAACGTTCTGGGTTTCAACCAAACTTTGGATAAATTCGCGGTACTCGTTAATCTGGATTTTCAAAAGCTCGGACGTTTGTTCTTTTTCTTTCTCTTTCAGTATTTCAAGATACGGCTTAATGTTGATTTTTCTTGATTGAACGACAAATTGAATCGGGAAATCGAGCGAGTTCAAAAAACCCTGGTAAGAGGAAATCAGCAAGTCCTGCTCTTCGGAGGCTTTCAGTTCAAAATTAACGCTTGAGGCAATCAAAACCATCCGAAAACCGCCGGTTTTCAAAATAATCACGCCGTCTTTTATCCGGTCTATCGCTAAAAATTGCTGAGTTGATGCCGCTGTTTTTGCGTCAGGCATGTGAATTTATTGTCTTTCCGTTTTTTTCCAAAGATAAAGTTTTGGTTTGAAAATAAACGTAATCACCGACATAATAAAATAAATAAAAGGCCGGCCGTTGATTTTCAGGAAAGCGAGCGCCAGCGCGAGAGGGGCGATGATTAAGGCGGCGAAAAACCAGAGAAAAAATTGGAGAAAAAAGTAAAGAATAAAAAGCAGGGCGCCTCCGACAACCAGATACATAAACTGTTTGAGCGTCAAAGGGCCGATGATTTTGTCTTCAACTTCAATAAATTGTGGAACTTGAAATTGGGCCATATCTTGACAAATTACCAATTTTATGCTATTATGATTTTATCTTTAACAATATAATACAATTTTAACCTAAAAACCCGAAAAATTGAAGGAGGAGAGAGTAATGGCGGAAACGAAAGAAAAGAAAGATGAAAAGGATGGGCAAGAAGAAAAATGGGCAAAGTATGCCCGAAGGCAGTTGATTAAATCTTATTTTTATTTGGGGTTCCTGTTTTTTGTGCCGATGTTTGTGCTGTATTGGCTCGGAGCGCCGCTGATAGGATGTGTGGCTACGGGTTTCATTGTCACATTCTTCTTCGGAGTGTACACATTGGAAACATTGCCAAACTACGGCGGTACTTTTTTGACTGGCGGACAAGAAGGAAAAGCGGCAATAACACTGGAAGAATTCAATTGTATGATGAAAAGAAAGTATTGGTGGGCATTGTTAGTCGCGCTTCCGGCGCTCGCTATTCTTGTTTGGCTGTTTCTGGATAAACAGGAAACCGGCTATATCAACGAGTCCTGGCTCGCGGTATTCGCGCTTCTGACGCTTTCGGCAAGGGTCATCTGCGCGCCAGCCAAGAAAGTTCTGCTTCTCACGGGACTGCCCATTATGATTTTCTCGCCGTTTGTGATTGTGTGGCATCTGTTCCGAACCGTGCGGGTACTGCTTAGCTCTCAACCTTATTCTGAATTGCCCTGTTGTTTACAAGCGCCGTCTCCAACAATATTGACTGGAAACGAAGTGCAAGTAAATGTTGAACGAATCAGAAACGGCAAAACAGAACGTTGGACAGAAACCAGAAGGTATCGTTAAAAATATTTTCCACCGCCCTGACGCAAAAAACGTCAGGGCGGCTTTTTTTATTTCTTTCTTAAATCAACTATATTCTTGGGCGGTTCTTCATCCTCAACCGATTCAAGATAAAGCGCGCTGATTCGCGGGGGCGTAACCGGTCTTTCTTCAACTTCTTTTTTCGGCACAACTTCAACCGGAATGCCGCCGATTTCAATTTTTTCTGCTTTTGGCGGCACGGGCCGCGGAGGCGCCGGGACCGGCGGTTTTATTTCTTCTTCAATTGGTTCAAGATATGCCTCGGCCCTGCTCGGCGTGGGCTCTTCTTTTTTCGGTAAAACAGGTCTAATAGGCGGAGGAGGAGGGGCAGGTCTTGCCACAGCTACCGGTTTTATCGGAGGAGGCGCGACTGCCTCTTTTTTGATTTCTTCAATTTTGGCTACCGGCGGTTTAAATTCCGCCTCAATTTCAATTTCTTCAACGGCTTTTATTTGTCCGTGGATTCTTTTTAAACTTGTTTCAATCGGTCTTAATATCGTTTCCCAGATGTCTCTATATAGCGCCTTGGCCTGCACAGGTTCTATGCCGAGTTCTTTTTGAAAGTTCGCGGCCAGCTCGTCAGGATGAAGCAGACCGAAAAGAACCAAGCCGAGCAATCTGGCCGTCTTTCCCAACTGATTAAGCGAAAGCTCATGCTTTGTCAGCACGATATTTCTCAGCCGATCAGCCGTTCTTTCGGAAACAGCCGTGTCCTGAACATCGGCAGAGGATTGGGAATAAAGTTGTAAGATTTGCGTTGGGGCGTATTGTTTAATCATAGTTGCATAAAACTTGAAACACGAAGCATTAAACTCAAGAAAAAAGTGCTTTATGTCTTATGTTTCAGGCTTTTATCCTTTTCGTTCTCCCTGTGGCGGTACGCCGGCGTATTTTCCGGCAAGAGTAACTCTTGGCTGTTCTCCCGCCTTTTCTTCTTTTGGTTGTTCTCCTTTTTTTTCTTCTTTTATGGCCACAGTTTCCAACCCGGAGATAATTGATGCCCATCCAGGACTTGATAAGAGGTAATCAGCCGTTCCGGCGACCGTAAATCCCAACTCATTTGCTTTAGGAAATGCTTTGGCAAATGCCTCGGATAATCCTTCGTTAAATATACTTCTCAATTGTCCCTGATTAAAGAACCTTGCGACCTCGGGGTTACTTATGACATCAGGAGACATATCTTTTATATCGGACGGGCTGATTCTTTTTACGACATCTTCTATCGTCTTGCCGACAGTAGGCGCCAATGTCGGCTCTTTTCTTAAGACAGTCATTAGTTCATTTTGCATATCAAGATTTTGGAGAGTTTTCAGGCCGCTTATTTTTTCTTCTCTGTCTAAGGCACTAAGTCCTTGCCATTTTGCGCTCAAGCCCAACAGCAAACCGGCTTTGGTTTGAGGGTCAAACGCGGCACGGTATTCCGCGGCGGCATTTTCTTTCGTCCAACCCTTGACTCTTTCTTTTGATTGATTAACCCTTTGCGCCCGCGCCTCTCTTTCGGTTTCTTCAAATCTGCGCAGCGGCCTTGCCGCCTGGCGCAAAAGCGGAACGCGGCTGAGTTGTTTCGCGATCGCCTGAGGCGCGCCGGTGGCGACCGCCGCTCTTCTGCCCATGCGGCCGGTGTAATCCTTCGCCTGATTACCCCACTTTTTGGCGTACTTCATTGTCTCGGCCGCTCCGTACGCCCCCATTGATTCGGCAACCTTAATTCCGGCGATTAAAATAACTATCACGAGCACCATGTTCAGAACCGCCGAAGGGCTTGAATTGGCGGCAAGAGGAGTAACGGGATTATCGCCGACCATTGCCACGAGGGGAAATTGTCCTTTCACACCGTTCATTTGCACAATAAGAAGGGCCAGATAAATGAAAAAAGAATAAGCCGGAGCAAAAAACGCCCATCTCAAAAATTCTTTCCACCACCTGTCCCAAAGATGCTTGGTGTCCGGCATAATGGAAGCGGCCCAGGCAATCGGGGAAACAATCAGTAAAAACCAGAGAGCGACTATCCGGACGACGAAAAGAATGATGGCCGCGGCAAAGACAAAAATCGCCAGACCCGAGAAGATGACGGCAAAAGCCGAACCGGCCACCACCATTAAGGGAATGGAAGCCGCCTGCGCCAGCACCGCTTGAGCGTTTTGCGCCGGGCTCGGCTGATAATAGCTTGAAATTTGAAGCCCTTTCGCGAGCGAAGCGGATAAATTCGCGGTGCCCGCCAATGTGCCGCCTCCCGACGCCTGGCTTATGAAAAAATCGGTAATAACTTGGGTAAAATCAATGATTACTCCGGCAATGACCAAACTGAAATTTATTAAAAGCGCGACGATAATGAGCCGGGTAACAAGTTCTTTCGTGCGGTATGTTTCAATTTGCAATATCGTCGTAAAAGCGATCCAAATCATTACCAAAATAAAGAACATATTGGCGAGGTCCCTGGTTATGCCCCAGCCGACGAGCACCACCGGCGCGTTTGACAAGTTCGTCAAGCTTAAAACGTAGTCCAGAATCATTCCCTCAAGCGCGAGTATCAAACCCAAAACAAAACCGATAGCGGCCAGAATAGCGCCGACGATGTTAAAAACCGCTTCGGCCGTAAAATCAACCAAACTCCCGAAGAATGACGTGAGCGCTCCGGCGGCGTGCGCGAAATTCGCCGCGCCGAAACTAATCGCCAATATTAGCAGAAGTATAATGAGAAATTTCGTTTTGCGCGAGGATATCATGTCTTCTTGAGTTTGTTATTTTATTGATCCGTTATTACATTTGCTCGGTTTCCTGCATGCTCCATCTGATGCGCCCGACTTCTATCGCGTTATTAATCATCTCCTGGGCTTCGTCCGGAGGAATATTGTGCGCGCCATAAATAGCATTGGCATCTTTAATGGCGGCGTCAAGCGTCGGATTGGTCCGGGGATCGGTGTTTCCTCGTCCTGTTGTGATTGAGTAATTGATTTTGGTTTCCACGGCAATCTCTTCCTGAACTTCGTCCGTGAATTTATTGTCCAGATATTCAAGCGCTTTCGGCCACCTTGACTTCATTTTCGTTTTGTGTCCCCACCACCCGCTTTTTACTTTGTACGACTCCTGGTCAGACATGTTCGGCGACGTATTGGTTAAAATTTTTCTAATTTCACTTAATGCCGTGTCTATCGGGTCAATGGGCGGATTGCCGTAAGTATTTCCCGGCACCGCGTCTTTGCTGAAATTGATCGGGAAAGTCAAATTCAAAGGATTATCTTTTTGAACCTGCACCGTTGTTTTTGTAACCTTGCCGGTTGTCGGGTCCGTTGTTTCCACCTCTTCGGTGACCGTTATTTGCGGCAACAGGTTCATCATGCGTTTTGTTACGTCGTCAAGATTTGAAATTATTGTGCTTAGAGACATACTGGACTCGGTGAGTAAGTTTATAAGTTCCGCGTCCTGTTTTCTCAAAAGGTAAACGACATTCTGCAATTTTCCCGCCAGCACATATTGATCGTAAGTGTTCAAAAGATCCGGCGTCGTGTACCTGCCGGTATTTGGATCAAGTTTACCGAGAAGGTCGTTCACTTGTTCAACGTTGCCCCGTAAACAGTTCAGCAAACTGACCATCGTGGCGCCGGTGCTGGCGTTAACATTTGCCAGTCGTTCGCCCTCTTGAGACGGCGGTTTGTTGTCTTTGCCTACAAGGTTGTTAAAACGGATGTTCAGCCGAGCCAGAGGTCCTATTCTCGTGTACGCTTGTTCCTGTAAAACGTTTAATTTATCTTTCGCCAATTTTTCTTTGGCGTCTTCATTTTCAAGTTCCTGCCGTTTCTTGATTATTAAAGCGTCTTGCTCATCTTGAGTCAGACCTTCTTTTTCTTCAGCAGTCAAAACGGCATACTGCCCCATTTCTTTTTCAATAAATTTGTCGCGTTTTGTCCTGTAATTATTAACTAAAGCGATCGCGACCGAATCGCCGGCGGTCATGGCGTCGAAAGTATCCTGCGACGGCGCGTTCGGCATTTTTAATATTTCTTTTCGCAGTGCCTGAAGCTCTGACGACTTCAGTAGCAAATCCTGCAATCCTTTGGTTAAAGAATCCAGTGTCGCTTCGTCAGCCGCTCTTTCCGCCGACATCACCGCGAAATCGGGATTGTCCGGATTACAAATTTGAAGGTCCGAACCCATTTTTGCCCCAATCTGTATAATTTTATACTTGATTCTGATGAGTTCATTGTATTTTTTATAATTTTCTATTGCGTCGCCCAATTGTTCGGCCGCGTCTTTGTTCACGTCTTTTTTGACTTGATTGGAGTTCGTTTTGTTTCCACTAACGAGTTTTCCGGCCGATGCCAAACCCTCATCAGTCACTTTATTGATTGCCGCGTCAATTATAGCGCCTATGGACGCGGCCACGCTTTGAGAATTGACAAGCCATTCGGAATCCCATTTCAGGGAACTGTTCAAACGTTCGCCGACGGTGTCGCCCGGCGTGACGATTTGGCATACTTTTTTAAATGTTCGCTGTCCCCCCATTGTCCTCTCGTCGTCCTCAAGTGCTGCCACAAAGATATCGGCGTCCGATTCTTTTAGTTCTCCGCTCATTGAAGTGCCCGCGCTGTCGTAAACGCCGCATTTTTTGCTTCCCAAAAATCCGCCCGAACTGACAACTTCAGTTTTGGCGCTTTCTTTGGCTTGTTCGGCCTTCTTTTTCATCGCGTCCACGGTTAAGAAGTAAGCGCCGTAAATGTTATTCTGCGGTTCCTGTATTTTAAGCCAGGCCTGCCAGCCGCCGTTTCTGAAGTCGCGGGTGAAGTCCTCAATGTTTTCCACGATGTCGCTCAAAGAGCATTTTACCTTCTCGCCAAACTCTCTTTCCGGCAGGAGCATGATTTTCAGTTCCACCTGAAAAGGAGAGCAGAGATCGCGGCCTATTTCATCCGTCAAGACCTGGCCGACCGCCTGATCAACCGCGTCTTCCAAAAATCCTCCGAAATCCTGCACGAATCCCGGCTGGCCTTTCGCCCCGCCTTTAATCCACTTGATGGTTTGATTTGTAAACCCGTCCAGCATTTTCTTTTGCGCGACCACCAAAACGCCTTTTACGATTTCCCAAGCAAAGTCCTTAATGGTAAGTATGGCCGAGTCCACGCCCGCTTTGGCCGGCATCGGAGCGATTACGGAAGCAATCAAAATAAAACCCAAAAACCCCGCCGCGATTCGGGTTTTGAAACTATTAATTTTTGAAAAAATTTGCATGCGCTATTCGCTATCTGCCTATTGGCTATTTTTTTAATTCTTCGGCGGAAAAAGTGATTTGATATTTGTTTTGAATTTCTTGGCTGGTTTGATTGATTAAGTCGGACCAGTTTTGGGTTAAGGCGGCGTATTTGCGTATTTCATTTAATTGACTTATCGGGTCATTGCTGAATTGTTTGATGTTTTTTAAAGTTCCGGACAGCCCGGCAAGAAGCGCCAGGGCGTCCTGATGGACGCTAAGCAGAGGACTGGGGACGGCCAATTGTTTCAATTCGCGTTCGGTTTTTTCATAGGAGGAGATCCATAAATTTATTTTTGAAAAGTCATTCTTTTCAATCGCGGCTTTCAGGATCGGCTCCGGCGATTCGTTGTTTATGGCCGAGAAATTTCCGGAAATTGTTTTTATCGCCGAAAGAGCGTAATTTTTAATCGCCGCCTTGCTTTTGTCTTGGGTGATGTTTAAGTCCCAAAGTGATGTTCGGGGCAGGGAACCGAGCGCGCTGGAAAGATTGGCCACGGCGTCCTCGGCTATTTTTAACATCTCAAAACCTTTGAGCGAAACTGGCGCGTCGGGCTGGCCGTTCGCGGCCAGTTTTTGCTTTTCGTCGGCAACTTTTTTAACGAAATTTTGAAGGATTTTCGCGCTGGCGTTTTCTTGTTTGGTTCTCGCGCTCAAAAGATCGTTCGGCGCTGGCTTCAGCGGGTCGTAACCGGAAGCCATTTCTTCGCCGTCCAAATAGCCGTCAACGTCGGTGTCGGGGTTATTCGGGTCGGTTTTTTGAATCGATTCCTCCCAGTCCGCCAACCCGTCCCCGTCCGAATCCGTTTTCGCGTTTGTCGCGCCGTCTTGCGCGGAATTTTTCAAAGAGTCAAGAGTTTTTTTTGAAAAAAAATTGTTTTTCGCGGCAAAACCGCCGACGCCCAAAAACAACAATAAAATCGCCGCCAAAATCAGCTTATTTTTTAGCAAGGAGATTAACATTGTGTTTATTCGCGGCAATAATAATCAATAAAGCTAAAATTAAAATCCAATCTCCCAATTTAGTATACCACGTTTTTTCGGAAATAAACACAATGTTATCCACAAGAACCGTCGGCTCAAGATTGGGCGCGATTTTTTGAATTTGTCCTTTGGAATTAATGATAAAAGCGCGGTCGTAATTCGTCGCCTGAAGATAGAAACGATTATTTTCAACGGCTCTGAATTTCGCCATCGCGATTTTTTGTTTGACCAAAGAAGGCGCTCCCCGAAAAATTGACTCGGAGCCCGAAACAACAAGAACTTCGGCGTCTGCGCCGGCTGCCCGGCGATTCATGTTCGGGGATAAAAATCCGGAGCAGAGCAGGGAAGCGAATTTTTGCTTTTGCTGGCCATCTTCCCATGTGAACACCTCGTTTTCCGGCCCCTTTTTATAGCCGCGTCTTTCTTCAAAACGCCGCGTCCATTCTCCTTCTCCGGCAATGGTCGCCGCGGCTTTGAACCAATACGGCAAATACTCGCCCAAAGGCATCAGAAAGTGTTTTTCGTCCTGGGCCAGCACGCCTTTTTGCGGGTCAAAATAAAAAGTGGCAATGGACAGTTTGTCGTTTTCGTCAATCATCGGCCCGGAATCAATGATTAATTTTTGCTTTCCTTCAAAAATTTCGTTGAAAAAACTTTTGCTTCTTTCTTCCCCCAAAACGCCGATCAAATTCGCTCCTTCCGGGAAGACGATGATGTCCGAGTCCTTTCCGTTTTTGACGACCTCGGCCAAAAGCGAGAATTGCTGCGTTAAAATTTCCATCTGTCTTTGAAAAGTTGGCTGGAAGGTTGAAGGAATTTTAGTCTGCAGAATGGCGACTTTCGTCTCTTTACCCGAAACGTTTTTATTTTTCAAAATCAGCCAACCCGCAGGATATAAAACCGAGATTAACAACGCCGCCGCGATGAGCGGAGAAAAATTTTTTAGCGCACGGCGGTTCCAACCCCCGGGCATTATAAGGCGCTGAAAAGAGCCGCCGTTCGTTTGAACCGTTCGAAATAACGCCGCGTTTACGAAAACGATTAAAAAACTTAAGCCATAAATTCCGCCTATGCTTGCCAATTGCAAAAGAGGCGCGCTTTCGGCCAAAGAATATGCCAAGTTGCCGAACGTCCAGTGCGGACCCAAAAGCGACTCGGAGCCGAGCCAGAAAACGCCGAAACCCCAGGCTCTGAAGTACTCAAAAAGAATCCAGAGAGAGGGGATAAAGAAAAGAAGCCAAAATTGTGAAATCTTTGCCGAAGCTTTTTTGAAAAAATAATTCAGCGTTAAAGAGAACAGTCCGATAAATAAAGCGAGTTCCGCGGCGCTTAAAAGCCAGATGAACAAGGTAAGGGGAAATCCCAGGAATTTATTTTCGATTCCGGCCCAGTCAAGCGGATAAGCTCCCCAAAACCAACCGACGGATGTTCCCAAAAAAATCAAACCCGCAAGAAAACCGCCAAAAAAAACCCGTCTTTTTGACAGATCTTCGCGCTGAACAAAAAACAACAAAGGAACAAGGGCAAACCAAATTAAAAATCGCCCCCATTGTCCCGCCGGAAAAGACGGTTGGCTTAGGGCGAGCAAAACACCGGACGCGACCGGCAAAAGAAAATATTTGTATCTTTGGATCATGAATTTTTTTTTACCAAAGCAACCCATTCCTCCAAACTTAAACTTTCGGCGCGGCGTTCCGGTTGAATCATCGCTTGCTCAAGAACATCTTTAACTCGCTCCTTTGTTTTATCAAGCCCGCGGCTCAGCGTGTTTATCAACTGTTTCCTTTTCCCGGCAAATCCGGCTTTGACGATTTTGAAAAAGAGTTCCGAATCGATTTTGGGCAGATCTTTCGGTTTTTTAACCGCGATTTTTATAATCGCCGAGTCAACTTTCGGGCTTGGCCTGAAAGATTTTTTTGAGACGTAAGCAATGATTTCCGGCTCGGCGTAAAACCGGACTGAAATTGCCAGCAAACTCATCTGATTTTGAACCGGCTTGGCGCAAATTCTTTGAGCGACTTCCTTTTGGACCATCAAAACCATGATTGACGGCTTTTGCCCGCTTTCCAAAAATTTTCTGATTAACGGAGCGGTGATATAATAGGGAATATTTCCGATTAGTTTGTAGTGAGTTGTTTGTAGTGAGTAGTTTCCGATTAGTTCTGAAATATCCATTTTTAATATATCGCCTTCTATCACCAAAACATTGCTGATTTTGTTTTCCAAAAGTCGTTCTTTCAGGATTTTTGCCAGAGTTTTGTCCTTTTCAACGGCAATCACTTTTTTCACTTTTTCCGCGAGTTCAAAAGTTAAAACGCCGAAACCCGGTCCGACCTCAACAATGATGTCGTCTCTGGTCAATTCTCCGGCCTCAACGATTTTTTTAAGAGCGCCCCGGTCAATCAAAAAATTCTGTCCCATCCATTTCGCGGGTTTGAATTCTTGTTTATGCGTGGGATTCATTCTTTTCATTATTTCAAGTTTGGGCGAGAAAAGCAACCGAGCTAAGTTCGATTAAGCCCCGCTAAGCGGGGCAACGAAAAATATTTTCGCCAAATAAAAAAGCCGAATCTTTTGTTGATTCGGCTTTAGTTAAGTCCGCCTTTTAAGGTAAGTCCTGTTTCGGGGGCGTTGATTCCAAATTCACTATGTCCTCTCTCAAAGCGATAATTTCGTCGTTTTCCATCAAAAAATACGCTTTGATAAGCATGTCGCTTTCGGCGTTCACCTGTTCATCGGTGAAATATTTTACGTGATAAAAGACATTGACCAGATAAACTTTCTGCGCCGGGTTTTCGTTGTAATCATCCACCCTGACAAGATTGATCTCCTGAAGAGTGTAAACGTCCGTAGTCGCCTGGATTTCGTTTTCCCACGTCTGCGTTATCCAGGGAACTATGTTTTTTGAAAAAATTTCTTTCTGTTCGTCCGTTGGCTCCGGTATCCAGGCCGCCGCGGAATTAATAAATATTCCGGCTACCAAAAATACAGCCAAAATTAAAGAAAAACCCGTTTTCTTAATCATTTTTCTCCCTCCTTTTTAAAGGTCTTTGAATTTTAACCGCTCTTTGCGGTCATTCTAAATAAAGCATATTGCCCGTCTTTTGTCAATTCAATCAGCTTGTATTTGATTTCGTTGGTTAAAACAATCCGTAATGTTTCTTCGTCAACGTGTTTGTTTCTTTGATTTTTATCGGCGAGATACCGATAATCAAGCGGTCGGCCGAAAGTTATTGTCATGCCTCGCGCCCTTTCGCCGCAAAAATTCCAAAGATTTTTAAGGTTTAACCGCAGTTTTTGGGAGTCGGGATTTGTTTGAAAAACGAGGTCCCGAGTTCCTTGGACGGCTATCGGTATGACGGTCAATTCTGGCATTGCGATAATCATTTCGGCCGCGCCCTTGCGGCAGTCGTCGAATTTTCCTTCGGGCATTATCCGGCCTTGGGGAAACATTAAAATCGTCTGGCCTTGCTTGCCGCAGGCAATCAGATTTGCCAGTTTTGCCCTTCTTTCTTTAATTGAATCGGAAAATCGCCTGCCCGCGCAGGCAGGCCGCGGATCTGTTCGGCAAATTTGAACCGCACCCAACGATTTAAGAAAAAATTTCAAGCCCTTGTTTTTAAACAGCCAGTCGGCGCCAAGGGTTCTTACGAGTTTGAATTTGGCTGGAACGGCCATGTTGATTAAAAAAGCGTCAAGCGTTCCCTCGTGGTTAGAAACAAGCAATACCGGTTTTTTGGTGGTTTCAAAAACAGAGAGGCCTTGGACCTTTAATTTCAAAAATCGTTTTGCCCACCAAAACCAAATGATGGTGAACGTTTTTTGGGCAAAAGCCGGGCCGCCTTTGACGCGGGAGATTCCCAAAATCGCGAGCGTCAGACAAAAACAAACCGTGCCGGAAAGCAAAGCGGCGGCGAATCTGATTGTTTTCAATAGGTTACCCCACTTTTCTGTTAAAGAGCCTGAGCAGAGTATAGCGACTTAATCTAAAACAATCAAATCATCGCCGTCATTGAAAAATTCGCTTGTCGAATCGTCGGTTTCAATCAGATGCTCCGGCAAGTCGGCGAGAAACCTTGACGGCCTGTTGCGTTGAACATTCCCGAAAAGCCAGCGTTTTTGAGTAAAAAGCAGGTAAAGCCGTTCTTTCGCCCGGGTTACTCCAACATAACAAAGCCGCCTTTCCTCCTCCATCTCCAAGGGATTATAAAGAGCGCGGGAGTGGGGAAACAGGCCTTCCTCCATTCCGGCAATGAAGACAACGGGAAATTCCAGGCCTTTGGCCGAATGTAGCGTCATTAAATTCGCCGCTTTTTCTTTTTCGTCAATCGCGTCCGAGTCCTGGACTAACGCTACTCCGCCCAGAAACTCGGCCAAACCGTCCGGCGGCGGAAGTTTATCATATCTTTTCGCCACGCCGATGAGTTCCAAAACGTTTTCCCATCGGCCTTTCAGCTGGTCTTTTTTGTCTTCAGCCGTTTCTTTTTGAAATTGCTCCTCGTAGCCGCTATGCTTCAGCACGAACTTGATTAATTTGCCGACCGGCAGTTCGCGGCTTTTGTCGCGGCTCATTTCGACAAATTCCAAAAAATTCTTCATTCGCTCTTGTTTTTTCGCCGTGATAGTTCCGTCCAGCCGGCTTAGTTTGAGTATTCTCTCAAAACTTATTGTGTCTTGAGGATTTTGAATGAACCGAAGATAAGCCAAAATGTCTTTTATTTCTTTGCGGCTGTAAAATTTTATTCCTCCGATGATTTTATAAGGCAAGCCGGCTTTTAAAAACGCCTCCTCAATCGCTCTTGATTGGGCGTTAGTGCGGTACAAAACCGTAAAATCGGAAAGCCGGCGGTTTTGCCTGCCGGCCAAAGTTTGAATTTCTTTGGTTATAAACTCGGCTTCGGTCCGCTCGTCTTCAACGAAATTCACGACAATCGGCTCGCCTGCCGGGTTTTTTGTCCAAAGCTTTTTTTCCTTTCGATTTTTATTTTTTGAAATTACGCTGTCCGCGGCTTCAAGAATGGTTTTGGTTGAGCGGTAATTCTCGCCCAAAACAACGGTTTTTGCTTGGGGGTAATCCCGTTCAAAATTCTGAATATTGCGAAAATCCGCCCCCCGCCAGCCGTAAATGCTTTGGTCAGGGTCGCCGATTATGCAGAGATTTCCGTATTTTTGAGCCAGAAGCTTAATCAAAAGGTATTGGACGCGATTGGTGTCCTGGTATTCGTCAACCAAAATGTAACGGAATTTTTCCTGATATTTTTCAAGAATTGAAGGAAATTTTTGGAAAATTTCCAATGTTTTGTTCAAAAGGTCGTCAAAATCAAGGGCATTGCGCTCTTCAAGGGCTTTTTGATAAGCCGCGTAAATTTTGGCAACGGTTTTTTGGAAAAAGGTCTTTGCTCCGGATTCGTACGCTTCCGGCTCTATAAATTCGTTTTTGGCGGCGGAAATTGCCGACAAAACTGACCTCGGGCTGAATTGTTTGGTGTCAAGGCTCAGGTTTTGAAGTATTTTCTTGACCAGCGATTCCTGATCGTCCTCGCCGTAAATCACGAAATTTTTGCCGTATTTTTGTCCAAAATGGCCGAGTTTGTCTATTTCCTGGCGCAGGATTCTGACGCACAAAGAATGGAAAGTGCCGACGGAAACATTTTTTGGCCGATAACTTTCGGTTTTTAGCAGATTTGTAATCCGCTCTTTCATTTCCCCGGCGGCTTTATTGGTGAAAGTTACGGCAAGAATGTTTTCCGGACTGACGCCGTGTTCAATTAAATGAGCGACGCGGTGGCAAAGAACTCTTGTTTTGCCGCTGCCGGCTCCGGCGATAATTAAAAGCTGGCCGTCGATCGTCGTAACGGCTTCAATTTGCTTTTCGTTGAGTCCGGATAAGATATTCATATGTGCTCAAGATAGCGCAAGGGGATTAAAAAATCAATTTTTTGGTTTACGGAGTTATCCACAGCCAATCTCTTCCGGTATTGACACGGACTTTGAAGGTTTGTTAAACTTATATAAGATATAGATGGATACAACTTCATCCGGTTTTTGGACCGCTTTTTCGGCTTTAAAAGGCCGAAAAAGAGAGGAAGACAACCAAATACGGCTTATTTATCGGCTCTTCTCAAAAGAGCCGAATACTTTTAATTACGGCAAAAAGCGGTTTTTTGCCTTGTTTTTCGCCGTTTTTCTGTTTTTGTTCGTCATTATCGTCCCGAACGCCAAAGCGGCGGCTTTTTGGAATTTATCTTCTCAGGCCGGCTATTTATCCTCAATTATTAATAGCATATTCGGAGAGGATAACAATCAAACCCAGTCCGGTTCCGGGGCGACGGGAAACCTGGCCATTGTTCAAGACAGCGCCGTGATTTCTTATTCCGGCCCGGCTCTTGAAAGTTCCGGCCAGGCCGATTTATTCACCATTTACATGGTCAAGCAGGGCGATACTTTGGCTAAAATAGCGGGCGATTACGGTATTTCTTTGAATACTCTTTTGTGGGCCAATAATTTGACCGGTTTAAGCGTTATTCAGCCAGGCCAGGAATTAAAGATTTTGCCGGTTGATGGCGTTTTATACACCGTTAAAAAAGGAGACAATTTATCGGCGATTGCCAAAAAATACAAATCCGAGGTTGAAGCAATCATAGAATTCAATGATTTGCCGGCCACCGGCGAGATCAGAGCAGGTGATGTCTTGCTTTTGCCCGGCGCGGAAATGCCGCAAGTTATTGTGAAAACGGCGCCGAAACCCGGCAATAAAGCGGCCGGTTCCGCGGTCAAACAATCTTTGAAAGAGTTGTGGGAAGAGGTGAACAGATTTTTCATCGTGCCGGTTTCCGGCATTATCACCCAGCTTAAACACGGTCAGAACGGGGTTGACGTCGGAAATTCCTGCGAAACCCCGGTTTTCGTCGCCGCTGACGGCATTGTAACGGTTGTGCAGGAAGTGAGCCCTCAAGCCAAAAATACCAGGAGCCGTTCGCTTTTCGGCGGTTACGGCAATAATGTAAGAATCAGTCATTCTAACGGAACACTCACGCTGTATTCCCATTTATTTTCCGGCTCCATTTTGGTTCAGCCGGGTCAGGAGGTGCGGCAAGGCCAGCAAATAGCCCAAGTCGGAGGCGGGTGGGACAGGAGAAATGTAAGAATGATAGGGGCCGGCCGTTCAACCGGCTGTCATCTTCACTTTGAAACACGCGGGCCGTGGGGCGTTAAAAATGTTTTGTCCCAGTATCGGCGCGGCGCTCTCGTAACAACCCCGGCCGCGGTTGTGGCGATTGATTCTTCGGCAACAGGCGCGGGAGATAATTTGCCGGATGATAATTCTTCGGAAAACTAAGGTTTTAAGCATCAAAACTACAGAACGACGCGACTAAAAACCGCCTGAAAGGCGGTTTTGTTGTTATGCCATTCCATTGTTATATATTACGGTTCTTCCGTCGGCCTGTATTGCAATGCCTCGGTCAGATGGTAAGGATAAATCTCGTCGGCCCCTTCCAAATCGGCTATGGTCCGGCTTAATTTCAAAAGCCGGTGGTAAGCCCTTGCCGAGAGTTTCAGATTTGTTACCGCCTGCCTCATAATATCCTGGCATTCTTGATTCAATTGGCAATATTTTTTGATTTGCTTGAGATTCATTTCGGAATTGGTCAGAATTTTGTATTTTCCGAGCCGGTCACCCTGAATTTTTCTGGCTTTTTCGATTCTTTGCCTGATTGTTTCGCTGGTTTCGTTCGCTTCTTCGCTTATTAATTTTTGATATTTAACTCTCGGCACTTCAATATGGAGGTCGATTCTGTCCAAAATCGGGCCGGAGAGCCGTCTTTTGTATTTTATCAGCTGGGTCGGAGAACATTTGCATTCTTTTTCCGGATCGCTGAAATATCCGCAAGGGCAGGGATTCAGCGCGCCGATGAGGATGAATTTCGCCGGGTAGGTGGCGGTATGCTGGATTCTTGAAACGGTTATTTTTCCTTCCTCAAGCGGCTGACGTAGCGCCTCAAGGACCTGCCTGGGAAATTCGGGAAATTCATCCAGAAACAAAACGCCGCGATGGGCCAAGGTGATTTCGCCGGGTTTTGCCGATGTTCCGCCGCCTATTAAAGACGCGGCCGAGGCCGTGTGGTGAGGCGCCCGAAAAGGCCTTAATCTAATCAAAGGCTGATCGGCGGCCAGCAAACCTGCCACGCTGTAAATCTGGCTTACTTCAAGCGCCTCTTCATGATTCATCAGCGGCAATATTGAAGTAAACGCACGTCCCAGGAGCGTTTTACCCGAACCCGGCGGGCCGCTCATTAGGACATTGTGTCCGCCGGCCGCGGCGATTTCCAAAGCCCTTTTGGCGTGCTCCTGTCCCTGAATGTGCGCCATGTCTATCGGATAAATTGCCTCGGTTTCTTGGTTTTTTGAATCCATGGCCGGATCTTCGCTTTTTATTAAGATTTTGCCTTCAAGGTGCAGTAAAAGTTGGCTTAAGTTCTCCGCGCCGATGACTTCCAAATCCGGAATCAGCGCAGCTTCGGCTGTATTTATTTTTGGCACGATCACCGTTTTAAAGCCGTTTTCTTTGGCCATCAAACCGATGGCGATAACCCCCTTCACCGGCCTTAAAGAGCCGTCCAAAGCCAGTTCGCCGACGAAAATTTTTCCGTTGGCATCAAAATTTGTCTGGCCGGACGCCAAAAGGTAGCCCAAGGCAATGGGCAAGTCGTAAGCCGGTCCTTGTTTTTTCAAATCAGCCGGTGCCAAATTCACGGTCAACCGTTTGTTTTTCCTGCCCGGCGGCGTTGCCCCGCTGTTTTTGATTGCCGCGGAAACGCGTTCTTTGGATTCTTCAACCGCCTTGTCCGGAAGTCCGACAATATTAAAAGAGTGGAGGCCCGGTGACAGGTCAACCTCCACTTCTACTGGCCTGGCCCAAAGGCCGTTAATTGCGGCGGAGAATATTTTTGCCGGCATAAAGTTACGCGTGTTCAACGCACATTCTTGCTTCGGGGTCGGCTTTTAACCGTTCCAATTCAATCTCTTTGCCGCATTTTTCACAGGTTCCGTAAGTTCCTTTCACTATTTTTTCCAAAGCAAGATTAATGTCTCGCAGGCGAAGTTCAAGCGAATGTTCAACCGGCAAAACATCCACATATTCTTCAACTTCGTCTTGATTTTCGTCTTGTTCCGACGTTCGATCGCCGAATTGAGGCAATTTTGAGTCCCAATCGCCTTTTAAGTTCGGATCTTTGGCCGCGAAAGCGCCGAGTTCGTCTTGAATTCTCTTTTGTTCTTCCAAAAGCCGCGTTTTTAGTTCTTCCAGCGTTTTTTTATCCATACAAATGTTGTGAATAAAAACCGGATTTCTTCAGGTTTTCCGCCGTTTATCCACAAGTTTTACACTTATAATAAGCCGTCTTTCGCAAATCTTCCGGAAGGAGACGCTTACGGCTGAAGCTCTTCTTCGGAAATCAGCAAATCAACCAATTTATACATGCTTTTGCGGGAGGATGAGAGTAGCAGATAATCCTTGTAAAAAGCGTAGTCAACGCTAAGATCCTCAAACGGGAAGTTCATGTATCGCACGTCAACGTTTCTATATATGGTGGAATCGCTTACAAATTCTTTTACGACCGGCAACCCTTTCACGATTCCAAAATATAGGGGGTTCAAATCCTTGTCCAGACCGGTTGTTTCCCATTTTTGCATGTCGTTCAGGGCTTTCTGGGCGTCGCGCCACTTCAGAACAGCGGCCCATCTGTAACCCTCGTTTTGGGTATAGATGAAGAAATTGAATTCGCCGGCGAAGTTGGCCAACCAGCCGGCAGGAGTGCTGATTTCAAGCGCGTCAAAAAATTCCTGCGAAGTCAAATAGTGCTCGTCAACTTTCAGAATTATTCTTTTTAAAGTGTCGGGTGATTCCTGGGTTTGAATTTCTATTGTCAGCGCTTCCAAAACATCCTCTTTTGATTTTGTGCGCGGCGTTAAGGTTACGGTTTTTTCCGGCTCTCGGGTTAATAACAAAGACGGCGGAACCTCCGCAAATTTTTCAACAGGAGGCGGCGGGGGAGCGGGAGCGATTTCCCCGACTTTTTCTTCCGGCGGAACAGCGGGTTTGGGAACGAAAAGATTGCGAAGAACCTCCGGGATAAGGGGAATTTGTTCGTAATATTTTTGCCAGTAAAAGGTCAGACCGGCTATTGTTATTAAAATAATGGCCAAGCCGCTTAGAACCAGCCGGAAAGATTTGGTGCGATGAAAAGGAAGCTCTCCGACTCTTGTAATGACGATTTCTTCGGTTGGCGGTTTTTCAACACCCGGAAGCGGAACTTTCTTCAATTCTTTTTCCATTGCGCCTTTTTCAGCCGCGGCCGCGGCTTCAGCTCGCGCCCTCGCCTCCGTTTCCAAACGAAGCCCTTCCTCCCGCGCCATTCTTGCTTCTTCCTCCGCTTTTTTGGCCCCTTCTTCAGCCGCCGCTCGAGCGGTTTCTTCCTCGGCTTTTAATCTTGCTTCCTCATCCGCCGCCCGTCGCGCCGCTTCTTCGGCCTTTTTCCTTTCTTCCTCGGCCGCCATTCTTGCTTCTGCTTCGGCTGTTTTATGGGCCTCTTCTTCGGCCGTGAGAGCTTTTCCAGCGGCTAATCTTGCCGCTTCTTCCTCAGCCGATCTTTTTGCTTCTTCTTCGGCTTTTAGCCGCGCTTCTTCCGCCGCGGCTTTTCTGGCTTCTTCCTCCGCTTGTATTTTTGCAATTTCTTCCGCTTCGGCCGCCTTTCTCGCGATTTCTTCTTGTTCAGCCTTAATTCGCGCCTCCTCTTCGGCTCGCCCTTGTTCCTCTCCGGTTGCTATTTTTGCCTCTTTTTCCGCGGCTTTTCTGGCCTCTTCCTCGGCTCTGATTCTTACTTCCTCCCCCGCTTTTCTGGCCTCTTCCTCGGCTTTAGTTTTCGCGGCCAAACCCTCGGCCGTTTGCGCTTTCAAGGCCTCAATGTCTTTTTGCATCGTCCTGATGACCGTCCCGCCTTCCGTTTTCTCTTTCGCTACGACTTTTTCTTCAGGCAACGCCTCGGCAGAGAGAAATTTAGCTTCTCCTTCTTCCGATTTTGTTTCTTCGGTTAAAATATCATCGGCCATATTTAAGATTATAACACAATCGCTATCCGAATAGGAAGAAAGCCAATAGGAGGATAGAAAGAAATGGCCTGTTGGCTATCTTTCTATTTTGCTAACTACTTGGCTTGTTTAAGAGACAAACGAATTTTACCGCTTGCCGGGTCAACCTCCAAGACCTTAACCGGAATAATGTCGCCGACTTTGACCACGTCTTCAACTTTCGCCACCCGGTAAGAAGCGAGTTCCGAGATGTGAACCATGCCGTCCTGTCCCGGGAAGAGTTCCACAAAAGCTCCGAAATCCATTATTTTCACCACCTTGCCCTGGTAAATTTCTCCAACTTTGGCTTCCCGGGCGATATTTTTAACCCATTCAACGGCTTTTTGCGCGGCCTGGGCGTCAACGCATGTGATAAAAACCGAACCGTCGTCTTCAATGTCAATTATGGCGCCGGTTTTTTCAATGATTTCATTGATTATTTTACCGCCGGGACCGATAACCGCGCCGATTTTGTCGGGATTTATTTTGAAAGAAACGATTTTTGGAGCGAACGGCGAAAGTTCCGTTCTTGGACCGGAAATAACCGCGGTTATTTTTTCAAGAATTTCAAGCCGGGCTTTTTTTGCCTGCGCGAACGCGTCCTTCAAAATTTGCAAAGTAACACCTTCGATTTTGACGTCCATCTGAAGGCCGGTGACGCCTTCGCTCGTCCCGGCGACCTTGAGATCCATGTCGCCGTGATGATCCTCCGGTCCTTGAATGTCGGTCAAGACCTTGTAATTTCCTTTTTTGTCCATCATCAATCCCATGGCAATTCCTGCCGCCGGCCTTTTTATTGGCACTCCGCCGGCCATTAACGCCAAAGAGGAGCCGCAGACCGAGGCCATTGAAGAAGAGCCGTTTGACGACAAAATTTCCGAAACCACCCTAATCGTGTAAGGGAATTCTTCCTTCGGCGGAATGATCGCTTCCAGCGCTTTTTCGGCTAACGCGCCGTGACCGATGTCCCGGCGGCTCGGCCCCCGCATCGGCTTAATTTCACCCACCGAGAAAGGCGGAAAATTGTAGTGATGGATAAAGCGTTTTTTCCCCTGGTACTCCATCTGGTCAATCATTTGCTCATCGCCCGGCGATCCCAAAGTCAGCGTCGAAAAGGCCTGGGTATTGCCGCGTTTAAACAGAGCCGAACCGTGTAGCCGTTCAAAAACGTCAATTTCAACCGAAATTTCTCTGAGCTCGTCAAGCGCCCGGCCGTCCGGCCTTTTGCCCAGCAAAATGATATTTTTGTGGACAAGTTCGTCAATTTCTTTGTCAAAAAGATGGTCGGCCGCCTTAATTCTTTCGTTTTTTGCCGATTCCGGCAATTCTTTGTACTTTTCTTTCAGGAAATTTGCGAGACCCTCTTTCACCAGAGCGGTTTTTTCTTCCCTCAGGAGCTTGGTTTTTTCGTAAATTGCGTTTTCAAGTTTGTCTTTTAGAAATTCTTTAACATTGGCTTCAAATTCCGAATCCGATTCGGTCAAAACCAAAGCCAGTTTTTTTGGATTCACCTGCGCGATAATTTCTTTTTGGAATTGAATGTTTTTTTTCAGTTCCTCCATGCCTTTTTGAATCGCTTCAAGAACGTCTTCTTCCTTTGCTTCTTTCGCGCCCGCTTCAATCATGTTTATTCTTTCTTCCGTGCCGGAAATTAAAATTTCAAAATCGCTTGCGTTCCTTTCTTCATAAGTCGGGTTGAACGCGAGTTTTCCGTTTAGCCGCGCGATTCTCACCGAACTAATTGGGCCCTCAAAAGGAATGTTGGAAATAGAAAGGGCGATTGAGGTGGCGATCAAAGCGGCAATGTCCGGGTCGTTTTCATTGTCAAAAGAGAGCGCGGTGGCGACTATTTGCACTTCGTTGCGGCTTCTTTGGTCAAAACGCGGCCTGATGCCGCGGTCAATCAGACGGGAAGTCAGAATCGCCTCGTCCGAAGCCCGGCCCTCCCGCTTCATAAACCGGCTTCCTTTGATTCTGCCGGCCGCGTAAAATCTTTCTTCGTAATCAACGACGAGCGGAAAGAAATCAATTCCCTCCCGCATTTTTTTGCTTATCACCGCCGTCGCCAAAACCGCGGTCTGCCCCAATCGGACAAGAGCCGCGCCGTTGGCCAGCTCGGCCATCCGGTCTATTTCAACTTTCAATTTTTTGCCCCCAAAATCAGTTTCAAAAGTCCGCATTATTTTGCGAAACGCGAATCTCGGTTTCGCGCGAATTCCAAAAAACATTTGACGGCTGACATTCGGCGTCCGGCGTTTTTTCAACGGAACACCGCATGTCAAATGTTAAATGTTTATAGAGGTCGCGTCGGTCTTGATTCGCGTTTTTAAATTAGTTATCTTATTTTCGGCCTGATTAAAAATTTTTGCTGATCTTCGCTTAAATCCAAAAAATCGTCGGACGCCTCTTTAAGACGCGACGACGCGGTTTTTCCGAAAGCGATGACTTCCACCTGTTTGCCCTGATTTCTCAGATATTCAACCAACGGCACGAAATCGCCGTCGCCGCTCATAAGGACGATTACGTCAAGCGAAGGCGCGAGGCGCACCGCGTCAATTGCCAAACCGACGTCCCAATCCGCTTTTTTCAGGCCGCCGATGAAAATCTGAAGCTCTTTGATTTTTGTTTCAATGCCGAGGCGAATTAGCGCTTCAAAAAACGGCTGTTCTTCGCCGCTCTCCGTCTTAATGACGTAAGCCACGGCCCTGATAAGTTTTCTTGAGGCCACGGCCGTCTTTAAAATCTCTTTAAAATTCACCCGGGCGTTAAAAAGATTTTTCGCGGAGTGATAGAGATTTTGGACGTCAATAAAAATTCCGATTCTTTGTTCCCTGTGTTTGATGACCGTCATTTTTTATTTCTTTAACCCCAGCTTTTTTATGAGTTTGTTGTAGCGCTTTTCGTCTTCTTTTTTCAGGTAATCCTGCAGTTTTTTTCTTTGGCTGACCATGCCCAAAAGTCCTCGCCGCGAATGCACGTCTTTGGGATGCTTTTTGAGATGATCAGTCAGCACTTCCAGTTCTTTGGTCAAAAGCCCAATCTGGACTTCGGCCGAGCCGGTATCATGTTCGTGAAGCCGCAATTTTTTGATGATTTTGTCTTTTTGCGTGATCGTTAACATATGAAATCATTGTAACACAACTTTTTAAACTTTGGCAAATGTTATACTTATGTCGTACAATATGAGTATGAACGAGCCAAAGCTAAGCGCGATTGAGCGGTTTCTTGAGGACTATCTCAAATATCTTGAAGTTGAAAAGAACCGTTCAATAAAAACGATGGAGAATTACCGCCATTATTTGGAGCGATTTTTACTTTGGGCGAAAATCCAAGAACCGAAAGATATTACGGCCGATTTAGTCAGAGAATTTCGGCTTTATTTGAACCGGCTGAAAGACGACTCAAATCGGGGATTGAAAAAAATTACCCAAAACTATCACGTCATCGCTTTAAGGAATTTTCTTAAATATCTGAGAAAGCGGGACATTGAAACCCTGGCCCCGGAAAAAATTGAATTGGCGAAAGTCGCGCTTCGGGAAATTGAGTTTTTGGAGGAAACGGAGTTGGAGCGTCTTTTGAACGCTCCCCAAGGAGGCGGTTTAAGCGATTCGCGGGATAAGGCGATTTTGGAGCTTTTGTTCGCGACAGGCCTTCGGGTCTCGGAACTCTGCGGCCTGAATCGGCAAAGTGTGAATTTAAAGCAGGATGAATTCAGCGTCCGGGGCAAGGGAGACAAAATCAGGGTCGTGTTTTTGTCGGAAACCGCCAAAAATTGCCTGAAAAATTATTTGGACAAAAGGGTTGACGTTGACGAAGCGCTTTTTGTCAGGGTCGGAAAAGGGAAGAATTTTTTTCAGAAAAACGCCGATCTCCGGCTGACCTCAAGAAGCGTTGAACGGATTATAAAAAAATACGCGGCCAAAGCCGGCATCGGAAAAAAAGTAACGCCCCATCAGTTGCGTCACCAATTCGCCACCGACCTTTTGCGCAACGGCGCGGATCTCCGTTCGGTTCAGACAATGCTTGGCCACTCAAGCATCACCACCACCCAGATTTATACCCACATCACCGACAGACAATTAAAAGAGATTCACAAAAAATACCACCGCAAAGGCGCGCTTAACGATTGAATTATGACCATCTTTATCTTCGGCAATCCGGATTTGACTTTTGACTCTTTGCCTTTGCGGATTTTGCCCGGATTAAAAAAACGATTTCCTCAAGTCAAGTTTGAAGTGAGAGACCCCAATGAAGAATGGGACGTGCCGGAAGAGCTGATTTTGATTGACACGGTTTTTGGCATTGAGCGGGCGCGGATTTTTGACGATTTGAAGAATTTTGAAAATTCTCCCAGAGTTTCCCTGCACGATTTTGATTTGATAACCCATCTTCGCCATCTTCAAAAATTGGGTAAATTTAAAAAAGTAAAAATCATCGGCGTTCCGCCGACGATTTCGGAAAAAGAAGTAATTAAACAAATTGCCGCCATTCTTCGCTCTTGTTCTTGACTCTTCACCCCCCCATCTGCTAAATTATCCACGTATTTTCAATCTCAATAAACAGATTGAAAATGCAATCATAGTTTTTTAACAACCAACAAGGAGGACAAGAAGTGAAAAAGACAGCAGGAGTATTGATTGGAGTTTTGATGATGTTGGTGTTTGCAAGTTCGGCGAATGCCGCCTGGACCTACGAACAAACCTTCAACACCTTAAACAACGGCGACCTCAACGGCCAGGATTCATGGTCCGGAGCCGTTGAATACGACATCCAATCAAGCATCAGCCACGAAGGAACAAAGGCGGTTAAAGTCAAGACCCTGTTGTGGTTCAATACCTTGGAACCATTCCTGCTAAAATATGAGAATGTACACAACATACAATCGTCTGCCTCGGATTCGTATGGAAGCGGTGCGGCT
>Ga0209000_1000182_pt1 | contig 80768 bp, 65 predicted proteins | sample RifGroD2_FD_183998 | JGI IMG/M metagenome (GOLD analysis project Ga0209000, IMG submission 183998) | Groundwater microbial communities from Rifle, Colorado, USA - Groundwater D2 (SPAdes) (version 2) | ecosystem: Environmental > Aquatic > Deep subsurface > Groundwater | place: Rifle, Colorado... | reverse complement strand
TAAAAATAAAAAAACATGCAGTTGATTCATGGTTGTAATAAAGTTTGAAACTCATATAATTTTCATGTTGTTTTTTATCGGGAATGAGTTAAAAATCGTTCATATCGACAAAGTTGTCTTTCGGATTTTTAACGCCTGTTAAGTAAAAGGGAAGGAGTGATGGCTAGAAGCAGTACATATAGAAATACTGCAATATGGGAAGAGACTATTGACGGGACTATTAATACATTATGCCAAGATTCGTTTTTGGATTTATTTAAAACGAGTGCCGGTATAAAAACAGAAAAATTATTCTGTAAAAAATGTTTGATTTAAAAAACCTTTGTGTTATATTTCATGAAATAAACCGCAGACAGTCGGTGGGGATGCCCTTTAATAGTGAACGTAGTTGTTGCGTAGTTAATGAGCGATACCCTTTAATAAACCGGAAGCTTTTTTAATATAATTAAGTGTTTTTCAGGTTCACCGACCGAGGGAATATAAAACAAGTTGGACTTTAAGACTTAGTTATTTATTTATAAATGATGATATAGAGTCAAAAAACTTTTAATATTTCCATAAAAAATTCTGCGGTAAAGGCAGAATTTTTTTGTCTTGTATAAAGCATAATTAGGAAAATACAACATAATCGGAGGTACAAAAATTGGCAACAAAGGCTTTCAAAACTGAAAAAGTTGAAGAAATAAAAGAAGTCATCGCAAAAGCCAAAGTTGCAATTGTTAGTGATTACAGAGGACTTAGCGTTGCTGATATTACTAACTTAAGAAGAAGGCTCCAAAAAGAAGATGGTGATTATACAGTTGTTAAAAACACTTTAGCAAAACTTGCCATCAAAGACACAAAATTTGAAGGACTCGAAGAGTTCCTCAAAGGACCTTCTGCGATTGCATTCGGATTTGGAGATGAAGTTGCTCCTGCTAAGGTTATCTTGAAATACCTTAAAGAAGCAAAGAAAACAAATGAAGTTAAAGGTGGAGTTCTTGACGGAAAAGTTATTACGGCTAAAGAAGTAAGAGCAATATCGGATCTGCCAACCAAACCTGAGCTTATTGCAAAAATTATGGGCAGCTTAAGTTCACCTGCACAAGGACTTACAAACACATTAAACGGTGTAGCAAGAGCATTAGTTATTGCTATGGAAGAAGTAAGAAAGCAAAAAGCCGCAAAATAATTAATTTTAGTAAAACGTTATAATCAGTTAATAGAAAAAGGAGAACAAAATGAGCGTAGTAGCAGAAATTTTAGAAAAAATAGAAACTTTAACATTATTAGAAGCAGCTGAATTAGTAAAATTAATGGAAGATAAATTCGGCGTTTCCGCAGCTGCTCCTGTGGCTGCAGTAGCTGTTGCAGCTGCTCCTGCTGAAGCTGTTGAAGAAGTTACGGAATTCAATGTAATTCTTGAAAGTGCCGGCGCTAACAAAATTAACGTACTTAAAGAAGTTAGAGCTATAACAGGTCTTGGATTAAAAGAAGCAAAAGACTTAGTTGATGCAGCTCCAAAACCAGTTAAAGAAGGCATTAAAAAAGAAGAAGCTGCTGAAATTAAAGCTAAACTTGAAGCGGCAGGAGCTACAGTTTCCGTTAAATAATCTAAACCTTTTTTCAACGACTTGAATACATTTTGTATAAAGTTATTATTTGAACGAAGGGTAAAGATAATTTATTTTGGAAGTTAATAAAAAAAGTAAATAAAATAAAGATTATAGTTAAGAACTTGAGGGGTTAAACCTTGAGTTCTTGACTATCATGTTTTTTGCTATACGATATTACTGGAAAAATATACTATTATTGTATGCAAAAATAATAGTAATTAAATTCTCCAATTTATATAAAAAATTATGGGTGCACCACATATTAGGCGAGGTTAATAATGGCTACAAAAATTGTTGAACGCGTTATACCAGATGGAATGAAAGCTTCCAGTCTGGATCAAATGCCTGATTTAACAGAGATACAGAAAAATTCTTTTGAATGGTTTTTAAAAGAAGGATTAAAAGAAGAACTTTTATCTTTTTCTCCTATAAAAGATTACACAGGCAGGTTAGAATTACATTTTTTACCTAATTATACATTTGATAATCCTAAATATACTGTTGAAGAAGCAAGAATTCATGATGCAAGCTATACAAAACAGCTTAGAATTATGATGAGGCTTGTTAACAGGGATACCGGTGAAATTAAAGAACAAGAAGTATACATTGGCGATATTCCAATGATGACGGACAGGGGTACATTTATTATAAATGGTGCTGAACGGGTAATCGTCAGCCAAATAGTAAGATCCCCCGGCATTTATTACAAAAGAGAAATTGCCACAACCGGAAAACGTGTATATAATGCAACTTTGATACCTAATAGAGGTGCCTGGTTAAAAATAGAAACCGATATAAATGATGTTATATATGTAAAAATTGATAAAAACAGAAAAATTTTAGCAACCACATTCCTTAAAGCTCTTGGAATAGGCGTTAATGACATGGAGTCAGTCTTCAGACACAGTGATTTCCTGAAGAAAACCATGGATAAAGATACAACTCAGACAAATGACGAAGCTTTAATTGAAGTTTATAAAAAGTTAAGACCCGGCGATCCTGCAAGCGCAAGTGGCGGTAAGTCTATCATAGAAAGCAGATTCTTTGATGACAAGAGATATGACCTCGGAAAAGTCGGTCGTTATAAATTAAACAAAAAACTTGGGCTTAACCTACATGAAACACAAAGAACTTTAACCGTTCAGGATATTGTTGCTTCAATTGAATACCTTGTAAACCTTACTTATGATGAAGGTGTGGTTGATGATATCGATCATTTAGGAAACAGACGTATCAGATCAGTTGGTGAATTGTTGCAGAACCAGTTCAGAATCGGTCTTACAAGGCTTGAACGAATTGTAAGAGAAAGAATGACTCTTCAGGATGCTGAAACATTAACACCGTTAAACTTATTAAATACAAAACCTTTAATTGCTGCTATTAAGGAATTCTTTGGTTCATCACAGTTATCACAGTTTATGGATCAGACAAATCCGCTTGCAGAATTAACACATAAAAGAAGATTATCAGCTCTTGGACCTGGTGGTCTTGCAAGAGAAAGAGCAGGATTTGCCGTAAGGGATATTCACCCTTCACATTACGGAAGAATTTGTCCTGTAGAAACACCTGAAGGACCTAACGCAGGTCTTATAGGAAGTTTGGCTACTTATGCAAGAGTTAATGAGTACGGATTCATTGAAACACCTTATTATGTTGTTAAAGATGGTATTGTTACCGATGAAATCAACTACTTAAGCGCGGATGAAGAAGAAACTTCCCGTGTTGCGCCCGGTGATATTCCTATCGATCCTGACGGAAAAATATCTGTTGATCAGGTTCCATTCCGTTACAGAAGTGAATTTACAATCGGGGAATCTGTTAAGGTTGATTACGTGGGTGTTTCACCTATTCAGATTATATCAGTAGGTACATCTTTAATTCCGTTTGTTGAACATAACGATGCTAACAGAGCTTTGATGGGTTCTAACATGCAACGTCAGGCTGTTCCTCTTTACAAGGCTGAAAGACCAGTAGTTGGTACAGGTCTTGAAAAAAGAGCTGCTTGCGATTCCGGAATGGTTCTTGTTTCTGAACATGAAGGCGTAGTTGATTATGTTACCAGTGATGAAGTAAGAATAAAAGACAAGCAAGGCAAAATTCATAAATATGCTCTTATGAAATTCGTAAGAAGCAACCAGGATACATGTCTTAATCAAAAACCAATAGTAAGAGCAGGAATGTCTGTTAAAAAAGGTGATCCACTTGCAGATGGAGCATCCACAGATCAAGGAGAGCTTTCTCTCGGTAAAAACGTTCTTGTAGCATTTATGCCTTGGGAAGGATACAACTACGAGGATGCTATTTTAATCAGTGACAGAGTGTCACATGACGATGTTTATACAAGTATCCATATTGAAAAACTTGAAATTGATGCTAGAACCACAAAATTAGGACCTGAAGAAATTACAAGGGAAATTCCTAACGTTAGTGAAGACAGTTTAAGGCACCTTGATGAAAGAGGTATTGTGCGTGTTGGTGCAATGGTTCAAGCTGATGATATTCTTGTAGGAAAGATTACACCTAAGGGTGAATCTGAACATCCTCCTGAAGAAAAACTTTTAAGAGCAATTTTTGCTGAAAAAGCAAGAGATGTAAAAGATAACAGTTTAAGAGTTCCTCATGGTGAAGGCGGAAGAGTTGTTGACGTAAAAGTTTTCGACAGAGAAAAAGGCGACGAACTTCCTCCGGGAGCTAATACTGTTATAAGAGTTTATATAGCTCAAAAACGTAAAATCAGAGTGGGCGATAAAATGGCAGGAAGACACGGAAACAAAGGTATTATTTCCAAAATCCTTCCTAAAGAAGATATGCCGTTCCTTCCTGATGGCACACCTGTTGATATAGTTCTTAATCCTCTTGGCGTACCTAGTAGGATGAACGTTGGACAAACTTATGAAACCCTTTTAGGACTAGCAGCTTATCTGACAGGAAATTATTATGAAGTTCCTGCATTTGATGAAAGATGCGGCGTTACAGAGGCTTCTTTGAATGCAACATCTAACGAAGTTCAAAAAGGAATTGATAAAACCGGCTATGACTGGGTAAATACAAACGGTAAAGTTATACTTTATGATGGAAGAACGGGAGAACCATTTGATAATCCTGTTTCTGTCGGGCTTGCATATATTTTGAAACTTGTTCACTTAGTAGATGACAAGATTCACGCAAGAAGTACCGGACCTTACAGTCTTGTTACCCAACAGCCATTGGGCGGTAAAGCTCAATTTGGCGGTCAGCGTTTCGGAGAGATGGAAGTTTGGGCACTGGAAGCATACGGTGCTGCTTATACACTTCAAGAAATGTTAACCATTAAATCCGATGACGTTAACGGTAGAAGTAGAGCTTATGAAGCTATTGTAAAAGGTGAAAACCTCCAAAGACCAGGTATTCCTGAATCATTCAAAGTATTGGTACGTGAACTTCAGAGTATTGGTCTTGATATCACTGTAGCTAAACGCGGCGGATTCGAAGTTGATCTTATGAGTGATACTGATGAAATGAAGAGAGCTGTTCCAAAAAGAACGCTTAGTGATATTGATTCAGAATTGCTTAATATCAATTTCTTCCAAACACCGGGAAGTATTTCTTCAGATTAACAATTAAGTTGTTTTGAATATAAAATTGTCCAGTATTCCTAGAAAATTAAGGGAGAATAAAATTGTCTACCAGTATTGATTATTTTGATTATATAAGAATAGGTATAGCATCCCCTGAAAGAATCATGAAATGGTCTTTCGGAGAAGTTACAAAACCTGAAACTATTAACTACCGTACATTAAAGCCTGAAAGAGACGGATTATTCTGTGAAAGAATTTTTGGACCTTCCAAAGATTGGGAATGTTATTGCGGTAAATACAAAAGAGTTCGTCACAAAGGCATTATCTGCGAAAGATGCGGAGTTGAAGTTACAGACAGTAAAGTTAGACGTCACAGAATGGGGCATATTAAACTTGCTGCACCCGTTTCTCATATATGGTTCTTAAAAGGTATTCCAAGTTATCTTGGTTTATTGTTGGATATGTCGTTAAGAGATTTAGAGCAGGTAATTTATTTTAATAATTATATTGTTCTCGATCCCGGTGATTCAGAATTCAAAAAAACACAGCTTATGGCTGAAGAAGAATATGAAAATTATGTAAATGAGCATGAAGCAACAACTTTAAAGGTTGGAATTGGTGCTGAAGCAATAAAAGAACTTCTTGCAGAGCTTAGTATCTCGGGAATGATTGAAGAATTAAGAGAAGAACTTAAAAATGCAGGAAGCTCCGTTCAAAAACGTACAAAAATTATTAAAAGACTTCGTTTGGTTGAATCTTTAACTTCCAGTAATACCGACCCTACGTGGATGATTATGGATGTGTTACCTGTAACTCCTCCTGATCTTAGACCCATGGTTCAGTTAGATGGTGGAAGATTTGCTACCAGCGATTTAAATGACTTATACAGAAGGGTTATCAACAGAAATAACCGTTTAATAAGATTAATTGAGATGGGCGCTCCTGAAATTATTATCAGAAACGAAAAAAGAATGCTTCAGGAAGCAGTTGACGCATTAATTGATAATGGCAGAAGAGGAAGAACAGTAATAGGTCCTAATAACAGACCTTTAAAATCTTTAAGCAACATTATTGAAGGTAAACAAGGTCGTTTCAGACAAAACCTTTTAGGAAAAAGGGTTGACTATTCAGGAAGAAGCGTTATCGTAGTCGGTCCTCAGCTTAAATTACATCAATGTGGACTTCCAAAAGAAATGGCTGTTGAATTGTTCAAGCCGTTTGTTGTGAATAAACTCATTGAAAGAGGCATTGTTCAAAATATAAAATCAGCTAAAAAGAAAATTGAACGTTCTGAAAACGTAGTTTGGGACGTACTGGAAGAAGTTATTGAAGGACATCCGGTAATGTTGAACCGTGCTCCTACATTACACAGGTTAGGTATTCAGGCATTTGAACCCGTACTTGTTGAAGGTAGAGCTATTCAATTGCATCCGTTAGTTTGTGCAGCCTTTAACGCTGACTTTGACGGTGACCAAATGGCTGTTCACGTTCCGCTTTCTATTGAAGCTCAAACTGAAGCCAGAATGCTTATGCTTTCTGCTAATAATGTTTTATTGCCGGCAACTGGAAAGCCTTGTATAACTCCAACACAGGATATGATTCTGGGTATTTATTATTTAACACTTGATTCGCATTTAAAAGAAGAAGATAAAGTTGAAAGATATTTCCTTAACTTTGAAGATGCTATAACAGCTCTTAACGCAGGTGTAGTTGGATTACATTCAAAAATCGGCGTAAGAGATGAAGTAGGTGAAAAAATCGTTACTACTCCGGGAAGAATTATCTTTAATCAGGCTGTAAGTGGCGCAGTTTTAACATCATAAGACGTTAAAACATTATTATATGGCTGTAAATCAGTTATGGTAGTTCGTTGGATAAGTTATAAGCTTAAATTATAATTAAATACTGTTAAAGAGGAAAATATAAAACTATGAGTACAATGCTTTCAAAGAGTCAAAAAAAATCATTGGATTTTATAAATAAAGTAATGGATAAAAAAGCTTTAAATAAGCTGTTTTCTCAAATATATCTAGATTATGGTACTTCAAAAACAGCTTATTTGGCTGATCAATTGAAAAACCTTGGTTTTAAATATGCAACACAGGCAGGCACAACAATTTCAATTGAAGATTTAACAATTCCTCAAGCTAAAAAACAGCTTATTAAAAATGCTGAAGATGAAATTGAAAGAGCAACTTATCGTTATTTAAAAGGTGAAATAACTGAAGTAGAAAGATATACAAAAGTAATCGACACCTGGAGTGAAACAACAGAAAAATTAACACAAAGTGTAGTTGAAAACTTCAGCAGAACCAACCCGGTTTATATGATGGCATTCTCCGGCGCTAGAGGTAACCTTTCTCAGGTAAGTCAGTTAGTTGGTATGCGTGGTTTGATGGCAGATGCGCAAGGTCAGATCATCGATTTACCGATTAAATCAAATTTTAAAGAAGGTTTAAGTGTAACAGAGTACATTATTTCAAGTTACGGTGCAAGAAAAGGTCTTGTAGATACAGCGCTTAAAACAGCTGATTCCGGATACCTTACAAGAAGGCTGGTTGACGTTGCTCAGGATGTTATTATCAGAGAAGAAGACTGTAAAACAGAGAAATTTATTGAAATTGAAGCTATTAAAGATGCTGAAAAAGAATATGTTTCCCTTCATGACAGACTTTTAGGAAGAACAATTCTTGAAGATATTCTTGATGAAGACGGTAATGTTTTATTAAAGAAAACAGCAACTTTAAACAATGAAGATATCAGAAGAATTGAAAGCTTGAAATTAAAGAAAATAAAAATTCGTTCACCTTTAACATGTGAATCCGAATACGGAATTTGTCAAAAATGTTATGGATGGGCGTTAACCAAAAATAACCCCGTTGATATTGGTGAATCTATTGGTATTATAGCTGCACAAAGTATCGGGGAGCCTGGAACACAGCTTACCATGAGAACATTCCACACAGGTGGTGTATTCAGGGGCTCTTCCAGTATGAGACAAATAAATTCAAAAGTTGCAGGTAAAATTATTACAGCTTTTGCCACAAAAGACTTAAGAACCAGACACGGTGATGATGTTCAGGTCAGTACCAGAGAAGGCAAGCTTGAGATTGAAGATGCAAAAGGAAAAAAACATTCCTATAACATTCCTTACGGCGCAACAATGTTCCATAATAAAGGAGATGTTGTTAAAGCAGGGGATGCAATCGCTGAATATGAACCCGGTGCAGGTGCAGATGGCGGTCGTTTGACAGAAAGAGCCACAAAAGATATTACTACTGATATTGGTGGAAAAATCTATTTTGACGGCTTTAGCGTTGATGAAAAACGTGACAGGCAAGGTAACATCAGTAGAACTGCAAACAGAAGCGGTAAAATCTGGATACTTTCAGGTGATGTATATAACCTTCCGGGCGGTTCAGAAATTCTTGTAAAAGACGGACAGCTTGTTAAAAAAGGTGATGTGCTAGCTGAAACAGTAACATTAAGTGAACATGGCGGTGAAGTAAGACTGTCAGGTGAACTTGAGCTTCAAGAAATTACCAAAAACGGAAAGAAAATTAAAAAAATCGTTAACGGTAAAGAAATTACTATCGTTATCGCATCCATAACTCCTAAAAATGCTGAACTTGAGTCAACAAAAAAAGAACAAATATGGAAAGTTCAGGGGTGTGAAGAAACTTACGTTATAAAATCACCTATTGATACTCTTGTAGAAAACGGAATGGTTATTGCAGAGCTTATTGATGAAGAAAATTCTGTAACATCAAGCGGCGAAATCCGTTATGCCGGAGTAGAAACAGATGAAAATCAAATAGTAACAACCCCCGGTAAAGTTGTTTTCATTCCTGAAGAAATTCATCAAATAAGTAAAGATTCAACATTGAAAATGGTTGAATCAGGTACTTATGTGGTTGCTGGAACAGAAGTGGTAAAAGACGTAAGAACTCATATTGACGGCGTTGTTGAAATTAAAGAATACAACGATATCGTTCATGAAGTTATAGTAAGACCAGGACAGCTTATAAAACTTGATGATGCAAATCTTTTAAAGGTTGAAGACGGTGAAATCGTTGATAAAGGAACAGAAATTGCAAAAGGCGTAAAAGCTAAAGAAAAAAGCATGGTAAGTATTATTTCAGGAATGCCTGCTGAAGCGGGAGTTCTTGATATAACCGAAGAAGATGTTGAAGTTGAAATAGATGAAGATATTGAACTTACTTCAAAATCAATCGAAGTGCTTATAAGACCTGTTCAGGAATATGACATTACACCTAAAGAAGTAAAAATAGCTTTTAATACAACGGAAGATTTGATTGAAATTGTTCCTGTAACTCAACTTCAGTACAGAGATGGAGCAAGAATTCGTCAATTAGACGGTGCAAGTTTAACAAGAGTAAGTCTAGTTCTTCAAATGAGCGGATATTTAAGCCATTTGAAAGGTCTTGTTGAGCTTACATTAAAAGATAGCGAAGAACAAAATCTTAAAATAGTTGTTCTTGACAATTTAATTGTTAGAAGAGAAACAGAAACAGGTTCAAGAGAAAAAGCTTCTCTTCAAACAGAACTTCTTGTTCAGTCAGGGCAAGTTATTGAGCCTAAGACACCTGTTTCTAAAACACAGGTACTTGCAAGAAATGATGCGAAAGTAAGCCTTGGTTCTACGGAAAAAGCTGAAATGAGAAGACTTCTTCTTATTTCTCCTGAATCAAAAGAAATAGTTAAATTAAAAACCGCTCCAGTGGTTAAAGAAGGAGATTTAATAAGTCTCGATCAGATAATTTCTGAAAGCGGCGAAAAAGCACAAATTGCAGGTAGAGTTTTTGAAATTAACAAAAATGAAGTTGTTATTCATAAATCAAGACCTTATCTTATCAGTCAGGGGGCGCAGCTTCAGGTTGTTAATGACAGTCTTGTACAGCGTGGTGATTTCCTTGCAACTCTTGTATTTGAGAGAATGAAAACAGGGGATATTGTACAGGGTCTTCCAAGGGTTGAAGAACTTTTAGAAGGCAGAAAACCTAAAGAAAGTGCAATTCTTGCCGAAGAAAATGGTGAAGCTGTTCTTGAATATGAAGAAGATGCTGTCAGACTTTTCTTGGTCAGCGAAACAGGACGTTCAGAAATTAAGGTTCCTATTGATTCAAGTATTATTGTAACTGATAAGCAAAAAATCATTCAGGGTCAGCCTCTTACAAGTGGTCCGCTTAACCCTCATGATGTTATAAGATTAAGCGGTGTTGAAGCTGTTCAGCAATATCTTCTTGATGAAGTACAAAGAGTATACCGTTCTCAAGGTGTAGAAATTGCTGATAAACACGTTGAAGTTATTGTTCGTCAGATGTCTAAAAAAGTAAAAGTTGATGAATCAGGCGATACAAAGCTTCTGCCCGGTGAACTTACAGAAACCCAAACAGTAGAAGCTGAAAATAAAGCTGTAGGAGAATTAGGAGGGGAGCTTGCAACATGGCATCCTGTTCTTCTCGGTATTACAAAAGCAAGTTTGAATACAGAAAGCTTTATTTCTGCGGCAAGCTTCCAGGAAACAACAAGAGTTCTTACAGAAGCTGCTGTTGAAGGCAAAAAAGATATGCTGAGAGGCTTGAAAGAAAATGTAATCATTGGTAGATTGATACCTGCAGGTACAGGATACTACCATCTTACACATTCTTCCGAAGATCTTGAAGAAGAAGAAAGAAAAAGAAGAAGCAGAAACAGTGCAAGAAAACCATCAGCTATTCTTGAAGAAATTGAAGGATTGTTTGGAGCTCCTGATTTTTCAATCGAAGAAGCAATGGGCGCTGTTATAGAAGAAGATGTGGAAGAAATTGCTAAAGAACTTCAAGGCGTCGAAGAAGTTGATGAAACTAGTGATGTTGAAGAAGACGAAGAAATTTAATTAAATTTCAATTTATATTTAATAGGGAGCAGCTTTGCTGCTCCCTATTATTTTTTTTATTCAAGCCTGAATTTGATTTTAACCTTAAATTCTTCCTCAAAAAGGTCTTTTTTGCTTTGAGCTTTGTTGATTTCAAGAGAACAATCAGGCATATTAAGCTTCAATAGTATAAAAAGATTTTGTGAATAAACATCATAAATACAATCTAAATCAGTTACCAGAGAAAGGTGAGAGTTGTCTAAAGCATCAGCAAATCTTACGAAAGCACTTAATTTTCGTGTAAGGGCTTTTGTAGGTTCAGATAAAGCGGCATAACTTTCGTGGCTTTCTTTTGGCATTTTGCCGCGGTGATAGCGGGCAATATTTGCAATTACTTCTATTTCTTCATCAGAAAAGCCATCAGGTTTTTCATTTTTTATTATTTTAGCGGAATTTTTATGGTGACCTTTTGCAGAGGTGTAATATCCAATATCATGCAGTATTGCTCCTGCTTCCAGCAAATCTCTTTCGTCTTCGGAAAAATCATGCAAAATTCCTTTGGTTTTGTCAAAAAGAGTGAGAGCAAGTTTTTTAACCTGATTAGAATGATCAGAATCGATTTCATATTTTCTTAAAACAAATAAGATGCTTTTTAGTTTTGTAGTATCAAGCAACTTTTTATACCTTTAAAAGATTAAATTTATGATAATAATTTTCTGACATTTGCTAAAAGCTCATCCTGATTAAAGTTTCCTTTTGTAAGATAAGCATTTGCACCGAGTCCTATGCCTTTTCTTTTGTCAATTTCTGACGAAAGAGAAGTTACAAGAATAATAGGCATGTTTTTAAATTTTTCCTGTTCCCTTAATCGTTCGGTGAGTTCGAAGCCGTTTATTTCAGGCATTTCAACGTCTGTAATTACAATATCGTAATCTTCAGTTGCCAGTTTTGTCAGCGCTTCAAGACCATTAACGGCTACAGTTACATTATATCCTGCTGCTTTAAGTATATTCCGTTCAAGAATTCGTGTAGTTAGTGAATCATCAACAACAAGGATACGTTTTTCGCTTGTTATATTCTGTTCAGGATTTTTATCTGTAATCATGCGTTTTTCTACTACGCCAAATTTTGAATAAGCTGTTTTTACAAGGTCTCCTATATTTAAAATAAGGCATAGTTCTCCTGAGCCTAAAGTCGTAACTCCTGCAATATTTCTTACTCGTAATAAAGGAGGAGAAAGATTTTTGTGAAGAATTTCCTGGTCTCCTACAAGTTTATCGACGATAAAACCGACTTGAATATCTTCTGATTGCACTACAATTACAACAAGTTTTTTATTTTTATGATTATTTTCGGCTAAATCAAGGGTATCACAAAGATTACATATCGGAACAGTTGCCTCTTCTACGATAATGGTTTTTTTACCTTCCTTGTAAAAAATATTTTCAGGAGAGATAAGAAGAGTTGTTTTAATTGTGCTTGTAGGTATAGCAAATTTTTGATTATTTACTTCAACAAGAAAAGATTTGATTGTCGCCATTGTTACAGGAAGTTGTATTGAAACCCTACAGCCTTCGCCCAAAGTTGATTTTATTTTGACTTTGCCGTTGAGTTGGGAAATTTTTGTATAAACTATATCAAGACCGATTCCTCGTCCGGAAATATCTGTAACTGTTTCTCCGGTTGAAAATCCAGGCCAGAATATTATGTTCATAATTTGTTCTTCGGTCATTGAATCCAGTTCTTCTTGTGCCAGTAGCTGTTTTTGAAGAACTTTTCTTTTGATTGCTTCAATATTAATACCGTGACCATCATCTATTATTTCAATCAAAACACTATTTTCAAGGTGATAAGCTGCAAGAAAAATTTTACCGACAGGATTTTTGCCGTTTTTAATTCTTGTTTGAGTATCTTCTATACCGTGATCTATAGAGTTTCTTATTATATGAATCAGAGGAGATTTTATTTCTTCAATGATTTTTTTATCAACGCTTGTTTCGCTACCGGAAATTATAAGCTCGATATTTTTATTTTTTTCTCTGGCTATATCTCTGACCATTCTTGGAAACATGTGAAAAATTGTTGCAAGAGGCAGAACTCTTACGCTTTTTATTCTTTCTTCGAGTTCATTTACTATGAGATGCAGTCTTGTGTCATCTTCATGAATAATTTTATAAAGTTGATTCATTTTATTCGTTAAACCGCTAAGTTTAGCGGAATTTTCTTCAAAAAACACACTAAGATTTTTATTTTGTGAATAAATTGATGAACCTGCAGGTAAATCAATCGATTTGTAATGGGGTTTATCAATATGTTTAAAATATTGTTTGGTTTTATTCCATTCTCTATGCCATTCTTCAACAGATCTAATTATTTTTTCCAGTTCGGACAAATGGTCTTTAGCTTTAATTTTTGCAATAATCAGCTCGCCAACCTGACTTACAAGCTGATCAAGTTTTTTTGTATCAACACGAAGTGTTTTTATTGTATTGCTATCGCCTGGTTTCATCTCAAAGGCAGAGTTGTCATTTTCTGATGTCGGTGTGTTTTTAGATAAAATTTCTGTTCCGGTTTTTAAAGTTGATAGTTTTGATGAATTTTCTTCGTTAGATTCTTTAGTTTCTTCTTCAATAATGTATTGTTCCGTATCTGATAATTTAATCATCTGGTAAAGAACAGCCAGCCTTTGAAGAATCAGAACAGGATTATCCTGTACTTCAAAAGGAGAATTAATCATTAAAACCGCTGCTTCAAAACTTTCTTTGATTATTTGTACAACATCAGTACTTATAGGAGTATTTTTTTCTTTTGAATAAGTAAGTAATTCTGTAAGTTTTTCAATAATATTTTTGATACTTTCATCTTCAATGGTTTTTAAAAAATTGTTTAATTTTTTAATTACTTCATCAAATTTCAGTATGTTTTCCTGTGAATGAATAGAAAAAATAGTTATATTATTTTTTATAAATATAAGGTCTTCTTTTTGATTTTTATTTTCTAAACTTGCATTTAAAATATTATTTTTTAAATCATCATCTATGTTTCCTTCTAAAATAAAATTAGAAAGAGGATTGCTGTCTTGAGATATAGTTTCTTCGCTTTGGGTAGACTCTTTCGCAGTATTTATATGCTGTTGTATGGATTCTTCGCTGTATGTAGCCGGCTCTGGGTTAAACAAAGGCGTTTCGTTTAGAATGTTCATATTATCAGGTTGGGGAATAGGATCATTTTTAGTTTCTTGAACAGCAGTTAGCCTGTCAAATAAGGAAGAAAATGTTTCAAAATTTTCTTCAATTTCCCAAACTTCGTCAGAAGTTAAAATACCGCTGCCTTTTAAGGCTGCTTCAAGTTTAATTTTAATGTCTTCAATAATTCCCGTCAATCTTTGGTTGTCAAGTGCGATGATTGCTGATTTAAGACGTATGATAAAATGCAAAAGCTCTTCTATTGCATCAGAACTTGAAGAAAATATTTTAATTTTTTCTATGTTTACTTTTGTTTGAATTATAAGAGTTTTATTTTCTTTATTTATTTTGTTAATGTCAAAATAATTAAGATTTTGCTGCCAGTCAGATTTTCTATTGTTTAAACGTTGATCAGATTCTAAAGAAGAGTTTTTTTCTTGATTTGAATTATTTTCATCATCAGGTTCTGAACTTTCCGAGTTTATAATATTTTCAAGTTTCTGTACCATTTCCGGAACATTATCAAAAGAGGCATTTCCTCTTGTTTCTATGGATTCTTCTACTATTGAATTTATACAGTCTATAGCTTTGCAAAGGATGTCAATTGTTTCAGGAGTTACGTTAAGGCGGCATTCTTTTGCCATTCCAAAAACATCCTCAAGCTTATGAGCAATGAGTTGGATGTCATTTAATCCTATCATTCTCGCAGCGCCTTTTAATGAATGTGCTTCTCTGAAAAGTTCTGAAATTGCTGTATTGTCTTTCGGATTAGCTTCAAGTTTTAAAAGGTTTTTATTAAGTTTTTGAAGTTGTTCTTCGCTTTCTTCTCTGAATATATTCAGAATTTCTACGATTTCACTTTCCAGGAAGTCCATTTAAGATACCTTTTATGCCGATTTATGTTCTTTGTTATTAGTTCTATAAAATAAATTTAAATTTTGTAATCTTTATATTCTTTTTTAAAGTTTTCAATTGTTTTGACATTAGAATTTCCTAAAATGTTATCTCTTAGATCTTTAGAAACTTCCACAAGTCCCTGAAGTGCTGTAATGCTTTGATTTATACTCGCGGAAGATTCGAGTAAGCCTTTGTCAATTAGATTTATAGAATTATTTACTTCACCAGTGCATTCCATTTGCTGTTCAGCATCTTTAACAATGTTGTCAACAGCCTGAACCGTTTCATTGATTGTATTTCTTAATACGTCAATATTTTGAGCTATTTGGTGGGCAAGTTCTACGCCGGATTCAATTTCTTTTGTTCCTTCTTCTGTTGCCATAACAGTTGAATTTGTTGCCTGTTGAATATCATAAATAAGAGAAGTGATTTTAGTGGTTGCCTGTTTACTTTCATCGGCAAGTTTTCTGATTTCGCTTGCAACAACAGCAAAACCTTTTCCGTGTTCGCCGGCTCTTGCAGCTTCAACTGCTGCATTAAGAGCAAGCATATTTGTTTGTTCGGTAATGTCTTCTACTGCGCCTATGATGCTGCCTATTTGCTGTGTATGTTCGCTTAATTCAAGGATTAATTCAGCAATAATTTCTATTTTTTGCTTGAGAGTTTTCATTTTCTCAATATTACTTTTAACGGCTTTTTGTTCTTTTGCTGATAAGTCAAGTGATTCTTGTGATTTATCAGCTACTTTTAGAGCGCTTTCTTTAGTTTTTTGAGAGGATTTTTTTAATTTGTCTATAATTGCCGAAGTCGTTTTTAAAAGCTGAATATGATTATTTACAACAGCTTCCTGCTTGTTTGTTTCTTTTATAATTTCATTTGAGGTAACACTTGCATGAAATATAGCATTGTATATAGGGTTTGTTAAATTGTCATTTATGATTTTTTGAATAATTTCTATTAATATAATTGAAACAACAGCTACTACAAGGATTCCGATTCCCCAATTAAGTCCGCTTTCATGGTGAATTTGAACTTTATAAAGGGATATCAGAGCAATAGAACCTATTATAGAAAGTGAACTCTGGCTTAGCAAAGATTTTAATTTAATTTTTTCTTCAAGATTTAAATTTTTAAACATTATTTATCCTCTTTATTTATTAAACGAACTATTTTGAACTAACCTAATTGTACAATATCTTTTTATTTTAAGCACTTTTTTATATATGGTTTCAATTAAATTGATGATACATTTCTATTTAGAAGAAATCGGGTTTGATAAATTATTATTAAATTTCGGGTAAATAAATTTTAATGTTTGATAAATAAATATCTAATTTAGATACTTCCAGTTTTTTTATATAACTGATAGTATAATTATATTGACTAGAGATTGGGATTTTAGATTAAAAAATTTATGACAAAGAAAATTTTATTAATAGAAGATAGTCAACTTCAATTAAAGAGCATCGAATTAACTCTTTCCAAGCTTGGACATGAGATATATACGGCTACAAATGCTATTGACGGTATTGAAGTTGCTTATCAGACATTTCCCGATTTGATAATTTCGGATATTATTATGCCGGAAATCAATGGTTATCAGCTTTGCAGATTATTAAAAAATGATGATTTGTTAAAAAGAATTCCTATAATTTTACTTACTCAGCTTAATGAAAAACTGGATAATTTTTGGGGATTAAAAGCCGGAGCCGATAGTTTTATAACAAAAAGCGAAAACTCTGAAGAATTCCTTAATCATGTCAGAAATTTTCTTGAAAATACTCCTAATATTACATCGGAAGAACGACAAAAATTTATTGAAGAAAAAAAACTTGAGAATAAAAATATACAAACAAGGATAAATAATCTTCTTGACCAATCGCTTATTGAATCTACGATTATTAATGAATTTAGAAACCTGTCTGAATTTATTTATGCTACTAAAATTCTTTCAAAGGAAATTTTTTCTCTTATATTTTCATTGATTGATTTTAACGTAGCAGGCATATTTTTTAATGAAAGAGATGATAAAAAGAAAAAAACGCTTAATCTCAGTGTTCAGGGCGTTGCTCTTGATGATATAGTTCTTAAAGAGATAAAAGAAAATTTCTTTTCAGCAGCTTTTAAAGAAGATTATTATAGAGACGAAGCTATTTATGATTATGAAATAATCGAAAATGGCTATGGAAAAGAAGAATTAATAGAAAATCCTGATATTTTAAGGTCTAAAGTAGTTATTCCTATAAGTTATGCAAATAAAATTATAGGAGGTATCGTTTTATACCATAAAAAAGGTGCCAGGTTTGATTCTTCCAGAGTTCTTGAAATAATTGTTCAGGAATTAAAAGTATTAATGAGAATTAAATGGTTATATTCAGAAACAAAATATCTTGCAATAACTGACGGACTGACAGGTCTTTATAACAGAAGATATTTTCAGCAGACTCTTGACAGAGAATTTGCAAGAAGTAAAAGATATAAAAATCCTCTTAGTCTTGCCCTTTTTGACATTGATTATTTCAAGAATGTCAATGACACTTATGGGCATCAATTTGGGGATAAGGTTATAGCTGAAATTTCAAAAATCATAAGAACGTCATTAAGAAAAACGGATTATGTTGCAAGGTATGGAGGAGAAGAGATTGTCCTTATTCTTCCTGAAACGCCTATTGATCAAACAATGATTCCTATTGAAAGAATAAGAACTAAAATACAGGATCATCCTTTTATTTTTGGAGATAAGCCTGTTCAGGTAACTGCAAGTTGTGGGCTTGCAGGAGTAGAGCCTGATGTGAATACTTATGAGGATTTAATTTTAAGAGCTGATAAAGCGCTTTATGAATCTAAAAGAAACGGTAGAAATCAAACAACAATTTATCAAATTTAAGTCATTATAAAAATCAAAAAAGGATTTGTATAATTTAATGGAACAGAATTTTCTTACAGTAAACGATTTTTCAACAAATAAAACTTCCGAATTATATATTACTTTTAATCTTTCGGAAAAAGTTTATGCAATTCCCGCAGAAAAAATAATTGAAATAGTTCAACTTCCGGCTTTAACACTTCTGGAAAAAGCTCCCGAGTATATTGTAGGGCTTTTAAATCTTAGAGGAAATATTGTTAGCGTAATAGACCTTTCAATGATACTTGGTTTTCAGCGAAAAGTTTATTCTGCAGAATGCCAGATATTGATTTTAAATGTGAATGATAAAAAAGTCGGAATAATTATTGATTCTGTAAAAGATGTAATGCAGTTTGAAAAAAAACTGCTTGAACCGCTTCCTTATGCATCAAAAGAACATATAGTAAACGGTGTATATAAAGATGATTCCGGTCTTATAGCGTTTCTTGACTTTGATAAAATAGTTAAAAGTGTTGAAGCAATTGAAATAAGCGAGGCAGAGGTAAAAGAAACAAGTCATGATGCTGCAGGGTTTTTCCCTATAGATAAAGTTTCTGTGGAAAAATTTGCAAAAAGGGCTTTAAAGCTTCAAAAAGAATTAAGAGATGAATCAAACAGTTTAAATTATCAGGAAGATTATTTTATTTCATTTTCTTTAAATGAAGAAATTTTTTGTTTAAACCTGAAATTTGTAAGGGAAATAACAAAATTAAAGAATGTTAACCTTACAAAAGTACCTTGCGTACCTGATTTTATTATAGGAATTATAAATTTACGTGGGGATTTTATCACTATAATTGATATTAAGAAGTTTTTGAATATTCCCAAGACTGATATAACTGAAAAAACAAAGATTATTGTTATAAGAACAGAAAATATACAAATCGGTATACTTGTTGATGATATTTTCGGGATTGAAAATATTCCGAATGAAAAATTCAGTCATAATATTCAGACCAAGTATGAAAAAAATAATTTTACCGCTGCGGAAATTATGTTAAATAACAAAGTAATGTGCGTATTTGACCTGAAAAAGTTTCTTGAAGACGAAAGATTATTCATAGAAGACGCAGTTTAAATAAATTAAAAAAAGGGGATGCACAGCATCCCCTTTTTTTTGTATAAATGTTTTTTAGCCGTTGAAATTTTCCAGAATTTCACTGACTGATTCGTTGCTTTGAATTCTTTTTATTGATTCTGCAAGAAGCGGTGCAATACTTAGCTGGGTTACTTTTGAGAAAAATCCTTCTTTTAAAGGAATTGTATTTGCTACTATTACTTCTTTTATAGGGCTTTCTTCAAGTCTTTCCATTGCAGGACCGCTAAAAACAGCATGAGCTGCGCATACATAAACTTCTCTAGCGCCTTCTCTCAATAATAGTTTTGCTGCTTCTGTTATTGTTCCCGCTGTATCAATCATATCATCAACTATAATAGCAACTTTGTTTTTCACATCACCGATTAAGTGTTCAACTTCTGCTACATTGTGAGAAATACGCCTTTTATCAACGATAGCAAGAGAACAGTTAAGTTTTTCCGCGAATTTTCTTGTTCTTGCAACGCCGCCGCCGTCAGGACTTACAGCAACCATTTCATCAGTTGAGAATCCCTTTTGTTTAATATAATCAATTAAAACAGGAGTTACGCTGACGTGGTCAACAAGAATGTTAAAGAATCCCTGAAGCTGACCTGTGTGAAGATCAACGGCTAAAACTCTTGTTGCACCTGCTGTCGCTAATAAATCAGCAACAAGCTTGGCTGTAATAGCTTCTCTGCCGGAAGTTTTTCTATCCTGTCTTCCGTAAGCATAATAAGGGATAACAGCTGTTATTGATTTTGCGCTCGCCCGTTTAAAAGCGTCAAGCATAATCAATAATTCCATAATATTTTGGTTAACAGGGTCGCATAATGATTGGACAACGAAAACATCATCGCCTCTTATGCTTTCATTAATTCTTACATAAATTTCGCCGTCGCTGAAGTTTTTAATTTGCAGAGTGCCAAGGTCTTCACCGAGGTGTTTTGCGATATCTTCTGCTATTTCAGGGTTTGCTCTTCCTGTAAAAATTTTAATGTCTTGAATAACTTTTATTTTGTTTCTTTGTCCCATTTCACTTACTTCCACTGCCATTTTTGTAATCCTCCGGTTTTTAGTTTCTACACAAAACTGTGATTTCAACTTAATAAATCCGAAAAAATTTAAGCCGAGTTTATTTCAATTTTGCTTTCTGACTGAATTTGATTAATTCTTTTTTCTACCCAATTTTCCATGTTTTTTTGTTTTTCACGAGCTATTGCAAGTGAATATTCGGGAACTTCTTTTGTAATTACAGATCCTGCTGCTATATTAGCACTGTTTTTAACGGTAACAGGTGCAACTAATACCGAATTTGAACCTATTTTTACGTTATCTTCAATTATAGTTCTACTTTTCTTTTTTGAAAGCGGATCATAATTTGCGGTAATAGTTCCTGCTCCGATATTTACATTTTTTCCGACAGAAGAATCACCGACATAGCTTAAATGAGAAACATTTGTTGATGAGTCTATAGTAGATTTTTTGACTTCGACAAAGTTGCCTATTCTTACGTCTGAATTTATTTCTACTCTGTCCCGTAAATGCGCAAAAGGTCCTATAGCTGAGTTTTCTCCAATATAGGCATTTGATACTTTTGACTGGATTATTTTTACGTTATTTCCTGTTTTAACATCCCCTTCAATAAAAGCATTCGGACCTATAATGCAGTTTTCACCGAAGATATTCGCGCCTTCTATCACACATCCGGGGTAAATTATGCTGTCCTGACCGATTTTTGTTTCCGGTGAAACAAAAGTATTTTCCGGCGAAATGAATGTTACACCGTTGTCCATAAGTTTTTCTATGGTCATGGTGTTTAAAAATCTTGCCGCTTCAGCTAAATGTCTTCTTGAATTGATTCCGAAAATCTCTTTATTGTTTTCAAGAATAAATCCACAGGTTTTTAAACCTTTTTTAACAGACCAGTCAATAATATCAGTAAGATAATATTCTCCCTGCTCATTATTTGTAGTAAGTTCAAAAAATGCAGGTGATATTTTTTCCCATTCGATACAATATACACCTGCATTAATTTCTTTTATTTGTTTTTCTTCACTGTTTGCGTCTTTTTGTTCAACGATTTTCTTTATGTTTTCATTTTCGTCCCTTACTATCCTGCCGTAATTTGTCGGATTATCGAACAAAGCAGACATTACTGTAAGTGCAGCATCTGATTTTTTGTGGAATTCAATAAAACTTTGCAGTGTTTGAGAATTTAAAAGAGGAGTATCTCCGCAAAGAATAATAACCGTTCCTTTAAAATTCTTGAGATAGTCATAAGACTGAAATACAGCATGCCCTGTGCCGAGCTGAGGCTCTTGAAGAACGGTTTTTATGGATTCATTTTTGTATTTATTCTTTAAAAATTCTGTAACTGATTCTGATTGATGTCCTGTAATAACAAAAATTTCATTTAAATTATCAATTTCTAAAACTGAATCTATAACTCTTTCAACCAAAGCTTTACCTGAAATTTTGTGCAACACTTTGGGAAGCGAGGATTTCATCCTTGTTCCTTTGCCAGCCGCAAGTATTATTGCCTTAATAGAATCGTTCATGTTTTCAATTTTACCCGTAGGAATAAAATTTATTACATAAATATTATGAACCAAACATGAATACATGTTTGAATTTTGTAAAGTTTTATTGAGTCAGGTGTCAATTTTTTTTATTGATGAGTTTTATGTAAGTACTGTATTATTTATTTAACAGAAAGAGATGGGTAGCAAGAAATGAACGGAATTTCACAACAAAGAAATTTGGGCTTTGGTCTTAATACTAGACAGCTTAGAAGCTTTTTAAATTCAGCTGAGGCTAAAGAAATGGGAGTCAGTCTTAAAAAAGAGATAAAGATGATTCCTACTCAAGAAGAACCTGTACGCGCAACAGTATATTCTTTGGCACAGAAAGGCGATGTCTTGAATTTAAATAATGGGCATGGGTTTTCGCAGCCTTTACAGGCAGCAGGGAAAGGGGCATTGGAAAGATTAGCAGCAAAGCTTCAGGATATTAAGGGTGCTATAATTCCAAGCAAAGAAGATTTTGCGACACGTGTTTGTTTCAGACCCTTAAGTGAAACCCTTAAAGCAGGCTCTGAAAAATTAAAAGCAGCTATTTTAAAAGCAGCTAAGTCATAAAATTTATTTAAAACAGTAAACACAAAGGCGGTAAAAATTTTTACCGCCTTTGTGTTTATATCTTTACTTAATATCTTTAACTTCTTCCAAAACTCTTTGTTTGGCGATGTCTTTTCTGTATTTCATGCTGTCAAAATGGATTAAATCAATTGCTTCATAAGCTAAATCGCGAGCCCTGTGCTGCGTGGAGGCTTTTGCAACTACTGATAAAACACGTCCGCCATTTGTAAGAGTTTCGTCATAGATATTTTTTGTGGTTGCGGCATGGAAAATTAAAACACTGTCATCGTCAATTTCGTCAAGCCCTTCGATAAGCTGACCTTTTTTGAATTTGTTGGGATATCCTGAACAAGTTAGGTTTATGCAGACAGAATGATCTTCGCTTATGTTCAAAAACTCGTAATCATCGGATAAAGCACCGATAGAAGCTGAGTACATAACAGCAAATAAATCATCATTCAAGAGAGGAAGTATTGTTTGGGCTTCCGGGTCGCCAAAACTTACATTTACTCCAATTAAATAAGGATTATCTTTGTCGTCTATGATTATATTTGCTTTTAAAACTCCGCAGCAACTCATTTTTTCGGAATTTAAACCGTCAATCAACGGAAAGAAAATTTTATGGGCAATTTTTTCTTCAAGTTGTTCATCCAGATAAGAAACAGGTGCATAAGCTCCCATTCCTTCCGTTAAATAACCGCTGTTTCCTTCCTCTGATTTTTTGTATACATAAGCAGAAGAAAGAGGAAGAGCATTATAACCGTCCGTTATTACGTGAAAAGTGACATGTTTGCCCACAATGAAGTCTTCTATAATTATGGGTTTATATAAATTATTAATGCAAAACGTTATTGCGTTTTTGGCTTCGTTGAAAGATTCGCAGAATATTGTTCCTGAGCCGGGCGATCTGCTGTCAAATTTTAAAACAAGCGGATACTGGGCTTTTCTTGCGTGTTCAATTGCCTGAGCTTCCTTGTCATAAGTTCCAAAAGGAGCTGTCGGGATTTTGTACTTGTGGAAAAATTTCTTGGCAAAACCTTTGTTTTTTTCGATTTTTGAGAAAGCAATACCTGCTCCAAATACAGGAATGTTTTCCATTCTTAATAAATCGGCTATTCCTGAGTTTATGGCGGTGTCTGATTCGACAATAGTTAGGTTGATTTCATTGGTTTTTATGAATTCGATCAGGTTTTTTGTATCGTCTTCGCGGATTTCAATGAATTCAGCAAGGTTTTTTATACCTGCATTTTTAAAAGTGCAGAAAATTTTGTCTACAAGATTGCTCTGAGACAGTTTCCATATAATGGCGTGTTCTTTTCCGCCTGAACCTAAGACTAAAACTTTCATCCAAATCTGCTTTCAATCAAATACAAATTTAATTATAACAACAAATTGTTTTTTGTAAATTTTTGTTGCAGGAGGTATCAATTTTTTATATTCAGGAGATTTATTTAAATGTGTTTATTAAATTAAATTAAAAAATTTATAGGAGAAACAAATGCAAACAATAGGACTTAATCCTCAGAAAAACAATAAAACGGCTTTTGGGTGTAATGTTTGTGGTGAGATTAAACAAATTTTCTTAAACAATAAAATTAAAGAAGAAATTGCTGATAAATTTATAAAAGAAGAAACTAAGCCGTTGAGCGCAGGACTATTCAGGAAGGCTCGTACTCACGAATCAATGGCTGAATATTGTTTAGGACGATTGAAGAAAGATTTTGTTGAGGCTACCAGCTCATTTTTTAAAGACAGCGGTGGATGTGCCGGTTAATTAAAGAAGAATTTAAAAGGAAAAAATTATGATTAATAGTGTAAGTAGTAGAAATTTAACACAAAGAAATTTAGGATTTTCTTCAACGCCGGAACAGCTTAGAGCGTATTTGAAATCTCCGCAAGCTAAAGAAGACGGTGTAAGACTTTCTCATCAAACCAGGCTTAAGGCGGATATGGAAATTAATCCACCCGGAAGAAAATTTTGTCTTTTTTTAACAACAGACCCAAAAAGTAGTCGAGCATTCCCTAATGTAAAATTAGGCGGTAAGGAGGTGTTTGTATATGGAACAACACCTAAAGAAATGATTGCTAAATTGGCAGAAAAAATTGGCGATGGTGTTCTTAGTTTTACAAAAAAAGTAAAAATCGGTTAATTATTTAAATTACAAAAATTACAAAAATGCTGTGGATTTATTCACAGCATTTTTATTGTATATGCTTTATTATTGCCATATAATGTCCTTAAATTATATTAAAGGATGATTGAGAGATGGGAAATAAAAAAGTTTTCATAAGTGTTTATGATAAAGAAGGAATCGTGGATTTTGCAAGGAAACTTCAGAAAGAGTTTGGTTATAATATTGTTTCAACGGGTGGAACCTATAAAGAGCTGAAAGAAAATGGAATTGAAGTGACAGAAGTTTCTGAAATAACAGGGTTTACGGAGCTTCTTCACGGAAAAGTAAAATCTCTTCATCCCAAAGTTTTTGCAGGAATTCTTGCATCAAGAACCCGTGAAGATGAGGTTAAAGAGCTTAAGGAAAATGAAATTGACACCATTGATATGGTTGTAGTTAACCTTTATCCTTTTGAAGAAGTTTCAAAAGATGAAGAAATGTCTATTGATGAGCTTTATGAGTATATTGATATAGGCGGAGTTACTTTATTAAGAGCTGCTGCAAAAAATTTCTTTAGTGTAACACCTGTTTTTTCCAATGATATGTATGAAAAAGTAATCGAAGACCTTTATGAAAATGACGGGAATACAACTTATGAGCTTAGAAGGGAATTGGCTGTTAGAGCTTTTAGTTATACTGCATCTTATGATTCAGTTATATCCGAGCAATTAGCAAAAAGATTATTGGATGAGCCGGAAGAAGAAATGTCTGAAGTCTTTAATTTAAATCTTGAGAAGCTTCAGGACTTAAGATACGGAGAAAATCCACATCAAAAAGCCGCTCTTTACGGGAAAACTTCAAATATAAAATTCGAGGTTTTGCACGGAAAAGAGCTTTCTTACAACAATATAGTGGATTTAAGCACAGCTTTAGATATTGTCAGTGAATTTATAGATGTTCCTGCTGCGTGTATTATTAAGCACAATAATCCCTGCGGTGTAGCACTCGGTAACACAATCACAGACGCTTACTTAAAAGCTCATTGCGGTGATCCTATAAGTGCATTTGGTGGAATTATAGGATTAAACGAACCTGTAACTAAAGAAATAGCAGAGCATGCCGTACAGATATTTTTTGAAGTTATAGTTGCTCCTGATTTTACTGAAGAAGCGCTGGAAATTCTCAAGTCTAAGAAAAATTTAAGACTTGTGAAAATTCCTGTTAATCTTTTGGAATATAGAATGACACAAAAATATACGCTAAAAGACTTGCCGTTTGGCACTTTAATTCAGGATGCCGACAAAGCAGAGTTGACAGCAGATAATTTTAAAGTTACAACTGTTCAAAAACCTAATGAAAAACAGATAGAAGATATGATTTTTGCCTGGAAAGTAGTAAAACATGTTGGTTCTAATGGAATAGTTATTGCAAAAGACCTTAGAACACTCGGAATAGGAATGGGGCAGACAAGCAGAATTGCCTCTATAGAAATAGCTCTTAAGCAGGCATGTGATGAAGCAACTGAAGCAGTAATGGCTAGTGACGGATTCTTGCCCGCTGTAGATAATATTTATGCGGCTGTGCAGTCAAGAATTGGGGCTATAATTCAGCCCGGTGGAAGTATAAAAGATGCTGATATTATTGCAGAAGCCGATAGGTATGATATTGCAATGATTATGACGGGTTTAAGACACTTTAAACACTAGGAAATATAGGGGAATTTTATGATCGTACTTTACATAACAACAATAATTTCAGCTTATCTTATAGGTTCGTTTCCGACAGGTTACATACTTGTTAAAGCCTTAAAAGGAATAGATATAAGAGAAGTAGGAAGCGGAAGTACTGGAGCTACAAACGTAAAAAGAGTTCTCGGAATGAAAGCTTATATTTTTGTTATGTTTGTCGATGCTTTAAAAGGTCTTTTGCCTGTTCTTGCTGTAAAATATATTGATTCAAAAATGGGTATCATTCTTTCTGATTTTCATATTTTACCTGTACTGGTTGCTGTTGCGGTTATTATGGGGCATAGTAAATCCATATTTCTTAAATTTACAGGCGGAAAATCTGTTGCTTCAGGCGTTGGAACAATTCTTGGTTTAAATCCTGTTGTAGGGCTTATTACAATTATAAGCTGGGTGTTTTTGACTTATTTTACAAAAATTGTTTCCATAAGTTCTATTGCGGTTATTTTACTCACTCCTGTATGGATGTTTGTGTTTAAACAACCTTTGAGTTACATACTTTATTGTCTTTTAGGTGCTTTATATATTGTTTATCTTCATAGAGAAAACATAAAAAGGCTTATTTCTGGAAGTGAAAACAAAATTAGAAATTAACATCTGTGCGGTATTATTAAAAAGCATATAATTAAATTAATTCGGAGGTTTTGAATAAATAATGAAATTAGCAGTTTTAGGTGCAGGTAGTTGGGGTTTATGCCTTACAAATCTTTTAAACGATAATTTTGAAGAAATTTGTTTATGGTCAAGAGAAGAAGACCTTACCGAAGAGCTTCTTAATACAAAATCAACAAGATTTCCTTTTGAAATAAAACTTGATGATAAAGTTCAAATAACTTCTAATCTTGAAGAAGCAATAAAAGACGCAAAAATTATACTGTTTGTTGTTGCTACGTCAGGGATAAGACCTGTCTGTCAAAAGCTTAAAGAAGCAGGAATTACAAAAGATCAGATAGTTGTAAATGCTTCCAAGGGACTTGAATTACCCGGTCTTTATAGAATGAGCGAAGTTATTTTACAGGAATTGCCTGAAAATAAAGTTGTTGTTCTTTCAGGTCCTACTCTTGCAAGAGAAGTGCTTAAAGGGCTTCCGACAGCGGCTTCAGTTGCATGTGCAGATATGGAAACAGCTAATTTTGTACAGGAAAAACTTACTGTTTCCGATAAATTTAGATTATACAGCAATAATGATGTGATTGGTGTTGAGCTTGGAGGAAGTTTAAAAAACGTTATAGCTATTGCATCAGGCTTTATTGAAGCAATGGGACTTGGAGATAACGCTAGAGGGGCTCTTTTAACGAGGGGTCTTTCTGAAATGGTGAGAATTAGTGTTGCCCTCGGGGCAAATCCAAGCACTTTATATGGTTTGTCTGGAGTCGGGGATTTAATAGCAACCTGCAGCAGCCCTTTAAGCAGAAATTATCGGGTAGGATATCTTTTAGGGCAAGGCAAAAAGCTTGACGATATTCTTAAAGAAGTCGGTACGGTTGCGGAAGGCGTTAAAACTTCAAAAGCTGTAGTGGAACTTTCTAAAAAACTTAACATCGAAACACCTGTTTCAGAAGCAATTTATGAAGCTGTTTATACTGATATAAAACCTGAAGAAGTTGTTAATAAGTTAATGACAAGAAAATTAAAACCTGAAGATACATATAAACTAAGCCAGTAAATATATTTATCTCCTGTAAAAAAGATTAAGATTGTAAACTTTTTCTAAGAAACATGGAGATTGCTGATGTTTCAGGTTTTTATATAATTAGAAAAGAATTTCTTTTCATTTTCATTTTTTGAAAAAATCAGTATAATAGAAATTAATATGTCCCGACTTCAATTAACAAAACTTTAAGCGAAGAATGACAAGCTATATAAAAAGGAAATCGTGTACAAATGGAAGAAACAGGAAAAAATAAAGAAATAGGCAAATTATTAACAGCTGAGTTTAAGTCTGAACCAAAATTTCAGCCTAAACAACCTATGAATATTTCTTCCAATCAGTCAAACCCTATTTTAAACAGATTGTTCAAGCTTACTCATACTGAGTTATCAAAAACCAGCGATAATTATAAATCGTTTTCAAAGTTTAAACCTGAAGATTTAAGATAATTAATTGTTTTATAATTTTTTAAAAGCGGCAATAATTATTGCCGCTTTTTTTACAGTTCACCTTATTTTATTATTTGGGTATAATTAAAATTAGAGTTAGAAATAAGGGAGCTAAAAACATTGGGTGATATACAACCTTTTTTAAATTATCTTGAAATCGGAGAACTTTACCAAAAAGTAGGCGATTTTGAAAGAGCTAAAGAAGCTTATGAAAAAGTTATTGAGTGTCCTGAGTTGGCATCTTTTGCATGGGTAAATATTGCTAAAATTGAAGCAGCAAGAAATCACTTGAAATCCGCAAAAGAATATTATTTAAGAGCAGTGGAAACAGATATCGAAAGTTATGAAATCCTTTATAATTATGCAAATTTTCTTCTTGATATTCAGGAATACGAAGAAGCTATTGAAAGTTATGATAAAGCATTAGAAAAAGAACCTAGTCTTGCGCTTGCTAATTACAATAAAGGCGTAGCTTACAGCAGAATGGAAAAATTTGAACAAGCGATTGAAAGTTATAATAAATCTCTTAAAATGAATCCTGATGACTATTTTTGTCTTTTTGATCTTGGCATTCTTTATTATGAAATTGGTAACATAAAAGAGGCTGTTAAGCATTTTCAGAAAGCAATTGAGTTAAATCCAAAAGAAAGTAAAGCTTATGAATATATGGCAGAATGTTTTAAAAAGACAAGCCAGTTTGATATTGCATTAACGCTTTATAAAAGGGCTTTTGACCTGAATTCAGATGATGTTATTTTGAAGTATAAAATGGGGGATTTATATCTTATTTTAGGACAGGCTGAAGAAGCTATGAAATACTTTAACAATGCGCTTGAAAGCAATTCTGTAGATGTGCTTTTAATTTACAAGAGAGCATGCACTTATGCGGATATGGGCGACAAAGATAAATCGCTGAAAGAATTAAGTATTGCTATTCAGTTTAACCCTATAATTAAAGATATGGCTTTAATTGATAAATGTTTTACTCCTTATCATGAAGATGAAGAGTTTAAACAGGTCATTAATTCCAGAAGAAGACCTTTATAAGACCTTCTTTAAGGCATATAAAAAACAGGGTGATTTTATCACCCTGTTTTTTATATGCTAAAAATTATTTTATAATTTGTTTTAAAGCAAGTGATTCTATATTTTCCAGCTCAAGTAACTTTCTGTGTACTGTATTAACAGGGTTTTTATCAACCACATTAATTATATAAGTTAATTTAACCTGATTTTTTTTGCTTAATATTCTATCAGCATCAACTTCTTCAATATTTTTAAATTCTTTGAAAAACCAGTCTTGAATTTCTGACATGTTTTCCTTTGAACATACAACGGAAGCCCTTATTGTAGCGCCTTTGTTTATATGTTGGGCAAGAAACCCGCTTTCAAATTTTCTGATTACAACAAGGACGATAAAAGTAAGTAATGTAGTGATTATTGCCAGGTCATAAGAACCGACGCCGACAGCCATGCCTATACTTGCTGTAATCCAGATAGTAGCGGCAGTTGTTAATCCATAAACATTAACGCCGTAGTGAAGTACAGCACCTCCGCCTATAAAACCTATACCTGTAAGAATTTGTGCGGCTATACGTGCGGGATCGTTTACTATTCTTACGCCATCTTGTATTGTTTCAGTTGTGAAACCGTGTAAAGAAAGTATTGTAAAGACTGTTGATCCAAGGCAAATAAGTATATGCGTTCTTAATCCAGCGGTTTTATTAGTCATTTCTCTTTCAAGTCCTATAATAAGACCTAGAAGAAGAGAAACACTTATTCTTATTAATATTTCCGGATTTTGATGATTTATAAAATTTAAAATTGCTATTTTCATAAAAAAACCTACTATTTTTTGCAAACCGCAAAACAAATATAGCACGTTTTTTATATAAATTAATTATTGTAAATTATTGTAAAAAAAGAGGGAAAAATTTAGCATGTTTTTGGGTTTTCAACTGTTTATATACATGCAGCTATGTTTTCAGAGGGATTAAATGGGAAATAATATTAGTAGTTTCGAAGTGTTTAAGAAATTTACTTCCGTAAACACAAACATATCCGTAAATGAGGTTGGCAAACAAAATGTCGCTCCTCTTACGGATACAACTGTTTGTAATTCTGATACAGCTGCAAAAAAATCAGAGATTACTTATGTTAAAACGCCAACAGATAATACAGGTGAAAAGAAGCTTAAATCAAGAATGTTGGCAAATGATACCGTAACAAAATTAAAAGTTGATCTTAAAAAAGCTGCAAAACTTCCTGAATATGCTTATAGAGGGTTAAAAGGCGATCCGAATGCAAACTTTTATGAGTATTTAAGTCTTGGAAACATTCCTTATTTCTTAGGCGGCCCTTTATTGGCTGCTGTTTTTGCGTTTGGCGCAACAAGAAACAACCCTCAGGCAAGAGCTTCGGCTATTAAAAGAGCTAAACAAATTGCTGTAGGTGTAGGTTTGTATTACGCAGGCGCAGCGCTCGCCAAAAAAGTTATTGATATTCCGGTAAAAATCTTTAGAGGCGTGGATTTAAACCATCCTTATGAAAACGTGGTTGATTGCAGAGCTACTTCTCCTACAGGCTTTTCTCCTAAGAAAATTGAATACCACAAAGTCCCTGAAAGCGTTGATTTTACCAGATTTGATTTGATGTCAGGCGATGAAACCAAAGATAACGGAAAAGCTGTAAATGAACAATTTGATAAACTGGCGAATAAATTTGGAATTGATAAAAATGTTCAGGATACTGATGCAACATTAAAAGGCTCTATTAAAAAGCTTATTATATCTTCAACAGCATTCAAATATATGTTAGCAGCTCCTTTTGTAGCACTTGGTGTAGCGCTTGCCGCACAGGATGCTTGGGGCAACATTGGAAACGGTTTAAAACAAAATATTAAAAACATGTTAGATACTAAATCACTTTTAAATTTAAAACAAAGAGCTTCTATAGCAGGAGAAATCATAAAGGGAAACCTTTTAACTCCAATGAAAGAAAGTTTTAAAGCCCTCTGGAAGAACAATAAACTCGGTAAAGTTATAATCCTTACCTCAGCAATAGCTCCAGTACTTGCAAACTTAAGGATTTTACAGCTAACTTCCGAAAAACATAACAGATTCGTTGATATTTCTGAATATATTCCGGGATTAAAGAAAAAGCAAAAATCTTAATTATAAAGAGCGATAGAGTCAGTTAGAGAAGACAAACAAGGAAAGTAAATGGCAAATCCTTACATCCAAAACTTCATAAACTCAAGACAGCAGGAAGCTAATGCGCCTGTCGCTCAAGGTGGAAAAAAAGAAGGTATTTTAAATACTAATGTTAAACCTGAAACCCCTAAAGGATATATTGTAAAAGAAAACGCACTTCAATCTGCGGGTAGTAGTGTAACAGGTCTTGCAAAAACAGGCGTTTATTTCGTAAATGCCGTTAATGGCAAAGGAACTGATTACACAGTTGGAAGAGTAAACGACGGCGCAAGATTCCTTGGAAGTCTGGGCATAGCTGCAGCCCTTGCTTCAACTGCTAAAAACCCTAAAGCTAAAATGATGGAGTTTATTGGTTTTGCAACATGGTTTGCTTCAATGTCCTTATGGCCTAAAATGCTTGGTACAGTAATTAAAGCTACTAAAGGTGTTGATGTAAATCAGCAATATGTTGATTCTTATGGAAGAAGAAAAGGGTTTTTTGAAGACGCTCAGTATATTACCTGGGATTTATACAAGGATAAAGACCTCTATAAAATGGGCGACAAGCTTGGCGTTCCTCAAAACATAGAAAACAGAAAAGATGCTATCAAAGAAAAAGCTAAACAGGTTGCTACTCAAGGCAATACTTTAATGATGCTTACCGCAGGTTTTGCAACTCCTATTGCTACAGCTCTTATTTGCAATACTCTTGAAAACCCTGTAAGCAAAGCAATAGAAAGATACCAATTAAGCAAAGCAGAAAAAGCACTAGAAAAACTTTCTGAAACTGAATTGATGTCTGGCAGTGAAAAAGGCTTGGAACAATTAAGAAAAATCATGGGAACAGGCAAAACTGCTCAGTTTAACGTTAATGAAGCAAGACAGTTAAGAAGTTTATTTAACGGCGTATTCGGCGGAACCGGCATTGGTGATGGCGTATCCAGAGAAGTCAAAGAATTAGTCGGAACTTCAAAACTTGTTGTTAAAGCAGATGCTACTATAGCAAAAGCTTTACATGGTTCGCTTTCTCTCGGTGATGATGCATTAAAAGCTTTAGTAGGAGGATCATCAGAACATTTTGAAGCTGTAAAAAAAGCTATACAATCTATAGACCGGAAACAATTTAACGGATTGTTAGAAACAGCCGGAGAATTAAACAGAGAAGGAAGAATTGGACTAAAACAGCTTGTTAAAACATCTTTAGGAGAACAACTTCTTTCAGTAGAAGGATTACAAAAAGAAATAAGAAATAAAATTTATAGTACAGTACAAAAACAATTACAAAAAGAACTTAAAAAGCACTCTAAAATTGAAGTTGCAGGCGAAAAATTACAAAATCTATTCAAAGCGGCTCATGATTTTGTAGCAAGAAAAAATATAGCTGATCAATACGCAAAAGCAACAATTGCAAACGTAGCTGATTCTCAAACCGCTAATAATTGGGATAAGGCTCCTCGAGAAATTTTAAAAGCCCTCGGAATAGACAAAAAGACAAGAAAACTTATTGCAAGCGATCCTATTAAAGCTCCTGAATATATTCAACAACATTTGGAAAATCTTGCAAAAGACAGTAATAAACTCAATCAAGTTGCAGAAAAAATAGCTAAAATAGCTGAAAAAGTTATAGGCAGAGAAACTAATGCAGCGGAAAAATTAGCAGCATCATTGTCCCAAATAGAAGCTGCAAGCGGAAAACAGGCTAAAGGTTTTAAATATCTTGAAACAGCAGTAAAAGAAGCAGTTGCTCATGAAAAAACAAGCGTTCAAAACAAAGTAATGAACACAAAAAGTTCTTTCTATAGACCATTACTAATTCTTGACAAAATTAAAGATGCAAAAACCTCTAAAGAAATTATAAAAGAGTTAATTAGCGGTTTCGGAATTGACTTCTGGTCAAATAAAGGCGAGCATCGCGGAATAAAAAATGCAGAAAAATTCGGACAATTTATTGATGAAGCTCTTTCTCCTCTTAAAAACATATTAGGCGGAAATAAAGGTTTAAGAGCGAAAATTAATGAATTCCATCAGCAAATTAAAGCTCCTTTAAGTCAAATTGACGGTGCTACCAGAAATTTTATTGGTAATGCAACAACAAACAGAAGCGATTGGGCTGTAAGAGTCGGAAAATCATTTAATGATTTCATAAGAGATGCCGCTACAGCACAGGGAATCAAAAACACCTGGCTTAAGAGAGTATTATTCGTGGCAGTACCTGTTGTTAGTGTAAGTTTACTGGCAATTTCACAGTTCGGAAAGAAAAACAATTACAATTCTGATGTTTATGTAGAAAAAGGAAACAATTAATGGATGTAAACAACATACATAGCCAAAATGCTATTCTGGCTGCCGGCATGCCAACTCAGCCGCAGACGCATTTTGCTGTGCCTGTTGCTAATCCTTACATCCAACAACAACTAAGACCTGCTTATCAACCAGTTAACTACCAGTTTGTTCCTATGTTAAAACAGCAAACTGTTATTCAAAAAAGCTTGCTCGAACAACTTATTGAAGCAAATTCCACAAATGCTGTAAGTTCTGCTAAACCTGTTCAAGCACCGCAAACATCAGAAAATGTAAACTGGAAAAACGACTTAAGACAGGTATTTAAAGATAACAAAGCTGTTATATATGCAATGATTCCAAGAACTTTCAACGCTAAAGATAAAAATGGCGACGGCTTAATTGATCTGGACAAAGGCGAGGAAACAGGAAATTTCCTTAACGATATTGAAAGACTTGATGAATTAAAAAAATACGGTATAAATACAATTCACATGCTCCCGATTCATGCTCCAGGGAAAAAACAGGCTTTAGGAACAGCAGGTTCTGTTTATGCGCCTGAAGATTTATTGGCACTTGATCCTATTCTTCGCGATAAAAATGATCCAAGAGACGTAAAAGAACAGGCAAAAGAATTTATCAGACAATGCCATAAACGTGGTATTAGTGTAATGATTGATCTTCCAAGCTGCGTTTCTGTTGATATGTACGAAAAAAGACCTGAACTGGTTGCTATTGATGCAAAAGGATTCCCGAAAGTTCCTCAAGGATGGCAGGATATTAGAATGATGGAGCCTTGGGCTGATGAAGACAAGAGAATTTTAAACAAGGCGCTTGTTGAAGAACATAAAAAATGGATTGACCTTATTCAGGAAATAGGCGCAGACGGCGTTAGGGCAGATGTTGGCAGAGCAAAACCTGTTGAGTTCTGGGATGAGCTTATTCCTTATGCAAGAAAGAAAGACCCTAATTTTGCATTCCTTGCAGAAAGCTATGTTTATGAAGACGCGTCTCCGATGATGAACATGCCTTATGATAGACCAAAAGACTTATTGAAAGTCGGTTTTGATTCATTCTACGGACAATATCATATTTTCCCTCATATGGAAAAAGCAAAAGATTTTCATGAGTACATGAAAGAAAATCTTAATATGTCAAAAGAATTTGAACCAGGCAAATCATTAATAGGCTCATTTGCAACGCATGATGATAACAGCCCTATGTCAAATGGTGGAGTTCCTTATTGCAATATGACAACAGGAATTCAAATGACTCTTCCTATGACAAATCCTTATTATGTAACAGGATTTGAGTCCGGCGACAGATATATTTATCCTTATAAAAATACAATTGCTGAAAAATCAATGACTGATAATAACATAAGACACGTAAATCCTCAGTGGGTAGACATATTTAATCTTTCAAGAAAACCAGGCGGAGAAAATCCTGAAATAGGCGATTATATGTCAAAAATGGCAGAAATTAGAAATAATTACGCGGATGTAATTACAAAAGGTTCTTATATTCCTTTAGAAGTTGAAAACAATAAAGACGACAAAATTATTGCTTATGCAAGACATTATAACGGCAAAACCCTTCTTGCAGTTGCAAATAAAGATGTAAATTCAAAACAGATCGGTAAAATTAAAATTCCGGGATTAAAACCAATGGAAGATCTTAAAGATTTATGCACTTCCTATGGAATTCTCAGCGGATATTCTGCAAGAAAAAATGCTGTTGAAGTTAATTTAGGTCCTGCAAGATTCCATCTGTTTGAAATTGATACTCCTAATATTGAAAAAGATGCAAAAGAAGTTTACAAACAAAATTTATAATAAGAAAATTATTTTAATAGCTGTGAGAGATTGATATCAATCTCTCATTTTTTTCTGTTAATAAATGTAAAAATTTTAAAAAAAATAGCCCTAAAAAGTTCATTTTTACAAGTTTTTCGACTTTATAAACATGTAGCGATATTTGTAGACTCAAAAAGGGAATAGGTTAGAATGTTGAAAGTTCAAGATAGCTTTAATGAAAAGAACTTAAATAACAGCAACATTAATAACAAAGCCAAGTCGAGTGTAAGTTTTACCGGTCATAAAGTTATTCAGAATAATAACGGTGAAAATCTTTACAGGTTTTATTTACCTGCTTTAAAAGATGGCGATAAAGCTTCTGTACAAATTGTTATGCTTATAAAAGACGATAACGGAAATTATCAGATTTTAGGAAATAAAAATAAGACGGATGTTAAAGAATTTGAATTTAAATCTGGTGAAAACCATATTGATCGTCATTTTGAATTGCATGGATTAACCGATAATCCTAAAGAGCTTGCAAATATAGCATTAGGTTATAAATTTAAAATAAATGGAAAAGATTATCTTGATTCAACACTCTTAACCTCTGATAGGCAGTGGAATATCGCTACACCTCCAAGCAGACCTATCCTTGAAGAAGCAAGATCAATGTATCATATTATGCCTGATTTAATGATTTCTAAGAAAACAGAAAAAGAAAATCCTGCTATTTATGATGCAAGAAGAACTCACTTTAATAAATTAGGCGGAAATATTGACGGCATAACAGAAAAAATTGATTATATGGACAAGTTTGGTATAAAAAGGATTTTAAGTACGCCGATATTCGGACAGGACAATCTTTCCAGCCACGGTTACTGGACTACAAACCCGTATCAGATAACTGACGGGCTTGGCGATATTTCCAAATTCAAAAAATTAAACACAGAATTATTTAAGCGCGGTATGGGCTGGATAGCTGACGGCGCTTTTGTTAATGAAGGACTTGAAGGTATTCACACAGAACATATAAGCAAATGGGGCACTCAATCACCTTATATTGACTGGTTAAATACTTTTAGTTTCCCTGATAAACCGTTTAAATTCGGTATTCTTTCCAAGAAAGAAGATGTTAAAAATGAAAATCTTGGAATTAGGCTTGTAAATGCTGAATACAAAATTTTGTTGAACAATGACGGAAGCGAAACAGTAGAAAAAAATACTAATTACGACAACAAAAAACCTTCTTATGTTCAGGTTTATGATAAAAGACTTGCTTCTAAAGATCAGGTCAACAATGATGAAATCATAAGAAATTATGACAACAAAAATTCCAAAGACCACAATGAAGTAAATGATTATATGGATTCTATTGTCCCTTATAGATTCGAAATTAACCCTAAAGAAGTGGGACAAAAGCTAAAAAATTGGGAAGAAGCTAAAAAAGAAACAGAAGAACAGCTTCCGTTCCGTAATTTCCTTACAGAATGGACAAATTTTGCAGCAGCACCATCTGATAGTGATGGCGGAACTACTTTATGGGTAGGCAACAAAGACATTTCCAAGCTCCGTTTTATGCTTACAGAACAAGAGAAAAAAGAAATAAAATTCAATTACGGCAAAGATGCTGAAGCAAAAATTCAAAAAGTAGAACAATCCATAAATCAGGTTCAGGATAATATTGTTCAGGTTGGTGAATTCTGGACAAATGAAGTTTCAAAAACACTTCAATCTCACACTGCAAAACAACTTACAGGCGCAAAAGATGCTAAAGGTTATGCAGAAAAAATTCAGGATCAGGTTAAAAATGGAGAACTTCCTCAGGCTGCGCTAAAAGTAACCGAAGGACAGATTAAAAACTTACTTAACGGTTCTTATAGCTTAAAAACCGCTCCTGCTCCTCAAAATGTTACAGACGGGCTTATGTCTTATCCGCTTGATGCTGTAGAGTTTAGTTCCGGCATGAGTGGAATTCTCGGAAGTCCATTCCTTAAAAAGCTTGCTTCCTCTGAAGATCAGATAGGTAAATCACGCTACGAAATTTATACAAAAGAAAGAGCAAAAACAGAAGATAAAAAATATGCAGGCGCTGTTCCTGAAGAATTTAGACCTGTTTATCAACAAATGGACAATGTAATTGCTGACCAGATGACCAGAACAGCTGTTGGAATCTTAAAAGATGTTGAAAATACAGGAAAATTAAAAGCTAAAATCGTCGATGACGAAACAGGTAATCTTACTGAAGACGGAAAACAATTATACAGCCTTATTTCCAATGATGTATCGAAATTTATCGTTACTCAGGGACTTTTGACAGAAGCAAGCAAGCATTCTCCAGAGTTATTCAAAGATGAAAAAATTAGTCCGAAAGAAAATAAAGATGCTCTTGAATATGATAAAAAGCTTTTAAGCAAAGTTTCTCCGCAAAGTCTTGATATAAATGCTGCAAGTCCTGCACAGGAAGCTGAAATTTTAATTAGCCGTCTTAAATCAGGTATAGAAAATATTGATCCTGAACAAAAGAAAGCTTTTGCGGAACAATTAGCCGGACGTCTTAACGGGCTTGACGGAAATACAGTAAAAGTTGCAAAATTAGTCGTTGATAAAGCAGAAGGCGGTCTTGAATGGCGTATTGACGCTGCAAAAGACGTTTGTCCTGTTGAAGAAATTCTTGAAGGCAAAGCTGATTTTGAATCAAACTGGGATAAAGGCGTTAATTTCTGGAATAAATTTACTGAAGGTGTAAGAAAATACAATCCTAAAGCTTATGAAATCCTTGAAGTTACCGATGAAGGCGGACTTGTTCAGGCAAATCCTGTGGAAAAAAGAGAAAAATACACAGATATGCAGGAAGCAAGCATGAAGCTTATTCAAGGAGCAGGCGCTACAACACCTACAAATTATAATTTCTTCTATAGTCTTCCTCATAAACTCTTTGGAAGTTTTACAGAAGAAAAATCCACATGTGGTATGAGTGAAGTTGTAAAAAATATTTTATGTGCGTGGGCTGAACCTGGAGAACATTACAATACTTTGGGTCATTTACATGCCGGAAGTTTAGATACGGCTAATTATGCACATAATAGTATGGGAAATCATGATAAGCCAAGAGCAGCTCACCTTTTTGGTCTTGATGCTGATACTTTCTTCAATGAAGGAAAAGGCAAAGCTATGGGAGATGCTTTAAAAGAATCATTTAGTAAAGCTTATAAATCCAATTCAATTCCTGAAGCTGTTCAAAAAGACATAAAACAAGCTGTTGATAATCTTTCAAACGGTAAATATCACGTGAAAAAAGATAATAAGCTTGTTGAAAAAGAAATTGACAGCGAATACTTCGGAGTAAGACCGTTTGATCGCAACATTAAAGATGTTTTAACCGAAGCTAAATTAATTTCAAAAACAACTTCTGAGTATATTGATTCTAATTCTGAATCCGTAAAACAACTCGAAAAAGACACACTTAAGCAAATGCTAAGTCCTGCGCTTAAAAAATACAGAGCTGCTATGGGACTTTTGGTTGCAGTAAACGGTAATCCTACAGTATATGCAGGTGATGAACTTGGTGAAACAGGTTTTGAAAACAAATATAAAAATACTTTTGTTCAAAACAGAAACTTTAATCACTATAATAGAGCTGAACAAGGCAATTCTGCCAATATTCAGGAAATAGAAGCAGGCAAAAACGAAATTGCAAAATTAATGAATCTTAGAAAAGAAGAAGCATTATCTCCTCTTGTTAATGGTTCAACAGTTGTTCTTGATACCCAAAATGCTGATATTGCAGGGCTTTATAGATACAACGATGAAAAAGATATGTTTATTCTTATGAACAATAAAGGTTTTGGTCCAACCAGAGCCCAAGCAGGACTAAAAGACGGAGAAAAAGTTTCTGTTGAGCATATTGATCTTTCTCAAGAAACAATGCTTAATTATGAAGCCGCTAAAGGCACTAAAGTTGAACAGGGACTTTTGGCAAATTTACAGGCAGGCGCTACCTACAAAAATGCTCTAGACAAAGATAATTCAACCTATAAAATTGTTGATTATTCTGGAAAAAAATTATTAAAGAAATTTGATGAAAATGATAAACCTGTAAATATAGAAATGACGGGAACAGATTTGTTCTTATACAGAGAAAAGAATTTTGACGGAAATAAAAATGAATTATCTTTCTCTGGAAACACATTAAAGAAAAATCCGCATGTTGCTATTATGAATATGAAATATAATATTCCAAGAAAATAATGTAAAAATATAATTTTTGAATTGAATGCCTCTGTTTTTCCTTTCAAACGGAGGTTTTTTATTTTATAATTAATTTATTAAGTAGGTAATAAAAAATTATTCAGGGAAAACCAATGGATAAAAAGATATTTATAGCAGGGCATAAAGGACTTGTCGGAAGTGCGCTTGTAAGACAATTGCAGAAAAAAGGGTATAAAAATCTTGTTCTAAAAACAAGAGAAGAACTGGATTTAATGATTACCGACCAGGTTTTTAAGTTTTTTGAAGAAGAAAAACCTGATTGGGTTTTCCTTGCTGCGGCAAAAGTCGGTGGAATTTATGCAAATAATACTTATCCTGTTGATTTTCTTCTTGATAACCTGAAAATCCAGAACAATATTATAGAGGCATCTTATAAAAACAAAACAGAAAAATTATTATTTCTTGGCTCAAGCTGTATTTATCCAAAACTTGCTCCTCAGCCTCTTAAAGAAGAATATCTTCTGACTTCTGCTTTAGAGCCGACAAACGAGCCTTACGCATTGGCTAAAATTACAGGTATTAAGCTTTGTAGCGCATTTAACAGGCAGTACGGAACAAATTATATTTCTGCTATGCCCTGTAATTTATACGGTATAAATGACAATTACCATGCTGAAAATGCCCATGTTATCCCGATGCTTTTAAGGAGATTTCACGAGGCTAAAGAAAAAAATCTTGAAAAAGTTACTGTTTGGGGAACAGGCACACCTATGAGAGAATTTATGTGCAGTGATGATCTTGCTGAAGCCTGTGTTTATCTTATGGAAAACAAGAATGCTGATGAAATTGGCGAATTTATAAATATCGGCGTTGGAACTGACGTTACAATCAGGGAATTGGCAGAGCTTATAAAAGAAACAGTCGGGTTTGAAGGGAAGCTGGAATTTGACACGACAAAACCTGATGGTACTCCTAAGAAACTTTTGGATGTGTCAAGGCTTAATGTACTTGGCTGGCAGGCAAAAATTTCTCTTAAAGAAGGTTTGAAGATTAGTTATGAAGATTTTTTAAATAATCTTTGCGTGAGATTATAGATTTTAGAAATCAATATTAGTCCTGATGCCAAATACAATAGCGCTTTTGTCAGCATAATAAGGCTTGTTTATCCATTGAAAATCGGGCTGGATGTATAACCACGGGGTTACACATATTTTATAAAACACTTCAAGAACACTTTCTCCTTTTACATGTCCTAATCGTTTGCTGAATTTAGCAGTGTTAATGGCAACACCTAGAGTATCGTTGTCTCTTTTCGGAATTAAACCTTTATAAGCAAGACCTGTTCCAAAATATTTAGTTAATTCGCTTTTGTTAGGAGGAGACCAACCGAATTGACCAAAGACATTTAAACCTTGATTATCTTCAATATTATCAACTTTTTCTTTGAAGATCATTTGTTCAAATTCTGTATACATTCCTTGATTGCTTGGAAAGGTTCCTGCTTCAACGCCTGAGTCAAGAACATCCTGACTTAAAAGTTCTTCAGCGTCTGCGGTGTGAAGCCACATTCCGTACAAGACTTTGCCGGGATGATTTTTTATTGAATGAGTGACTCCTATTTCGCCTATATGCATATATGCGTTGTCTTTGTGGAAAATAGTGTTAAAGCCACTTTCGCTTCCGACTCCGCTTCCGTCAAAAAATCCATATTTTAGATAAGTATTTTCTGTAGGTTGAATAGTTGTTACGAAACCGATAGCAGGATCAGGATATGTAGGTATTGGAGCAGTTGCAATAAATGTAAAACCCGAATTTATAAACTCTGCTCCAGTATCAAGACCCATAAATTCAGAGCAGCCGTCCTGTTTCCCGATTTTTACTTTAATTTTTTCAGAAAATAGGCTTTGTTCATACCAGTATTCGCTTAGTTGTGTAATCTTTTTTTGTGGGTCTAAACTTTCAAAGACCATATAATCACCAACATATTTCTCTGAAATTCCTTTTCCTTGAGCGTTTTGGAATAACACAAATAATTTTCCGCCCGGATATAAGTGCATTTTTTCTGTATCAAATTCTACAGCAGTATTAATTATTCCTTGATAAGAAGGTTTACCGTTGTGTAAGATACCACCGCCGTGTCCTTTTGTGAATGAATTTGTCGTATAAGACCCTGTAAATGTTACTCCATTGTCTTCAAGCTTTGAACGAAGTCCTTTCCAGTTACCTGTAGCTGTATCCTGATTAAGCCATATCTCAAGCGGTGTTTCTTTTTTAACTTCATGTGTCTGAACGCCGCCTTTTAAATCAAGAACAGGAACAATATTTTCATCTGCGTCGGATTCATCCGAAGGTGTATTTAAGTGGAGTTTTGTTTCACAAGGAGTTTTGTTCATCGTAGGAATATCAGGATCAGTCTGAAATTCAGCAGATGTTTTGTTTACTGTAGGGGTGTTTTCTTGTTCTGATTTGTTAGCAAGTAAATTTTCGTGATTTGTTTGATTTTCAGCTGAATTAAAAGTACTTTCCTGCGCGTTTAAATTGGTGTTTAAATCGCTGTCCTGTATTGTTTCTGCATAGGAAGTGTTGTTGATGGAAAAACAAAATCCTAAAATAGCTAAGGACACCACAAAATGGGATTTTTTGTTAATAAAATCTAACTTCATAACTACTCCAGACAACTCTTAATACTAGTAAAAATTTCCCCTTTTCTTGTTATTGTTTTAATAATAAAGGATTTTTTGAAAAAAATATACTATACGAAAATTAATTATTTATTTTTGTATTTCAAATAAAACTTTGTACAAGTATTTATCGACATAGAGCCAAATTTCAAGATATTTCCCGTTGCCGACAACTTTACTCTCAAGGGCTGATTTAGCCGGTACAAGTACTTTTTTTTGTTCCCAGAATTTTCTAAAAGGTCGTGTAATTATTTTTTTCGGTATTTCAATGAATATTTTTTTTGGTATAGCTTTGTATAAAGGAGTTTTGGGTTTAATTGGTTCTTTGTAAACCAGAGCAGGGTTAATTAAAACTTTTTGATAAATAGGAATAATGCCTGCAACTTTTCCGTTTTGTTTAAAAAGAAGAAACTCATAACCATCATGTTTATCAGGTTTTACAAGGTAATAACCGGGTTTTAGCAGAATTTTTTTGTTTTTTAGCGTGTCTGTAATTCTTATTAACGTATAAGGAGAGATTATATATCGGTTATAGTCATTGTCTTGTTCTGGATCAATGCCTTCTTCGTACATAAAATCTAGAACAGGAGTGTCTTTATAAAGCAAATCATAGTTTATTCTTAAATTTTCGGCTTCACAGGAAGATTTTGAAAACGTAAGAATAGATATTAAAATTAGTAAAAGTAATAATGATTTTCTCATAATTTTATTATAAGCCAAGTTATAGTTGGTGATGAATATATTAATAATTTTTTCATATTTGTTGTGTACTCTTTTAAGTTGAGTATATTTATTTTTTGCATAAAATTAAGTTAGAGGTTTGGTATAAAATTATGAAATATAAAGATTATTATAAAGTTCTTGGTGTATCAAAAGATGCGGATGAAAAGCAGATAAAAGCAGCTTTTCGTAAGTTGGCGCGAAAATATCACCCTGATGTAAACAAAGATGCCGATGCCACTGTAAAATTTAAAGAAATAAATGAGGCCTATGAAGTTCTTTCTGATCCTCAAAAAAAGCAAAGATACGATAGTTTAGGCAGCAACTGGCAGGAAGGTTCTCAATTTACTCCTCCGCCCGGATATGAAAATATTCATATGAATTTTGGCGAAGGAGGATTCGGCGGATTCCGCACATTTAACGATTTTGGTGATATGGGCGGGCTTGGCGGATTTAGTGAGTTTTTTGAGTCGATTTTTGGTGATTTTTCACAACAATCAGCCGGTTCTCGCAGACAACCGCATTCTCATGCTCAAAAACCTCAACAGTCTGAAGAGAATCTTGATATAACGCAGGATTTGGCTATCGATCTTGAAGATTTGATGGGTGAAGGAACTAAAGCCGTTAAAATAAGTTATATGGATAAATGTTCCGAGTGTGGCGGTCGCGGTTCAAGATGTTACAAATGCGGCGGCAGCGGTGTGGCTTCTGTTTCAAAAGTTTTAAATGTAAAAATCCCTAAAGGAATCAAGGAAGGCGCTAAAATTCGCCTTGTCGGAGAAGGAAAAGCTTCTTTCTCAGGAAGAAAAGGAAATTTATATTTTGTAATTAAATACAAACATCATCCTGATTTTACTGTGGATGGGACAAATATTTCTTCTGATGTTGAAATTCCTGCTCCTAAAGCTGTGCTTGGTACTGTGGCAGAAGTCAAAACCCTGCACGGAATAGTAAAAGTTACAATACCTCACGGAACTCAGTCAGGAAAATCTTTAAGGCTCAAAAATCTAGGACTCCCTAAAAAAGAAGGCGGTTTTGGTGATCATATAGCAAAAATTAAGATTACAATTCCTGAAAAACCAACATCAGAGGAAAAAGAGCTTTATAAAAAGCTTGCTGATTTAATTTAAGAATTTTTTGTTTTTAAAGAGTGATGCAATTTTATTGCATCACTCTTTTTCTTTTTAAAATAAAAATTAGGCTGACATGAGAATACAAAAATTTCTTCTTAGTTGATAAATTTAAAAAAACTTTATAAAAAGGAGAACTATTATGGAAAATAATGATGTAAAACTGCTTAATGTAGCACTTGGTCTTGAACAGTTTGCTATAGCTGCATATGAAATAGCAGCAGGCACAGGTTTATTGAGTGAAGAAACAATTAAAACAGCAAAATTATTTCAATCTCATCATGGGCACCATGTAGCTAAACTTAGAGAAACTATAGAAAAATTAGGCGGAGAACCGGTAAAAGCGTTATCTAAAGAAGAATATTTAAAACAAATGCCTATAGAAAAACTTGCAGATCAGGAAGTAATAGTTCGTTATGCTTTAAGTTTAGAGAAAAAAGCAACAATTGCTTATCTGGGAACAGTAAAAGAATTTGAGAATAGAGAAATTGCTCAGGCAACTGCAAGTATTTCAGGAGATGAAGCTATGCACTGGGCTGCTCTTAGACAAGCTTTGGGAATGATTCCTGTACATATAAGCTTTATACCTCTTTCTGAAGATGAAGTAGAAGATTAAGGAGAATTAAAGAATGAAAATTTTAGTTGTATATTACAGTATGTATGGAAATACATTCGAACTTGCAAAACATGTAGTAGAGGGATGCAAATTAGTTGAAGGTGCAGAAGTTGTATTAAAACAGGTGCCTGACCTATTGCCTCCGGAAGTAATAGAAAAAGCCCCAAAAATTCAGGAAGCAAAAGAAAAACAAAAACATATACCTATTGCCGTTCCTCTCGAAATAGCAGATTATGATGCAATAATATGGGGAACTCCTACCAGATATGGAAATGTTTGTGCTCAGGTTAGAAATTTTATAGATCAGACAGCTTCCTTATGGTTAAAGGGTAAACTTGAAGATAAAGTTTCGGGTGTATTTACATCAACAGCAAGTATCCACGGCGGGCAGGAAACAACACTTGTATCTGCAATGTTGCCTCTTTTTCATCTTGGAATGATAGTTGTCGGAGTTCCATATTCAACACCCGAGTTGATATCGTCACAATCAGGAGGAACCCCTTATGGTCCAAGTCATGTGGCAGGAATTACAGCTGATATGCCTATTACTGAGGATGAAGCAACTATAGCAAAAGTATTCGGCAAAAGAATAGCAGAAGTTACTAAAAAACTGAACCGTATTTGTTAATAAGAAATTAAATTCTTAAATACTTTCTGACGGAAATAAAGCTGCCCAGAGAACCTACAAAAAGTCCCATTGTCATAAGAACTACAATTACTATGTTTGTAAAAACAAGAGGTTCTCCCATATTAAAAAATTGAGTCATGGAAATAATATAATTTTCAAGAATTCTTAAAGGAATTATGGATATAAGCGCTCCGCAAAATCCGTAAAAAGCTCCCTGAAGTATATAAGGCGCTCTTATATACCAGTTTCCTACACCCATCATTCGCATGATTTCTATTTCTTCGCTTCTTGACTGAATTACAAGATGAATAGTGTTATTGATAATTGATAAAGTCAACCCGCCAAGAACAATAAGAACAATAAGTGTAGCAATATTAGTTACATTGCCGATTTTAATAATTTTTTCCACAATATCTCTGGCATATTGGATGCTTTCTACTGATTGCATGTTTTTAATTTTTTTTATTACATATTCAATTTCATCCTGATTTTTGACCTTTAATCGCAATGTATCGGGCAAAGGATTTTTTATATCAGGCACATCCATTTCCTGCTTAATTTTTTCCCATGCCTGTTCTCTTGGAATTACTTTTATTTCTTTAATATTGCCGATTTTTATAATTGTAGCTTTTGATTTTTCAACGCTGTACCCGGGTTTTAAATAAACAGAAACTTCAAGAGAATCTCCAAGATGATCTACAAAATCAGAAATAGCAATGCTCGTCCTGAATAAACAGCCAAAAATGCTTAAAATCGCAGCCATAGTAGTTATTATTATAAGATTCATCCAGCGGGTTCTTTGAATACCCTTGAGTGTTTCTGAAATAACTCTTTTAATTATTCTTATGTCTGCATCAAAATGATTCATTGTTCGTAAGTTCCCTCGTGAATATCTCTTACGACTTTTCCATTTTCAAGAGTAATAACTCTTTTTTTGAAATGGTTTACCATTTCTTTATCATGTGTAGCAAGTAAGATAGTGGTTCCGCGTTTATTAATCTGCTCGAGAATTTCCATGATTTCCATGCTGGTTTGAGGATCGAGATTTCCTGTCGGTTCATCTGCTATCAATAGAGGAGGTCCGTTAACTATAGCTCTTGCTATACCTACTCTTTGCTGTTCCCCTCCGGAAAGCTGAGAAGGATAAGCATCAAGTCTGTCGAAAAGACCAACTATTTTAAGCGCGCCTGAAACTCTTTTATTTATTTCTCTGCTATTCATTCCGAGTGCTCTTATGACAAAAGCAACGTTATCAAAAACGTTTTGCTGCGGTAATAGTTTGAAATCCTGAAACACTATTCCCATACGTCTTCTTAAATAAGGAACTTTATTGTCAGGAAGCTTGGCTACATCCACACCGCCAATCAAAGCTTGCCCTCTGGTAGGCTTTTCTTCTCGATAAATTAAGCGCATTATAGTAGATTTACCTGCTCCGCTTGTTCCGGTAAGAAAAATAAATTCTCCTACCTTGATATGCAGGTTTATACTATCTAGAGCTCTTTGTGCCCCATATGTTTTTATTACATTTCTAAATCTGATCATTTTTTATCTAGCTATATTCGACTTTTTTTATGGAAATTATATTATAGCAAAAACTTTATTTATTTTTAAATTCAACTAATTTTATTGCTTCATCTATAAATGTTTCTGCTGTTAATCCATATTTTGCCATTAATTCGGTATCTTTTCCACTTTGTCCGAATTGATCTCTTACGCCGATTCTTTTAACAGGAATAGGGAGAGTTTCGGATAAAAGTTCGCATACTGCACCGCCAAGACCGCCTATTATGGAATGATTTTCAACAGTCATAATAACACCTGTTTTTTGTACGCTTTGAAGAATTGTTTTTTCGTCCAGAGGTTTAATTGTGGAAACATTTATAACTTCCGCTGAAACTCCTTTTTGTTCAAGCATTTCAGCGCATTTTAAACATTCAATAACAGTTTCTCCATAAGAAGCTATTGTTATATCTTTTCCTTCTCTTAAAATATGAGCTTTCATGTCGAATTGATATTCTGATTCATCATGTAATTCAGGAAGATTAGGTCTTGGAATTCTTAGATAGACAGGACCTTTGTATTCAGCGGCAAATTTTACTGCTGCTTTTACTTCAATACTGTCAGCAGGAGCTATTACTGTCATATTAGGCATAACTCTCATCAGACAAATATCTTCGAGGGCTTGATGGCTTGCACCGTCTTCTCCGACTGTTAAACCGCCGTGAGTTCCGACTACTTTCACGTTGAATTTAGGATAAGCAATAGAATTTCTTACTTGTTCCCATGCCCTGCCTGATGCAAAGATTGCAAATGTGCTTACAAAAGGGATTTTTCCCGATGAAGCAAAACCTGCAGCAGTGCTTATAGCATCTTGTTCTGCTATACCCATATTGAAAAATCTTTCAGGACAAGCATTTTTGAAAATTATTGTCTGGGTTGATTTTGATAAATCACATTCCAATACTACAACATTAGGATTTTCTTTTCCTAATTCGGCTATGGCTTCACCATAAGCGACTCTTAGTGAACTAATTTTTCTGTTATCAGTCAGCATATTTTATTATAATCCTCTTAATTCATTAATTGCTTTGTTATATTCGTCATCATTTGGGGCTTTTCCATGCCAGCCGGCATTATTTTCCATAAAGGAAACCCCTTTGCCTTTGATTGTATTGGCAATTATTACAACGGGAGAAGCTTTTTCTCTTCCCAGAAGTGAAGCTTTTTGATAGGCTTCATAAATTTCCTGATAATCATGACCGTTTATTTCAAGCACTTCCCAGCCGAAAGCTTTCCATTTGTCTACAAGAGGCTCAAGCCCCATAACATCTTCCGTGTTACCGTCAATCTGAAGTCTGTTCCTGTCAACAATTGCAACAAGATTATCAAGCTTATAATGTTTGGAAGTCATGGCTGCTTCCCATATTTGTCCTTCCTGTAATTCGCCGTCTCCCATAAGTACAAAAACTTTTGCAGGGTTTTTATCAAGTTTTAACGAAAGAGCAATGCCATTCGCCATAGAAAGCCCCTGTCCAAGTGAACCTGTTGGAACTTCAACACCTGGAACATATTCACTATTCGGGTGTCCCTGTAGTTTTGCTCCCAATTGCCTAAACCCGGCGGTTTCTGATGGGCAAAAATAACCAAATTCGCATAAAATACTATATAAAGCGGCAGATGCATGTCCTTTTGAAAGTATAAATCTGTCTCTTTTAGATAATTCTTTGTCATTAGTCCATTCAGGAGCAAGTTTCATTGTTTTCTTATAAAGAATAAGAAGTAAATCAATAGATGATAAAGCACCGCCGACATGCCCTGACTGAGCTTTGTACACCATTGTTAAAGCCCGTTCTCTAAGATTTTTAGAGATAGATTTTAATTCTTTAAGTTCTTCTTCGTTAAATTTTTTTGTTTGTTCCATGTTTGTTACTCTCTTTTTGACTTCACTTTTTTATTTTTATATAGATTTTAATTTGATTTAGGAAAAATAACAGTTCTTAAAATAAACAAAGGCAAGGCAGGAAACATTCTGCTGAATCTTGACGGTTGTTTAATTAATCTGTATAACCATTCTAGCCCAAACATTCTAAAAATTACAGGAGCTCTTTTTACTTTTTTTGCCCAAACGTCAAAGCTTCCGCCGACACCTATCATAACCGTATGAGGAAGTGCTTCCCTGTATTTGCTAATAATATATTCCTGTCTTGGCGCGCCTAATGCCACCAAAAGTAAATGAGGATTTATTTCTTGAAGTTTACTGGTAATTTCAGTCATGTCGTTATCGGAAAAATATCCGTTACGCGCATAAACAATGTTTATTTCATGGTATTTCAGTTTTAATTCTTTTTGAAGCAGATCAATAACTTCTTGTGTTGCCCCTAAAAAAGCTACTTTATAGTTATTTTGGGCGCATCTTGCTATCAGGGCTTCTGAAAATTCTATTCCTGCAAGTTTTTTTATATCAAATCCAAGTCTTCTTAAAGCAAGCTCCATGCCGGTGCTGTCAGGGATTATGAGTTCTGCTTTTTTTATTATAGCGTCAAGTTCCGGATTTTTTTCCGCAGCAAGTATTATTTCAGGGTTTATTGTAACTACATGAAGACCTGTTTCAATTTGCATAAAACTTTCAGCAAAATTAAGGGCTTCCTCTTTTGTGACTAAATCAACAGGATAGCCTAAAACATGCGCTCTTTTTTGTTTATTATCTGTTGTAAACACTTTATTTTCTCCATCCCCTGACAATATATTTTAAGATAAAATTATATGATTAATCAATAAATTAAGGTTATCTCTGCAAATTTGAGATTTTTTATCAGAAAATTCTTTTAAATCATATCTGATTCTTTCATGATCTGATATTAATTCATCAAGTTTAAGAATAAAATTATCTTTATTTTTATTAAGAGCATTCATATTTATAAAAGGCATTTTTGATTCCAGTGCAAGACTGGTAACTTTAGGATCATAAGACAAAGCCAGTGTCGGGACATTGAAATTAGCAGAAATAAGACATGCATGGAATCTCATGCCGATAAGATAATCAAGATTTCCAAGTATATTTATACTTTGATCAATTGAAAGACCTGAATAAATCCGCACTTCTGAATGTAATTCTTTTTTTAAAAGAATATTTTTAAGTTGCTGCATAATTTCAAGATCATGTGTATCCTGAAGCGAAATTAAATTAATACAATTTTTTTCATCATTAAATTTTTCACTTAAGATATTCGCAATAACATTTATATTTTTGTTTGTAAGGGTTTTCCATTCTCTTAATTGCACGCCTATATTTATTTTATCTACTTTTAATAGTTTTTCTTCTGTTGAAATTTCAAGACACCATGCAGGATCTGTAGCTAAAATAGAATCAACTCCCATTTTTTTCAGGAAATTCTGGCTTTCTTTGTCTCTAACAGTTATTAAATTAACTTTTAAAAGCACAATTTTAGTTAAAAATCTTGCTAATATTGTACTTATTGGTCCTATTCCCTGTGCAAATATTATTGTTTTTTTCCCTAAGTGTTTTGCGAGAAAAATTAGACCTAAATAGTAAAGAAAACTTCTGCAACTGGTTACATCCTGAAGAAGACTGCCTCCCCCGCTTATAAAGACATCACAGTCTTTCATTTTTTTAATAATTTCTTTTGAATTAAATCTATGAATAGAATCCACGTCATAAATTCTTTTTATCTTTGCGGGATTGTTTGAAATTACTGTTATTTTAGGATTATTCAGGTGCTTTTTTAATTCAGACAGCATAACATGCAAAATTGCATCATCTCCGAAGTTATCAAATCCGTAATATCCAGAAATTAAAATCTTTTTCATTTTATAAAATCACAATCTTTTTTTATTTGAACCTTTAACTCTTCCAGTGAATCAAATTTTTTTTCATCTCTTATTCTTTTGAGAAAGGAAATTTCGATAATTTTGTCATAAATATCTTCATTAAAATCGAGAATATGTGCTTCCACCAGATCTTTTTTCAAATCACCGATAGTTGGTCTTTTACCAACATTAATTACAGCATGATAAACCTTTGAGTCAATTTTAACAAGACCTGAATATACTCCGTTTAAAGGAATAATTAGTTCATCCGGCAAAGAAAGATTTGCTGTAGGAAATCCTAAAGCTCTTCCTAAATGTTGACCGTGAATTACAGTGCCTTTTATTTTAAACAGTCTGCCCAAAAATTTTGCAGCAGTTTCAATATCACCTTTTAATATAAATTTTCTTATAACAGAACTGCTTACAACATGGTTATCAATTTTAACAGGAGAGATGACACTTACTTCATAGCCGTATTTTTTGCTGTATTCCTCAAGAAACTTGCCATTTCCTGATTTATTATCTTCATGTTTATCGGGGTATTTAATGCATGAATCAGGTTGCTTAGGTTTGCAGCTTTGCTGCCCAAACTTATGATTGTAGCCAATTGTAATGCTTTTTGCGTTCAAACAGCCTATTAAAATATTTTCCAGATATTCTTTCGCTGTCATTTTCGCAAGATTTTCATTAAAATCAAGAACAACTGCTGCCTGAACACCAAGACTTTCAAAAAGTTCCAGTCTTTCTTCAAGAGATGAGATCATGCTGTGCGAAGCGGGAGTGGAAGCCAGAAACGATGACGCGGATGCGGCGGCGTTGGAGGGCTTTAACTCATTCTTTCTGGGCTGAGATTTTAAAATAATAGAACGGGGATGTTTTGAAAATGTAACAACAGCACTGGTAGTTCCGAGTTTTTGAGCTTTTTTAACAGCATTGAGAATGACTTTCTCGTGCCCGAGGTGTACTCCGTCAAAAACACCAAGTGCCAGACAGGAAGATTCCAGCAAATTTTCTTTTAATTCCCGAAAAACGAGCAATTCAAACCCACCTTTTTAAGAATTCATAAACATACTAATTAAAATTATAGTATAAATTTCAATTGAGGGCTTGATTTAATTAGGCAGGAAAAATAAACTCGTTTTGGTATATTTTTGTCTTTGATTTAATATATAAATGGCTTAAATTTTAATTTAAAGCGGGTAAGAATATTTAAAAATAAGGATAAATGTATCGTGTACGATGTAGCTATTATTGGGGCAGGACCTGCGGGGATATTTTCCGCTCTTGAAATCATTAAACTTAAACCGGATTGGAAAGTGGCAATCTTTGAAAAAGGTCCGAAAATTACCGAAAGAAAATGTTTAACCAGAAACGGATACAAGTGTCCGCCATGCAAAACTTGTAATTTACTTTGCGGATGGGGTGGAGCCGGAGCTTTTAGTGACGGAAAACTCACTCTGACACCGGATGTTGGCGGAAATCTTCTTGATTATATGGATAGAAAAGTTCTTGAAGATTTGATTTCTTATACAGATAACATTTATCTTGAACATGGTGCAACTGAAACTGTTTATGGCGCAAATTCAGATATAGTTTCTGATATTGAAAGACGTGCAACTTTAGCTGAATTAAAACTTATATATTCGCCTATAAGACATCTTGGTACGGAAAGAAGTCTTGCTGTTCTTGATAGTATGTATCAAAGTGCTGTGAAATATGGCGTTGAAGTTTATTCTCAGGAAGTAGCAGAGTCTTTGATTGTTGAAAATGGTGAAATAAAAGGTTTTACCACAAATAAAGGACAAAAAATATACGCAAATTATGTAATAATAGCACCCGGAAGAGTTGGAGCCGAATGGCTTACAAACGAATTTGGCAATTTAGGAGTTCCTCTTGAAAATAATGCTGTGGATATAGGCGTTAGAGTTGAGCTTCCTGCTCCTGTAATGGAAGAGCTTACCAACAAGCTTTATGAAGTAAAACTTGTTTATAATGCACCGACCTTTGGCGATGATGTAAGAACTTTCTGTATGAATCCCCACGGAGAAGTTGTTTGTGAAAATTATGAAGGAATAACTACTGTTAACGGTCATAGTTGGGCAAACAAGAAGACTAAAAATACAAATTTTTCGCTTTTGGTTAGCAAAAAATTTACAGAACCTTTTAATGAGCCTATAGCTTATGGTCAGCATATAGCAAGACTTGCCAATATGCTTGGAGGAGGGCTTCTTGTTCAAAGGTTCGGGGATTTGCTTGACGGAAGAAGATCCACTCCTGAAAAAATAAAACAGGGAACTGTTGTTCCGACATTTGCAGCTGCTACCCCGGGAGATTTAAGTCTTGTTCTGCCTCACAGACATTTGACAAGCATAATTGAAATGCTTGAAGCCCTTGATAAAATAGCACCTGGTGTAGCATCAAGATATACGCTTCTTTATGGTATTGAAGTCAAGTTTTACAGTGCAAGAGTGAAATTAAGCAATGAGCTTGAAACAGATGGAATCAAAAACTTATTTGCAATAGGTGATGGTGCAGGCGTTACAAGAGGCTTGATTCAGGCTTCTGCTTCTGGAGTTCATGTTGCAAGAGTGATTTGTGCAAGATAAAAACCAGCGAGATTATTATATATTAATAAGAAATAAGTAACTATATTTTAATTCCGCATTATCATTAGATGAGTCGAATATAAAAACCAGACATTAGATAAAAGATAAAAAATTAAATTATGGATACCAGACGAATACTTCCGATTATTTTAAACTATAATCAGCCGGAAGAAACTGATAGAATCTATAAAAAACTTGTAAATGACGGGTTTAAGGATATAATTTCCGTTGATAACGGTTCAGATATTATGCCGCGGGCAAAGTCAGCAAATTTTATTCTGCCTAAAAATATTAAAGCTGTGGGACAGACTAAAATGGCTTTGATTTATGCTATGGATTATTTTCCGGCAGATTATTACTGGATTTTAAATACCAGCAGCGAACTTTTTGAAGAAATAAATTATAAAGAAAGATTGAGTGAGTCGATTGACTCTATAATTGACAGTGGTATTAATTTAGGAATACTTTCACCTGCTTTAGTTTCTGATGAAGTCATTAAACATCAGCAATACAAAGAAAATTCCCGCTGTAATTATTCTGTCTGCTGTTGGTGTGAATGTATTGCGCCTTTGATAAGCCATGAACTTCTTGAAAAAACACGCATTAATCACTCGGGTTTTTTTGAATCAAAAGCGCAAAGAGGTTGGGTAACAACTCATGAACTTGGTTATGAAGCTGTTCAAAATCAATTATGGTGGATTTTAGATCATAAACTTCAGGTGAAATGGAATAAAAATATTGGCTATAAAAATAATGTCGGAGGAGAATCATTAAATACATATAGATCAGAAGCTGTAGCCGAAATGAAAATGATTTTAAGTAATAAATACGGTAAATATTGGCGTATAAAACTATATTTAAACTTTTTAAAAAAGACTAAAGCGAAAAAATTTCCTTATAAAGTAATACCTTATGATCCTTTTGGGATCTGGAAGATGTTTTTTATAAAATTACACGGACAAAAAGTCGTTAAGAATCCTGCTTATTACTGTATATTTTAAAAATAGGTTTAATTTCATTTGAATGAGTGAATTTATAATTATAAAATAACTTAAATTTGCATATTTTATAATAAATGTAATAAAATGCTTTAAAGATGATATTATAATAAATTGAAATGAGAAAAATTTACCTATATAAAAATAACTTTGCATTGATATGTTTGGAGGAAAAAGGTAAAAAAATGAAAAGTATTGTTGTAGATGACGATAAAATTTGTGGAAATATATTTAAAACAGAACTTTCAAAATTTGGACAATGCGATTTTGTAGATAATGGAAAAACGGCTTTAGAAGCATATCAACAATCTATAGAACAGGGGGCGCCTTATCAGCTTATGGTGCTTGATATTATAATGCCTGATATGGATGGCGGCGAGGTTTTGAGGTCAATAAGACGGATTGAATCAGAAAAAAACATTTGGGAAATGGATAGACTGAGGGTAGTAATTACAACCGCTTATGATGATTGGTATAATAGGAAAATTATTATAAGTAAATTAAATTGCATCTATGAAAATTATTTTATAAAATCTTCAGATATGAATGAATTTTTAGATAAAGTCCATGAATTGGGTTTTGTTTTAGAAGATTAAAAAGTTGCTGTATTTTCGAGATATTTTTTCAAAGAATCTTCCCAGTTTCTGCAAAGATTATTGTTTTCCATCACAGAATTTCGTGGTCTTTTCGCTGGGCGTAGAAATTCTTCTGTTGTTACAGGAATAACTTCTATTTTTATGCTTTTTAGTTCAAAGATTTTCTTAGCAAATCCGTACCAAGTTGTAAAATTACTTCCGCAAACATGATAAATCCCATAAGGACTATTAGTTTCTATAATCGTTAAAATTCCTTCCGCCAGATCATAAGTCCATGACGGACATCCTTTCTGATCATCCACAACTTTCAGGACAGACTGGGTTTTAGATAGATTAATCATTGTATCAACAAAATTTTTGCCGTTTTTGCCGTAAAGCCAGCTTGTTCTTGTTATAAAATGTTTGGGATTATATTTTTGTACAGCTAATTCGCCTGCCAATTTTGATTCTCCATAAATACTTTGTGGATTTGTTTTGTCTTCAGGAAGGTAAGCAGAATCCTTTTCTCCGTCAAATACATAATCAGTGCTTATATAGACCATCGGAATATTTTTTTCGGCGGTAATTTTTGCGAGGTTTTCCGTGCCTTTTGCATTGATGAGAAAAGCTTTTTCCCTTTCGGTTTCCGCTAGATCAACATTGGTATAAGCCGCGGCATGAACTACAACATCGCACTCTATATTTTGGAAATAATTATTAACGCTGGCTTCATCGGTAATATTAAAGTCTTCGATATCAACAGGGATGACTTTATAGTCTTTTTCCGTGAAAATCCGAACGGCGTCCTGTCCGAACATTCCCTTTGCACCTGTCAAAAGTATTGTTTGCATTTTACACCGCTACTTTTTTGTTCAGGATATTGTTTATCCATTCCTGATTATTCAAATACCATTGAATTGTCAGCTTAATTCCTTCCTCGAAAGTCACAGAAGGACTCCATCCAAGCTCGTTCTGGATTTTTGAGCTGTCAATCGCATATCTTCTGTCGTGTCCAAGCCTGTCTTCAACATATTTTATAAGAGTTTCAGGCTTGTTTAATTCTTTTAAGAGGAGCTTTGTTATTTCAATATTGGGTTTTTCATTGTTTCCGCCTATATTATAAACTTCGCCTTCTTTGCCTTTATGCAAAACTGCATCTATTGCACTGCAATGGTCATAAACATAAAGCCAATCCCTTACATTCATTCCGTCTCCATAAACGGGAACCTGCTTATCCTTAAGAATATTGGAGATAAACAGCGGAATCAGTTTTTCGGGGAACTGGTAAGGACCATAGTTATTTGAACATCGGGTAATTAAAACAGGCTGCTTAAAAGTCTCAAAATAAGATCTCACAATCATATCAGCAGATGCTTTGCTTGCTGAATAAGGACTATTTGGAGCAATATGAGTTTCTTCCGTGAAATATCCTGTTTTTCCTAAAGTTCCATAAACTTCATCAGTGGAAACCTGAACATATCTTGATAATTTAAGTTCTTTGGCTGTGTTTAAAAGATTATGAGTGCCTAAAATATTTGTATTGATGAAAACATCTGGATCAGTAATGCTTCTGTCTACATGGCTTTCTGCCGCAAAGTTCAAGCAGCAGTCAACCTGAGAAAGCAGTTCCCTGGAAAGTTTTTTATCGCAAATATCACCATGAACAAAGCTATAATTTGGATTGTTTTCAACATCTTTTAAGTTTTCAAGATTTCCTGCATAAGTAAGCAAGTCAAGGTTAATAACTTTATAATCAGGGTATTTGTTCAAAATATGCCTGATAAAACAGCTTCCAATAAATCCTGCTCCGCCTGTTACTAGTAAATTCATATTTTATCCTCTGATTAATTCTTTTTTACATTCATTAAAAGTCGGTAAAATTTTGTCTTTCTCTGAAACTAAAGGGTTTTTAACCTGCCAATTTATATTTAATTCTTCATCATTCCATCTAATTCCGGCATCACATTCAGGCGCATATTCATTTGAAGCTTTATACAAAACTTCTGCTTCGTCAGAAAGCACCGAAAACCCGTGAGCAAACCCTTCCGGTATATAAAGCATTTTTTTGTTTTCTTCACAAAGCTCTAAGCCAAACCATTTCCCGAAATTTTTTGAATCAGGTCTTATATCCACCGCCACATCAAAGATTTTTCCGCAGACGCATCTTACAAGTTTTGCCTGAGGTTTTGGAAAATGCTGAAAATGAAGCCCCCTGATTACGTCTTTGGTGGATTTTGAGTGATTATCCTGAAAAAAATTAATGTTTATTCCATTGGCAACAAACTCGGAAGCTTTATATGTTTCAAGGAAAAAGCCCCTATTGTCTCCGAAAACCTTTGGTTTGACAACAATTACGCCTTCTAATTCAGTTTTATGAAATATAAATCCCATTTTTCTCACAATTTTAAATATATTGAAATTATAGTTTAAAAACTTCATATTTAAAACCTTGCAGTTAACTTTTTTCAGGATTTGATGTTATCATAATAACAATTGTTAAAATAACATTAAATTTGAGAAGTTATGGAAGAAAATAAAATAGAATTAAATAATGTTGGCATGGGTTACATGGTAAACAAAGCCGCTTTATATTATAAAATAACAGTTCTTCAACTATTTAAAGAAAAGAATTTTGCTATAACCCCTGAACAATTTGGAATATTATTCTTTCTTTCCAAAGAAGATGGCTTATATCAACGACAACTTGCAAAAATATTACTAAAAGACAGACCAAATATTACCAGACTGGTAGATATACTTGAAGAAAGAGGTTTTGTCTATCGGGAAATAGACCCGAACAACAGACGAATATTCAAAGTTTTTATAACAGAAGCAGGTCGAACACAGGTGACAGAAATACATCCTCTTTTACTTGAAATACAAAATAAAGCCACAGACGGAATTAAATATGAAGAATCAGAATCAGTCAAAAAAATATTAGGAAAAGTTTGTGAAAACCTAGATGAAAATTTTAAATTACAGACATAAATAAAGGTGATAATATGAGTGAAGAAGAATTTAAAATTCAGGAAGATCAAGAAATAACTAATAACGACAAAAATGAGGATAAAAAAAACAAATTATCAACAAAAAAAGCAGTTATTACTTTTTTCTTAGCTGTAATTTCCTTAATAGCCGGAATATTTTATTATTTTCATTCTGCAATTTATGTATCAACTGATGATGCTTATATTGAAGGGCACAGTATTCAGATTAGTCCTCAAGTAACAGGTGTTGTTAATAAAGTACATTTTGATGACAACCGGAAAGTTAAAAAAGGTCAACTTCTTGTAGAAATTGATCCAACAGATTATGAAATTAAATATGAGCAAGCACTAGCTGCTTTAGAAGGAGCAAAAGCTCAAAAAAATGCGTCAGAACAGCAAATTTTTCAATCAGAAAAAAACATGGCTCAAATAAATGCGGATATAGATTCAGTTAAAGCAGAATTAAACCTTGCCGAAACAGAGCTTAAAAGGTATACAAATCTTTATAGCGTTAGAGCAGCTTCAAAACAGGATTTTGACAGAGCTGAAACAAATTATAAAACAGCAAAAGCAAAATTGGATTCTTGTATTAAAAAGTCTGCTGCCGCACAGGAGCAAGTTTCTATAAGCGGTTCTCAAAATAAGGTTATGATGGCAAGTATTAAACAGCTACAAACAGCTGTTAAATATGCAAAATTAAATCTTTTAGATACTAAAATACATGCTCCGGTTTCTGGAATTATTACAAGTAGATCCGCAGAAGAAGGTGTTTTTGTACAAATTGGGCAGCCTTTGTTTGCAATTGTCCCTGAAGAAAGGTGGGTGCTGGCTAATTTCAAGGAAACTCAGCTTACTAATATGAAAACAGGGCAAATCGTCAATATAAAAGTGGATTCCTATCCTAATAAAATATTTAAAGGACGTGTTGATAGCATACAATCGGGAACGGGTTCATCAACAAGTATGTTTCCTCCTGAAAATGCTGTCGGAAGCTTCGTAAAGGTTGTTCAGCGCATTCCCGTAAAAATAGTTTTTACTGAAAAAATTGATCCTGAATATATTATAGTGCCTGGGATGTCTGTTGTTCCAGAGGTTAAAGTAAAATGAGTTCAGGGGAAGCAGTTATTTTTCATGCTGAAGATCATGAGTGGAAACCAAGTGTCAGCCCCTGGCTAATAGCTATCTCTGTTATGCTTGGAACATTTATGGTTGTTCTTGATTCATCAGTTGCTAACGTTGCCTTACCGCACATGGCAGGGAGTTTTTCCGCAAGTGCAAACGAATCATTGTGGATATTAACTAGCTATCTCGTTGCAACGGGTGTGATTCTACCTTCTACGGCATGGTTTTGCAGTTTATTCGGAAGAAAGAACTTTTTTATCATCTGTATAACAATTTTTACTCTTGCCTCTATAGCATGCGGAGCTTCTACAAGCCTTGGAATGATGATTTTTGCTCGTATACTTCAGGGTTTAGGCGGTGGAGCTCTTATGCCAATATCTCAAGCAGTTTTATTGGAAAGTTTTCCTAAAGAAAAACGCGGGATGGCAATGGCTGTGTTTGGTCTTGGAGTTGTTTTTGCGCCTGTTATAGGACCAACATTGGGCGGCTGGATTACAGATAATTATTCGTGGCATTGGATTTTTTATATTAACGTACCAATAGGGGTACTGGCAGTGGTTTTATCCCAGATGTTCGTTGAAGATCCTCCTTATGCAAGAAAAAAGGGAATTCAGAAAGTAGACTATATTGGCTTTGGCGCATTAATAATATGGTTAGTGTCTTTGCAGATGGTTCTGGATAACGGTCAAAAACTAGATTGGTTCGAATCTAATTGGATTTGCTGGATGACGTTTATTTCTATTATATCAATTGTCTTTTTCTTTGTCTGGGAGCTTCATTTTAAAGACTCCATCATTGATTTAAAAGCTTTTAAGGATCGTAATTTTTCTGTCGGTACTATATTAAATACTTTTGTCAGCGGCATTTTATATAGTACACTTGCAATATTGCCTCTTTTTCTTCAGCATTTGCTTGGATATACTGCTTATCATAGCGGACTTGCCATAACACCCAGAGGAATAAGCTGTTTATTTACTATTGTACTTGCTGGATATCTTTCAAATAAAATGGATGAGAGAATTTTGATAGCATTTGGATTTATTTTGCTTGCTGTTTCCTGTTTTATGTTCGGTGAACTCAATCTAGTAATATCAATGAACAATGTTATAATTCCGAATCTTCTCAGCGGTGCGGCTCTTGGATTTATTTTTATCCCTTTAACCACGTTATCATTTGCGACATTAAGAAACGATCAAATGACCAACGCTTCCGGTATACAAAATTTGATGAAAAATATAGGAGGAGGAATAGGAGTATCAATCGTAGGAACTTTGCTTTCCCGTTTTGCTCAGGTTCATCAGACAAATATGGTTTCACATTTAAACCCCTACAATCCTGTTTTTCAGCAAAAAGTTGGTGCGGCCACGCATTTTTTGTCTACGCATATGAATCCTATTGTTGCAGCCCATAAAGCAAATTATCTTATGTATGGCAGTCTTTTGCAGCAGTCATCTTTGTTGTCATTTATTGATAATTTTAGACTGTATGGAATTATTTGTCTGGCATTAGTGCCTACGGTGTTGATTTTTAAAAGAGTTAAGCATCACAAATATTCTGTTGATGTTAATTTACATTAAATAACTTTTTGTCACCCTGAACTTGATTCAGGGTTTAACCAGTTTTCTTTGGATAGATTCCGAACTTATTTCGGAATGACGATTTCACAAGGATTTTGATGAAGTTGCTTTTTAAAACATTACAAGCTTAGAATATAATTGATAATTGCTCTCATTCCCATAGCCGAAGGACCTTTGGAAAGTTCTTTGTATTCTTTATCAAGAACAGCAGGACCTGCTATATCAATATGAGCCCATTTTGTTTCACCGACATATTCTTTGAGGAAAATTCCTGCTGTGCTTGCTCCTGCATAACGGGAACCTGCATTTTTCATGTCGGCAATGTCACTTTTAATATCGTCTTTATGTTCGTCATACAGCGGCAATTGCCAGAATCTTTCACCGCCTTTGTCAGCCGAGGAGATTAATTTGTCGATTAATTCCTGATTGTTGCCCATAATTCCTGCAGCTAACTGTCCGAGTGCAACTACACATGCGCCTGTAAGGGTGGCGATGTCAATAATTTCATCAACTTTTTGTTCTGTTGCATAACAAAGAGCATCAGCAAGGGTTAATCTTCCTTCTGCGTCTGTATTATCAACTTCTATTGTCTTGCCGTTTTTTGCTTTTAAAATATCTCCCGGTTTGTAAGCTTCGCATCCGGGCATATTTTCACATGTTGCAATTATTCCATGAACTTCAATATCAGGTTTTAAAAGCACAAGAGCTTTCATAACAGCAAGAGTAATTGCCGAGCCTGACTCTTCACCTTTCATTTGGCGCATGGAGGAAGCAGGTTTAAGGTCAAGACCGCCACTGTCAAACGTAATCCCTTTGCCAACGAGAGCAATCCTTTTTTTAACCTCACCTGAAGGTTTATAAATCATATGAATAAATCTGGGCGGTTTTGAACTTCCCTTTGCTACAGCAAGAAAAGAGCCCATTCCCATTTTTTCAATTTCATCTTTTTCAAAAACCTTACATTCAATTCCTTTAAGCGAAGCAGCAACTTCAGCAAGTTTTTCAGGTGTTGTTTCGCATGGAGGCTCGTTTATAAGATTTCTGGCAAAGTTAAGTGAATTAGCTATGGTTTCCCCCTTTTCTAAACCTTGCTCTATACTTGTCAGTTTTGAATCATCGAGTTCCACTATTTCCAGAAGCTCGATTCCGTTTTTATTATTTTCGTCATCTTCTTTCTTAGTTTTGTATTTCGTGAATTCGTAATCACCTATAACTGAACCTTCCGCAATCATTTGAGCACAATCAAAAGCATCCAGCCCCGCGGTTCCTGCTCCATGAAGAATAGAGCATACGTTTTTAGCTTTTAAAGACTTAACTTTTTTAATTACTTTTGCTGAAACTTCTCGTATTTTATTTAAATTAAATTCTTCCGATTTGCCAAGCCCGACAACAAGAACTTTATCAGCAGGAATTTTTCCGTAAGTCGGCAAAACATAAATTTCGTTCAGTTTTCCTTTGAATTTTTCTTTTTCTATTACATAAGAAGAAATCAGGTTATTAAGAGCTTTATCTACGGCACTAGTTCCTCCACCCGGAGTTTTTACCCCTTCAAAAAGGTTTACTACAAGCACATCACAACTTATGTTTGTTAAAGAATCTTTTTTTACTTTTAATTCCATAATTTATTTTCCCCTTATAAATGATTTGTCTTTATACTTCCCCCCAGGGAATAAGTTTATAACCTACGTTTGTAATGGTATGAAGGTATCTTGGTTTTTTGGGATCAGGTTCTATCTTGTTCCGTAACCCTCCAACATGCACTCTAACCATTCTAACGTCTTCATCTACGTCATAGCCCCATACTTCATTGAGTAGAGTGGCAAGGCTAACCGCCTGATTAATGTGCTGCATAAGACAATAAAGAATTTCAAACTCTGTAGGAGTTAGTTTTACAAGTTTATCAGTAACATTTACCTCGAGAGAATCAGGATAAAGCTTAAAATTACCACTTTCAAGTATTTCTTGAGGAGCTGACTGAACGGCATCGGTACGTCTTAATAGAGCTCTCATCCTTACCAGAAGCTCTTGAATATCAAAAGGTTTAACCAGATAATCATCAGCGCCGGAACCAAAACCTGTAATTTTGTCTTCAATAGTGCCTTTAGCGGTTAAAAGAATAATCGGAATATCTTTTGTCTTGGCGGATTTTCTAAGATTTTTGCAAACCTCAAAACCGTCCATCTTGGGCATCATTACATCAAGAATTATTATATCATAGTTTCCGTTTTGAGCTTTTTGAAGACCGCTCAATCCATCTGTAGCAGAATCTGTACAAAAACCACTCATCTGAAGATCCATAGACAGCCAGTCCATAATTTCAGTATCATCATCAACAATCAAAACTTTGTTATTCATAACAACTCTTCTCTGAATTTCCTCCAATTTTAAAATAATTTTATCAAATAAAAACCCCTTTTGCTAATAAAGATAATATTAAGAAAAATAGTAAGTATTAAAAAAGCGGTAGAATTTCTACCGCTTTCAAAACATTTAAAGAATTAATTAGTTAGGCGCGTTAATAGTTTTTCTTGAAATTTCGGTTCCGCCTTTTCCATAGCCTATAATTAATATGCTTGCATCGTCAGGTGCGCTAACTGCAACTTGACCTTCAGCGCCGGATGCAGCAGCAACAAAAGCATCAACTGTAGAATCAAATGGATTTTCGTTTTTTCCTTTAGTTGCATCTCCATTAAGTTCAGTTACAACATCTCCAGCAATATCTGTTGTTGTATTTGTTGTTGATAAATTAAGGGCAAGCTGGCTTGTTGCTGTTGAAGCAGCTGCACTTACGTTAGCTTTTACTGTTCCTTCTTTTGACTTGTCTGCCGCGTTCAATAAGCTTGGAGCCGCAATCAATGCCAAAACGCCTAAAATAACTACAACGATCAAAAGTTCTAAAAGTGTAAAGCCTTGTCTTTTTTGCATAATTCGTGTGTCCTTTCCTTAAACAATACCAATCACATATTTTTTTATTTAAATCTTTAAAAATTTCTTAAAAACAGAAAAGTATTTTGCTTTTTCGTATTATTATTATCTTACATGTTTTCGGAAAAATAAAGTGTTTTTTGGGAAATTGTAATAATCGGAAACATATTTCTGTAAAGCCGAAAAACGGAGTTCTGTAAACTTAATAACTTTATTGTATAATTTGTCATAAAAGAAAATAAGGGACAAAAAATTGTTAAAACAAGTTGAATTAAATAATTTTTCCATAGGCGGAGATAAACTGGTTATAATGGCTGGTCCATGTGTAATTGAGGAAGATGAGTCAGTTATTTTCAAAACAGCTGAAAAATTAAAAGAAATTACACAAAAACTAGGAATTCCGTATATATTCAAAGCTTCTTATGACAAAGCAAACAGGACATCTATTGAGTCGTACAGAGGTGTTGGACTTGAAAGAGGGCTTAAAATTCTTGCAAAAATCAAAAAAGAATTTGATTTGCAGATAGTAACCGACATACATCATCCTGAACAGGCTGCTATCGTTGCGGAAGTTGCTGATGTGCTTCAAATACCTGCTTTTCTTTCCAGACAAACTGATATTCTTGTTTCTGCAGCTAAAACAGGCAGAGTTATTAACATAAAAAAAGGACAATTCCTCGCTCCCAAACAAATACAAAATTCTGCTAAAAAAGTTATTAAAAGCGGAAATGACAGGGTAGTAATCATAGAAAGAGGGACGACTTTCGGTTATGGAAATCTTGTTTCTGACATGAGGGCTATTCCGATAATACAAAATCTCGGGTATCCTGTGATTTTTGATGCCACTCATAGCGTGCAGCTCCCCGGAGGTGCAGGAGATTCTACCGCAGGAGAAAGACAATTTGTGTCAACCCTTGCAAAATCTGCTGTTGCGGCAGGATGTAACGGTCTTTTTATGGAAATTCATCCTGATCCTGATAATGCCCCCTGCGATGGACCTAATATGATTTCTTTAGATAAAGCGTATGATTTGTTAAGTGTTTGCAAGGAAATTTTTGAAATAGTTAATTAATAATGAGGTGTTTATAGCTGTGAGTGTCAAATTTAGTGATATTGCGTTCGGAAAAAACGATATAAGAGGAAAAGTTGGAGAAGACCTTTGCCCTGAGCTTTTTGAGCTTATAGGAAAAGCTTTTTCAACATATATTTCAAATAAAGAAAATGGAATTAATGATACTTGGGTAAGTGTTGCACAAGATGCAAGACTTCATTCGCCCGAACTTACTGAAGCTTTGATAAAAGGGCTCCGTTCATGTGGGGTAAATGTCCTTGACTTAGGGCTTTGTCCTACACCGCTGGGTTATTTTTCGGAATATGCGAATTTGAATTTAATCGGAGCAATGATTGTAACAGCAAGCCACAATCCTCCTGAATATAACGGAATTAAAATAACCTATAAACAGGTCGGTCTTAACGAAGCTGAAATCGTAAATCTTAAGGACATTACTTTTGCTGGAAACTTTGTAAAAGGCGAAAAACAAGGCGAATACAAAAAATATGATATCGTTTCAGATTATATAAACACAGTTGGAAAAGTCTTCTTCGGAAAAGGAAAAGGAGTTAAAGTCGTTGTTGATAGCGGAAACGCTACAGGCGGCGTTGTTGCACCCGAACTTTACAATAAAATGGGTTGTGAAGTAATTGATATTTTTACAGAACCTGACGGACATTTCCCGAATCACCATCCTGATCCCAGCAAAGAAAAAAACCTTAAAGCGCTTAAAGAAAAAATTCTGGAAACAGGCGCTGATTTCGGAATAGCCTTTGATGGGGATTCTGATAGAATCGGTGTTGTTGATAATAATGGTTATGCTATGCCGGGTGATCAATTAATGCTTATTTATGCGCTTAATATTCTTGAAAACACAAAAATTAATTCTACTCCTAAACCTGTTTTTGTATCCGAAGTCAAATGCTCACAGGTTCTATATGACACTATAGATAAAAACGGCGGATGTTCAATTATGTGGAAAACAGGCCATGCCTATATAAAAAGCAAAATGAAAGAACAAAATGCTATTTTGGCAGGTGAAATGAGCGGACATATTTTCTTCAAAGACAGATATTACGGCTATGATGATGCAGTTTATGCAGGATGCAGAATTATTGAAATTGTTGCCGCTAAAAAAGCTAAAAACCCTGAATTTAAGCTTTCAGATATTATTGCGGCACTTCCTAAAAAGTTTACTTCGCCGGAGTTGAGAATTCCATGCTCAAATGAACTTAAATACAGAGTGGTTGAAGAACTTAAAGCTGATTTAAGCAAAAAACCTGATATTTTTGTGAATAAAATAGAAAATATAATTACAATAGACGGCATAAGGCTGGTATTTAACGATGGTTTTGCGCTTATAAGAGCTAGCAACACTGAACCTACTTTTACAATCAGATTTGAAGCAGGCAGTCAGGAAAATCTTGATAATTATCAGGAAAAATTCCTAACATTGCTTGATGAAAAGATGAAGAAGATGGCTAATTAAAACATAATAAAAAGGGACTTTTTAAAAGTCCCTTTTTTAACTAATTGATCCTGGCTGTAGGTAGAGGTAATTCAAAATCTTTTTCTAATTCGTTGATTTTGTAACCTTCGTAGATTTCTCTTAATTTTTCTACCACGAAAGCAGGATCGTTATTGACTAATAATAGTGATCTTGAAATTTCATTTGGAGATAAAACGCCGTTTAATACATCTGAACAATCTTGGAATATAAGCCAGGAAAGATATTTACCCGGTGTGATTTTTCCGCTTTGATCAATTGTATCTATTAAACCGCCAAGAGGTCCGGCTTCTTCAACTGTCATAGCGCCGTCATTATCTTTGTCAAAAGCGTTTATGTATACAGAAGCAAAAGCCATTCCCTGTCTTAAATTAAGTGTTTCTGTTTCTTCATCAATTGAAGAATAAGGAATATAAGCTTTTGATAAAGCTTCGAATTCTTCATTTTTTGCAACTTGATCAAAACTGATTTCGCCTTTTAAAAAGTTTCTTAAATTATTTTCAGCTTTTTTCTTTCCTTTTTCAATGTATTCAAGAACTTTACATGCTGTATTAGCGCCCAAGCCTTCAGCTGTATTGAAATCAAAAGGTCCATTTAATGAATTAATTAATAACATCTATTTTCTCCTCATCCCCGATTAAACAACTACTTAATTTATCACCCTTATATTAATAAAAACAATCACAGTTAAAAAATTGCCTTTTTTTGAAAAATTTTTTAAAGAACAATCCCTTAAAACTAACGAAAAAATTTTATGCTTGTTACTTGATTGTGTTAACGGCATAATTTTTGTAAAATTAATTAAGTAAAAGTAAGTATTATGAGAGAGGTAATATCTAATGACTGGTTGTACAAATCAAATAATCTTCGGAACAGACGGCTGGAGAGCGATTATCGCTGAAGAATTTACTTTTAGTAATGTAGTTCTCGTTACAAAAGCTATTGCAGGCTACATAAAAACAAAATATGATCCTTCCAAACCAGTTATTATTGGTTATGATACTAGATTTTTAGCGGATAAATTTGCTCAGAGAGCCGCAGAAACTCTTAACGACCTCGGACTTAACGTAAAAATTACTAATATAGATGCTCCTACTCCTGTAGTTGCTTATGCTGCAAAACATCTTGATTCAGCAGGAGCTTTAATGCTTACAGCAAGTCATAATCCTCCAGAATACTGCGGAATTAAGTATATTCCTGATTATGCAGGACCTGCTATAACTGATATAACAGATATTATTGTAGAAAACGTAAAAAAACTTCAGAAAGGTCAAACTGTTGTTGAAGCTTCTTCTGTTAAAGGAACGACAGAAATATTTGATCCGAAACCTGATTATATGAAGTGGGTAAAAACTCTCATAGATTTTGATAAAATTAAACAAGCTGACTTAAATGTTTTTTATGACCCTCTATATGCTTCAGGAAGGGGCTATGTCGACGGATTGTTAGAAGATGCAGGATGTAAAGTAACTACCATTAAAAACTGGCGTGATCCTCTTTATGGCGGTGCAATGCCTGAGCCTAAAGAAAAATATCTCACCGAGCTTAAAAAACTTGTAGTTGAAAATTCACCTGCTATAGGGCTTAGTAATGATGGTGATGCTGATAGGTTTGGCGTGCTTGATGAAAAAGGCGATTTTGTAACCCCAAATGACGTTATAGCTGTATTATTCAGACATTTAATAAAAAACAAAGGCAGAAAAGGTTCAGTAGTTAAAACTGTTGCTACAAGCCAACTTATAGACAAAATTGCCGAAAAATACGGCGTAAAAGTTCATGAAACTGCAGTCGGATTCAAATGGATTGGACAAATAATGCGGGATGAAGAAGTTATTATAGGCGGAGAAGAATCAGGCGGCTTAAGCATTTGGGGACATATTCCCGAAAAAGATGGAATAGTTGCTGATTTGTCAATTTTGGAAGTTGTTGCTTATGAAAACAAGCCTCTTTCTGAAATAGTGGAAGATGTTAAAAACGAAATAGGAATTCATTACATAAATCATAGAATTGACCTTCATGTTACTGAAGAAGTAAAAGAAAAAACTTTAAAAGTATTTACTCAAAACCCTCCTAAAGAAGTTGGCGGAGTAAAAGTCAAAGACATGAATACTATTGACGGCTTTAAATTTTATTTCGAAGATAATAATTCTTGGATGCTTGTAAGAGCAAGCGGAACAGAGCCGCTTTTCAGGATTTATTTTGAGACAGATTCTCAAGAAAAACTTGAAAGAATGATTAAAGACATCGAAAAGTTTGTAAGTAAAATTTAAAAATACTTTACTTTTTTAAATTTTTTAAACATAAAATCTAGTCTACAAGTTAATAGAAAATTCAATCCTTATTGATATATTGGGAATGGTTTGTATGAATAATCTTTAAGGAGAAAAAATGAAAGCTCTTGTTAATAAAAACACATGCATAGGCTGCGGTATTTGTGTTGATATTTGTCCTGAAATTTTTGAAATAGATCCGCAGGGATTATCAGAATCAATGGTTGCAGAAATTTCTTCATATTACTTGCCTGACGCAATGAATGCAGCTAGTGCCTGTCCGACAAATGCTATTAAAGTTCTCTAAAAAATTTATTTATTCTTAAGTTTAATACTGTTTTCAAGCTCTTTGACGTGCTCATTTATCATCTCAGCGCTATCTGAGTTTGGTTGTAATTCAAGAAATTTCTTGAACATTTTAACTGCTTCCTGAAAATTTCCCTGTTTTTCAAGAACATAACCAAAATTTGTATAAACTTCAGAGTATTTAGGATTAATTGAAACTACTTTTTTGTACATAGAAACGGCTTTATCATAATCACCTTTGCAATACATCGCAAGTCCCATTTGATTATAAGCGTGTACTGATTCACTGTTGATAGCAATAACTTTTTGACAGAAACTGACACATTCTTCCCACAAGCCTTGTTTTGCGCAACAAATAGCCAATTTGTAACAGGCGTCTTCATTTTTTGGATCAACTTCAATAGTTTTTCTATAAAAATCTTTTGCCATATTTAAATCTTCAAAGTTTGCACTGTAATTAAATCGCTTATCATAAGCCTGTGCAAGTGCCAGATAATAAATAGCATTTTCTGAAGAAATTTTTATTTTTATTGCTTTATTAAAATTTTCTATAGCTTCGTCAATATTTCCCATTTCCATTAGACAAAGCCCTCTAAGATATATAGCTTCAAAATCATTGGCTTTCATATCCAGCAGTTTTTTAAACTGATCAAGAGCTTTATCGAATTCTTTTATATTGTAATAAAGCAGTCCTAAGTTATGAATGGTATCATGGTCAGAAGAGTTTATTTGAAGGGCTTTTTTGAAATTTTGTTCTGATTCAGCGAATTTATTAACCGCCATATAGGTCAAACCAAGATTATAAAACGCGTCAAGTTTTTCAGGGTTGATTTTTGTAGCTTTAATAAAGAAATTTATTGCTGCATCAAAATTCTTTTCCTGATATGATTCAATTCCTTTGTTATATTCAACTTCATATCTTCTATTTTTATTAAAAAACCACATAAAAGTCGGAATTATAATAATTAATAAGATAATGCCAACTATTATATAAGTACTAAAATTTTGCATAATATCTTAAACCATTGCCTGTTTAAATTTAATTAATTACATATCTCTATTAATATATCACATACCAATTTATTGTAACTAAAAAAATCAATATTTTTTGCAAATACAAGTGCTAAGTTTTTCGTCAAAATATTCTATAGTTTTCATTAAGCCGTCTTCAAGCTGCACTTCGGGTTTCCAGCCTAATTTTTCTGATGCAAGTGTAATGTCAGGTTTTCTTTGGGTTGGATCATCTTGAGGAAGAGGCATGTGAATAATTTTTGACTTACTTCCCGTTAATTTGATAATTCTTTCCGCAAATTCAATAATCGGGGTCTCGACAGGGTTTCCAAGATTTACCGGTCCGGTAAAATCTTTACTGTTCATCATTCTTATAAACCCGTCTACAAGGTCGCTTACGTAGCAGAAAGACCTTGTCTGGTTTCCTTCTCCGTAAACAGTGATATCTTCATTTCTTAAAGCCTGAACAATAAAGTTGCTTACTACCCTGCCATCGTTTTCAGCCATTTTAGGACCGTAAGTGTTAAAGATTCTTACAATTTTAATATCGACATTATTCTGTCTGTGGTAGTCCATCATTAAAGTTTCTGCTACCCTCTTGCCTTCGTCGTAGCAGCTTCTTATTCCTATAGGGTTTACGTTGCCCCAGTAAGTTTCTTTTTGTGGGTGTTCTTTGGGATCCCCATATACTTCTGATGTAGAAGCCTGAAGAATAGTAGCCTTTACTCTTTTAGCAAGACCAAGCATGTTGGTAATTCCAAGAACACTTGTTTTTATTGTTTTTATAGGATTGTACTGATAATGCACAGGAGAAGCCGGACATGCAAGATTGTAAATCTGGTCAGCTTCTACAAGTAAATGTTCAGTAATATCGTGTCTTATAAGTTCAAAATATTTATTATCCATTAAATGAACTATATTTTCTTTAGAACCTGTAAAGAAATTATCAACACAGATAACTTCATTACCTTCATTCAAGAGTCTTTCGCATAAATGCGACCCGATAAAGCCTGCTCCACCTGTAACTAATATTTTTTTCATTTTATTTTAATATCTCCTGTTGAGTTCCCAATTCCACGCTGTTTGAATTATGTCTTCAATCTCTGTAAATTCAGGATTCCAGCCTAATTCCTGTTTTGCTTTTTTGTTATCAGCTACAAGAGTTGGCGGATCGCCTTCCCGTCTTTCAATAATTTCCTGATTTATTAATTTTCCTATTATTTTTTCACTTTTTTCTATTATTTCTTTAACAGAATATCCTTTTCCGATGCCAAGGTTATAAAAATCACTAACAGCTCCTTTGAATAATTTTTCAAGAGCGAGCCTGTGCGCTTTAGCAAGGTCATTTACATGAATATAATCCCTTACGCAAGTTCCGTCAGGCGTATCGTAATCATCACCAAAAACTTTTATACAATCACGTTTACCTAAAGCTGTTTGAAGCACCAGTGGAATTAAATGCGTTTCAGGGGAATGGCTTTCTCCGATATTCGCCTTAGGATCAGCTCCTGAAGCGTTAAAATATCTTAACGCAATATATTTTAGCCCGTAAGCCTTATCATAATCCTGAAGAATTTTTTCTATTATAAGTTTTGTTGTTCCGTATGGATTTATAGGGTTTTGTGGATGTTTTTCATCTATCGGAACATATTCAGGGTTTCCATAAGTTGCGCAGGTTGAGGAGAAAACAATTTTTTTCACGTTATTTTCAAGCATCACATTAAGCAAATTAATGGTGTTTACAACGTTGTTATAGTAATATTTTTGAGGATTTTCAACGGATTCCCCGACAAAGGCAAACGCTGCAAAATGTATAACAGCTTTTATAGGATATTTTTTAAAAACTTCTCTTATTTCTTCAATATTTGCAAGATCTACTTTACAAAAGTTCACTGTTTGCAAAGCTTCTTCATGTCCATAAGAAAGATTATCCAGCACTACACACTCATAACCTGCTCTTGTTAGATCAAGAGTGCAATGGCTTCCTATATAACCTGCTCCGCCTGTTATTAAAATCATTAATTTGACTCCACTCTATTCAAAACCAATTATACAATAAGAATTTAAATTATTTTTGGAAATCAGACAATTTTTTTATATAATTAATTCAATCAGGTTGAAAAAAGGAGCATTAATCTTGAAAGAACAATATATTCCTCAGGAAATAGAAAAAAAATGGCAGCAAACTTGGGAAGAAAAAGGTATAAATAAAACCCATAACGAATCAGATAAACCTAAATACTATGCCCTGTCAATGTTTCCATATCCTTCAGGAAAACTTCACATGGGACATGTCAGAAATTATACTATCTCTGACGTGATTGCCCGTTTCAAAAAAATGAAAGGGTTTAATGTTCTTCATCCGATGGGCTGGGATTCTTTCGGACTTCCTGCGGAAAATGCGGCTATTCAAAGAGGGGAAGATCCTGCTAGTTGGACTTTTTCCAATATGGACTACATGAAAATGCAGCTTAAAATGCTTGGATTAGCTGTTGACTGGGATAGAGAGATTGCAACCTGTAAAGAAGATTATTACAAATGGACCCAATGGCTTTTTATTGAGTTTTTTAAAGCGGGATTAGCTTATAAAAAAGAATCTCCTGTAAATTGGTGCGAACAATGCGCAACTGTTCTGGCAAATGAGCAGGTGGAAGACGGAAAATGCTGGCGATGTGAATCTATTATTACAAAGAAAAAGCTTTCTCAGTGGTATTTAAAAATTACTGACTATTCAGAACAGCTTTTGCAGGATTTAGACAAACTTACAGGCTGGCCTGAAAATGTTAAATTAATGCAGAAAAACTGGATAGGCAAATCCTATGGGGCTGTACTGAAATTTAAAGTAACGGAAGCTGATATTGAAATTCCTGTGTTTACAACAAGACCTGATACGGTTTTTGGTGTGACTTATCTTGTTGTCGCTCCTGAATATCCTCACATAGACAAATTAATTACCCCTGAAAACAGACAAAAAGTTGACGAATATATAGAAAATTCAAAAAAACTAACAGAAATCGAAAGAACTTCTACAGAAAGACCAAAAACAGGAGTCCCTCTCGGAACACATGTCATAAACCCTTTCAACGGGAAAAAAGTTCCATTATGGACTGGGGATTATGTTCTTGCTGAATACGGAACAGGTGCTGTAATGGGTGTTCCTGCTCATGACACAAGAGATTTTGAATTTGTAAAGAAATTTAATCTTCCTATTATTGAAGTTATCAGGGATGTTGATAAAAAAGATGATGCTCCTCTTACAGAAGCTTATACTGATGCCGGAATTATGATAAATTCAGGCGAATTTGACGGTTTAGGCAGTGAAGAAGGCAAGAAAAAAATTACCGAATGGGCGGAAAAAAATAACGCAGGATTTGGAAAAGTCCAATTCAGACTAAGAGATTGGCTTATAAGTAGACAAAGATATTGGGGCGCGCCAATTCCTATAATTTATTGCGAAAAATGCGGTATAGTTCCTGATGAAACACTGCCTGTATTGCTCCCCAAAGATGTTGATTTTAAGGTTCAGGGAATGTCGCCTATTGCAACTTCCAAGACTTTTATAAATACGACCTGTCCAAAGTGTAATTCTCCTGCAAAACGTGAAACTGACACAATGGACACGTTTATTTGCAGCAGCTGGTATTATTTAAGATATATTGATCCTAAAAATAGTGAGAAAGTATTTGATTCTGAGCTTGTTAATAAGTGGATGAACGTTGATCAGTACGTCGGCGGAATCGAGCATGCCATTCTCCACCTTTTATATTCAAGATTTTTCGTAAAATTCCTTAGAGACAGAGGACTTGTAAACTTTGATGAGCCATTTGAAAATCTTTTAACTCAGGGTATGGTTTTAAAAGACGGTACAAAAATGAGTAAATCAAAAGGCAATACCGTTGATCCTGATGAAATTTTTGCAAATTACGGTGCTGATACCGCAAGATTGTTTATTTTAAGTGACTCTCCTCCCGCAAGAGACCTCGACTGGTCAGATGCAGGTGTAGAAGGCTGTTATAAATTTCTAAACAGAGTTTGGCGTTTAGTTAAAACATGCGAACCTAATTTAATTTTTAACTATGGTGAAGTTAACCCCGATGAGCTTTCTAAAGAAAATAAAGCTCTTTTAAGAGAAACTCATAAAACAATAAAAGGTATAACTCAGGATATAAACAATGAATTTCAGTTTAATACAGCTATAAGCAAGAGTCGTGAGTTTGTAAACAGTATTTACGATTATGTAAATGCAAAAAACAATTATACAGATGAAGATAAAGCCATTTTAAGTAAGGCTGTTTTCACACTGGTAAAACTTATGTCACCTTTAGTGCCGCATTTATCTGATGAAATATGGTCAGAATTTGGTGCTCAAGAGTCAATTCACCAGTCAGTATGGCCTGAATATAACGAAGAACTTTGTATATCTGATACTGTAATAATAGCTGTTCAAATCAGCGGCAAGCTTAGAGATACATTTGAAATATACCAAAATGCATCAAAAGAAGAAATTGAAAAAATTGCTCTCGGTCAAACAAAAGTACAGAGTTACATAGAAGGAAAACAAATCGTAAAAATAATTGTTGTTCCAAATAAATTGATAAATATAGTTGTTAAGTAAATAAGTTATTTAATATTTTAGGAGTATTACTTGTAAAATAAAATTAAAATATAATAAAATAAACTTAGATTTTTATTCATATTTTAATTATTATTTAATTTAAAATGTCTAATAAAGAGGTTATATAAAAAATGGGAAACTACAGACTGGTTACAAGAAGTGATTTTGACGGGCTTGTGTGTGCGGCGCTTTTAAAAGAACTTGATATGATTGAAGATATATTATTTGTTCATCCTAAAGATATGCAGGATGGCAAAATTGCAATTACAGAAAATGACATAACAACAAATCTTCCCTATGTTGAAGGCGGGTATTTGGCTATAGATCATCATTTGAGCGAAACAGTAAGACTGGAAGGGCAAAGAGAAAATCATATAATTGACCCCGAAGCTCCCTCTGCTGCAAGAGTTTTGTATAATTATTTCGGCGGAAAAGAAAAATTTTCTTCCAAATGGGATGAAATTCTTGAAGCTGTTGATAAAGCTGATTCAGCACAATTTTCAAAAGATGAAATTCTCAATCCAAATGGCTGGGTTCTGTTAAATTACCTGATGGATCCTAGAACAGGACTTGGAAGATTCAGAGAATTCAGAATTTCTAATTATAATCTGATGATGGAACTCATTGATAGCTGTAAAGATCATACAATTGATGAAATAATGGAATTTCCTGATGTAAAAGAAAGAATTGATTTATATTTTACACTGCAGGAAAAATTTATAGAACAAGTCAGAAGATGTGCAACGGTTTACAAAAACCTTGTTGTACTTGATTTAAAAAATGAAGAAATAATTTACCCGGGCAACAGATTTGCTATTTATGCACTTTATCCTGAGTGTAATATTTCAATACATATTTTGTGGGGATTGAGACAGCAAAATACAGTATTTGCAACAGGTAAATCTATAGTAAACAGAACGTCAAATACAAACATAGGCGAATTAATGCTTCAATACGGCGGCGGCGGTCACCAGAATGCCGGAACATGCCAGATAGAAAACGATAAAGCTGATGAAGTTCTTAAAGTTTTAATTGAAAAAATAAACGCAGATGGCTAATATTTTTTTAAAATAAAAAATTATAAACTTAAAAAAGGGCGGTAAGCCCTTTTTTAAGTTATACCAATTTGAAAAAACATAAAGGGAAAAATAATGAAAATACAGTTTATCGGTCATAGTGCTTTTAAAATAAGCCAGAACAACTATTCTGTTTTAATCGACCCATTCATAACAGGAAATCCTTTAGCCGCAAAAGTTGATCTTAACGTCAATGACATACTTGTAACGCATGCTCATGGAGATCATTTAGGCGACAGTATAGAAATTTCAAGAAAAACAAAAATTCCTGTAACAGCTATCTTTGAGCTTGCAAATTACTGTGCCAAACATGGAGCTAATGTGCAGGGAATAAATATGGGCGGGAAAATTCCTTATAGTTGGGGACATGCGATGTGGTTTCCTTCCTCACACAGCAGCGGAACTCCTGACGGTCAATATGGCGGCGTGCCTTCCAGTATTCTTATAAATATGGGAGGAGTTTCTGTTTATCATGCCGGAGATACAGGGCTTCATTATGACATGAAAATGGTTGGTGAACTTTATAAACCCGATATTTCACTGCTTCCTATCGGCGGATTTTATACTATGGGTATTGATGAAGCTGTTCATGCAGCAAAATGGTTGGGAAGTAAAAAGATAATTCCTATGCATTATAATACTTTTCCTCCTATTAAAGCGGATGCAAACGAATTTAAGCAAAAAATCGAAGCCATTGGCGCGGAATGTATTATCCTAAAACCAGGCGAGATTGTAGAAATTTAAAAATCCCTGAATTTAGTATAAAATTGAATAAAAGTATTAAGCTGGAAAAATTCATGCATCTGGAAGAAAACTTACCTCTCATAACAACTTATTTAAGCTGCCTTATTTCTGTAAGCCTGATTGTTGTCTATGTAAAATACAGAAAACTCGTTAATACTCTTGATGAAATCGGAAAAATATTTGATTATGTCAGCAGAGGCAATGTTTCAGAAAGACTGCACATAAGATATAACCATGAACTCAGAAAACTTTCCCTTAATATAAATAAAATGATTACAGCGCTTCAGGATAGGGATACAAAAATAAAAGATTACCAGAAAGAACTTCTTCACGATATTAAAAAACTTAAAGAACTGGAACAAATCCGCGAAGATTTTAGCGCAACACTCGCGCATGACCTAAAAATCCCTATTCTTGCGGAAAAAAACACACTGCAATTTTTTCTAAAAGGGACTTTCGGGGAAATTTCCGATAAGCAAAAAGAAGCTCTTGAAAATATGCAGGAAAGTAATAAAGACCTTTTAAACCTTGTTAATACACTTCTTGATGTTTATAAATATGATGCTGTTCCTGCTGAACCACAAAAAGAACCTGCGGATATTAAAGCTTTAATGACGGAATGCCTTAATGAGATTTCTCCCCTTGCTGTTAAAAACGCTCATTCCCTTGAAAATAATATTAAAGAAGAAATTCCTTTATTAAATATTGATAAAAATGAAATAAAAAGGGTTGTTTTAAACCTTTTAAACAATGCCATAACTTACACTCAACCGGGTGGAATTATTTCTATTGACTATGAAATAAGCAATACAGAGGTTATTGTAAAAGTTAAAGACAATGGTAAAGGGATTTCCGATGCTGATATAGACAAAATATTTGACAGATACTTTTCAAAAGCATTAAAATTCAGAAAAGTAGGGACAGGACTGGGGCTTTATCTTGCAAAACGTATAATTGAAGGTCACAATGGAAAAATATGGGCAGAAAGTATACCCGACAATGGAAGTACTTTCTTTTTCAGCCTTCCGTTAAATTAAAATTTTAAAAACTCATTTATTTAGTTAATATTTTGTCAATTAATTTGAATTTTTATAAATTGGATGTAAAATTTATATATGAGTTTATATACAAATTAAAAAGAAAATTTGGGGATTAAAATGGGGGATTTAACATGGAGAATGGTCAAAATAAATTAAACTTTGATAATAAACAAAGGCTTATTGATGAAATAACCGGCTATAAAAGTGCGATTAGGCATATTAATGACAAAATCAGTCTCATTAAATTTTTATGTGAAGGGAATTTTGACACAAGTGAAAATTTATTTAATACTCAAGCCATGAATATTGAAAGACTAAAAAAAGAAAAAATAGAACTCGAAAAAAGTCTTAAATCACTTGAAGAAACAGCAAAAAGCTCTAATCATCTCAAAACACATAATTTTCAATAATTTCAAACTTAAAATCAGTAGACTCAAAATTATACTTTATTCCCAGAGGTAAAGTTGCTTTATGTGAGCTATGTGAAGCTGTAAATCCATATCCGATGGGAATATTTAATTCTTTGGCAAGTTCTTTTATGATATCAACAGGTGTTAATTTGTTAACATCAGGGGTTTCTGCTTCAATAATTGCTGTAAATTCCCCGAATAAAATCCCTGACACTTTTTCGAAAACTCCTGCAAGTTTCAGCTGCATAAGCATTCTGTCGATTTTATATAACGGTTCTCCCACGTCTTCAAGGAGAAGGATTTTTCCTGAAAGGTCAGGAAAATATGGAGTGCCTAACAATCCGCATAAAACAGCCAGATTTCCTCCCATTAAAACGCCTTGTGTTTTTCCAGGGAGAATACATTTATAATTTAAAGGGTTTTGAAAACTATAAGGGATTTCAGCCTTTCCTTCAAGGATTCTCCAGAAACTTTCTTCTGTATATTTGTTTATCTGTTCCACTCCAAAATCTGAAAGCGCTAGAGGTCCATGAAAAGCTATCATTCCTGATTTCTCAACAAAATTGTTCAACAAAGCCGTAATATCGCTGTAGCCGACAAAAATCTTAGGGTTTTGTTTTATAATTTCCCAGTCAATTTTTTCCAGAAGCCTAAAAGTTCCATAACCGCCCCGCGAGCATATTATAGCTTTTATTTCTTCGTCTTTGAAAAAATCTATAAGGTCAGAAAGTCTGGTTTCATCTTTTCCTGCAAGATAAGTGTTTTTATCATTAGCATGTGTGGCTATTTTGATTTTATAGCCTTTGTTTTCAAAATACTCTATAGTTGTATTCCAAAGATTTTGATCTTTTACAGCTCCGGCAGGAGAAATTATTCCTATCGTATCGCCTTTTTTTAATTTTTCAGGAAGTATTGGCATGGAATTTCCTTAGTCAGTTTAAATTCAAATTGTTGTTTATAAAATTTTAGCAGGAAGAAATTTTATATGTACTTTTTGTTTATAAAAGGGGTTGCACCCCTTAACCCGCCTTCATTTTCTTTAACGTAAAGAAAACGAAGCAAAAGAAACTTTGCCCTAAACCGCAGCTCCTATATTTCTGGCTTGCTTATGATTTAAATTTGCATTTGTTAAATGCCCGTAACTCAGCCCTTCAGGCTTCAAACAAGACGGGCTTGCCTTCGGAACGCAAGCCGAAATAAAAAGGAGCTTTCGTTAACGGGCGATCGAGTAGGATACCCGGCAGGCTTTAACCATACATATCAAAAATAAAAACAAGAGTTTTTGTTGTAAAATGATTATGAACAATAAAAAGGAATTCTTAATTGGCTGAAAGTTACATCCCCTTATACAGAAAATACAGACCTCAGAAGTTTAGCGACCTTATCGGGCAGGAAATCGTCGTAAAAACGCTTTCTAATGCGATTAACTTTGATAAAGTTGCACATGCTTATTTGTTTACAGGTTCACGCGGAACAGGCAAAACTTCTACGGCAAGGATTCTTGCAAAATCATTAAACTGTGTTGAAGGTCCAACAACCGAGCCATGCGGAAAATGCCCAAGCTGTATTGATATAGCAAATTCGAATTCCATAGACGTTATTGAAATTGACGCAGCAAGCAACAGAAATGTAGAAGATGCAAGAAATCTGATTGATAAAGTTCATTTTATGCCTGTTGCAGGGAAATATAAAGTCTATATAATAGATGAAGTTCACATGTTGACTCCTGCCGCGTTTAATACTCTCCTTAAAACCCTTGAAGAACCTCCTAAAAACCTTGTTTTTATACTTGCAACTACTGAATCACATAAAGTTTTAACAACTATAATAAGCCTTTGTCAGAGATTTGACTTCAAACGGGTAAATCAGGTTTTAATTTCTTTGAAATTAAAAGAAATAGCCAAAAAAGAAAGTATAAAAATCAATGATAAAGCTGTTTCGGTAATTTCAAGAAGATGCCATGGCGGTATGAGAGATGCGCTAGGTCTTCTTGATCAGACAAGCGTGCTTTCTTCTCTTCAAGACGAGATAACCGAAAATGATATTATTTCTCTTATGGGAAGTATGCCGGAAGATACTTTATTCAAAATAGCTGACTGTTTTGCTGATAAAGATACAGGCAGGCTTATAAATCTTATTAACGAAATTTCTGTCACCAATGAACCGGTTCAAGTCATTAGAGAACTTATAAATTACTTTAGGAACTCCTTGTTTGTCAAAACATCAAGTGATTTAGAACAAGTAAAAGACCTCGTTGACCTTTCTGAAAACATTCTCCCTGCTTTAAAAGAACAGGTTAACAAGTTTGAAATAAATGAAATAGTTCAAATAATAGAAAAGCTTTCTAACTGCGAAAGAACACTTAAAAGTTCCTCTCAACAGCTTTTATGGTTAGAGGTAGGACTAATAGGAATTTGTCACAGGCATGATATTCAGGTGATAAAAGAGCTTGAATCAAGAATTTTAATGCTTGAAGAAGCTTTATCCTCAGGAAAGATGCCTGCCGTAAAACTTATTCCTCCTATATCACAAACTGTAATTAAACATAAAACGCCGGAAGTTCCAAAAATCGAACCAGTAAAACAGGTTTTGGAAGCTGTTACAACTATGACAAATCCGGTTAAACCCGAATTAAAAGAACATAAATCAGATATCGTTGTACCTGAAGTAATTATAGAATCAAATGAAAAAATTATTGAGGAAAAGACCTTAATTTCTGAAACGGAAAAAGAATTAACTCCTGAAATTGATGAAAGAGTTAAAGAACCAATTAATACAGCTACTGTTCCTTCTGTAAATTTAGCCGACAGCTGGAAAATTCTTCTTGAAAATTTGGATAGCGTTCCTGCAAGATCATTCTATTCAGGACTTTCCAAGCCGGTTGAAATTAATTCCCAAAAAATAGTTATTACGTTTAAGGGTGAAAATTTTGTAAAACAGGCAAAGGATACAGGCAAAATTGCACCGCTGGAAAAAGCAGCAGAAAAGATGTTCGGAATTATGCCAAGAATAATTGTAAGAACACCGCTACCTGAAGACGAGTTGGTTCAAAAAAAAAATGAAGAATTAAAGACTGTCGCGAAAACACATTCTGCGGAGTCAAAAATACAACAAATTTCTACCCCGCTTATTGAAGAAATTTCAAAACCCCAAAAAACTTCGCAGATTGTAATTG
>Ga0209000_1000173_pt1 | contig 82978 bp, 59 predicted proteins | sample RifGroD2_FD_183998 | JGI IMG/M metagenome (GOLD analysis project Ga0209000, IMG submission 183998) | Groundwater microbial communities from Rifle, Colorado, USA - Groundwater D2 (SPAdes) (version 2) | ecosystem: Environmental > Aquatic > Deep subsurface > Groundwater | place: Rifle, Colorado... | reverse complement strand
GGACAAAGTTTTTAACTGCGCTTGCCATCGGTAAATTAATTGATGAAAAGAAGATATCTTTAGATTCAAAAGTTAAAGAACTATATGATTTAAAGATTGAAAGTATAGATCCAACGATCACCATCAGACAACTACTTTCCAATACATCCGGGATGGCTGATTATTTGGATGAGGATTTATTAGATGGTGAAACACCCATTTATTTCAGTGTTCCATTTAAAGACTTAATCAATCCTAAAGATTTTATACCGATATTCTCGAAGAGAGATCAGAAGTCTAAGCCCGGTGAAATATTCAATTATAACAATCAAGGATTTGTTTATTTGGCAATCATTGTTGAAGAGATATCAAAAAAATCATATAAGGATTACATCAATCAAGAAATCTTGAAACCTTTAGGTATTACGAGAAGCGGAATATACCATTTGGATCACTTTCCTTCAGATACCGCATTGGGGTATCTGAATAACAAAGAAGATTCACTTACCAATATTGGTTTACTTCCCTATGAATCCGGTGGAGATGGAGGAGCAATCTGTTCTTTTGATGAATTGAGAACACTTTGGAAATCCTTCTTTGATTATAAAATCATTTCAAGAGAATTGGTGAATGAATTTATAAAGATTCAAGCAACCATTGATGAAAAGACAAATAACTATTATGGATTAGGGTTATGGCTTAAAAAGACGGATGATGAAATTATTCCTTATTTACTTGGTGGAGATCCTGGAATATCATTTAGTTCTAGCTATTCACCATTCACAAAAAAATATAAATTTGCAGTATCAAATACATCCCATGGGGTTTGGGATATATTCGGTATCTTTAAGGATCTATAAATAGAAGATATTTAATATCAGAAGTGTGAACGCTATACCATTGGAGGATATAGATGGAACTGAATAGATTAGAATGGACATTAAATGATAAATTACCTTTTTCATCATATCTAAGATCCTTCCAACAGAAAGATAAAGAAGCTTGGTCTAGAAACATCCTCCAGACCAAGCTTGAATTGTTATGTATACCAACAAAAATAATGTATTCTATCGCAGATGAAGTCTTTAAAGGAAATTATCGAGCATTCTTAGATCTAAAAATCTTTGATAGTTATGAAGAGGTAGCTATTTATGGAAAACTAGTATCTAGGATTAATGACTTTGATGAAATGGTTCATTATTTGACTAATTATCTCGATGTCATGGAAAACTGGGCGCATTGTGATTTATTATCCTTTAAGATTGATAGGTCAAATAAAGATAAGTTTTTAGCGTTATCAGAAGTGTATTTAAAGGATAATAGAACATTTGTGAGAAGACTAGGATTGATGATTCTATTTCAGATGGTTAAAGATGGATCGGTGCTACCGATTATCTTTGACCGCCTTAAGAAGTTGAAACAAGAAAATGAATACTATGTCATCATGATGGCTGGATGGCTTTTAAGCGAGTGTATCATACAGTATAGAGAACAAACACTCGAGTTTCTTAATCATGAAAAAGAACTGAATAAAAAGATAGTTAATAAAGGCATACAGAAATGCAGGGAAAGCAGGAGAATGAGTGAGATTGAAAAGGAACAACTACTTCCATATAAACGGAAATCTTTCCCGCTATAGTTTAAACTCGGTTGTTATAGCAAATTCACAAAAAACACAAAAAGTGTGAAAATGCATTGATAAAACGAAACTATACCTATATAATAGTGTTATAGGTGGTGATTACCATGACCATAGAAGAAAAACTAAATAAAATCAGTGACAAGCAGATTATAAAAAGAGATAATCTTTATGATATGATCAAAAAATTTCACCCAGACTATAAAGACTCATCAATCAGATGGGTTATTCATCGCTTAGTCACCAAGGGTATTATTAGCAAAATTAATCATAAGCAGTTTATTAAGGGAGTAAAGAAGTTATATCAACAAAAATTCAATAGTCAAGATACAAATAAGATAATCGACCTGATTAACAAAGACTATCCTAATATTAAGATTGTTGTTTATGAATCCACTTTACTGAATGAATGGGTAAATCAGCAAATCTCCAGAAAAACTATTTTCGTGGAGGTGGAAAAGTACTACATGGCAGATGTATTTAGGTCTATATATGACAATGTTTCCAATAGAGTCTTACTCAATCCAAAAACAGAGGATTTTTACCTCTATACAAATGATTTGATTGTGGTCAATGCACTTGTTACACAGGCACCAATCAACAGTGAGAAAAGAACTATTAAAATTGAAAAACTTATTGTGGATTTATTCACCAAGGATTTGATAACAGAATTTGTTAATGAAGATGAAAAGGAAGAAGTTGTTCAATCGATCATAAAATCGTACATTGTGAATGAGAAAACATTGTATGCTTACGCTAAAAGACGCAGTAATCTAGAAAAAGTCAAAAAGACAATAGACTATATTAAGAGTATGGGGGAAAGAAATGATTTCTAAACAAAGTTTTACTGAAGAGCATATTAATTCAATGAGAACCAAATATCCTAGACTAGATAAACAATTAATTGAAAGAACCATATTTGCTTTAGGTTTGTTAGAAGCTCTTATTAAAGTTAAGTTACCCTTTATCTTTAAAGGGGGAACTGCACTGATGCTCTTGCTGACAAGACCGTATAGATTATCTACAGACATAGATATCATCGTTGATCCATCATGCGATATCAATGAATACCTAAAAGCAGTTTCAGAGATTTATCCATTCATTCATATGGAAGAAAGTATTCGAATGGGGAAAAACGAAATCATAAAAAAACATTATAAGTTTTTTTACAAATCCCCCCTTTCAGATTCGGAAATCCCTATTCTACTTGATGTGCTATTCGAGAAAAATGGATATGAAAAAATCATACCAAAGGAAATAAAAAACGAGTTTTTGTTGACTGAAGGAGAAAGCATATATGTTGATTTACCATCCATCGAATCCATTTTAGGTGATAAACTAACTGCTTTTGCTCCAAACACAACAGGTATTGAATATGAGTATGTCAATAGTCAAGGAAATAAGGTTGAAAAAACTCTTGAAGTTATGAAACAGTTTCTTGATGTTTCACAACTCATCAAAGAAGTGGTTCATTTCAGTGAAGTTGTAAATACATATCAAAAAATAGTATCTAATGAAATCAAATATAGAGGTATCGATGTAACTCCTAATGGATGCTTAATGGACTCATTTAATACAGCTCTTTCTATTTTCACACGTGGCGGCTTCAATAAAGCTGAATATATTCATTTATTGGCTGGTATTAGAAAAATCCAAAATCATATTATTGGACTTGATTTTAGTGGAGAAACTGCCTATTTATATGCCAATACTGTGATGGTATTTGTTGCTAAAATGTTGAAAAACAATGAGAACATAGAATTTACCGAACAGGAGTTATTTGTTGATTCAATGTATAAAGCAGTAAATAGCATTAGACGTCTCAATAAAGAAGTATTTGATTCTGCAGCAACAGCCATAAGATTAGTTCACTATGGAGAACAACAAAAATAGTTATCTGAATTTTATCAATCTTGTAGATGCATTAAAAAGCCTTAAATAATTGAATTCAGCAATATGTAAAGTTGATTTGTTTATTCCATGTAAAGAGGTATATGATTTATGAGTGAAAATGATATTGAACAACTTAAATCCAGAATTATCGAACTCGAAGGAGAAATAAAGTATTATAAAAAGATTTTAGATGAGCGTCATATCAAAATAGATGCATATTCATTCATTCCAACGATAACTTCATTATCCACTAACGACAAGATTTCAGTTTTTATGCATTACTTCAAAGGCCGAAGTGATTGTTATGCATTAAGATGGGAGAAAGAAGGAAAGAACGGTTATGCGCCGGCATATACAAATGAAGCTAAATATTTAACAAAAGACCAAAGAAAAGAGATTCCGTTTTCTAAGTTATATGAACCTTTGACAGATGATATCATCGAAACACACTTGAGGGGGAATTCAACCGTTGGTCTTTATCCAATGCTCTCTGACCAAACATGTTATTTTCTCGCTTTAGATTTTGATGAAGAAAGTTGGAAAAAGGATGTCATTCAATTCTCTAATTTATGTGATACATATGGAATAGATCACCTCATAGAAATATCCAGGTCAGGAAAAGGTGCTCATCTTTGGATATTTTTTGAAGAGCCTATGCTGGCAAAAGATGTTAGAAGGTTAGGAAGATTTTTATTAACAAAAACAATGATGCTTTATGGATTGAGCAGTTTCAAATCCTATGATAGAATGTTTCCTACCCAAGACTATATAGAGAAAAATGGAATTGGCAATTTAATTGCACTTCCACTTCAAGGGAAAAGTGGAAAGCAAGGGAGAACCCTATTTGTCGATAAGAATCTATCCCCACATCAAGATCAGTACCATAAGTTAAGACAAATAAAAAAATTAAGCAAGGCTGATTTTGATCACTTTTTCATAGAAGTATCTAAAACTAATGAAATGGGACCATTCAGCGATACAACCAGAATAATCGATCTCGATAATTTTGATTTTAGTGAATCGTTTGAATTGGTAATCAACAGTCAAATTAGAATCAAAAAAAGTAGCCTTTCAGTTAAAGCGACTCAATTTTTTAAAAGGGCAGCATCTATCATCAATCCTGATTTTTACAAAAAACAGAACATGAGAGTAAGCACATATGGTATTCCAAGAGTTATCGAACTCTATGAAGAAACTCATGAAGAAATCTGTATTCCTGTGGGATTGCTAAAATACATCAAGACTAGTCTAGATAAACAAAGGATTTTATATGAAATAGAAGATTTGAGAGTTAAACCTAAAATGAGGAAGCTACCCAAATTTGCCGGTGTATTATCTGATGAACAACAAAACTGCATGATGCGCATTTCACAAAACCCCAATGGAGTTGTTATTGCACCTACAGGGTTCGGCAAAACTGTTTTGGGAATTTCACTCATCACTAGGTTAAGACTAAAAACCCTTGTTATCGTCAATAGAATCAATTTAGCAGAACAATGGATTGATAAAATGAACCAATTTACCGATATTAAAGATATAGGTAGGTTATATGATTGTCATGATGATCTAGGTCACGATGTGGACATTGCTCTCATTCAATCTCTTTCTTCATATACAAAAATTGATGATATCATTATTAATTATGGATTGATCATTATTGATGAAGTTCATCATTTAGCATCGATGACCTATGAAAAGATGATTAGAAGATTTTGGGCTAATCATATCATTGGACTGACAGCGACTTTAAAACGTTCAGATGGACTAGAGGGAATCATTACAACGATGATTGGTCCAATCGTCGAAGAAGTTGATTCAGATTTGAAAAATCTTGATAAAATATTAACTTCAAGATTAACTGGGTTTAAATTATCCAATGGAAGCATAGAAGTTTCGATTCAGGATGCATATCAAAAATTGTGTGAAAATGAAGATCGGAATTTAATGATTATAAATGATATTAAATCTTGTATTGAAATGAAACAAAACATCCTGGTTTTAACAGATCGAATTCATCATTTAGAATTCTTGGAAAAAGAGATAAATAAATTCACTCAGAACTTACTAGTCGTTCATGGACAGCTCACTCGCAAAGAAAAACTAGACTTCAGGGAAAAACTCAGTAATCAAAAGGAAAATGTTGTCATTTTGGCAACAGGTAAATATATAGGCGAAGGATTTGATGATGATCGTCTTGATACGCTCTTTTTAACAATGCCATTTAGATGGAGAGGAACATTGCAACAATATGTTGGTAGACTTAATCGTACACACAATGAAAAGAATCAAATACATGTATATGATTATGCAGATATTCAAGTCAGATATTTTTCAGCAATGTATCTAGAAAGATTAAAAGGTTATAAAAAGATGGGGTATGAGCTTTTTGCCACAAAGACTATTCAATCAACGATTTATCACGTCAATGAGTATGAGATCAAATTGATGAATGATATCAAAGATGCGAATGCCATCACTTTTATTGTGAGAAATTCAAATGAAAACATTTTAAATCAACTGGTTAATCGGTGTTTGGTAAAACCTCAAATACTTATTGATGGGAATCAAGTGTCGAATATCATTGTAGTGGATCATAGATTTGTATGGTATGGATCCATTAACCCCTTTGTGTTCAAACATAAAGCTGAAGACGATATTATGCGATATGAAGATGTTTTACTTGCAGAAGAACTCATAAAGCAAGCAAAAAGCGAAACGGAGTCAAAAATGGTTTAAGATCACATAAAGTTATATTGTGGTTTATTGATGATTAACTAGATTTGGGGGAAGTATATGAAAAGAAAGAAAGCTTTATCTATTCTATTGTTAGGACTCTTATCGATGCTTTATGCAGAGATCTTTTCAGGCGCTTCACAATTATGGTTTATCAACCCGTTCGGTGTACTTTATACACTGCCCTTATACATGATACATACAGTATTCTTCTTAAGTCTTGCTATCAAGTATAAAAAGAAATCCATCAGACAACTCTATTGGTTTGGTGTGCTTTTTGGTTTATATGAAGCAGTGATTACAAAAGTCTTATGGCAAGGCTATATGAATGAGACAGGACCAGCATTAGGAAGAATACTGGGAGTAGCTGGTATTGAGTTTCCTATATTGGTATTTTTCTGGCATCCGATATTTTCGTTCATACTTCCTATATTGACATATCAGATCTTGAGTGGTCATGTGATGAATGACCACATCAAGATCTTAACTGTGAATAAGAAAAAAAACATCATAGGAATAATGATGTTGATTGCAATATCAACGTTTATCTTGAGTGGTAATCAGTTAAATCTTTTATCTGCGCTTGGAGCATTAGGAGGAACTTTAGGGCTTATTATCCTAATCATGATTTTTCTGAAGGGTGAACCAATAAGGATTGAAAGTTTTGGAGAGTTAAAGATCACATGGATAATCATATGGTTGGTTGCTATCTATCTATTTGGCGGTATCTATTTAATGCCCGAAAGATTCCCTGGTGAAGTTATAGGGTATATCACAGTAGGTGTATTTTATCTGATTACTATTTTGTTATTAAAGACATCAATAAATGTGACTGTAGAAGAACTAAAAAACGTTAGCATATATCAGAAAAAGCATCTCATGATTTCAATTGGGATATTGACTTCCTTCATCCTGATTATGCCTTGGATTTGGATGATTGGAAATGTCATCCTGGTTGTTTCTTATTTTGGGTTTACGTTTCTTGGTGTTGTATTTTGGATTGGCAGCATTTATACGGACATCATCAATCGTAGAAGAATAAACAAAGAAACCATTTTAAGTAACAATCAGTGATGATTAAGTAAATTAGAATAGAAAGGTTAGTTATTCTATTTTTCACGGATGATATTAGAAATTGAATGGATAGATTGTTTTGAAACTCGAGCACCTCTTTATTTCTTTAATTGTATGATAGACTTTATTTAAAGCCGAATGTAATTTTTTGGAGTTTCCCGATTCATAATGCGTGATAAGATAAATCTAAATAAAAGAAGTAAAAATGATGAGCAACCAAAAATATGAACGACTCACATGGATAGCGTATGAAATGAAGTTCAGCATCGAATACATCCCATGGAGTTTGGGATATATTCGATATCTTTAGAGAATTATAAGTAAATATTTAATGAGTTTAATTTAAGAAATCAAAAATGAAAGGTAATGACATGATGGATCATTTACAAATAAGAAATTATCGTGAGATGGCAAGCCATTTCAATCAGTTTTCACATCACCATGGTTTAATCTATTCCATCATAGAAAATCAGTATGAAGGTCATCTATATATCAATCACACGGATAAACCAAAAGTGATGATCATGTTCACCCCTTTTGATTTTTCATTTATTACGGGCATTGAGACTTTGAGTGATGCAGAGACCGCTTTATCAATGATTAAAAAACACGCAAGTGAGTTTCCCTTTGAGGAACAGATATTTTTTACGGACTCAGATGCATCACACGCGTATTTAAGTGATCAATTTAAAAAATATCGTGCAATTCAAACGATACGCTATACCTATAAACTCAATCACCAAAAGTTCAAAGAAATATTCGATAACCATGATTTTAAACACATCATCAAAACATATGAACAAAAAGATTATTTATCTTTACTGCCTTATTGGATATCAGAAGTTAAAGAAGCTGAAAAGAGTATCAGTTACTGCAAAGCTTTTGCTAGAGGTGGCGGATATGCTGAACTTGATGTGTATACAGATGAAGAACATCAACAAAAAGGTTACGCTTTTGAGTGTGCTCTCAAGCTGATCGATAAATTGATTGATAACAAGATAGAACCTGAATGGAATACATGGCCATACCGAAAAGCCTCACAAAAACTAGCAATGAAGTTAGGTTTTGAATTCGACACAGAAGTCAAAGCGATTGTATGGGTTAAAGGTGAATGTTTACCACTAAACATGGATGTATCCAAGATTAATAAAGATTGATGAAATCAAGAAAATCAATAGAGTTCGTGCATGCGCGCGGACTCTATTTTTTATGTATTTGGTGTTGATTTAATAAGCAAAGTTGATAGAAATTCGCTAAATTTCAAAAAATTGTATGTTATAATGAGGGCAACATAAGCACGTTAAGGGGAGAACGTTATGAATAAAGGTATTCAAAGACTTCAACTTTTAGATTCAAAGGGATATGGAGATTTCTCTAAGACATTTATAGAGATCAGAGATTTTTTAATGAACCTTGAAAAGGATGCATTAAAGAAACTGGATTATCATTGGGGTAGATGGGCTTGGATGTTCTCCCTTCCTTATCTGGATAGTAAGTTCATGCATAAAATTACCTATTATAAGGACTTTGATAAGATTGTTGCATTAATGACTTATGAGTGTGATTTTGGTGATGTCTATTACGTGATTAAAGAAGGATATGAATATTTAAAGGAAGAAATGATTGAGCACGCGATTAAGACATTTGATGAGATAGGGACTTTAAGAATACTGATACCGGATCATGATGAAGAGATGAAAAGAATTGCAAGCCTCCATCAGCTGATTCTATCAGCTGATGCGGAATATACATACAAAATGGATTTAGATAGAGATTTGAGTTATGTGCTGAAGGATGGTTTCAAGATCGTAAGCATGAAAGATGAATTTGATGTTGCTAAGTATGGTCAATGTCTTTATGAAGGATTTAATCATGAACTGCCCTATCTGATCACTGAAGAAGAGTTGAACAATCGAAGGATCAGTTTAAGTGCTCCAGGCATTGACTTAAGTAGAAGTATCGCAGTGAAAGCTCCTGATGGTTCGTTTGTCTCTTATTGTGGGACTTGGTATCGTGATGGAGATGTAGGCGTGTTATTGGAACCAGTAGCAACTGTTCCTGAATATAGGAAACAAGGATTTGGTAAAGCAGCAATCTATGAAGCTTTGAGAAGAGCAAGAGATCACGGTGCCAAGGTAGCAACCGTAGGGTCGAGACAAGTGTTTTATCAGAAGCTTGGATTCAGTTATTATTGGGAATCACATTTTTGGGTGAAGAAGTAGTATTCAATAAGAATGGTGAATGAAGATCTTATTTAAGCTATTGAAATAGATATGGGGGATCATATGGGTATTCGAATAGTAATCAACGCATTACTTGGTAAAAAGATAGTTTTGGGAGCAATCATCATCGGATTTTTAACAACCATCGGAACCATCCTCTATGTAGACTATAACTCTGGAGACTTTGTTTTTTCCAATGATCAAACGAAATACGAATTAGGCAGTATCGAGATAGCAGAAGAGTTGGATTTTGAGATGTCCTCATCTCATTTGGAAGTTAGTTCATCTGTAGACGCAGTTGGTATGACGTATAGTTCTTTAAAGCTGGATGAAATTATAGGAAGCGAAGGACAGTATATAGATTTAGACCATCAATACTTGGCATATAGTTTTTACATTAAAAACACCGGTAACGAATCCCACACCATCAGTTATTATGTGAGACTGACTGATTATCTTTATTGGATGAGGGATTACATGAGGATATTGATTATAGAAGATGATACGATATATAAAATGTATCAAAAAGCAGATCAACCAGATCTTGATAATAACCTGCCGCAATATGATCAGATGCCTATAGGGAATGACTTTGAATCTTTGCCAATCGTTTTTAGAGATACAATTGAAGATTTTAATCCTGGAAGTATAAAATCCTTTAGGGTAATTATTTGGTTAGAAGAACAAGATCCCGATGTGGTTGGTCGTCAAGAAATTGGACATGTCAAAGGAGAGTTTTTGTTCACAGTTATAAATAACTATCCAGATCTTGGTGCTTCAACAAATGTATCATTAAGTACGATTGATAAGTTATGGATTGATATGTCAAGGATTTGTTGTGTTTCATTTGAGATTCATTATGAAACACAAATAGGATCATAAGGAGTCATATTTTTTGTGTCAACTAAAGTCTACTAGCACAAAAATCTAAGGGGAAATAATCATGCAAATAATTCATTCAAATTACACTGATTTTATTGAAATAATCAAAGTAGTTCTAAAGGTCTATCAAAAAGATACTTCAAAAGGATATATAAAAGAAATCCTGACTAGAACAATTAGGATGATTGAATCCGTCAGTCCAATGGATGTCTCAATGGCTGCACAGGCGAAAGCTAATGAAATGAATTTGAAACCTCTATATGAATATGGATGGTTAGAACAAAATACAAAACGTGGTATGAAAGATTACGATCGTTCCATCTTTCACTGGGAACACTTTTATCCAATCAATCAGCAGATCAATGATTTATTGGCTTTGAAGGAAATTACCGATGAAAGTATTTATAACATCATCAGCAAAGGCAAAGTGTGTTGGATTTTAAAAAGTGAGAATCGTGAACTCGATAGAATCGCGAAATCGATTCGTCCAAATCCTGTTGAGGCATATGAAAAAGCAAATATAATCTTGCTTGGTGCAAAGAAGAGGTTTTAGAATCTATAATTTTTGCAGGTGGAATGTACATTATATCATAACCCACTGTTCAGTTCCTATATTAATCCAATAGCTCAGATTACCCTTAAATACACAATTTATCGCAATAAGTTGCGAAATATTCATGTTTTCACATTGTTTAATCTATAATCGTGTGCTATCATTTAGTTAATAGACTATAGATAGGTCAAACGATAATATGGATATCAGTTATAAAAAACTATGGATTATTCTAATTAAAAGAGACATTTCACCGGCAGACTTGCGAAAAGATTTAAACATTGCAACTGGTACAATGACAAAACTTAGAAGAAATGAAGAGGTCGCTCTTTCTGTTTTACTGAGAATTTGTGAATTTCTTAATTGTAATATTGGTGACATTTGTGATGCGGTTATTAAAGAAAATTAAGAACAGTGGGGGTTAGCTATGTTTTGCTCAAAATGTGGTAGCAAAAATATCAATGATGCAGTATTTTGTAGTAAATGTGGAACAAAGTTAGAAACAAATAACTCGGATAAAAACAATCCAATTGTGAGAAGTGAAGAAAAAAGTAGAAGAAAAATTGTTTATAAAGGCGAACTCCAAAAGTGTCCAAACTGCGGTGAAAATTTAAATTCATTTGAGGCAATTTGTCCAAGTTGTGGATGCGAAATTAGGTCTTCAAATTCAACGAATACACTGAAAGAATTTATTCAAGAACTTCAATCATTAGAAGCTAAAAAAGTGATTAAGGGTATAGGAAAACAATTAATTGAGTCAGTAGGCTTTGGAACTACTATCGATGTTGACAAACAAAAGATTAGTTTGATTAGGAATTTTCTTATTCCTAATAATACAGAGGATTTGTTTGATTTTTTAATTTTTGCTAGTTCAAATATTAATGTAGAATTAGCCATGGATGATTATTCAAATTTTGATTCAGAAAGTGTGGAAGAAAGTAACTCAGTAAAAGCAATCAACGACACTTGGATGGAAAAAGCGAAACAAGTATATCAAAAACTACAGATTACATCCAAACAACACCCGAAATTTTCTAGTGTTGAATCTATATATTTAGAAAAAATCAATGCTATAACAGATTCAAAAGAAAATGAGATTAATCTAAAAAAAAGAAAGAAAAATTTTTATCGTATTTGTATCGTCATTTTAGTCATGATTGCAGTGATACTAGCCCCATTTGTTCGTAATATGATTGACCCAGAACTGATAGTACCAGTTTCATCTACTGAGTATCTAGCTAGAAACTATGAAGAAGTGATCCTAGAATTAGAAGATATTGGATTTGATAATTTGGTTATGATTGAAATTGAAATGTCCGCAACTGACAATTCAAAAATTCATGGCAACATTGTTGAAATATCTTTTCAAGGAGTTACGAGTTTTGAAACAGAGACCAAGTTTCGATCTAGCACAAAAATCGAGATAACCTATTATGTTATAAAACATACAATCAATGTTCACGTCGAGTTCGAAGCCAACTTTCTGTTTAGTAGATACGATGTTAATATGAAGGTGAATGGGGTAAAAAAAGGAACGATTAATCATGGGACTAATTCGGATTTTACGCTTAGAATGAGGGCTGGGAATAACACCATTACTTTTGCCAAAACGGATGTTACAAATGTATATGGTTCAGTCAATCTTACGGTAGATGGTGATATGAATGTTACATACATAATTACTGCTTTTAAAGATAAAGTAACGATTGAACAAGTGACATCTCTAAATGCAACTTTCACTCCCAACCAGAGCATCAAAATGAATGAGATAAAATTAGTTATGTATTTTTATGATAGGAGGATAGTCGGTCATGAGTATTTTCAAAAATAATAAATCAGGTGGATTTAGTGATGTCATCCGCTGTAATGAAACGAACTATTTTGTATGGAAATGGCATCCAGATAAATATGAGCAAGGCACTTTAAAGAGAGAAACTGCAATAAGAACTAATTCAGTTCTTAGAGTTAAAACTGGAGAAGTTGCTGTATTTGTTTATAAGCAAAAAAACGGTACGATGGAAGATTATATCGTTGGTCCGCATGATGAAAAACTAAAGACAAAGAACTTTCCTATTTTGTCATCTATCATTGGATTATGGTATGAAGGGGATACTCCTTTTCAAGCTGAAGTATTTTTCATTAATATTGCAGAATCTATCCAAATTAGGTTTGGAATTCCTTACTTTGATGTCGTCGATCCGAGATTTTCAGACTTTCAGGTTCCAGTTGCTGTGAGAGGAACATTAACATTTAAAATTAAAGATTATCAGGCATTTACCAAGTATCATCAATTAATCAATTTTAGTTTAGAGGATCTTAAGAATAAGATTAATTCAGCAGTTTCTCGTTACGTCAAAGAAGTTGTTACTAATGCCCCATCTGCACATGATATTCCAGTCATTGCGATTGAATCTAAAATCGATATAATTAATGAAAAAGTTGAAATATATGTTAAAGATAGACTCTCTGATCTTTTTGGCATTTTTGTGACAGGCATTGACATTAGTGCAATTGAAGTAGATAAAGATAACCAAGCTTATCTTGAACTTAAGAGAATTACTAAAGATATTGCAGCGAGCAAAGTTGAAACTGATCTTCTTAATTACCAAGAACAACTACGAATTAAAAGAGAAGAAGGTCAATATGCTCAACGTATGACAACTAGACAAACAAATCTTGGAGCATTTCAAACTGAAATCAGTGGTGAAGTTGGTGTTGCTGGAGCAGAGGCTCTAGGTAAAATGGGAGAAAAAGGTGCTGGCAATATTGATTTTGGCGGTAAAGGTGGGGGATTTAATCCTGTAACAATGATGGCTGGCATAGCTGTTGGCTCAGCAGTAGGAAAAAACATTGCTGGAACGCTAGATAAATCTATTAATCAAAACGGTATGGGACAAGGTGTGCCACCGATAGTACCTTTTATTAAATTTTATGTTGCAAAAGATGGTAATCCTACAGGACCATTTGATGTTGCTACATTAAAAACTATGATTACTTTAGGAGATTTTAATTCTGATAGTCTAGTTTGGAAAGACGGCATGCCTGAATGGCAAAAAGCAAACACTCAAAACGAACTTACTGGAATATTTCCACCAAAACTATGAGATGCACTGTATAGGGTATTTTCGATAGTCGTTTTCGAAAACTCAGTATTTCGTAAAAAAATACAAATACAACCCCTTTATAAAAGCATTTTCATAAGATATCTCTTTTTTTGACAAGTTGCTAATTTGCATCAAAGTAAGTACACGTACACACTAATGACTACGACAAATCAGTTAAATTAATGATGGGTAAAACAGAACATATTTGTGAAAATGAGATCGTTTATTAGTTCTGGTACTAATAATAAAAATTTAATGGAGGGAGGGGTACATATGGATAGTAAGGTTTCTTACGCACTAGATTATGAGTGGTTTTTACTTAGTGCATTTAAATTGAATTCCAGAGTTGAAGTCGGTAGAAGTGGAGACCCTGCAGGTTTAGCAGATGCAGACAAATGGAGCGATGGAAATATCGATGATATTAAAGTCGCTGTTGGTTATGCATGTGCAATTTATAGTCGTCACTTAATAAAGCACTTCCATGCAAAATTTGGTGATGCAGATTATAGATTTACTGAGAATCTTTCAAGTATAGTTTTAAAAGCAACTAACCTTGATGAGTTGGAAAATGTAATTAAAGATACTATAGATCTAAAAAAAAAGTTCATAAAATAGTTTGTAGTCCATCGATTTAGATGGACTCTTTATTTGCATACAAAGTGGACCTCTGTCAAGAAAGTGGACACACTAAGTATGACATTTTTTTACTTTAAGTAATACACTCGCTTTATTTAAATTGGTATATAAGAAGGTATAAATACATAATTGAATATGATATACTTTGTAGTATAAAACATAGGGGGGCTAACAATGTCATTCTTTAGAAAAAAGAAAAAAGAACAGTTGAAAAACGATTCATATCAAAAACCAAGGGATTCAGATCAACAAAATGTTGATGATTTTTCAACTGAAATAGCTTCACAAACCAACAATGAATTAGCAATCATAAATCAAGAAGTTTTACCAATTATAGTGGAAGAATTACCTTTGGATTTTAAGATTGATTATTCTATTCTATACGAAATTAAAGATGTATCAGTTATTACACGACTTAATAATCTCGTTCAAGGTGGAACACAGCAACTTCTTCAAAGTGCACAACAAAGTTCAGTCAAAAACGCTATAAAAAGTGCGGGTACTTTGCTAAAATCGGATATACCTGTAGATCAATTAACTAAAGCAAAAGATATTCCAGGTGGATTGCGAGCAACACTTATGGGTAAAAATGGTATTGAGAAAAATGCCGTACTGACAGAATTTGACTCTTCAAGAATAGCACAATCTGGAAAAGTTGCTGTTGGAGTTGCTAAGGTGATGAATATTACTTCTTTAGTGGTAGGTCAATACTATATGAGTGAAGTAAGTTCAAGATTAATTGATATAAATAAAAACATCAATGTTATTGGTAATTATCAACAACGAGAATTTAAGTCAAGAATAATGGCTTTGATAAATAATGTTGAAGAGATTTCAAGTTTTAGTTCTGAAATATTGGTGAATTCTGAATTAAGGAAAAGAGAATTACAGCAACTTAACGGTTACAAAAATGACACAGTCCAATTATTAGAACAAGTTAATATTACAATTCAAGAATTAACCAATGAAAACATAGCAAAGATTCAGGAATATCAATCTAGGGTAAATGAATTTGATAAACTCTTAGGGTACCAAAAGATATTGACTGCTATCTTAGAAGAGATTAGTAAAATGACTTATACACTTAATCTTGGTGAAGTATCTATCAAAAAATGCTTTTTATCACATAACAACTTGTTAAATCATTCTAATGAATCGAGAAAGTTGGTACCCAATTGGCATCTGTCTAATGTTAAAAAACTAGGAATTGAACTTGACAATAATCGATTTAAGAAGCGAGGGATCGAAGGTATAGTAGCTAAACCACTTTCTTTTGTTGATAAAAAATGGGATTACAAAAAATTGGAGTCAAATCTAAAAAACAAGATTATTAACCAAAATCAAAATATACAGACTGTGATTAATAGACCAGATGAATTATTTGATGAAGATGTTCAATTAATTATTAAAGATGGAAAATACTATTATCTACCTACCCAAAAGATAAAAACTGATGATTAATTTGACAGTTACAAATAATCAAGAGAAGTATGAAGCATCTGCAACTAATATCCAGGCAGTGGAAAATTTTAAAATCAGTTTGAAGAAATCTCGAGATAGTAAAAAGTGGAATTATTCAATTTGGGAGGTAGTATGAAAAAGATAGATTACATCAAAAAAGAACAAAAAGTATTAGATAGTGTCCTTATGAACATTCTAAGAAAGATTGCTGAGTATAAAGATGGAATAAATTTTAATAAAGATTGTATAAAATTAATACTTGAACATTTTAAAGAAGAAGGTTATTCTGATGCTAAGAGTTCAATTACTGAAATGATGGGTAATAAAAACTCTTTAGACTATTCTGAACAAAATATTAGTATTTTGGAAAAGAACTTAGAAAGACCATATTTCGGAAAAATTGAGTTAAATGAAAAAGGAGATATATATATTTCAGAGACATTGCATGTTGGAATGTTCAATGGGGGTTACAAGATTGTCACGTGGAAAGATAGTAATGATGAATCACCTGGTATTGTCAAAATTTATTACAGTTCAAATGTTGTTCCTAAAGATGTGAGTTGGGTTGGTGGCAAAGGTAAAAAGATTAATGATACAGTAGTTGGTAAACTTCAAATTGACATCAATAGTTATAAGATTACAGATTTACCAATCTTCTTGATTTCTGGAATGAGTGATATAGAACAATCTAATCAATGGATTGATGCGATTAGAAAAATTCTTGACGTGAACACAAAAGTCGGAGATATTAGTCAAATTGTTAAGTCAATTAGTGCTGAAGAATTTGATATCATTGAACTTCCCTTTAATAAAAGCATTCACATACAAGGCGCAGCAGGTACAGGTAAAACACAAATTGCTTTACATAGAATTTCATATGTAATATTTAATAGAAAATTAACGAATAATGATTTTATTTTTTTCTCACCGAATAAATTTTTACTTAAATCCATTGAAAAAGTATTACCTTCATTAGGTGACACAAATTTAAGCAATAGAGTGTATGATGAGATCTTGGTTGAAAATCTACAAACCAAGTTACCAAACAAGAATAAAATAGAAACTTTTTCAACTTTCTTAAAAGACTATTATGTTCCGGGATCTTTTAATCAAAGAGAGTTTAATGCAATTAAATATAAGATGTCAAATGAATTTCTACAATTTTTAGATGAAAAAATTTCTTACTACAATGAAAATCCTTATTTCATCGATGATTTAGAACTACCTAGAGTTTTTGAAAAAGATGATTTGACAAAAATATTTGTTGATGGATTTGAAAATGGAGAGCCGGTAAGTGGTATTTTAAAAACTGCAATTGGAAAAATCATTCAAGAAAGTAAACTTAAGTTTGATGATGAAAAAATAACAACCCTCAAACGTTCCTTATTGACTGTTTATCATCAAACGCAAGCAGTATTTGATGCATATTCAACGTTAAATAAGTACAACTTATGGTTTGATTTTTTAGATGACAGTACAAGAACAGATGGAATTAATAAGATTCTATTTTCAAGTGATTTGAACATCGGAAATATTTATACCAATTGTCTACAACTTAATGGTTATATAGAATCGAATAATCAAAAACTTACAAAAGACACTATACAAGAAACAACAAAGCATATTTGTATTGAGAATTTCATTGATCTAGATAGTGATTTATCTGTAAAAATATATGATAAGTTAATGGATTTATCCAAAAAGACATCAATGCTTCGTCAAAATGTCGATGAAATTGAAAGAAACGATCAGTTCCACTTCTTGACTGATTATAAATATGATACAAAACTTATTCGTAAAGAAAGGTTAAATATTCTATATAAAGAAAGTAGGAATCTTGATCATATTGTATATAAACTTGCTAATGAGAATAATCTAGATGAGAAGATTGTAGAAAAAGAAATCAATAAGATTTACAATATTAACAATGTTAAACGAATTTATGAAGCATTTTTGAATGAACTTAATAATGCAGCCCAATACTCATTTGATTCAAATTCAACTGAAATATCCTACGAGGATGCAATTGCCTTACAATACATTTACTTTGAGATATACGGATATCCTTATAAGCAAGAGCAATTCATCATTATTGATGAGATTCAAGACTATAACGCCATTCAACTTAGAACACTTAGAAAATTATATACAAAAGCCTACTTTAATCTTTTTGGTGATCTTAATCAAAATATCAATCCTTATCAAGATGTTTTAAATCCTCCAAATATAAATGGGATATTTGATATTGAAAGTACAAAGAAACTAACTTATTCTTATCGTTCTACAAATGAAATCATTGAATATACAAATAAGATTTTAGGTATTTCTATTAATCCTATTAGAGGTGAATCTGATATTAATGTTGTGGATATATCAGTTGATAAGAAAGATATATATAATCAGCTTCTAACTGATTTAAATAAGCTAATTGATAAAGGTTATGAAAGTATTGCGGTCATTGCAAAAGATCTAAATGAACTTGAAGAAGTAGAACAAATACTAAATCAACAAATAGAAAATAATCTATTAGCTGTAATTAAAGAAGAAAATAATTTCGCCTTCAGCAAGGTAAATCTATTACCTTCTTACTATTCCAAAGGTTTAGAATTCGACTCTGTGATTGTATTTAATACAAAACAAAATCCTTATCACATAAAAGATAGAAATATATTCTATACAGTATGTACAAGAGCTAAACATGAATTAATCATTTATAATAATAAAAATTTCAAACATAGTATTTAACACAAATTGATTGTTTTGTCATCTATGCTTGAATTAGCTTCCAATTATTGGAGAAATGTTATAACATACCTACTCTGATTTAAGGGAGCTTTTTTAATATTTAATTAACTCTTTTCTACTTTGATATTTTTTCACTACGAAAAGTTGGGTAAATCTGAGATTAATAATTTTAAACTACTAGAGTATGGTTTATCACTGTAATCTTATATCAAAACGAAACTCGGGTGGTACTATCTCGCAGCGATTATCGATTTATATAACAGGGAAGTCATTGGTTATTCGACAAGTAAGAACATCGATACCGAACTCGTTAAGCAGGCAATCACCAACGCGATTGCTAGATATCCAGAAGTTCAAGGAACCATATTTCATAGTGATCGAGGGAGTCAATATGCAAGTGCAGGCATCAAAACAATTTTAGATGACTATGGAATGATTCAAAGCATGAGCAAAGGTGGATGTCCTTACGATAATTCATGTATGGAAAGTTTTTTCGCTTATCTAAAGAAAGAATGCATCTATAGAAGGTCGTATAAAGATTCATCTGAAGTCGAAAAGGATCTATTTGAATACATTGAACTTTTCTATAACAGGAAAAGAATCCATTCAACCTTAAATTATATGACACCCATTAGCTACAGAATTCAAAATCAGGCTTTTATATCGGCCTCCTAAATGATATAATTTGTATGAATATGAACGATTAGAACCATCTGTTTAAAAATCACTTTGTCCAATTTATTTTATTGGAAATTTGAGACCCATAAAAAATGTCATATGATTTCAACTGTTTCGAAATGTATTAGCAATATTTAACGTCAAAAATCTATAATATCTCTCCAACTTTTATTAAATTAAAATAGAGAATTTGATAAAAAAGTGATAAAATAGTGACATATATTGAGCTTTACTGAGGAATTTTATGAATTATAAAGAAATGATTAAGAAATTGCGTACAAAAATACTTTTGACACAGACTGAATTCGCTAAAGAACTTGGTGTTTCTTTGGCTTCGGTTGCTAGGTGGGAACTAGGCGAAAATGAACCTACTATGAGAGTAAAAAGAAAATTAAAAAAATTATTTGAAATGAATGGAATTATGGAGGAATAACATATGGCAAATGTACAGTCAGTTGAACCTAATATTGCAGATTTAGCGAATGGGTGGTTGAAAAAATATAAGTTAGACTATAAATTGGAACAAGAGACATTAAATACTTCCATTGATAAAGCACTCGATGAGTATTTTTCAAAAAATGGCGGAGCCGGTGGAAATAGACCCGATGTTAAGCTGTTATTGCAAGATACAAATTTAAAATATTATCCCATTTTAATCGAGTATAAAGGATATAAGGACAAACTTGTTAAACTTGGTGCGGATGGACACATAGAAAATAAGAATTCGAAAAACGAAGCCCTTTATAAGAATATTAATAGTTATGCAGTCAATGGAGCAGTTCATTACGCCAACGCTATACTGCATCATACTGCCTATACAGAAATTATTTCTATTGGAATTGCTGGATACAAAGATAGTGAAGGAAAATTACGACATGAGATTGGTGTATACTATGTTTCTAAGGAAAGCTTTGGTATCGGTCAAAAAGTTGACGATTATACAGATTTGTCTTTCTTAAAGAAAAATAACTTTGATGCATTTATTGAAAAAGTGCATAAGCTTTCTTTATCTCAACAAGAAATTGATGAATTGAAAGAGAAAAGAGAAGCTGAAATTTCGGCCAGTCTTGTCAAATTAAATAACGATATTTATCAAGAAGAAAAAGGTTTAGGAGAGAATGATAGAGTATATTTGGTTGCTGCAACTATTATTGCTACAATAGGTGTTCCTGGAAAGGTTGCAGCTTTAGATAAGAGTGAGTTAAAATCATCAACTGAAGACGGAAACAGAGATGGAGACATTGTAATTCGTAAAATTAACGCCTTTTTAAATGAAAAGAATTTACCAAAAGAAAAGAAAGATTTAATTGTTAGAACTTTAACCAATACACTTTCTACAGATAATATTAATAAATCTTCAAATGGGGAAAGCCAATTAAAAAGAGTATTCACTAAGATAGTTGATGATTTGGGGATTTACTATAAGATTGGCTTGACAACAGATTTTACTGGGAAATTGTTCAATGAAATGTATGGATGGCTAGGTTTTAGTCAAGATAAACTTAATGATGTTGTTTTAACACCTGCTTACGTCGCAAATTTTCTTGTTAAACTATCACGAGTTAATACAGATTCATATGTATGGGACTTTGCAACAGGATCAGCTGGTTTACTTGTCGCAGCAATGAATGAAATGCTAAATGATGCTAAGTCGAAAATTAAATCTCCCGAAAAATTAAGAATAAAAGAAGCAGAAATAAAAGCAAATCAAATACTTGGATTAGAAATTCTTTCAAGTGTATATATGCTTGCTATTCTTAATATGATAATGATGGGTGATGGTAGTTCTAACATTATAAACAAAGATTCATTAAGAGATTTTGATGGTAAATATGGATTTGGAAAGACTGATACGGACTTCCCTGCGGACGCATTTGTGTTAAATCCACCTTATTCCGCCGAAGGAAATGGTATGATTTTCGTTGGGAAAGCCTTATCTATGATGAAAAGAGGATATGCATCAGTTATTATTCAAGGCTCTGCTGGTTCAGGAAAAGCGACTGAGTTTAATAAGAAAATATTAGAAAAAAATACTATACTAGCTAGTATCAAAATGCCAATAGACTTATTTGTTGGTAAATCAAGCGTTCAAACATATATTTATGTATTTAAGGTTAGTGAGGCTCATCAAAAAGATGATATTGTTAAGTTCATTGATTTTACAAACGATGGATATAAGCGAACAAATAGAAAAAAGGCAAGCAATAATCTAAAAGATACAGATAACGCCAATGGGCGTTATGCTGAAGTTGTTGATTTGGTTAGATTTGGTAAAGAAAAGTTATATATATTTACTGAAAAAGAGTATTATGAAGGGCATATAGATCCATTAAATGGTAATGACTGGAATCAAGCTGCTCTTGTAGACACCAAACCAACCTTAGAAGATTTTAAAAAGACAGTTAGTGATTATTTAGCTTGGGAAGTATCTAGTATTTTGAAAAGAAATAACGGAGATTCTGAACAAATAAAAAAATAGAAGCCTCATTTAACGAAAAACTCCAAAATGTTAAGTGGGGCGAATATAAACTTGGAGAACTCTTTAGAATTGAAAATACATTAAGTTTTAATACTGATAGATTAACCTTCGGTAATGATTATGATTACATCACAAGAACATCTCAAAATCAAGGAATTTTGCAAACGACGGGATTTGTAAATTCGGAAAATATAAATGAAGCAGGTAATTGGAGTCTCGGTTTATTGCAAATGGATTTCTTCTACAGGAAAAGGCCTTGGTATGCGGGGCAGTTTGTTAGAAAGATTACTCCAATAGTTGATATTCCAGAAAAATGTATACCTTTTATATCTACTTCACTGAATAGACTTAAACCAAAATTATTATCAGTTTTAGTAAGAAATGTTGATAATACTTTTAGAGCAACGGTTGTTAAATTACCAGTTAAAAACAATGATATTGATTTCGATTTCATGGAATCATTTATGGAAGGACTAGATAATCTACGTGTGGAAGAACTAGAATCATATTTATCTTCTACAGGTTTAAACGACTATACGTTAACCAAAGACGAAATAACGGTAATTAATAATTATGACAACTTAATGTTTGGTGATTTTGATATCACAAAAGTGTTTGATATATCTAATACACACAATATTCTATCTTCTGAAATTAATGATTTTAATGGAAATATTCCATATTTGTGTGCTAGTGCGGATAACAATTCTGTTAGTTCATACATTAAACATGATTTAAATTATATAGACAAAGGCAATTGCGTTTTTATTGGAGGTAAAACTTTTGTTGTTTCTTACCAAAAAAATGATTTTTTCTCAAACGATAGCCATAATTTGTCTTTGCATTGTTTGGATCGTCAACCCACTGAAAATGAATACCTATTTCTTTCAACTTGTGTTTTTAAAAGCTTGAAACATAAGTATTCTTGGGGCGATAGTGTTAGCAAATCAAAAATTAAAAAAGACAACATTAGTTTGCCTTCCTTTGATAGAAAATATGATATTAATGTTGCTGAGGTTTTGATTACAGCCATTAAAAAAATTGTTATTAAAGACTTAAGGCTATTTTTAAATTCTAGAGGTATATAATAATATATCAATGGTGCTAAAATTGTATTAACCCCCCATACCTTAGACATATTTGAAGTATAGGTTTGATAAAATCGTATCATACCTGTTTTTCATGCAGTAAGTACTTTTCTCCCATTTTCAATTTTTACGTGTTGATATTTGGAACCGAAATCACAGTTTTATGGTCTGAAATTTCTTCAACAAATGTATCATTAAGTACGATGGATAAGTTATTGACTGCGACGTCAAGAATTTGTGTTGTTTCATTTGAAATTCATCATGAAACAGATGGTATTTCATAGTGACCATATTGACTGTATTATAAATCTTTATGTATCTGAATGTGGGGATGCACATGAAAAAGAAGAATGTTCTATCTATATTATTGCTAGGACTCTTATCTATGTTTTTTCAGAGATCTTTTCAGGTGCTTCTCAATTATGGTTTATCAACCCGTTCGGGGTACTTTATACACTGCCCTTATATATGATGCATACAGTATTCTTTTTAGATCTTACTATCAAGTATAAAAAGACATCTATCAGACAACTCTATTGGTTTGGTGTTCTTTTTGGTTTATATGAAGCAGTGATTACTAAAGTCTTGTGGCAAGGCTATATGCATGAGACAGCACCTGCATTAGGAAGAATACTAGGAGTAGCTGGTATAGAGTTTCCTTTTCTTTCGAAAAAATCAATAATGATGAGTATTCATATCTATGAGACAAAATGTAGGCAAAAATCAAGGAATTGACAAATTAAGAAATAATAGGATCTATTTAAGCTATTTTTACAACATTCGATTCAAGTAACGATAACCTTGAATAAGATCTATTTGATTATATGTGATTAGGTATATACAAACAAGGTTTTTTTGATGTATAATAGGGTCAGATAACAACAAAATGATGCAATAGGGGATGTTTGCACAGTTTATAGGTGATGCGACATTTTGTGGTCGCTTTTTTGTTGTACTGAATATTATGAAATCTATAAGAAAAGAGATTGAAACATGAAACAAAGTGAGTTTAGTGAAAAGTTTTTTGAATTCGCATCAAATCATGAATTACTTAATAGATACAAGGTTGATATTTACATACCATCTCAATATGAAGAAGATGATTTAGGATGGGATATGGGCTTTACAGATTATGTCCAATTGTACTTTTTCCAATACAAAATAGTTCAACAATATATTCGAAATCCTAAGAGTTTAATTGGTGATTCATTTAAATTTCAATTACATATGAACTCTAAAGGCGCTTATAAACAGCATAATTTGTTGATATATTTAAACAGAATGGGGTTTATTGCAAGATATGTTGTACCCGATTATATTGAAATGAGTACTTTAAAATCATTACTTTACTCTAGCAAAGTATTTACAAATGTGAAATTTATTACACCGAATCCGCTATCATCAAAGAAAAGTCATTACATAAACTTCGATTCAACTAATGTATATCAGCACTCTAAAGAACAAGAAAAACTACAAACTTCAACTCACAATGATATTTTTTCTTATGAAGATGTTCTTTCTCTAAGAGAATGGAACAATGATAAGAAATTTCTTATGGATTTTATAAGAGAAGATACTGGATTTATGGATAAAAATCATATTAAAAATCCAGATACGCTAATCAATAAGTATCTTTTTGATAATAAAATTATTATGTTTGCATTAAAGGAGAAGATTGATGAATGAACTTAAGAAATCGAAACTAATTGTTTTAAGTGGTACCTCTAATTCAGGAAAAACAAATTCACTTAAACTACTCATTTCTCATATCATATCCACCTATAACGTAAATAAAAATCAGTATTTATCAACAACAAATTATAATACTGCCAAATCATGGAAGCATAAAACGATTCGAGACATGATAAATGATAGCGGTGATTGGTTAGTGTTTCTTAATGATATAAAAGGAAAAAGCATTGCTATTCATACAGCAGGAGACACTAGATTACATGTTGAACATTCTTTAACTTACATTGGGAAGTATGATATTGTGATTTGTGCCACTAAGGCTACTAAGCATACATCTACAGGATCTGTTGGAACTATGCAATCTTTTTTGCGCAATAATAGTCAACTTATATACTTTCCTTTTTATAAGTTACAATATGACTCTGATACCGATGCAGATAAGATATTTGACGATAACCGTGTTTCACAGTTAATATTGGGTGCTATAGAACAAATCATTTGATATTTTTATGATTATTAATTGTTTAGTTAAGTTCACATCATATGAATGTCACCGAAGTAATGTTTGGTTGTGTTCAAAAAATGGCTAAAAATAGCCTATTTAAGCGATAAAACTAGTGTATTTTATAATATTACAAGTGGTAGATTGATTACTCATAATGAATAATCATATGACGAATCCGAATTAGCAACTGGTGTGATGTGATTACGAACTGTTTTAATGTCTATTTGTAAGCGGATACTCTAGGTTTGGTATATTGAATTCAATTTTTTGATTAATCAATTTGGGTATTCTAGTAGCTCGCGTTTGAACTAATTACTTCAATTGATTTATACATCTCTTTGGTCGTGTAAAGCAAATATAGAATCAACTCATAAAATAGAAACACTTGTCTCTCAAGATATATAAAAAACATAATTAGACCATGCGATATAAAAATGAACAGATTGATAGAAATAAAACAAATCCTTAGAAAGGGGATAACAATGGCGAAAATCAAGGTTAGTATTGTAAATTCATCCACACTGAAATTGGAAGAAAGAGGTGAAATTGGAGATATCATAGATCTTCAAGAGGTTCAAAAAGTAGATAGTTCACCTATTATAGATTCTATTCAGAAAGCAAAAGATGAAACTTACAAATCCCTATTAGAAAAGGAAATTATACAGCAAGAAACTAACAAGAAAAATGCATTACTCGAAATGGAGAGACAACTAAAAACTGAATATGAAAACCTCAGAACTGAGAAAGAGAAATTATCGATGATGGTTGAATCATTCGAGAGCCGGTTGGTATCTGAAAAGAACTTTATAAAAACAACATTGACAGCAGAATATTCAATCGAAAAAAGCAAAATAGAAAACAAACTTACAGAACTAGAACAATCCATTGATAAACAGAAGCAAGTAATTATACTAGAAACCGAGAGAAGCAAAGAGGCTGAATTTAACAAAAAAATGGATGAACTAAAATCAGAAAAATTCGAAAAAGAAAAGCGAGTAGAAAACCTTCAAAATGAATTGTCCAATTTAAAGGATCAAGCAGCAAAATCACTAGAATTACTAGATGCACAAAAAACAACCGAATTGTCAGAAGCTATTTCTAAGTTAGAAAAAGAAAATGAACAACTCAAAGCAAAATTAGATGGGGAATCATCTAGAAATGCTTTATCGATTAATCAAGCAACAACAGAAATAAAGGACAAAATTAACGAGAAAGAACAAAGCATCATAAAACTTAAAGCAGAACTTGAACAAGCTGAAAACATTAAGAAACTTAGTGAACAATCAATAAAAAATGATTATGAACGCCAATTGAAACAAAAACAGGAACAAGTTGATTTCTATAAAGACTTTAAAGCTAAAGCATCAACTAAAATGCTTGGCGAAACACTAGAACAACACTGTGAGATTGAATTCAATAAGATAAGATCAACAGCATTTAAGAATGCATATTTTGAGAAAGATAACGATGGGAAGTCTGGTAGCAAAGGAGACTTCATTTTTAGAGATTATGAAAGTGATGGAACAGAGATCATAACAATAATGTTTGAAATGAAAAACGAAATGGATACAACCGCTACTAAGAAAAAGAATGAAGATTTCTTAAAAGAACTAGATAAGGATAGAAGAGAAAAAGGGTGTGAATATGCCATATTAGTTTCTCTACTCGAAATTGACAGTGAACTTTACAGTCAAGGAATTGTTGATGTTTCTCATAAATATTCTAAGATGTTTGTCATTAGACCACAGTTTTTTATTCCAATCATTACTCTGCTTAGAGACGCAGCTTTAAATGCGACTCAAGTAAAACGTCAACTTGTTGAGTTGAAGAGTCAAAATACTGATATTACAAATTTCGAAGATAATCTGAATGATTTTAAAACCAAATTTGCTAATAATTATCGACTTGCTAGTGATAAGTTCACGAAAGCTATTGAGGAAATAGATAAGACCATAGATCATCTTATAAAAACAAAAGAAGCCCTACTATCATCTGAGAATAATCTGAGATTAGCAAATAATAAGGCTGAGGATTTAACAATAAAAAAACTAACTAAGAATAATCCTACTATGCAAAAAATGCTTGAAGATGCAAAAAAAGAAAATACATAATGATACATCACGATATCAATTTCAACATAAAGCATAAAAAAACATCCTTTATGTCTTTAAACGGTGGTGTATCACAAACTTATATTCAATGTAGCCTTGTCAATGCACACTCAAAGTGTAGGTATAACATGACATGACACACTCCACAACGTTTATAGCTTCATTATAGGAGATTTTTAAAAACTTTAAAAGAAAGGAAAATATAGTAAAACTTAAATTAGTTTTATTATACAAGGATATTAATGGAAAAGATTAACCACAAATCCAATATTTGGGATTTGCATTTGCATACATGTCAGTGTTCAAAACCTAGCAAAGAGTTTGGCGAACTTACAGTAACTGGATATGTAGAAAAATTACTTGAAATCTATAAAAGTTATCCTAATGTATCTATGATATCATTTACTGATCACAATAAGATATCGGTTGATGTGTATATTGACTTCATGTCAAAATGCAACTTTATTAATGTGATACCAGGAGTTGAAATCGATGTTCAGTTTTCGAAGGAAGAAACCAGTAAACATCTATTGGTTTATTTTGATAACAGCATAATAGATATCATCGATATTGCTGAAAAAGTTAATAGCATTCTAGATAGTTATAAAGTCTCTGATAAAAACCCTATCGACTTTTCAACATTAGTAGAAAAACTAGTAGACGCTAAACTCACCTTTTTATTGAGTCCACATGCATTTAAACAAACAAAAAGAGGAATAAATCATGAGTGGGTAGATGAATATACAGCTCAAAAATCAAGAAAATACGCCAACCAATTTTTTTGCTTTTGGGAAACATCAGGGTATAAAGAAATAAATAATGCTAAAATCTATATGCAAGATTTTTTAGAGGGAAAAGAGCAATCAATCGTATCATTTTCTGATAGTTCTACTTTTAACTCTATTTTAAGTTATCTGGACAATCCACCTATATATTTTAACAGTCTTAATACATTTAGAGGCATACAACTAGTGGGGACAGATTCAAGCAGATTAACACCTATTTTTGAAGAATTATCGACAATTCAAAAAAGTAAACTAATTGGATCAATTTATTTTGAAAATGATGTAATAGATTTATCCTCAAGGCTAAATTCAATTATTGGCGGTAGAGGATCAGGGAAATCAATTTTAATTGACAAAATTGCTACAAAGACAAAGAGCAAAGGATTAATTAGTAAACAGAGTAGAATTGAGTTTTTAGATAATTATTCATGTTTTCTTTTTGATATGAATAATAATCCTATATCAAGTGACTTTGAGATTGACTATTTTAATCAAAGTTATGTTTCAAAAATTTTTGATGGAAAAAACACAAATGATGAAATCCAAAAGTATTTTAGCAAAGAATTTGAAAGTGTTACCCCCATAAATATAGAAAGTATTATTCATTCAATAAAATCAAGTTTCAATGAAAAGGTGAATGGTGATACAAAAGAAATAATTAAGGGAAATATTGGTGATTTGATATCTTCATATGTTTATATTGATGATACTGATTTAGGAATTTCGCTATTAAAAAAGAATATTGAAGAGTGTAGTTTTATTGATGATTTTGATTTGGATAAACAAAAAACTGAAATTAAAAAAACAAATATCATTCCTAAGCAAATACTAAATGAGGAAAAAGTAAAGAATGCTATTCATACTTTTCAGGAATCAATAGTAGTTTCTATAAATGAATACAATCTCAAATTACTCGATAGTATATATTTAAAGAATTCGATAATAACCAATTTTTCCAGATACAAGGAAGAGAAGTCAACAGAGTCAAAGCTGCAAGCTTCTACGGAAAAATTAGTGAAATACAAAATCAACATAGAATTTTCTCAATATATGGAAAGAGTAAAATTGGTGAATGCTATACTTGAAATAGAAAATAGCGAAAAATTCACTTATATTAATGAAAGCGGTCAAACTAGTGTTGAACTAGCAAAAATCTATCGATTCACAAAAGAATTAATCATTGAAAGACCTATCGATTTTTTTCTAAGAATTGTTAGTACTTATGTTTCAAAAAGCAAATATAAAACACCATTTACATTTAGTAATTTTATTTCTATAGCAAAAGATTATTGCTTCAACCTCGATAGTTATCTGAATTCATCAAAAACTATGACTGAACTAGATGCTGAACTAAAAAATTTTGAAATTATCACTAATATCTACAACAGAATATATTATAATGGCAAACTTATTGATGATGAATCTCCTGGAACCAAAACAAATATATTGATGGAATATATTGTCAATTCTAGAAATGAGATACCATTGTTAATCGATCAGCCAGAAGATAACATTGACAACCACACAATATACAATAAACTCACAGATTGGTTTTCTAAGTTAAAAATAAATAGACAAATAATAGTTGTATCTCATGATGCAAACATTGTCATTAATTCCGATTCCGAGAATTTAATAATTGCAAACCAAGAATCAGAATGCGTTTTTAAGTACTCATATGGAGCACTTGAATATGGAAGAAATCTTGATGAGGCAGCACTGATATTAGATGGTGGAGTTAAAGCTGTAAAAAGGAGATTAAATAAATATGGAGACGAGTAAAAAAATTCTAATCAAATATAACGGTGCAGTTGTATGCATAATTGATAATAGTAATCCATCTTTTCAAGAACTTGTTTCATTTGTAAATAGTAATAAAACTATTGATATTGATTTATTTTCAATTGATAAAATCGAAAAGTTTGATACTGATGGTTTTATTAATATTATCAAATCATCAGTCAAACAATATCTAGAAAAAAAAGAAATCAATTTAAAACTATATGATAAGTTAAAGAAAAAATTAGAAGAAAAAGAAGATTGATTTCATTTAGTCTTATTTTGTAAGCATTTCTATCTAGTAAAATAATACATTGAACTCCAATTTTCTCTCTTTGAACAAGTGGAGTATTTGCTTTTCAATTGAGTAAATTCTATATTGTTCATTTGGTATTGATTTTACATCATTTCCACCAAGCGAAACAATCAAATGTACATCAAATCCTTTTATTACAAAAGATGAGAATAACTCTTTTGCTAAAACAATATCAAACTGTCTAGATAGTTTTCTCGCGATGTTGATATACCCATCAATCATTTCTGATAATTTTGATAGTTTTTCAATCCTAAGTAAAAATGTTAGATATTTGACCATATGTTTCAAGCTTTTCACTCAAAGGTAGTCCATCTAAAACCTCATAAAGCCTTTCTTTCTCCAATTCTAATTTGGATAAAGTGGGCTTTTTCATTTCTTTAAGCCTGGCTGTGATTGCTGCTCTGTTATCTACCAGGTATCCCCTCATTTGAATCTACTCCTTTATTTGGTTTATTTTGTCATTAAACTCTATCTAAAGTTGGATACATATTTTGGGGGGGGCACTCCAGTTACGCACTTTTCTATACAAATCCCAGAGAATCCTCATTTAAGCCCATTAGTCTACTAGTGGGTTCTTTTTGTGCAAAGTGTTGCATTCTTTTCCTATCTAGCATTGTGTTGCACATATGGCATTAACAATGATATTTGAACTCAATCCATAAAAGCCTAATTCCAGCAAACTATAGTTGTCATTATGTTGTTATATTGATTTCATATTTTTATATAATTTACACATGTAATTGAGTTGATTAATGCAAAACTCTCGATTTTTATTTATTTTTGGATATTTTTTGATTTTAAAAATAACCAATGATAGAATGAGTAAAAATAGAATACCGGAGGCATTTATGTTTAAGAAAACAAGAACGGTTAAAGTACAAATAATTATATTATCGAGAAGGTTGCAGATAAATGAAGTGTTTTTTTTAGTACAAGATAGCAACAAGTTTACGAGCGATACAATTTGTGCGGTTTTTATGCCCCAATGGAATGCAATCATACTCAATAGAGATTGGTTAATGGAAGCAGGAGACTTGGAAATCAATTATGTAATTGCTCATGAGATGAGACACGTCTATCAATATTTACTAATAACCAATCAAAAGAATAGTACCAATATTCCGGAATCAGTCATCCAACGCTGGAAGATAGAGTTTGAAAACTATACAATGCCAGACGGATTAAACAGTGTTGGCTATAGAAAACAAGAAATAGAAATTGATGCCTACAACTATGCAATGGAGTTTGTGAATTCAACTGGTTACTAGTAAAGAAGTTTGCTCGATATTATATATATACAAATCAATGGCTACAGAGTTATCTATACCAATAAACAATCAAAATAGCACAGTAGAGCGAAAGTGTTTCTTGATTCAGGAAATACCAAGTTCAATTTCCAAGAATTATGTTATAATTTTATCAAACAATCATGAATGAAGGGGTTTACCAGGCGGGGAAAAAGCAATTTCGATTAAAACATTTAAAAACTCTAGTTTCCAGACTGGGCAACAAATCCATGGTCCTTTAAAATACTCTTAGTATAAACATCAAGGAGAACGATTAATGTCTATCGTGTTTATTGACATTGAAGTAAACGATAAAAATAAAGTGGTTGATTATGGCGCATACATACCACCTAACAAAGCATTTCATGGAAATCGTGAAGCTTTTCGAACATTTATAAAAGGACATGAATATATTTGTGGACATAATGCGCTAATGCACGATGTTAAATATCTTGAAGAGGATCTCAAGATTGTTAAGATAAATAAGTGCATTGATACATTGCCTTTATCGGCTTTACTCTATCCAAAAAGACCTTATCATCATCTTGTAAAAGATTACAAGCTTGATCGAGATATCAATAACGATCCATTTGTTGATGCTTCCTTAACGCATACCCTCCTACATGAAGAAATAGGAAAATTCAATGATTTACCCGATAGTATGAAACAGATATATTATAGTCTGTTGTTCAATTCTTCAAATTTCTCGGCTTTTTTTAGATATATAAAATATTTCGCACCTTTTATAAAACTCGGCATTCTGATACGTTCATACTTTAAAGGAAAAATTTGTGACAATGCACCGCTATCTGAACTTATAAAGTCTTATCCAGAAGAACTTGCATATTGTTTAGCAATTATCTATGAAGGTGATTCAAATAGTATTGCTCCTGAATGGATTATATACAAATACAAAAATTACCATCATGTTATGGACTTACTTAGAGGTATTTCTTGTCACAAATGCGACTATTGTAAAAATCACATGGATTCAATTTTAGCATTATCAAAGTTTTTTAATTATCCTGGTTTTAAAACATTTGAAGGTGAAAATTTACAAGAACAGGTTGTTAATGCACAATTGAATGGTAATTCAGTTGTCGCAGTGTTTCCAACTGCTGGAGGGAAGTCACTAACATTTCAATTGCCAGCGCTTATGATGGGGGAAGCAGTTAAGGGATTAACTGTTGTTATTTCACCTTTGCAATCATTAATGAATGATCAAATAGAAAATTTAAAAGCACAAAGTATTAACAATGTAGGAACAATTAATGGATCACAAAATATTCTAGATCGCATAGAAACGATTAAAAGGGTTAAAGAAGGCGAAATACATCTATTGTATCTAGCCCCAGAATCATTAAGATCACCTTCGATATTAAATCTTATATCCTCAAGAAATTTAGTACGCTTTGTTATTGACGAAGCACACTGTTTTTCAACATGGGGACATGATTTTAGAGTGGATTACCAATATATAGCCGAGTTCATCCAAGAAGTGTTAGCAAATTCCTCACATCAGAAAAATGTTCCCATTTCATGTTTTACAGCAACTGCAAAAAAAGAAGTAATTGATGATATACAGTCATACTTTAAGGAAAATTTAAAAGTTGACCTTTCAGTATATAAAACCAATATTAGAAGAATCAATTTAACATATTATGTAAAACACTGTAAAGGTCATCAACAAAAGATGTCAGAAATCAAAAAAATTCTTGACGAAAGTGGAGAAAAACCAGTTATTATCTATGCTGCAAGACGCAAAGCAGCGGAAAAAATAGCAGAAGAACTTTCTTCATATGGTTATAATTCAACTGTGTACCATGGCGGTATGAAGATTGAAACCAAAAATGCCAATCAGCTCGACTTTACTAGAGGTGAGAAAAATATTATTGTCGCAACATCTGCATTTGGTATGGGGGTTGATAAAAAAGATGTTGCTTATGTCATTCATTACCATGTTTCACCTACTATTGAAGACTATTTACAAGAAGCAGGACGCGGTGGTAGAGACGAGAATATTAACGCTAAGTGTATAATTTTATACGATGAAGATGATATCAGTCTGCACTTTAATCTCTTAACACAGACGAAACTATCTCATACTGATATAAATACTTTATGGAGAACCATTAAGAGGGCAACAAAACGACTCAAACAAATCAGTATTTCAGCAAATGAACTCGCAAGAAAATCAGGTTGGGATAATGATGAAGTTCCCGTTGATACTAAAGTAACACATAGTATATTGGCACTAGAAAAAGTAAGTTACATAAAACGTCATCAAAATGCACCGAGAGTGTTTGCATCAAGCATATTACCTAAAACAATGGTTGAAGCTAGTCAATGCATTGATAAAATTGATGATTTAGATGAAACGGACCGCATGAATCTTCACCGAATTGTATCCGCATTATTTACTGATAAAACAACTTCTCCTATGCGGGGGGCAAAACCAATTACCATGATGGATGACTTATATGATCGTTTAGATATTGAAAAAAGTGATTTGTTTCGATTAGTTAATGTTTTACGTGATGTTAAAATAATCGATAAAGATAATGATTTAAATGCACATGCTCCAGAAAATGCTGATCGGAAAAAATCATTGAAGACTTTGGTAGACACAATCAAACTCATGAGCCTTCTGATCCGAGAAATTGAACAAGACTTTAAGTCATACAATCTTAAAGAACTTAACACAAAATTTGAACAAGAGGTTTCAGCATCATCCGTAAAAAACATAAGAGTAACTATCAACTATTTAGACGGTATCAAAGTGATACAACAGTATAAAGATCGTCATAGTCAGCATTACCACTATATAAAAAGCATCATTGATTCAAAAGAAGCGATTGACTTAATTGATAAATTGAGTGAAGTTTCAGACTTTATCATCAATTATTCGTATGACTTGATTGAAAGAAACGAAAACACAAAATCTGCAATGTTTTCAATTATTGATTTAAAAAACGCATTTAATGAAAGAAATATTTTGATAGAAAGGAAAGCAACATTACCAGAAATTGAAAAAGCACTTTTATTGATTCATCGCGTTGGAGCACTGATGATTGATGGAGGTTTTTTGGTTGTTTACAATCCGATGCGAATTGAAAAAACAGAAAGTAATCCTCAAAAGCAATACACTCAAAATGACTACAAAATGTTTGAAGAGTTTTATAATCAAAAAATTAGAAAAATTCATATTTTAACTCACTTTGTGAAGTATCTCAATGAAGATACCGAAAAAGGAATGGTTCTTGTTGACGACTATTTTAATCTTGGACAAAAAGATTTTGAAAAGAAATATATACTAAAAGAATTTAAACAATATATTGACAAACCTATGACATCAAAACACTATGAAAAACTTTTCGGTTCATTATCAGTTGCTCAAAAAGAAATCATTGATGATCACAGCGATCAAAATATTGTTGTTTTAGCGGGTCCCGGTAGTGGTAAGACGACTCTTTTAGTACATAAACTAGCATCTCTTATCGAACTTGAAGATGTTAAATCTACAGAACTTCTTATGTTGACATTTTCACGTTCAGCAACCGTTGTTTTTAAAGAGAAGTTAAGAGAATTGATTGGTGCGAGAGCTAATTACGTCTCCATAAAAACATTCCACTCATTTTGCTTCGACTTGATTGGTCAAGTTGGTAGCATCGATAAGTCTGAAGATTTATTTGACCGTGCTATTCAGAAGATTAGGGATAATGATGTCGATGAAATGATTATGAACATCACGACAATGGTTATTGATGAAGCGCAAGATATGAGTGAAAAGGAATATGAACTCATCAAAGCCATGATTGAACACAATGAAAAAATGCATTTCATTGCTGTTGGAGATGATGATCAAAATATCTATGAATTTAGAGGATCTGATTCAAAGTACTTTGTTGAATTTATGAAAGAAGATTGCCACAAATACGAGTTATTAACCAATTATCGTAGCAAAGCAAATCTGGTAGATTTTACTCAGCAATTTGCATCACATATCAAAAAGAGATACAAAGTGGGTTTTGTTGAATCATATACAGAAGAAAATGGCAGTATCGATATTGTTAAATATGATTGTGAAAATTTCTATGAACCTATAATTAACAAAATTAAAGAGACTAGTAAAAAGAATTCGATTGGATTGCTGACACACACGAATGAAGATGCAGAAATATTAACAAGTTTACTCATAAAAGAAGGCATAAATGCAAGATTAATTCAATCGAATAAAGGATTTACACTTGATTTATTGTATGAAATGGATTGGTTTATTCAACTCTTTGATAAGCAATATCCAGTTATTACGCAAGATATGTGGATTAAAAACAAAGAACTTTTTATCACTCAGTTTAGTTCTATCTCTTTATATTCGAACATGATTGAAATATTGAAGGAATTTGAAATTTTATATCCAGATAAAAAATTCTTAACTGACTTGTTAGAACATATTTCACAATCAAAATTGGATGATTTGTACCAGAGAGATGAGAAGCATGTGATTGTTTCAACAATTCACAAATCCAAGGGTAGAGAATTTGATACGGTTATATTGATGCTTAACCACTCAATCGTTGGCGATATAGAGTATAGAGCGGTTTATGTAGCATTAACAAGAGCGAAAAACACTTTGATTATCAATACCAATAGGAGTAATTTTGATCGTATCGATTCATACAACATCAGAAGATATTCGGATATCTATCAATATCAAAAACCTGACGAGCTTGTTACACAAATGGAATATGAAGATGTTAATCTTGGTGGATCCAAGTACTGCACATACTCCATTAAAAATGTAAATACAGACGGAATTTTGGATATTGATGGCGATGGATGTAAGCTCAATAACAGACCGGTATTGTATTTTTCCAAGGCAATGAAAGTCAAACTTGAAGAGAAAAAATTAATGGGATATGAACCGATTTCAGCAAAGATAACATATAAAGTCAAGTGGTTTGATAAAGATAACAATGTCAATTATTGGATTGTTCTCCCGAAGATATTTTTTCAGAAAGTGAAATCCCAGGAAAATGAAAGCGAAGTTGAAAATCAAGCTGAAGCGATTGATTTAGTATAATTCGAGTTATCGAAAGTGAATTTGTTAGTGTTGATCTTGTAATTGCAATTTACGCATATTCAATATTTAAAGATAGTTGGTTATACTCAACTTTTTAATCAAACTCTCATTCAAACAATTCGCATATGTTGAGGTTTACTGATAATGACAATTCTGATTTCTATTTTTTGTAAGGTTTTGACAATAGAGGTTTTACTACATACATAGAATATTCACACCGAAAATATGGTTTAGGTGTGATATTGTGGATAACGAACTAAAGATTCAAGGTTATATCACAACCAAGTATGAAAAAAAGCATATTGGCAATATTCGATACAAATTAAACATCGAAGTTAGGCGATATCAATTATTAATATGCATAAACGGTTAAGGGAGAAATATGCTATGGCTATTAGACCAATATTCATGTCAGCATTAGATAATAATATGTATTATAAGAAAATCCTTGTCAATTTTGAGTGGTTCCCTGGATTTTCTATTTCTCAAAAACAGAAATCTATCAACTCGCTTCACACTTCATTTTTATTAAATCATGAAATTGAAGGTAATATTCTCGAAATTTCAACAAAATCGAATAACCCTTTAGGTAATAAATTAAGTTCTTTCAACTTAGCTATTCTTAATGCCAATGGACAAAAAGAAACCGTAGAGGAAGCTTATCAGAAGGGGAAAATATTCTATGATAATTTCAAAGTGGATGATGAGACAGATATAAGGAAAATACGTAATGAAAACAGAAACCATAAAATAAAGGGTTTTACATATAATAATATAGAGTTTCCCAATTATCCAGAATCACTATTTTATGATTGGTTATATATGCTTTTTCTTTATAATAACCCCAAATATATTTTTGAAATTACGGGAAATAATTATATAGCTTTCTCAGATATAGAATTTAATCCAAGTAAATCTATAAGTAGCCAAGCTAGAGCGTCCGCTATATTTGTTTCATTATATAAGAAAGGATTAATTAGGGATCATACTTTTTTTGATAGAGATAACTTTATTAAATTTTACACGGAAAACGTTGATAGGAGACTTGTTTGATGAATGAAGTTAGTTGGAAAAATCAAATAAAAGAAGAAGTTGACAAAAGAAACATAACACAAGTCATACATTGCACTACAATTAACAACCTTTCCGGTATTATGAGATATGGTATTTTTTCGATTTCAAAACTCAAAGAAAATGAGATTGCTTATGAAAAACTAGATAATGAAAGATTTGACAATCGTAAATCGTATATTTCTTGTAGTATTTCTAAAAGAAACACTCATTATTTTGCTGCAAAAGGTCTTTCTTTTAAAAATGGACTTATCGAAATAACTATAGATCCCAAAATACTATTTGAGAAAAAATGTTTATTTTTGTATTATAATGCAGCATCATATCAGTTTATATTTATGGATGAAAAGAGTTTAATGGGTGTTACCCCATTCCGAAAAATGTTCGATCCGTTACTAAAGGATCCAAGAAAAGAACAATTGGGTAGTTTTATAAGATCGAATTCAACCAAATTGAGTGAAACAACCAAAGAGCAAGCTGAAGTCATGATTCCAGATTCGATTGAACTAAATTACATTATATCAATCAAATTAAATGAAAAACTTTTAACTGAAGATATTAAGCTAATTTTTAATCAAAACAATATTGAGATAATAGATAGCGAGGAAAAAATAGAAGAGACTTTTCTATCACCAATTTTCGAATCAAGAAAGCAATTTATTATTAATTCTAATTATCTTGAATTAGGTTTACCTTTTGAGATATATATGATGACTTCTGAAAATCATAAAAACAAATCAATTGAGGCTGTTTATTTTAATATCTTGTGTCGTGGTACTACAATCAAGTTATCTAAAAATTTAGAGAAAGAAAATTACGATGAGTACACTATAAGACTGATATACAAATTTCAAATATTATTATTGTTAATGTCAAAATACGGGTATTTTGATAACAATGAGTTGATTATTAACGTACCATACGGGAAAGTCAGAGATAGTATTTTAATTGCTAATAGGGAAAATAATTATTGGCTTTCACAAATTGCTTTATTATCCCTTGATCCTAGTTTATATTTTAGTGAAAAGTCTATAGTTTTTTCCGATCGTTCTGATCTTTCAATTTCACTAAATAGAATCGAAACAAACAATATTTCAGATAATATGATTTATGTTTTTGATAAAAATCACACTGATGAATATAATGACATGTGGTTTGATAATAAAATAGATTATTCCATAGTACCTTTTAATAAAGGGCACGAAAAAATACTTACTGGTTTATTAAAATACATTTTTGATTTTGATGAATTTCGCGATGGACAAATGAATATCATTGCTAATTTTCTTAATGGGAATAACACAATAGGCATTTTACCAACATCTGGAGGAAAATCATTGACTTTTTACTTTTGCATACTTTTGCAACCTGTATTAACTTTAATTGTTGCACCAATTAATTCCTTGATTATAGATCAATGTAATAAATTAATTGATGTATTTCATATAAATAGCGTTACAAAATTAATAGGAGATAACTTTAATCTGCAAAGAGATTTGGAAGATTTTGGGAATAATAAGTTTCTATTCACTTATACATCTCCAGAAAGAATACAAATAAGAAGTTTCAGAGAGAAATTAATCAAATTAGGAGAAAGCAACATTATTGGTAGTATTATTCTAGATGAAGTTCATTGCTTATCTGAGTGGGGCCACGATTTTAGAATTTCATATTTGATGCTATCATATACTTTGAATAAATATTGCAAGAATATTGGGTATCTAGGGTTAACAGCAACTGCAAGTCTTGCTGTAATCAAAGACTTAATGTCAGAATTGTCAATTGAAAAGCAAGATATTATCTATCTAAAAAAATTAAGAAGGAGCAATCTATTTTTCCAATTTGTAACTTTTGCTAGTTTTGAAACAATGAAAGAACATTTCTCCGATTTTTTGGATGATCATTATAAAAAGAAATCTGAATTTGATATTGATATAAGCAATACTAAAAATAACGCTATCTTAGTCTTTAGTCAAACTAAAAATAGTAGAAATAAAACTGGTGTAAATGATCTGTACAGCATATATAGTAAACAATATCCGACTGAAACAACTTTTTATCATGGGGATGATAAATCACATCAATTAGAATTTACAAAAAATCAAAAAACATTGATGTTCGCAACAAAAGCATTTGGAATGGGTGTTGACAAATCTAACATTAGAGCTACAATTCATTTTGGTATGACACCATCTAGAGAAAGCTATTATCAAGAAGCTGGGCGTGCAGGAAGAGATGGATGTAACGCAAGTTGCCAAGTTTACTCAATTGAGTCCAATATCGATGATGATCTTATTAATAAAGTATTGGATCCTCAGACAAAAATTGATGAAATAACACCGATTATATCAAAATTATCTGATCACGACATATCTACTGTATTATTTTTCTATAGAAATCAGTTGGATACTCCAGAATATGAAGCAGAAGTTATTAGTAAATTTTTTAATCAACTCATAATTGATAATAATCTTGCAATTCGTCCTATAGAAATTCAACGCACTTTAGAAGAAGGATATTATTGCATGGTATTAAGTGAATTCATTAAAAAAACATCAGAACAAGGGAACGTCATGTGGGAACTGAAATTTCAAGAATTGAAATATAATATGAGTTTATATGGTCATCTTGTTATTGGGAAACCATACACTAAAAACCGCTTTAAAGAATTAACTGAAATCTTACATATAAGCGATAAGTCAACTGATGAAAAGATCTTAGATAAATTGATTAGCGAAGAAACCATACTAAGAATATATTTGAAAATTGAAGAATATAACGGGATGAAGAAAAATAAAATTGATGTATTTCAACCTGTCTTACAGAATCAAGAAGTGATAGTAAGTGATATTGATATCGAAAAGTATTTGTATGTTCTTCATAAAATTGGAGTTGTTGAAAATTGGTCGATAAATTACAAAGGTAATAGAGGTAGTTATGACATACATATTATTTTTGATCCACAGTATGATGATATTGATCATATTAAAAAGAAAGCTAAAGAATATATTTGTTCATATGAACTAATTAATGTTGAAAGTGCATTGCTTGACGGAATTGACTATGCTACAAGTATGATTGATCTACCAATAATAATCAAACATGTTAGGAGATGGTACCATAACACATTTACAGCAATAAAGAGAGAGCAAATAGCTAACATGTATTCTCTAATAAAAAGGTTTAAAAATGAAAATAGAAGTGATGAAATTCAAAATCTGATAGAAGAATATTTTGATATTTCCAGTTACATAGGAAATGTTGGTGAGAGTTTCTTAAATTTTGAAGGTAAGGGTATCGATGAAGTTGCAGAAAGCGCATTTGAAAGAAGTATTGATTCTTTAGAAAAAACTAAATTGCAAATTGAAAGAGCATTAGAAAGTTTTATAGACAATAAAATCGATGTATTTTCTGGGATTATACATTTGCGTTCTAATTCATTTCTAGTTGATAGAAACGGGAAGAATAGATTTGATGAAGCACTAAAAAAATTAAGTTCCAATGAACTAGATATTGTGAACCAAGTAATTTCAAATCATTATAAGAGTTTAACTAATTTCAACAGACTAAATTATATTAACAGCTTCAAGCATCACGATGATGATATTATTAATAAACTGCATGAGAGTAATAAGGATTGCCCAGTTATTAACGGAATATTTAGTATGAAAATCAATGATTTATTAGGAAAGGAATGGAACTGAAAATGGAATACAGTATTGAAGAGATAGAGAAAAGTGTAAATGAAATCAATGTGAAAATAAAAACAGCTAATGAGCTAATAACTTCATTAAACAACACAATTATAGCAATTGATGAAAGTAAAAAAACTATATTAAACTCCAGTGAAAATTTGCAAAAACTAAGTTCAGAAATAAAAATAAGTTTAAATGATTCAAAAAATCAAACCGAGAATATTAAAAATGAACTTATTGCGATTTTTAATACTAATTCTCAAACGCTTGATTCTTATATTAATAATTCTAAAGACACAAATCTTGCTTATATTAATGAACTTAAAGATACAATTTTATTATATAGTGACAAGGTTATAAATAAATTAATAGAATCAATAGATACAATCAATAAAGTAAATGACATTAGTAAAGCTGAAACTAATGTAATTAAAGAATTAATTCGTACAAACCAGAATGAAAATATAGAGAAAATCGGTGTTTTAAAGGACTCCTTCAAGACTTGTTTTAATCACTATGAAGCAAACAATAATGCCAGTCTTGGTAGAATTAAAAAGCAGAATAAGCAGTTTTCAATTACAATTACTATTTTGATAGCACTTTCAATTATTGTAGGACTCATTTCGATCTTTATTTAATTTTAAGTGGATGAAATATGATTGCTGGTTTTACTGCCATATATTGGATGCACTGCCCCATAAATTGTTACAAAATAGAATAGAGATTTAAGATCTTAGTTTGGAGTGCCCCCCAAAAATGTATCTAACTTTAAATAGAGTTTAATGGTTAAACTTTAAATTACATAACAAATAGACATTTAGCGGTTTAAAGACTGCATAACCATGATTCTATACTCTTTGGATCTCTGTCAAGAAAGTGGACACACTAAGTATGACATATCTTGAATGGTATACAATAAAGTAGGCACATAGTGGTATGCGATATATGTTTTTCCACATAATCTTATTTATTGAAAAGAAAAAAACGATAGTATCACATTTATGCATAAGTAAATAGTAACTAGATGTGATCAAAATTTAACCGTGGTGTATATTTGCAACATGATTTGCACAGGAGGAATGAAGCATGTGTGATTTTTTTGATGAGAAAGAAAGAATGAAACGCAAACATATTACAAATCTTGAAGAAATTGTAATTAAAGCTATCACATACATTAATAATCACATAATTGTACCAATTAAACCGCGACCCAAGACGATTAGCTCCTTCATAAAAGGTAGCCAATCAAGTCCATTTTATATGAGTTTATTTGTCAAACACAAAGATGTCTGTGGTGTAAACAAAAATATAGAGTTGAAGGCTGTGGAAAAAGCTATCCTTAATTTAATCAACAAAGGATATCTAATTAAAAATGGAAATGATTTGGATATAAATAAAGCGAATGAGGATCTCAAATCTATGTTTGAATATGAAAATCATTCAGAAATATCTGTTGAATCTGATCTTACGAGTTTAGTAGTAGATTATAAACCCCAGAAAAATCCAAATACTGATATTGCTCATTTAGAAGAGAAGATCATTTCACCCAATCTGAGCAAGACTATTGGGTTGAATTTTTGTGATCTTTACGATAAGAATGATGAAATCATTGCAAACTTAAAGCAAAAACTGAATGGTAATCCAATTATTCATGATGAGATATTTAGTTATTATGCATTCAATGTGAGATTAAAGAATACATTAATAAGAAACAATGTAAGAACGTTTATTGATATCTTAGAATTAACTGCGCAAGAGTTATATAGAATGGATGGTATGGGTAGGAAATCGTTCAAAGAATTAATGGAAAATCTAGAAAATATAGATATCATTTCCATTTTCGGAAACAATAAGACCATTAGTGAGAACTTGTTGAAAAACTTTCCTGATGATTATTTCGATATTTATTTAAGTGCCTTATAGTAATCAGATTTTTTTTAATGAAGAGATCGCAACACACTCTGATCTATCTGTAAGGTTGAAAAATGCATTAATTGCGAATAGGATTTATACCTTAAATGATATTTCTAGGGTGAACTCAAATTATTTATTAAAACTTAGAGGATTGGGTAGAGAATCATTTGACGAACTTAGAACATACCTCTATAAGAACTACCCGGTAGATTTGACAATTAAACATGCTGGCAATAAATGTGAGTTCAAACCCATCTATGTCATAGACTATGAGACGATATCCAGTATCGATGACTCCAATGGGAGGTATCTTCTGAGTTTCTTCATAAAAGAATCAGAACGCAAATATATTGAAAAATACGATATTGTTTATGTTTACGATTTAAAAAGTTTTGCACCTAATCACCCATTTTTTGAAGACAAAGAAATTATATATAATTATGGATTTTATCAATCGATCATATTACTTAAAAATTCAATTGTACATATGATTCACACGGATTTTAAATTACTTTTAGATCCAATTAGTAAAACACAATACAATATAATAACTGCACGAGTAATGGGGAAAACTTTAGAAAATATTGGAAATACACAAGAACTAACTAGAGAACGTATAAGACAAATCATAAATAATGTTATAAGTAAACTAAGTCGCAATCAAAAGTTTATTTCTATTAAATCAAGAATTAGGATAATTACAAATAATTGTGGGTACATCACCAAAGATGCACTGGAAGTATTATTCAAACAATTGACTCCAATTTTCATCATGTTATGCAATGGTAGTTATAATCAAGATCTTTGTGCTTATTTTTATGATGAATCAGTCATGACTAAAGTTTGGGAGGTAATTAAGTCATTGCCTGAAGTCATTGAGGTTGGTGATTTATCCCAAATAACTAACGAAAATAGTTACTCTAGTCTTGTTGAAGCGTACATTGGAAACAACTATGTTCGCAGGAAATTGTATCTTTTCAAAAAGAAACCTAATCTTTTGGAGCTTTATAGTATTGTATTAGAAAAATCTTTTCATACAATTAAAATATATGAACAATCTGAAATTGCTGCATTTAGAAAATCATATGTAGAATTATTTGGCGATGAGAGTATCATGAAAACATCAGATAGAGCCATTTCAGGTACTTTTGAGAGAATTGAAAATCTAGTTATGGTTAACAGAGGGGAATATCATTTAAATCAGAGTGAAGTCCCAGATGAGATGATTAAAAAACTTGAGAAGACAATCATAAACAAATTGTCGATTCCATTTAATGGGCTGTTTGAAATACATTGTGATGAACTCAAATTTTTTGGAGTTAAAAATGCATACCAATTACACTCAATCATAAACAAACAACTCCCAGGCTATTACACGAACAGAGACTTTGTCTCAGTTGAAAATGGAATCCTGTTTACTCAGCAAGAATTGATTGACAATTTTGTTGAAACTCAAAAATCAAAATTTACATTAAAAGATATGAAGACTAGAATTCCGGGGTTATCAGAGCAAGCGTTATTCACTTATATGGAAACGGGAAATAAGCTAATAAACATATATAACAAGCAATTTGTACCGACTTCATTATTAAAACTATCAACACATGATAAAGAAAAAATTTATAAAATATTGAGAGATTTAACTGAAAGTGGGAATATTGTAACAAGTCAAAGAATCCTTGTTGAAATATTGGGACACGAATTTGTGCATGTGCTTAAAGATAATCAAATAGATAATGCCCATTATGCAATTAACTTTTTAAAGTTTTATTTTAAGGATTATTTTAATTTTCAAAATAATTGCATATCTGATTTTTCAGTTGAAATTAAAATCCCTAATAACAGAATGATTGACGAGTTTAAAACAAAAACTAAGTTTAATATTAAAGAGTTAATTGATTATGCAAAAGCAAATTGGATTGTTATAGGTAATATGAAAACATTGTTAGAATCATTTTATGACCTTGAGTTTATCAGAATAGATGATGAAAACATAGTTCAAAGCAAAATGCTTAAATTTCCAGATTGGCTGATTTCTCAAATAGAGGAACTCATTATTGAAAACATGATAAAAGGCTCAATATTTACAGAGGAGATTCAAACCTATTCAGAGTTTCCAAAAATAACTATACCTTGGAATGAGCATCTATTAGCACATCTTATTAAAAACTTTGGTTCTAGGCTCTATGTCATAGAAAGCGGCGATACTTACATGCATTTAAGTTACGAACTTAAGGAGAGAGAAAATGAATAAATGGTATTTTCCTTTAAGCAATAGGTCAATTACTAGAGGGCTTAAGGATTCAGGTATAGAAACATTTAAAGGCCAGATCATGTCATCTCTAACGAGGGAGATTGTTCAAAATTCTTTGGATGCAAGAATAAGTGAAGATTCACAAGTTAAGGTTGTATTTAAGTATTTCACAGTGCCTAGCAGAAATTTTCCAGATAAAGAGACGTTCAAAAAAAATATCACCGAATCTATAGATGAAAGTAAGTCATTAAAAGATACATCAACATACAAATTCTTTGATAATGCAAGAAAATTGATTGAAGGCAATCAAATGGCATTTGTGAGGATTAGTGATTTTAGCACCAATGGCTTAAGAGGATCTAGAACAGGTAAAACAAGCGATTGGAAGAATTTGGTCATGTCTTCGGGTGTATCAGATAAAAACTCTGAAGCAGGCGGTTCTTTTGGAATTGGGAAGAATGCACCTTTTGCTTGTTCTGCATTACATACGGTTTTTTATTCTACCCTAGACATAGAAGGAATATCCGCTTTTCAAGGGGTATCCAATTTAATATCTGTAAGTAAACCTGAGCAAAATGATCATACTCAAGGAATAGGCTATTATTCATCAAACGGCTATCACTCACCAATAGAGGAACAAGCATCATTTGATCCTACATTTACAAGAACAAGCTCTGGAACTGATATTTATATTGCTGGATTTAGATATTTAAATGATGATTTTGAAAGAGAAATCATTAAAGGTGTTTTAGATAATTTCCTTTATGCTATATATAAGAAAACATTAGTTGTAGAAATCAATGATATTGTTATAGAAAAAGGTAATTTAAAAATGAGAGTTGAACTTAACAAGTCGTTGATCGAAAAAGAATCTTATGAATTAATGGAGTTACTAGAAAACAAAGATACCATTTGGCATCATGATTTTATGAATAGCGAAGCAGATTTAGCATTATTAGTGGATCCAGAGGGTTCGAGAAAGATTTCAGCAATCAGAAAGCCTTGGATGATGATTAAATATTTTGATGGCTTTAGTCGCTCTGTTGATTTTAAAGGGGCATTCATTATTCATGGGAAACAAATCAATGCGAGATTGAGAAAAATGGAAAATCAACAACACGATAAATGGGAAACAGATAGATTATCCGATATTGAACGGCGATCAGGCATTGCATTATTGCAAGATATTAGAAGATATATTAGTAATAAAATTTTAGAATTGAATACGTTTGATAGCGATGAAAGTTTAGAACTCATTGGTGCAGATGAATATATTAAATTGATTAATGATGAATCTATAAGCAAGAATAAGAAAATTAAGGAAAAAATAAAAAACGTTGCGGTTAAGCAAAACAATATAACCAAATCTGCGCAACAACTTCAAGCTGTTGGTGATTTTGAAGTGTTTGTTGATGAAGGAACTGAAGAGGATATGTATGATCGTGTTACTCATGATAACGATAAACCGATTATACCATCAAATGAAAAACCGATTACTCAATTATTAGCAGGTAAGAAAGTTCTTATCAAGCGAAACCAAATAAAAATTGTAAAAGTTTCGAACGATGGAACATATCGGTTATTTTACAAATCTGAGACAGATGATGCCAAAGTGAATTTAGCAATATTTCCTATTGATGAAGAGGGTAAAAAAATTGATGGTATCTTTAAGCTTATGGAAGCTTCAAGTGTTGGAACTCCTTTGGTAATTAAGGAAAATATTATTATGGATGTTGATGTTTCAAACGGTATCTTAAACATATATTTTAAATCCAATTTGAAGACTACTTTGAGCTTAGGAGTAAATGTATATGAAATTAACTGATAAATATTATAGTTATCCAGTTTTGTCACCTATAAGTGATGATTATCAAGGCACTTTTAGTGCCTCTATAAATGCAACCATTGATGATGAAAATGAAGTTTTTCTTTTTACAATTAGAATTGAATTAGATAATGACGATCTTAAAGCACTGATTCAAACTGGCAAAGCTCTCTTTATCGTGCACTTAGAAGAATCGAAAACGTGTTTTAGAGAAATCATGCAATTTTCATCTTATGACCATCATTTTTCGATTCCCTTCGGCAAAATTAGGGAGAGTGTAGAGGTTAGTACATTTATTACAGTAGTAGAACAAGTCAAGGATTTTAGTCCTGAATCTGTTCATGAATTCTATAAAGATATAGTTGTTAATTATGAGCCTTATCAGATTATTGGAATTTCGAATCCAGAAGTGATAGAGATTTCTAAGGAAAATGATGAAATTAAGGACTCTGCCTCAATATTCTCGATTATATGTGATAAAACAGGGTCAGAAAAATATATAAAAGTAGAGTTGACAGATGAACGAATTGTAATTATGATGCCAGAGGCTGATTTTAATTTATATAATCGATTAATGAGACAGAATGGTTTGAAGAACAGACATAAAGATATTTTGTTATCAAATATCGTTATGCCGATTATGGTAGAAGTTCTACAAATATTGAAGGATTCGCAATCTCTATATGATGAAAAAATATGGCATAAATCATTGATTAAAGCTTATCAAGATAAAGGGATTGACATTATTCAAGCATTTAATAGTAATAAATTTAGCAGTTATTATTATGCTCAAGTGATCTTTGATGCAGTCATCAGTAAATCTCTTAATCAAGTAGAGATTCTTGCAGAAGAAAGAGGGTAGACACATGAAATATGTAAAATATGAAGTTATCAATCAAATAAAGAAAAATCTTGACTATTATATGACATTTTTCATGGATGAAAATTATGAATCCAAACTGATAAACGAATTCACTAAAGATTATTATGAGCATAGTGAAATAAACTATACACCCGTTGTATATGAGATGGGTATTAATCAAAAGAAGGATAAAAAAAAGACAGATATTCATAATGCATTAAAAATATATGAAGCATATAAATTTTTAAATGAATCTCAAGCATCTGACGAGCGATTATGGTGCGGATTGAGTCTTGAAAAGAATAATATGGACTATCTTTTCTATCGATGGGGACACACAAAGGAGACAATGAAATATCGGCTCACATATCACGCGGCTGGTAAGCGCGGCATGGCGTACCATGGTTTAGCAAGATTGTGGTGGTTTGCACATCTAACATATCAAGAGAAGAATCAAGATTCATATGAATTAACAAGATTTGTATTTGACCATCCACATATTATGGAAAAAATGATATATCGAAATTTTTCTAATTCTCAAGGTGTCAGATTATCAATAATCAAAGCAATTAAAAAGTATGTTGATAACAATGGAGCTTACTCAACTAGAAAAATTGATGAGCTTTATAAGTTTGTGAGTTTAATAGGTGGCAGTAGACTTTTAGACGTTATACCTGAAAGAGAACTTGAAATGGAATTGCTTAATTTTCTTATGTTTGAAGAATAATCATAGAGTAAGCAGGGACAATATAAAGTTGCTGGAATGTTGTTATATGTCGGATCAAGTGAAATAAAGCATATTGAAGAAGTTCGTTTACTGTAAATGACTAATTAATGTGAATTAATAAAGTGTGGTATATGTATAAACATGGTATCTCATAAAATTGAATTTTTGCACCCCATCTTCTTGACAGAAATTAAATTTTTAATCTTTTTTTAGTCAATTGAAGAGTGTCAAAAAATGTGACACTCTTCAAGGGTAGTATGGTATAATATACGTGGTGATAATCGATGCCTTACGAATATTATATTGATGTGTTGAAAGAGGATTATGAAAGAAAAAATTTAATAATTAATGAGGATGACTACAAAAGTTACTTTGTCAATATTCTCAGGTACATCCATAAAAGATACGGAATAAAAGTAACAGAACTGTCAAGAATACTAAACGTAAAAAGACAAACAATGTACAATTATTTCAAAGTATCAACTTTTAGTCTACCAAAACTCGTGATTGATAAAATCGTCTTAGTTTATGGTTTAAAATCAATACAATCAGTACTAGAACTTGAACTAGCGGTAGAATTTCACCCGCAAATATTAAACATTATACAAAGTAAAGTTGATGACGGGATTGAATTTAATAAAATCAAAAGTAAATATAAGTATTTATTTGATGTGAACAGTAATGTTCCTGGTCTAAGAACGGTATATTTGAAAAACGAGTATGATTTTAGGATTAAATGGGCTGCCGCAGCTAACCTTGGACTGAGCACATCTATTGATACAAAGTCCAATCATTTAACAGTTTTATATGAACAATTCATTTTGAAGAACGACGTTAATTATTGTAAAAAAGTTTTGGAACTTATTGCATCTTTTGAATCAAATGATATGGACTTTATGAGTATACTCAAGTTATATTATCACGATAAATATAAACTGTTTAAGTGAATTCAAAAAATCAAATAGGAGGTATTACCCCATCGATAACGATGAAATTGCAGAATCAGTTTTAAGCGATGATTTGAGAGTTTATTTTCGTTTTCTTGAAGACTTCGGGGTTTACGCAATTTATTCATTATTCAAAGGTAATTTGTACCGGTATTGCCTTACTCAAAGTTTTGAAGGTTCATTCGATTTTTTTGGAGCAATTATAGAATTTTTCTCACAACTCCTTGCTGTAAATAATGAGAAAGCAATATCAAATATTCACAGTATTATTATGCAAAATGAAAGTGATCAAGATGTTATCAACATGATTGCGAGTTTGTCTTCGAGACAGACAGTGGTTGAATAATTGTTGCTAATGAGGAGAAATGAAATTGAATTCACTTATTACGAATGTTTATGACATTATTGTAGGCTACTACATAGCCGGAGAACCAGCATACGATATCTCCATAAGAACATGTTTAAGAGGGTCAAAGGGCCCGGTTAGCGCGAGGCTTGGTGATTATTATTTTTTTGGCATCAATAAAGAAGTCGATCTTGCATACATAAGGGAAGCTTTAGAATTGTTGCTAAAAAGAGGAGTAATTATCTCTTCAATGGGAAGTTACAATAGATTATGTTATACACCAAGGGATAAAGACTATGCTGGTAGAAGATACTTATTTATACGCAATAACAAAGAAATGCTCTATGAAAAGTACTACTGAAAAATTCTAATATAAAAATACAAGTAACACGAATTACATATCGAGAAACAGTACTTAAGATTTACTGTTTACATTAAGACCAGTTTTGTCTATTTTATTAAGCAATTATTATTTCACCTGAGATATTCAGGTTTTTTGACTATATCACAAATTGAGTCATTTTTGGTTTACTTTGAATATTAATTTCTTTTTAAATTGAAACCAATGATGGATCCTAAATGCGTATTGTTTTGGAAGTATACAATATATGATGTATTAAAGTAGTCTAAATTCACAAAAAAACATAAAGGGGTAAGAAAATGATTAAGCATTTGAAACGCATTGATTCAAAGTTATATCTTGCACTATTCATTACTGGATTGTTACCTGTGCTCTATGTAACCGTTAGATTTAATTTCTTAGGGAACTTACCTGGGGATTGGGGATATAACATCGCTTCACAGCTTCAATACATCAACTTGATGTTTGAAGTGCTTCAAGAAATGTTAATACTCCCATTGTTTTTCATTATTGGTAAGACAATCAATGATCAGCTTGCTACTAAGAACAAAATTAAAACTGGATTGATTGGATTGTTTATAATCTTTGTTGCTTTCAGCGGAATTATCGGTATATTTGCGAATTGGATTGTTGAAGCCATGGCGCAAAATACAAGTTTAATCGATCAAACAGTATCATACATTCGTTTTGAATTGATTGGTTTGATATTTTCTAATCTTGTCAAATTTCTCATGGTATTATTCATCCTGAAGAATTTCAAGAAACAAATCTATTTAGTTTTAATTCTTCAAATGATACTCACCATCCTGTTAGATTCATTATTTATCAGTGAACTGAGTTTTTCACTGAACGTTGGTGTTAATGGAATCGCATATACCAACATCATTGTGAATTTCGCATTATTGGTATATATGCTCGTCATAACAATGAAATCCTTTGAATTCAACAAACAAGACCTCAAGTCAAAAATGAGTTTTATATGGTTCAAAGAATGGTTGATCATTGGAGGCTTTTCTGGAATAGAATCATTTGTTCGTAATTTCGCATTCATGATTATGATCATCAGAATGATTAATGTTGTTAGCGAACAGGGAACATTCTGGGTAGCCAACGGATTCATCTGGAGCTGGATGCTGCTGCCAGTTCTGACACTCGGAGAATTGATTAAAAAGGAAACATCTGAAGGCAATCATCAGATTGCGGAGAAAACAGCTGGATACCTAATCATAACAACCGCAATCATGATTCTATGGTTGGTAACAATACCACTGTGGCCTATTTTCCTCGAAAAAGTGATGAATATTACAAAATACTCGAAAGTATTCAATTTAATCGTATTTCAACTGGTATTCTATATCATATTTGCATATAATAACATCATGGACTCTACTTTCTATGGAGTTGGTAAAACTAGTTATATGTTATACCAATCATTGATTGTAAACATCATATTCTATGGGGGAGCTTTTATATTATACAAGACAGGCGTGTTTGTTCCAACACTCAATGGAATTGCGCTAATGTTTGGTTTAGGAATGGTATTTGATTTTATACCTACAACTTGGTTGTACATCAAACTACTTCGTGATCGAAAGATTTTACTTGATTTTAAATAATATGCAAATATGATTATTCAAGTGAATGAGATTATGGTTAGGTCGCCAATAATTAAATATTTATTGATATCTGAAATGCACAGATGAATTAAAAAACGTCCAATGCACAACCTGGACGTTTTCTCACTGTTCATTCACTTGGACTATGTTGGTTTTTATGAAATTCTAGCTTCTTAAATCCTTAAATAACTTCGTAAAATTGTCAATTGTTACTGGTTCAAGTTTGATTTTGTGAATGTTATCTTTGAAATAACAAGATAGTTTATAGTTCTTTTTATCTATATATTGCTGTTTATCATTTGCACTAAATAGATCTTCGATTTCAATAAATTTTGGATCAATATCAGATAATCTGCGGATTTCTAGTACATTAGAAGACACATTAGCATCATAGAACTTTATCCCCGCTTCATCTGAATCAATTAAGATGATAGGTGATTTTGTTATTTCGTGTAGTTGTCTGCCTAATTTATTGTTCTTGATTCCTTGAACTGGTAGAAAACTGATATTTGAAAATTTGAATAAATGCTTAAAAGCAACCAAGTAATTATAATCGGTGATACCTTCGACAAATATAGTTATATCGTTTGGATTGAGCACAATATGTCTTTCAACGGTTAAGGATGCGTGAATTGGAAGGAGAACATCAACCTTATGACCATTGATAACCGTAAATTTGTTTTCTACTTTTGAAATATGAGAGTCTTTAGTAACTATTCTTATTTCATCGAGGTAGTCAACATCAATGAAGAATGGCGAATGGGTACTAATTATGAAGGTAATACCCTGTTCTAGTCCAAATTGTTTCAATTGCTTTCTCAGTTCAATTTGACCGCGAACATGAAGATTAGTTGCTGGTTCATCCATAATTACAATATCACCATTCTTAAAATCTTCTTTAGCAAATACTTTAAAAAAGAAATTGAAGAACCACTTAAATCCTGTTGATTGATTTTGCAGATCAACATCCATGCCATTTTCTCTAAGAATGAAATATACTTGATCCCTATCGAAGTCAAGCTTAAATTCATAATGATTATCATCAAAATAACCATATATCTTATTAAATGAGCGTGATAATGCAGCTAAATCGTCTTGCACTCCTTCTTTAAAATTATTAAGTAGAAATTTTGATGTGCCTTTTGATGCATGAAATTTAGTATAAGCATTTTCAAGGTTTTCGTATTTCGTTTTTGTAAACAACTTGAATAAAACCTTGAAAAATTCTGGCTTTTGTAGTTTTCCGTTAGTTACAATGGAGACAGTAGAAGTAAAATCAATTTTATCTTTATCATCATAGTATATAATTTTTGGAAACGCAGATAATCCATAATCGTTTTCAAGTTCATTTGTTACTGTTAAATCATAACCTTCATCACTTAGATTGCTAACTTCACGGTTTAAATATGTTGTAAATGCACTTAGAGTTACTGGACTGTACAAACCTATATTTCTTAAGCTTTGAGTAAAATTTGCATGAGATATTAGTCCGTGAAGTTGTCGAAGTTCAATAAAACTTATTGTTGAATTCTCTAATTTTGTTAATAGTGGTGATATTAAAGAAAATAATGATCCATGACCCATCTGAGTTCCGGAAGCTATCATGGTTTTGATAGCTGCAAGATTAGCATTTTGATCGGTACTATACTTAAATTGCGTTGATGGTTTCTTTTCGATTTTGTTTTTAACATACTTTTCCAAATAGCTATTTTTATCCTTGACCTTCACCTGATATTCAATTTCTTTAACGGTATCTTTAATCCACATGGTAACAATTGGTTCCATGGATTCATCTGTGTCCATGAAAATCGGCGTATCGTTTGGACTTAGTGCTTTACTGTTGAAAAAACGAATTGCATCAAGGAAATTTGATTTCCCTGAGTTATTCATACCAATCAGCGTGACAATACCCCCCATTTTATCTGTCGGGTTCAATGCATAATTCACCTCGAGCTTTTCATACTCGTTCTTACCGATGTTTCTAAAATTCTTAATTGCAAACGTTCTTTCAATCATTTTCCTTTTCCCCTTTTATATATTTTTTTATTACTTCATACTTGGAATGAATATCATCACTCTTAAAAATTTCAAGCAAATCAAAAAGCATCTTTTCTTTATCTTCAGTATCAATAAGATCTCGTATCTTATCAACCAATAAGGTGTTCAATTTATATTCTTGATTTTTATGTTGAATTATAAAATCAATGATCTGTAGCTTTGAAATGGTGTTTTTATTATTGATATATTTAAAAGTGTCCAAAGTGCTAGCGTCAATATCCTTATATTGTTTTTGTTCGAATGAATCAATATATTTATAAAGTGTTGGCCGTGACATGGATAAATATGTCGCCAGTTCTGTTAAACGGAAATTCAACTCTCTTAATTTGTCTCTCACGGTATCACCTCTTTCACAATCATTATATATGAATTTACGGAAAATGTAAAGAAAAAATTACAAAAAATGTAAATATTTGTTGACTTTACGGATTGTTTGGTTATAATTAGGGCATAAGAATAAAAAAACACACGAAATTTCATATGCTGAATTGTAAATAAAGTAAAAGGGGGATTTAAACATACATGAATCAGTTAAAAATTAATTATCATTATTTAAATGCTTGCGACATGCAATGTAAATTTTGTTTTGGGAAGATCAATACGAATTTCAACAAAGAAGAAATCATCAATACATTTCATTCATTGACTATGATAACAAGCTCTATAAATTTTGCTGGTGGCGAAGTGTTTTTAGACATTGACTTACTTAAGGAATTAGTTCAAATTGGATTAGAAAGAAAGATTAGCATGTCAATTGTAACGAACGGTTTGGTTCTCACTGAAAATCTTTCAGATGAAAGAATTCGTTATATTTTAATGCATATCAAACAAATCGGTATAAGTATTGATAGCTTTGACAAATACTATAATCTTGAGATTGGGCGACATTCAAAAGGATTAACTCTTTGTCAATCTAAAGTGGAGGAACTTCGGAAGATTTGCTTTGATTATAGAACAAAATTTAAGATTAACACTGTAGTGACAAATAAAAATAAAGGAGAAGATTTGGGTAGTAAAATTCGCAAAATTGATCCGGACAGATGGAAATTGCTTCAAGTTGTATCTAGTGATCCCGATACGGCCATTAGTAAAGATGATTTCAATACATTCACTAACAAGAATTGCATCGGTATTCAGTGTTCAAACGAAGATACAAACAGTTTACAACATTCATATGTCATGGTAAACAGTCATGGGTCGGTTTATTTTGGTGAAAAAACTCCAACTAGTATCAATATTAATTCATTTATGGAAGAGAATTCAAATACCCCTGAAATGGAGTTCTACCAAAAGTTGATTGATAGGGGATTTAATACCACGGAATACTTGATTCGCTATGGAATTGGTGATGCAAATATTCTTTTTGATAAAAAAGTATACTACAAATCAATAGGGAAATTGATTCATCAAGAAGGTAATAAGTTGATTTTAGATGTTGAATCTATTAGCACTCGACCTTCGGATCTTAGAAAATATAATATAGAAACAAATAAACAAATACACTTACTGTATTGTGGAATAATCACGAATAGTAAATTTAATATTATACAGCGCATAAAGGGTTATTTGAACTATGGTGAAGACTTAAACAAACAATTGGTGAAGTCTTCGATTGAATATAAAAGATTCTATAGAGGTTTCTTGAGCCAAATCGACAAATATGACATACAGAGTATTTTTGTTAGTGGGGAAAAAACCGAATCCAGTTTCTTGATTGATGCATTATTTCACATTGATGATCTGTCAAGAATGGAATACGAATTATTGCACGACTTGCTTCTCAATATTTATGATGTTCAAAGTATAGCTAGACAACTTGTAATCAAGACAACCAATAATCAAATAGCATCACGAAATATTCTTAAATATCTGCACGACTCAAGACCGGATTTATTCGTGTATACGAGAAAAGTAGAAAAAAACGGAAAATCATCATATGAAATCTCAAAACTTTTATTGAAAATTTACTGTTCAGATATAACGAATTCCGAATTTTCAAATGTAGCAATTCAGCAAATCGCGAAATATTGTTTCGATGATGTCTATGATGACTATGAATTACTTTATGCATATGAAATGCTTGCAGCGAAAACTTTAGGAGGACTTTTATGAGTAAAAACATACTTGATTTATATCTATCCAAGTCACATCCAGTTGTAACAGATGAAATGCTTGCTGGGTTCAGTAGGTTAAAGAAAATAAGTATATCAGCTGAAGTCATTAAACTACCAATAGGAGCATTTCATGATCAATTAGAATTGCGAAAAGCCTACTTTGAAATTAATAGTAAGCTTACGAAAATCCCTGAATCATGTTTTGCTGGATGTGTATCGCTGAAAGATTTTGGAAATCTTCCGACAAATCTAATTTCTATCGATGAAAAAGCTTTTGCTAATTGCACTTCAATTCAAGAACTTGTGATTCCTGATTCAGTAGAGTTTATTGCTGAGGATGCTTTTGACGGTTGGAGTGGATCTCAGACGTTATGCATGAAAAGAAAATTTAGCCTATCTAGTAAATGTAAAGCGAAAATCGAATGCAACTCAGACACTAATAATGCACTTGAAGAACTGAACTCATATGAAAATAATGGAAAAGCAACGAAGTATATCGTTACAGTAAAATGTGGTCATGTCGGGAATTCTCATTACATGAAGATCGATTTTCCAATTACTGCCTGTACAAAAAAAGATGCCGTCATTATCGCTAAGTCAAAAGGCAGAGTAAAAAGAGATCATAAAGATGTTATACTTGGTATACGAGCAGTATCTGACCAAGAGTTTTTTAAACAACAGGAGATCAACCAGAAAGATCCATATCTCACAATTAAGAGTAAACATGAACAGAGCTCTATTCAATCATTGATTAATGAACGGAAAATCGAGGAACCGAGATATAGTAAGCGAAAAGATAAAAGGAAAAATAGAATTTATTTAAGTGAAAAAAGGAATAGGGCGTATCTTCAAAAACGAACAGAAAAATTGAGTTTTTCTGGTGAAAATGATTTAGGCTTAATACTGAACTCTGATAAAACTTAAGAAGTCATTTTTTCAATACTCATATTCAACCGTTATAGTCACAAAAATTTACATTGGGGTAGCTAATCATGATTAATCATCAAAATAACATAACTGAAATTATTAACGGAAGGAAAGTGGAGTTCTATTCGGATACTCATGACTATTATGTTGATGGAATCAAGGTTCCAAGTGTTACGCAAATCGTAGCATCTGTTCTCCCTTCACAATATAAAGATATCGATCCAGGAGTATTACAACGAGCTGCTGATAATGGTGTAGCACTTCATAGAGAAATTGAATTATACGAAACGGAGAAGATATATGGTTATAGTCAAGAGTTCAATAACTACATAATGTTGAAACAAACAAACAAATTTCAACCGATTGAAAACGAGACACTCATTTATATTGAAATTGATGGGAAACCTGTGTGTGCTGGTCGTCTTGATATGATTATCATTTCAGGTATGCAAGCTGGTCTAGGCATAGGCGATGTCAAAAGAACTTACAATATTCACCACGAGCACTTAAAACTGCAGTTGAATCTTTATGCGATAGGCTATGAACAGTGTTACAAAAAAGAAATATACTTTTTAAAATGCATACATCTAAGAAAAAACCAAAGTAACTACATAGATGTTTTGGTAGATAAAGATTATGCATTCAATAAAATTATGGAATACCATAACATGAATAATTAACAATTTGGATTATCAATAGGTATAATCACGAAAAAAACAGGAGAAATCATGGCAAAAAGAAGAAAGAAGAACGACGCACTCGAAACACTCTTAATGATGCTTATAACCATCATTCAGGAAATTATCATTGTTATAGCAAGATTAATATCCCTTATTTATGATTTGATTACTTTTTATACCTCTGGATACAAAATCAAATCAGGTAATGGATTTTTCAAGACTTATTTTGATAAAGGTAAGTATGGAGAATTCTCCCTTTATAGAAAAGTAATTCGAATTTTTGGGAAACAATCAGTCTTTACGAATATATATTTGGATAATAGAAATACCGAAACTACCGAGATTGATGTCTTATCAATTTCTAGTAAAGGAATTTATGTTTTTGAAATGAAAAACTATGCTGGATTCATCTATGGGTCAGAAAACGATCAGCATTGGACACAAGTTTTCAATAAGAGAACAAAACATCAATTTTATAATCCCTTAAAACAAAACTATGCACATACAAAAGCTATTCAGAACTATCTTGGTATTGAAAAAGATGTAATTGTTCCAATTGTTGTTTTTTCCAACAGAAGTAAGCTAAGTAAGATAAGTATTAATCCCAATCAACATGTGTTTCAGTATCGTAATGCGCTAAAATATGTAAAGAGATACGAAAAGAAACAAGCATCGTCAATTAGTGTTGATGATAAAGAAAAATACATGATTAAACTAATTGACAAATGCAATATGTCTGAAGATGTTAAAACCAAGCATATAGATAATATAAAAGAGATGCTACTCGCCAAAAGTAATGGACAATGATTTAGTTCACATGTTTTTATAGAATTTTTTTTCAAGCGAAAAACTAGGAACTAATTCCAATAAAATGAACTTAACTAAAAATAATAATCTAGGTAGTATTGCATTATCATGAGTGAAAAACTGGTTTAATACATTTCTGACATAATTATGTGAAATGGGGTTCATAATACTGATTTCTGCGATATAATGGGAAAAACACACGAGTTTATAACGTTTAACAAAAATAAGGAAAAACAAAGGAGATAGTATGATTAATACATATGAATCGAATCATCTAGACATGATTAAACAAAGGCTTGATTTGTATTTGAAGAAGTCTAACACTAATAATTTCTTAGAATTCACTAAACATTTTGAACAATGGTTTTCACAAGATTTCTTTGATAAAGCTGATGTTTCTAATGAAGAAAAAGCAATTTTGATTTCAGTGATAACAAATAAGGCATTTTTAATTTTTGATAGGAAAGGGTTACAACACCCGACATCATATCCCTTTATTCGCATCATCAATACTGATAACAAACCGCAAATCAGTTTCTCCAGCTTGTTCTTAAGTGTTTTGGAGGGCTTGGATGAGAAAAAGATGGATGTCGTGACTGATATGATTGTTGGACTCTCCAGTAAATATCAATTTGTGGGATGCAATTTGAGCAAAATTCAATACTTCATACATAAATACTTATTTTGGCATGAAAACAATGGATATGAATCTTTCTTCTCTAGAGATTACGATTCATTAATAGTGACAGATCAGTTTCTCAACTTATATGACGAAATGCTAAAAAAATTTCCTGAAGCTAAGAATGAACCCAATTTTCAAAAAATAGACTTGTATAAACAAGCTCTTAAAGCCAAATACGAGTTTGGCAACATCGTACATGGGTTCGACATTGGAAGAATCAAAGCAGCTTATTTGATGGAGAAAATCTATGGACTTAATGCAAGAGTCAATAAGAATTATCACCTATACGGATTGCATAAAACACTGAGTAGTATCTTGAAACCTCACGTATTAGAATTTTCTTATGAAAAAGGCAAAAAAGAAAGTTTTGTCACCCATATCAAAGAGTTTGCAGATGTAAATATTGAAACATTGGTAGAAACAAAAAACTATAATCAATTAAGTATCATACTTCCATATCTACCAGCCACATTCAAGGATATACTGTTCAATTCTGTTGCTGATCATTCAGATTTAAAAATGATTAGGACGTTTTTAGAAGGTGGAGCGTACTATCTAACTATATTTGGCAATTCCGACGAAGTGATAAATGCTCCACAAAGAGATATTCAGAAAACAAAAACAATGTTAGCCTTACTTGTTTCGCAAAGTAGTTAGTTCTACCAGCATGATTTAGTTTTTAACAAAAGCTTTGTACTTTGAAAATCAAGTTAATGACGAGCAAGTGAATTGAATTTCATATAAACAATGTAAAAATATAAAAATTAGGAGGATAAAAATGGACACAGCACAGAGAGTGATTCAACTTATCGAAAAGAAAAGATTATCAGTAAATAAAGCTGCAAACTTAATCGGTTTAAAGGAATCTAATCTTCAATCTTTGTTTGATGGAAGATATGTTTTATCGACTGATGATTTGGTTAAAATATCTGAATATTTTAATGTCAGTCTAGACTATTTACTAAAAGGCACTATGAATTTGAGCGACAAAGAAACCGTCGAGGCTTTAGTTCCAGATGAAAATCAATATGCTGAAGATTATATTGCTCTATGTAAATTAACTATTCAAAAATGCGGGTTACATAGATTTGAAAAAATATTGGTTCCAGAACCTATTTTTTATGAAAAAAAAGGAGTATCGCATTTTGTTAATTTTCAGGGCGGTGTTTTCCTTAACAAAACTAGAGCACAATGGGTTGATTGTTATGTACCTTATTTGGACTATGACAAATTAATTTCTCTAGATAACGTTGAGATCTATCAAAAATTAAAGGATTATCCAAGAACACTCGGACAACTCAAATACGCATTAAGAAAAATAAATGATTTAGAGGGGTTAAAATTACTTGATAACAGAATTAATATGTACGACAAAACGAAAGAAGAACCGATTCCCCTACTATCTATTGATGATGCATTAAAAATGTCTGATATTTGGTTTTTCGAATATATATCGAAAAATTTGAATGATCAGACAAAACCTATCATTTTATATAAGATTAAAAAAGAAAACCCCAACTATTGGGCAATTATGAGTATGTTGATTGATAATGGAGCTTATTTAGTGAGAGCCATAGAAAATAATTTTCATGGCAATTTAGTCCAGATAGAGGACGTCCCCGCAACCAAGATGTTGAAGAAACTTTGTTCGTAACTGATAAACTAGGAGAAATACTATAATAGGTCTAGCAATAAAGATTCATTCTTTGAATCTTTTGTTGTAAAAGTTTCTTGAAAATGAATCGGTTTTATATAACAAACCTTTAATTACACATATTAGTGTAGGGTAAAAGCTAATTTTTAATACTTATGCACCTCAGGGTTTGAATTTTAATAATGATAAGACTACATTCATAGGAATCAAATATTTCGCTAATAGTAAAATAGAAACACTTATCGTCGTGCAGTGGAGTGCCCCCAAAAATGTTCCAAGATAGAATTGGTTCTATATCAATAAAATGGACACGATGAGTACGTCTTATTAGTATCTGTCAAGAAAATGTCAGTTAGGTTATATTGTAATTGAGTTCTTTATTAAATACAATGTAAAATAGAATTTAAGGAGGTATACAACCTATGTATAAGACTGAAGTTATTGGACGCACATGTTACATCAAGAAAAGAGCTTTAAAGATTGAAGAGTTAATCAACAATAATGAAAAAGAAGGTTGGGATTTTATCAACGCTGTTGGCACTCCTTGTTTTGGTGTCATTTTAACATTCAAAGAAAATCCTACATATAAGTTAAATCAGGATATTAACAAAGGTATCAAAGATGTCAAAAACAAGATTAATCAAATTGTGGATGTTATCAAGAAGTAATTAAAATCTTATCATAATCTCCCCAATGCAATCGATACCCCATCGATTGCATTTTTCTATCCCGTTCACTCTTCTTACCCCTCCATTTATTATTCTCTATATCCCATAAGAAATTCTTTATTCTCTCCCACTCTTCATGATGATATAATTGAATCAGTCTTATCCATCAGAAAGAGGGAATCATCGTGCATTATCAAAAAGAACTTGAACTACTCAAAAATACAGTCCCAAGATTATTTAAAGACACTGAAATCCAAAACAAAAAAGTATCCTATAAAGAAAGAGATGAAGTGGTCACGTCTTCTGATCTCTATATAGAAGCAGAACTGATTCAAGCTATACAAAAAGAATTTCCAAATGATCATTTTCATAGTGAAGAATTCAATCATCTCACAGAACTTCAAGACCGGACATGGATTATCGATCCGATTGATGGTACGAGTAATTATGTCCATCACTTGGATCTCTTTGTGAATCAGATTGCATTTTATGATCAAGGTGAAATTGTCTTATCCTATATCTATATTCCTAGAGCTAATAAAGTTTTTCATGCTATTAAAGGTGAAGGGGCATTTATGAATGGTGAACCTATCCATACATCCAGCAGCAAGCAACCCAATATGATGATGAGCCTGGTAGGTATTTCACATCAAACAAAAAAAGATAAGAAGTTGTTCTATCACATGCTTGACTTTGCTTACAGAAATGACATCAAGGTGCGCATGCTTGGTACGCTTGGATATGAACTATCAGCAGTTGCTGAAGGTTCATTTATTATGCTTTACACAGATGTCACTAACTTTTGGGATATCGCTCCAGGACTGCTTTTGATTAAAGAAGCTGGAGGGATCACCATGAACGAATCAGGTAAAGATTATGTCATGGGGGATGCACATTTATTTTGTTGCTGTGACATAGATATTCAAAAGAGAATCATCAACTCATTTTGAGTTAAAAGATAAGGATGTGTGCCCATGAAAAAGAACATTGTTTATTTAGCTCTTATATTTATGATTGTCCTTGTTTTACTTTATATCTTTATGCCAAGTGGTATTTTGGTAGAACCCAACATCACACCTGCTGAGTATCTAAATAGTATTCCCTATGTGACAATCTTCAATAGATGGGTTATCATTACCCCATTATCTACAATCATTGTCTATGCACTGGGAATACAGATTATGTTGATTGGTTCTCTATTCATAAAGAACCATCAAACAGTTTGGGGAATCAGTTTACTCTTTTGGGGATTGGGTACTTTACTTGCAGGAACGAGTTATCAAGGGTTAGGTTATGAGTTAAAATGTCGTGATCTAATCTTTTGTCAGTTTACCAGTTGGTTTGAACTCAGCTACCTATTTGTTACAGCCATCAGCATTGCCATGATGGCGATTGCGTTTGCTCAAGAATTCTTAAATAAGGATCATCAAAAATACTTAATCAGATATGCAAAGTATGCTTTGATTGTTTATACAGTATTACTCGTTACAGGTTCCATACTTGAAAATAGAATTCTCATTTCATATGAAATCTTTACTGTTTTCTTTATGCCTTTGTTTGTTGTCTTTTTTGTCATCAACATCATGAACTATAGAAAGCATCAAGACCAGTTAAATCAATCCTTCATTCAGTTATGGATTTGGTTTCTGATTGTCAATGTTGCATATTACGCATATTATATACCTGGATTTACCGAAAGCTTCTATGAAAACACAGGAGTTTATTTCAGTGCGAATGATGTATTGCATATTGGACTTATGGGATGGTTTGGTTTGATGTTGTTCAATTTCAAAAAACATTTACTTCATTCACATTCAAATTAAATATAAATCTATAAATATCATCGATGAGCATCCATAATAAACACTTAATCCGATTTGGAGGAGATGAATTTGTTTTTATTGACAAATCACCATCTTAAAAGTGATGCAGTTTAAATGATGGGAGAAATCAGTCAAGCATATTTTAACAAATCCACAATCTCGATTTAAGCACATGGAATTTTTCATTTGAGAACTCGTGACACCAATAGTGAGTCCGATTTGACAAACATACTCAGAAGAGTTGATAAATAGAGGCCTATTTAAAATTATTCAAAAAAGCATTGTCAATCAAACAGATAAGAAAAGCAAATAATAGTTCTTTACAATCCATTTTATGTTTATCGTAATCTGGATTTTTTTACCAGGGAGCATCAATCCTTCTGAAATTCATCCTTTTGCACTAAAGTTAGCGTGTCTCCATACAATCCAAAGCGAATTGCTGAAATTTGATTCGTTATATTTAATAATATGATAATATTAAAGTAATAACTCAATACACATCAAGAATCAATTTCAAAGTATATCACAGGGCGGGGAAACACTTTTAATGAGTCAATCTATCGAATCATTACTGGTAAGAAGACGATAACTACCCATTTAAAACAATACCTCATTCTTAATATCATCAGGAGGAATTATGAGTAAGATGATCAAGGCATGTATTTTATGCATTCTTTCTTTTGCTTCAATTCTCATGAGCATAGAACCCGTTCATGCTGAAGAGAATCCACCACAGACTGTTATCACAGTAAGTCAAACAACGATTCAGCAAGGTTCATCTTCATCAATGACTGTTTACATTGATAATGCATTAAATCTTGCTGCGCTATCATTTGACCTATACTATGATGAATCTTTTTTTGACATTTATTATGTGTATACTCAAAGTTTTCTATATAACACTAACACGTCATTCAATCATGATATTGATGGCGTTTTACATTTTTCAATGGTATCGCTTGATGGTATTAGTGGAAGTGGGGGATTATTGAGTATTTATTTTCAGTTTACGGGTGAAGCACCCATTGGAGAGTATCCAATTTTGATTGCAGTCAATGATGCATTTGATATCAATCTGAATCCTATTGATATTAATGGTGTTAATGGAAAAATCAATGTTGTCGCTCCACAAGTCATTTACGAACAGCTTTATTTATATTCGGGGATATCCAAAGACAACTTATATTTAGGAGATACATTTGACTATTATATAAATTCTTATAATCTAAAAAAATTATCCGCAGGCAATTTTGAGATTTATTACGATAAGAATCAACTCCAAGTCAATTCAGTCAATATTTCTAGTTATTTAGCAACGTCCAATTCGATATATTCTGTAAACTCTAGTTTACCGGGTTATATCAATATTTCTTATGCGTCGGTATCCGGTATAGATTATGCTTATCCAATGTTTACCATCAGTTTTACAGTCCTCTCGGATGAAAACTCAAATTCAAATATACTGATGAAATCTAAGAATTTATATAATGAATCTTTAGAAGTCATGCTGGCAAATGATGTTAATACGAGTGTTCAACTTCTTGAAAGAGAAGAAACTTCTAGTTTTCCGGATTTATATATCACGGGTTATCAAGGATCTTTGACAGAACCTTTTGATGTCTATGTAAAACTGGAATCGGGATCAAGGATTGCTGCTGGTGATTTTATATTATCCTATAATACGAACCATCTTACAGTCAGTTCAATTGAGATAGGTGAGCAAGTTCAAACTCATGGAGGATACATTTCGTATAATCCAACTTTCGATCAAGGAAGTGTTAGATTTTCCTATATCAACGAGAATGGAATCATCGTTGAAGAAACCTTATTAAAAATCACATTTATCCCAAAATCACTTACAGCTTCTGTGAATTCACTTTTAAGTATCAGTGGAACAGGGGTTGTTGATGAGTACTTTAATGCAATCTCACTTGATTATCAGCAAACTACGATTGAACTTGGTCAATATTACACGATTATTTTTCTTGATAGCAATAACCAGATTATCTCACAGCAATACTTAAAAGAAAGCGACCCAATTATAGCACCCGAACCACCACTTAAGGTGGGTTCGGTATTTTCACAGTGGAGTGAAACTTTTAACTTAGCAACTAAGAATCAAACGATATCAGCAATTTATGTTATTGACGAATCCATACAATTTCACCCGGAGACTTTCACCTATGATTCGACTGAGCATACGATATACGTTAATAATATCCCAGCTGGATCGACAATCACATATAGCCCAAGTAACCGTTTTACCGCCAGCGGATCTTATGATATCACTGCGACAATATCGATGGAAGGCCAAGATGATTTAATTCTTAATGCAACGATGGTGATTGAAAAAGCTTCAGTCGTCATTACTGCTGAAAACAAAGAAAGTAATTTTGGTAGTCCACTTTTAGATTTAACATATACCACCACTGGAACAATTTACAATGACGAAGTTATAATTACTCTTGTCAAAGAAGAAGGACTTAGTGCAGGAACGTATACGATTTACGTGGAAGCTTCAAATCAAAACTATAATATAGTACTCAATCAAGGAACTTATACGATTGTCGGATTAGATATCGATATGAGTGGGATTACGTTCCAAAATGTTGAATATTCTTATGATGGGACACTTAAGACTTTAGTCATTTCAGGATTATTACCGCAAGGCGTTACTAATGTTGAATATAGTGATAACCAATTGACGGATGCAGGGTCCATTTCGGTCATTGCTCATTTTGTTGTTTTAGAAGGAATGAATCCTGTGGATAACATGGTTGCATCGCTTACTATCAATAAAGCAACGATAGAAGGTATAACGCTTGAAGGTGGGACATATGTTTACGACGGTACTCAAAGACAATTTGTTTTAAGTGGTATTGTTACACAGTTTGGTGATACTGTAGATGTTAGTTACAGCGGATCATTGAGTTATGTCGATGCAGGAAACTACTCTCTAGAAGTTATATTATCCAATAAAAATTATCATACCTTAACATTATCTTCCAGTCTTGTGATTAGCAAACAAGTAGTTACAATTTCAATTGATGATTTCACGTTCAATGTTCAATCTAATCAAATTACGATCATTCATGAAGGCGAGAACCCAAATATCTTCTATTCTATTAACGGTGTTGATTATATTTCGGGTGAAATTATCGATTCATTATTAGAAAGTCATACCTACATCGTATCGATATACATTGGAGAAACAACAAACTATCAACTTAGTAATATGATAAGTATTGAACTAACAACATATGGTTCATCATCAACACTGATGAACATCATCAATCAAAATTCATCAATCACACTTTCAACATACGATGATATCCAATCTGTTTTGGAAAGCATTGATAAACTGCATCCCGACGATCAAGAGAGTGTTAATACAGCAGTCCAAGCACTCATCGCTCGATATGATCTCTTCATTTCAGAAATCAATCTTGAGTATGAAACAGCAGCAAAAATCAAGACTTCAGCGTTTCCTCTTGTTGTTATCTATTCACTCTCATCTGGAATTGTCATGCTTTGGTTTAGGAGGAGAAAATTCCTATGAAAAAATACGTAATGATACTTATCCTTCTGATTGTCGTTACAAGCTTATCTGCATGTACAACTACGGGAGCTGATCTTGAGCTAGCGAAAATAATCAGATTGGTTGAAGGATACGAAACAGACGACATCAATGGTTTTAATTTTTCGAGCACACAATATAGTGCTGAACAAGAATTGAATTTCGATATCATCACACAACGCATAGAGCGCGGCACAGAAATCAAGGCTTATACAGAGTTTAGTGAAAGACGATTCAACGCATATAATGATGATGATCAATTTAGTGATACCAATTATGTTCTCTATTATTACAACAATCAAATTGGCACACAAATCGGAGACGAGCCAACTATATGGAGCGCAACGACAATAGAAGAATACTTTGTTTCTCGGTTGCCAATCGTAAAATTCTTAAGAACCGATTTTATTACATATGAGATATCACAAGTTGGCACTCAAAGTGTATTGAATGGTACCGTTAAAACAAACAGCATATCAAAATTACTCGGTTTTATAGACGATACAATCACTACACTTGAAATTAAAATAACGTATTCCAGTCTGGAAGCACAGTTAATCGAAGTTGAAATCAGATATGAACAGTCCGCTACCAACACAGTCGTTATATATACACCATTTTATGGTACTGCACAAGTTGTACTTCCCACCAATTAGGAGACCAATCCATGAAAAATATAGATAAAAATTTTAAGAACGAAAAAGGAGAATCCTCAATGAACCGATTAAATTTGAGAAAATCAATATTCATTCTATTGCTTGTGTTTGTTCTATTTTTAGTGTCTTGCACAAAAGAAGAAGTTGATGACTTTATTGACAAAGATTTGATTCAAATGAACTATGAAGCAACAAGCGATCAACATTTTGATGGGGACGGTAATTTGCTTGTACCCTTTGATATCGCTTTTTCAGAAGCTTTCACAAATGGTGATGCACCATTCGAAGAATCTTCAGTTCTATTGAAGGTTTCATCTGATTTCGATGGTGTGGTGAATAGAAATCTATCAAATATAGGGGTTGAATCTTTACAATTGACCATGAGCAACGAAAAAACATCTTGGTATCAAGCAAACTTGAAACAAGATGTTAAAGCTCAAGACGTTATGAGTTCACTCAGAGGGTTAAATGAGATTTTAATTGCTGATTATAACTATACGTATCAAACTGAAGATTTTATAGATCAAAGCGAGATTAACTTTCCGGCAGTACTTGAAAATACATTGGTGAATGAACAATGGTATTTAAATCAGTACGGCATTCAAGAGACATGGTCATGGATGGAAACCAATGGTTATCAAGTTGGTGGATCCAATAGCGTTGTTGTTGCAGTTATTGATACTGGTGTAGACTATAACCATAAAGATCTTTCTAGCAATATGTGGGTCAACACTGGTGAAATACCAAATAACGGCATCGACGATGATGCTAACGGATATATTGATGATGTTCACGGTGTTAATGTAGTAAGCGATGAGAGATACCACAGTGGTGACCCTATGGATGATCATGGTCATGGAACACACGTTGCGGGTATTATTGCTGCCTCGAATAATAAAGAAGGTATTGTAGGCGTTGCCTATAATTCAAAGATTATGGCTGTAAAAGCTGGCATGGGTAGTGGCTACTTTACTCAAGCAAGCATCGCAGAAGGCATTCTATATGCTTATGATATGGGTGCAGATGTCATCAATATGAGCTTCGGTGGCACTGCAGTATCTATTGCTGTTCAAGATGCATTAATGACAGCATACACAAGAACAGTATTGGTAGCCTCAGCGGGTAATGAAGGTGCTAAGAATGAAGGTTTTTTCGCCATTCCTAATTATCCAGCTGCACTATCATATGTTATTGGTGTCATGAGTGTTAATCCTAGTGGTATAGAATCAAGCTTTACAAATTGGGATGTCAAATTATTTAATTCTGTTGAATATGAACTATATGCACCAGGCGAACAGATGATGAGTACTTTACCTAATGATCGATATGCTGCTTGGAGCGGTACTTCTATGGCGGCACCGGTTGTTTCCGGTATTGCGGCTCTTTTACGTTCTGTTTATGCGGATAGAGATATGTATCCCAATAAATTCATCATGGGACAATTAACTTCAACTTCTGAAGATCAAGCTATCTGTTTAAATGTTAATATTCATGGTCCTCATAATATTCCGATGATAGTGAATGCATTTGATGCCATGACTAAACTACCAAAACCAGATATTAACCTATATAATTACTACATATTTGATACCGAAAGTATTGCTGAAGGCAACAATGGAGATGGAATTATTGATGCTGGTGAAACTATTGATTTGGGTTTAGTCCTAAGAAACAGATGGGGGATGAGCAAGGATACCATCGTTACACTGGATACACTAACAGCAGGTGGTGTTGAATCAGAATTTGTAGATTTCTTAACTAATGATATTGATTTTGGAGGTGTTGGCACCTACTCAACTAAAGATTTACTCAGTAGAGATGGTTCAATCGTTACTGGTGTAGAAACACCATTTAAAATCAAAGTATCTGAAAATACACCAAACGACTACATTGTTAGAATTAATGTTACAGGTACCTACTCAAATGCACTTGATGAACTTGACACAACTGTTTATGAATTAGAGGGAACCATTGAAATTGTTGTAAGAAGTGGGCTCATATTACCTAATATTATCGATGAGGATATGACCTTAACTAAAGACAATTATTATATCATTCCAAATAGCACAGTCATTCTTGCTGGTGTGACTGTTACTGTTGAAGCAGGTACAAAGATTCAATTCTGGACGGATGATCCAAATGATGCTTATGCAGATACAGCGATTACCTACTTAAAAGTTGAAGGTAATTTTATCACAAAAGGAACAGTCGAAGAACCTGTTGAATTGTTTCCTAGTGAATTGATGGCAAGATACAGAGTTGAAATATATGAAAGAAACCAAGGTTATGTTTCACTTGAGTATACAGAGGTAACAAATGGACATTTAGATATTTCATATGCTGATCACTCTAAGTTTACACAAAATTATTTAGGACCGATTTTCCACAGATATTTAAGCAGTGGAAAAGTTGAAAACAATTATTGGAGTTCTGCTAATATGTACATTGCAAGTGCCACGAATTCGATATTTTATGCTTTGGGTGGACAAGGATATAAGCCATACCTAAATGGTCAATTTGAAGGCAATATTTTTGCTGAATCTGCTATAGTTTACTCTGAAACAGCAGTATTTATTAATAATGTATTTTTAACAAATAACTCTTTGCGCCATGGAGGAAATGATGTTTCATCGCTAACATTAGGAAACCTGATGGACATAGCAGAGATTCCAATGGTATTAAGAAATGATGAAACCGGTACAACATACTTATACGTTAGGACAAAAGAATGGTTTTCGCAATCTCAATACGGAGAGATTTATAGTCAATTTGCGAAGAGTCTAGGTGGGTATTTGGTATCAATTAACGACACAATTGAGTATCAGTTCCTTAGAAACAATTACGGACTTGACTATTATATGGTTGGTTTGCAAAAAGACTTCACCAATAGTTCATATGTTTGGAGTGACAATACTACATTTGGTGACTTTATAGATGTTGTTAATCCAAACAATAATGCTTTTTACGGTATGTTTTATAATTCTCAACTTCGTTTTGATAACGGTGTATATGGATTTATTATTGAAATACCAGGTGATGTTTACTATGAAAGCATTGTTTTGGAAGAATATGTTGCAAACATTGATTTAGAAAGTTCTTTTCAAATCAATGCATCAGCAATACCCTCTACTGCAGATCTTGACTCTTTAGTCTATATCAGCAGTGATGAAGAAATAGCAACAGTTAATAATTCCGGCTTAATTCAACCAATCGCTAATGGTTCTGCAATCATTTATATATATTCTCCAGATTTTGTAAAACAATCAGTCTTTACAATCAATATTTTGCAAAAAGTTGAACTCACTCAATTAGCTTTATCTATACCACAGGAACAGATGAGTATCAACACAACATCAAAGGTATCGACTACCTTAATTCCTATAAACACAACACAAAGAAATATTACATACACAAGCAGTAATGAAGAAATAGCTACAATAAGTCAAACAGGTATTATTGAAGCGCTATCCATTGGAACCACAACTATTAGGGTATCCAATTTTGATGGAACTATATTTGATGAGAAAACAATCAATGTTGTTAGTCCGGCTACCTCAATATTATTTGAAGAAAGTATTTATATGACAAGTCTGGCTGGGGATGACACAGATTTTTATCCTGTTGTTTTACCAGAGACTGCAACAAACAAAACCATCATCTGGGAAAGTTCAAACCCCGAAGTCGCATATGTCAACGATGATGGAGTATTGATTAAAATAAAAAGCGGTGTAGCTACTTTGGTTGCGACTGTTGAAAACACAAACCTTTCAGATGAGATTGTCGTATCTATTTCTGAAGACTATGAACCTAATCAAGTTATGAAAATATTGAAATATAATAATCGATTTTTTGCGCTTTATGGAAATGGAGAAATATATTATTGGGGTAATGATACGCTTTCTCCCAAAGTATTGCCTATTCCGGAAAGTCGTAAGATTATTGATTTTGCACTTCGTTATAATGAATTTATTTTTGTATTAACTGAAGACGGTCTTGTCACCACATTTTATATTGGTCAGTATTTCGACAATGGTGCTTCAATTTACGAATGGAATTACTATGGAACATCGGTGTTAACTAATATATCTAAATTCGATCAAACCGAGACTGGATATAGTATTTATGCATTGAAAAATGATGGATCTGTTTGGGCTTGGGGAGAGAATGGTTATGGTCAGCTTGGTGATGGAACCAAAACAAATAGAAATTCTCCAATACAAGTCTTGGTAGAAAATATCGTTGATATAGCGGGAGGCAATGCTTATGTTCATCTGCTTAATTCCGCAGGGAAACTCTATGCCTCTGGAGGCTCTGGAAACATCACTATTCCAATTCAAATTAAAGATGGAATCATTTCAATTGATAGTGTAGACAATAACTCTGGAACAGTTGCAAGAACTTCATCAACTGTGTATTCTTACCACCATGGAAGTGTAAGCATTCCGTTCTCAAGTTACACTAACTTAGGGGATGGTATCAATCTAACAAATGGGAATTATTTCTATATCAGTAACGGATTAGTTTACTCGAAGGGGTGGGCTAACGAGTATGGGCAATTAGGAATCGGAAAAACAGTAGGTATTGATAATTATGAAGCAATGATGAAAATAGAAAACGCTTCTGAAATATTTGTATTTAGTAGCAACATATTTGTTCAGACATCAGATGGGAAATTTTATGGTACTGGATTAAACTCCGGATATGAACTTTCAAACTTTACTACGACGAACAGTAGTATTCCTGTTAGAATATTCTTTGATTTACAAGGCAATTCGGAAGGATTTATTTTAGAAAATGTCAATATATCAGATCAAATATTGATTGAAGATACTATTCGACTGAACTTCAATGAAGCACTCATTATATCTGATAATTATGTTTACATCTCATTGAAAGATAGTCTAAACAACAATCTAGCTATTAGAAAAACATTACATCTGGACCAATTTACGATTGTTCCATTCAGCGGATGGGTTATAGGAGAAACATATACACTAACTGTCCCTGCAGACGCATTGAATACTAAGTTCATGATTCCAAATCAATTGATTTCGATGACATTTGTATATACAGGCATACAAACCCCAATTGAACAATCATCAACCAGCATCACTGATAACCAAAAGTTTAACACTACCAATGTTGACATTCAAGTTAATTATACTTATGCGCAAGAAGGTGTTCTATTTGATCAAATTGCTGTGCTTGATGAAAACAGTGTGGCAGTAACTGGTTTAGAAATAACACTTATCGACAATGAACTTCGTATTTATGGAGAACTTGATTATGGACTATATACATTAGTTATTCCTGAAGGGGCATTGATTGATAACATTGGCGGACTCAATCCGGCTTTGACACTAAATTTCAGTGTTGAAAAAACAATTCAACTTATTGGTTCAAGCCATCAACCGAATGACATTAGAAAGCTTACAGATGAAAATCTAGTATTTACTTTTAGTGTAGCACTAGAATCAATCAACTTTAATTCAATCAATTTATTGGACAAAGATGGTGTTATAGTTGAATCTTCTAAAACGTTAATCGACAATGTCTTAACCATTAATCCAACGAATAGCCTTAATCAAAATGAAACTTATACTATAACTATACCCGAAGATTCAGTTGTAGACGAATTAGGCAATTCAAATAATCTAATCAGTTATCAATTTAGCACATACACTCCACTCGAATACATTAGGTCATCAATCATTAATGGAGAAACGCAGGTCAATAAATTACAAACCATTAAATTCTACTTTAATTATGCAGAGATTGGATCTATGTTCGAAAATATCACTATTAGAGATACTGAGGGAATTGCAATTCCAGCAAATGTATTACTGGTAGACAACATTCTATACGTTACTCCATCAGCTGCATTAAGTCATAACAACACTTACCAAATTTTTATTCCTGCAAATTCAGTGGTCGATGAATTGGGAATAGCTAATAGCGAAATAACCATAAGTTATTCCACGATTGAGATTCTTGATCGTTTCTATTGGAGTTCAGCATACGCACTTCAACAATGGGATAGTTTCATCGAAAGAGGACTGCACAGTAGGTTTATCAATAATGCAATACTGAACAATTTCAATGATACAAATGTAGAACATTGGCTGAGATTCACCGGAAGTGAATTATATGAAAGTCAAAGCTATGTTCAAACGACAGGTATGGGCGGGAATTACTGGGGTACTACAAACTCATTTATTATCAATAAACAAATCTTAGATTTCGATGATTACCAATCGCTAATCAATATTATTGAAGGTGATATACTTACAGTAGCACCATCAAACACATTCCCGTTTGTCACAGACGTCAATATTCTTGACAGTAATGGCGATCAAGTTACAGTAGTCGGAAACGAAACAATTACAGTGATGGTAGGATTCAATCGTGACATGAATACAAATATTGCTCTTGATGTTCGATTTGGATCATCTCTTCCATATGCTGAATACCAAATTCCTGGAGATTATATAAATCCTAGAACTTGGGTAGGTATTTATACGCTTAATACAACAATTGAAAATGGCAATCAATATTTCAATATTTCCAATGGTGCAGCAGCAAATGATGCTTGGCTAAAATTGCAATGGGATGTATCTCGATTTATGTTCGAAATTGATACAACAGCTGCACAAGCATTGATGATGCAAGGTCAAGCCACTTCAACTGGTATTCAGTTGTCATGGGAACAAGATGATTTTGATACCTTGGCTGGCTATAATGTTTACCGCAGTACTGATGAATTTGGATATTATCAGAGATTGAACACATCAGTGATTCCATACGAAACCAAAGAATTCTTTGATTCAACGGTAGAACCTGGAGTAATCTATTTCTACAACTTCACAGTTGTTAAAACTGATTTGACTGAATCTGAACCATCAGGGAAATTGACCATCCAATCATTAGATACCATGGCTCCCAATATTTATCACAGCCCTATTTATTTAGCTTTTACAAATAGTAATCTAATCATAACTGCATCAATTATAGACAATCTTTCTGTCCAAAATGCATATGTGTATTATCGTGCTGTAGGAGAAACGGAATGGAAATCAGCAACCATGACAAAGAGTAATGACCGGTATTCAGCTGTTATATCATCAACCAACATAACACAAGCTGGTTTAGAATACTATATTGTAGCCTTTGACGGCATTAACCATACTTATAAAGGAACAAGTCAAAATCCATATGTTATTGTTGTGCAGTTGGCTATTGACTCCTCAGCATTAGGTGACGTGAACGGCGATGGAGTGATTACAACACTGGATGCCTTGATGTTGTTGCAAGCGATAAACAGCAGATTAAACTTGACAGCAGAACAATTTTTAAGAGCTGACTTAGATAAGAGCGGGACATTGGAAGCTTGGGAAGCACTCAAGGTCTTGCAATATGTTAGTGGAAAAATTACAAGCATCTCATAATCTACTACAAAACCCAATAATTTTTGAGACTGAGCAATAAAATATTCTAATTGAATCAATCAATTTACTCAATAAGAACTGCATGGACGCATGCAGTTCTTTTTTCGCAACCAAAAGTTGCTTGCTATCAATCATCATGCGTCGTATACTAAAGGTGTAAGGAGGTTGGACATGCTTAATTTAGATTTAATCAGTAAAAAAATCATAGAGAAAAGAAAACAGAAGGGTATGACTCAAAACGAACTGGCTGATGCTTTATTTGTCACCAGACAAGCGGTCAGCAAGTGGGAAATGGGAAAATCATTACCCAGTATTGAAGTACTCCTAGAAATGACAGAACTTTTTGATGTTACCATTGATTATATGCTTGATGGCTCAGAGCTCAGCGATCATGACTATCCATCAATGTTTATGCAATATCCAAGAGAATCGGTCATCTATCGTTTTCTAAACTCCAATCACTTAAATGAAGATATTAAAAACATCTTTTACCTCCTCACAACAAAGGAGAGAAAACAAATGATCGACCAATTGATAGCCAAACAACTCAGTCTTAACTATTATTCATTATGGCCTTATCTCAGTGTAGAAGAAAGAAAGTATTTCATTGGAAACATGAAATCTAAAGAATCAGATCAAAATCTATTGACACTTTATGATATGATGTCAAATGAAGAAAAAATGATGGTTAACCTAGAAGGCAAACAAACCATCACTTATGTTTCAAATAAAAGAAAAGGAGAAAAGAGTTAATATGAAGTATACTCAATTATTACCATTTATGGAAGAAGAAGAATTAAGAAAAATTGCTCAAGAAATTATGAGCGGTGAGTTAAAGGGTGTAAAGGTTGAAGCGTTATATCCATTTATCGGACCCAATCATCTGCATGAAATCGTTGATCAACTGATTGAGAAAAAAGAAACGAGAGCACTCGAGCATGCCATCCCATTCATTTCCGAGGAAAAAGTATTAGATATTTACCATGCTGCTGAAAAAGGTGAACTCCCAAATTTTGATGCTTCCAGCTGCATTCCATTTTTAAGCCCTGATATGATTAAAGAATTATTCAGAGAACTCATCAAGAATGCTCCAATTGAAGCAGATGAAGAGGATAAAGAGTAAAGACCAATAAAAATCCCCTTATCGTAGACACTACAAATCATTCAAGTTGTAGATGTTTATAGAAGGGGATTTTCTTTAGGAAAGCCCATTACAAATCAATGAAGCATATTGATACGAAGCGATATCATGAAGTAGAAAATACATTTAGGGGATTATGGGGTATTAGATAATTAGCTTACAATATACATTCATCGTACTTTTTAACCACATGCATGATTGTTATTATTGATTGGTGTGATCAGCCCTTTGGGCATAATCAAAAAAAGGATTTCATCATTGAAATACCCCCCCCATCACTATTGATTTCTTCCATCTGCAATCGATACCCCATCGATTGCTTTTTCAACTTTTCTCTCACCTCAAAACTAAAAAAAATAAAAATAAACAAATATGCTTGACATATGTAAGCGTTTGTTATATATTTTAGGTATAACGGTAAACGGAGGGAATCATGTCATCGATTGTTGAAATTGCAAGATTAGCTAATGTCAGTAAAATGACTGTTTCCAATGTCATCAATAAAAAGTATTCCAAGGTCTCCAAAGAAACCATTGATAAAATTGAACGTATCATTGCAGAAACAAATTATACGCCCAACTTATTTGCGAGAAGCTTGAAATCGAACACTTCCAAAATCGTTCTCCTGGCAATTCCTCAAACTATAGAAAATGATCCATATAAGAATAAAGCATTTAATAACCCTTTTTATGGAGAACTAATCAACAGCATTGAATACAACTTACGCAAATTCGGATATTATCTCATGTTTAGATTTATCAATGAAAATGAAATACTTTCTAATCTTGTCATCAATTGGAACATCGACGGAGTCATTGTCCTGGGTGCCATCGAAAAGGAAATGGATGTTATGTTCAAAGAAGTTAATGTTCCTACAGTATTCCTAGACACTTACGCAGATACCACTAAAAATGACATGATCATTACTGATGATGAAAAAGGCGGTTATCTTGCTACAGATTATCTCTATCAAACCGGTAGAAGAAAGATAGGAGTCGTCGTGAGTTCTATCAAATCAGTTGGTGTTGCAAGCAAGCGCTACGACGGATACCGTCAAGCACTCGCATCTCACCAAATAGAATTTCAAGAATCATGGCTGTTTGAAGGATTCCCTTCATTTGAATTCGGGGATCAAATTGGTAAATACATCAGTTCAAACAGAAATCAATTTGACGCATTGTTTGTCTACTCGGATATATTGGCCTTAGGAGTTATCAAAGGTTTAAAATCATATGGTCTCAGGGTTCCTGAAGATATTGCAGTTATTGGTTTTGATGGTCTCTACATTGGAGAACTGTCTGAACCCAAATTGACAACCATCAAACAAGATATCACCGTGAAAGGTGAGATGGGTGTTAACCTGTTGATGAGAAAATTGAGTGGTGAATCAACAACCGTTGAACAACTCAAACTTCCAGTTGAATTATTGATTAAAGAATCTACTTAATGCATTCCCTCGGGAAGCATTAAGTATGTTTATAAAGGTTTACCGTTAAACCAAGGAGAAGAATTCATGGAGTGGTGGAAAAAGGCGGTCGTATATCAAATATATCCAAGAAGCTTTATGGATTCCAATCAAGATGGAATTGGAGATATTAAAGGTATTATATCTAAACTGGATGATCTTAAATATTTGGGAATCAATGTGATTTGGCTATGTCCGGTTTATGCATCTCCCAACGAGGATAATGGATATGACATCAGCGATTACTATGAAATCTCAAAAGAATATGGTTCTATGCAAGATATGGAAGAACTGATATTTGAAGCGAAGAAAAGAGATATTTACTTGATGATGGACATTGTTGCCAATCATACATCAAAAGAACATATGTGGTTCAAAAATGCTGTATCGGATGTGAATAGCCCATATCACCCATATTATGTATTTAAAAAGAATACGGGTGTTCTCCCTTCAAACCTCCAATCTGTCTTTCTAGATTCAGCTTGGGAGCTGAATTCGTAAACAGATGAATATTACCTTCATATGTTTGCGAAAGGTCAACCTGACTTGAATTGGCACCATGAACCTGTCAGAAAAGGCATCTATGATGTTTTAAACTTTTGGATTGATAAAGGTATTAAAGGATTTAGGTTTGATGTCATTGATTTAATTGCGAAGGATATGGATCATGAGATTATCGGAGATGGGCCATTGCTGCACCCCTATATCAAAGAAATGGCAAACAAGACATTTAGAAATAAAGATTTAATTACTGTTGGTGAAACTTGGGGTGCGACTGTAGAAAAAGCGAAGATGTATTCAAATCCTGATCACAGTGAATTTTCAATGATATTCAATTTCGCGCATATCCTGCTTGATCAAGTGGAAGGCAAGGAAAAATGGGATTTATTACCGCTTGATTTAATCAAGCTGAAAAAGACATTCAATGATCAGCAACAAGGTTTATATGAAGCAGGATGGAATTCACTCTTCTGGAATAATCATGATTTACCTAGAATTGTATCCAGATGGGGCAATGACCAAGAATACAGGGTTGAATCAGCGAAAATGTTAGCGACTGTATTACATTTCATGCAAGGAACTCCTTATATCTATCAAGGTGAAGAATTGGGAATGACCAATATGAAGTTTGAACACCTAGATGACTTAAGAGATATTGAATCCTTCAATATGATCAATCAAAGACTTAAGTTGGGATATGCTCTACCCTCCATCATGAAATCTATTCATACAAAAGGAAGAGACAATGCAAGAACACCTTATCATTGGAACAATATGGAGTATGCTGGATTTACTGAGGGTGAGCCATGGATCAAATGCAATCCCAATTATGCATCCATCAACTTGGAAGCACAAAAAGGAAATCCAGAATCTGTACTTGAGTATTATAAGACTTTAATTTGGTTTAGAAGAGAAAGCATTTACTCTGATTTGATTGCTAATGGAACTTTCAAACTGATTCATGATGACCATCCAGACTTATTTGCATATCAAAGATCATATCAAGGAACTACAATCACGGTATTATGTAATTTTCACAATTCTAGCATTTCATTGACAGGTTTATTCAAAGATGAAAAACTTCTATTGTCCAATTACTCAGATTCAAATATCACACACGGTTTAAACTTGAGACCCTATGAATCGATCGTTTTGTTAAGCAACCAACAAAACAATGTCATAGAGAATCAAAAAAAATAGAAAAAGGAGAAATACAGATTATGTCAAAGATTAAGGTTTTAATTGCTGTGATCGCATTGTTATTTTTCGTGACTGCCTGTGCAGCTGATGATGACGGTATCACAGACATCACGTTTCTAAATTACTCATCCAATGGTGGGCAGGAAGCAACACTTGAAGCAATGGTGGATGCTTTTGAAGTACAAAATCCAGATATCAACGTTACTGTTGAAACACTTGGATACGTTGATTATTTCACTCAGCTCGCGATCCGCGTAGCTGGTGGCCAAGCTCCTGATGTGTTCGAACTCAATATCGAAAACTTCAGAGCATATGCAGACAAAGGCGCAATTGCTGAAATTGATACAACAACCATTGATATCAGTGAAATCAATGCGACTACATTGACTGCATTCCAAATTGATGGCGATCAATATGGTTTGCCAACAAAGTTTTCTAATGTTGTTTTAATTTACAACAAGGATTTATTTGACCAAGCAGAAGTAGCTTATCCAACAAGCACTTGGACATGGGCTGATGAACTTGCTGCTGCTGAAGCAATCCGTGCATTGGGTGATGATATTTATGGAGTATTCAGACCAATCCAAACTTGGGAATTTTATAAGACTGTTGCTCAAAATGGCGGTAGCATGATGAATGCTGCACAATCAGCATTCACATTGAATTCTGCTCAAAACGTACAAGCATTGACCATGATGATTGATCGTGTCAATGGAACTAATGTTACACCAACTGTTGAACAACTAGGCGGTATGGGTGATTGGGATTTATTCTTAGCTGGCAGACTGGGAATGATCGTTACTGGTATTTGGGCATTCAGCACATTTACTGAACAAGCTGATTTTGAATGGGATATTGAAGTAGAACCAGGCATTTCACAAAAAGCTACCCATTTCTTCTCCGATGCTGTGGTTGTAAGCGATGATTCAGATGAAAAAGAAGCAGCTACACAGTTTGCTGCATTCCTATCAGGCAGTGAAGAAGCTGCGTTGCTACGTGCGAATGCAAACTGGGATTTACCAGTTGCATTGACTGACAGTGTTGTAACTGCATATAAAGCTGTTACACCTCCTGCAAACAAAGATGCTGTATTTGAATCCTTGAATTACTTAGTTATGCCACCATCCCTTGAAAGATTTGGAGAAGTAGCTGATGATTTACAACTTTATCTTGCAAGAGCGATCAGTGGTGAATTGACTGCTCAACAAGCTTTAGATCAGGCACAAGCGTTTATCGAAAACAAATATAACTGATTTTAAGGTATTATATAGATAAACATTGAAAGCGAGAATAGACGATGATCAATATCCAAAAAAAAGCGAAAATACTTATTTTTCTCCTACTTGTACCAAGCCTTATTGGGTTCATCGTCTTTTCTATGCTGCCAATTTTCTCAGCGTTCTACTTAAGTTTTACATCATGGAGCGTCATAGGAGGTAATCCGGAATTTATCGGGTTTAAAAACTATGTCGATATTTTTAATGGAGATGAGTTTTATAGAGTCATGACAAACACGTTTAAGTTTATTGTGCTCTACATACCATCCATTATGATTTCATCTTTTGTCATCGCTTTATTATTTGATTCAAAGGCGAAGAGCGCAGGCGCGTATCGCACCTTGCTCTTCATTCCTGTTTTGACATCCTGGGTTGCTGGGGCTGTCATATGGAAGTCTGTTTTAAATGGCCAATATGGTTTATTGAATAATGCATTGGCATTGATTGGTATTGAAGGTCCAGCTTGGTTGACAGATCCCAAGTGGGCGATGATTTCTATTGTCATGGTCAGTGTTTGGAAAGATTTGGGATTTTTTTCTTTAATCATTTTTGGAGGTTTGCGAAGTGTCGATTATACGCTTTATGAAGCTGCAAAAATCGATGGGGCGAACAGCAGGCAGATTTTAAGCAAAATTACCTTGCCTTTAGTGACGCCCACTTTGTTCTTTGTATTAATTACGACGATGATCAACTCATTTCAATTGTTTCCGCAGGTCATGGTTATGACTGCTGGCGGGCCGGTAGGCGCGACACAGGTGATTGTTGAGCGTATTTATACCTATGGGTTCAGATACTTCAATATGGGATATGCAACCGCATTATCCATTATTTTACTGGTGATCATTGTTACCATCACATTGATTCAGTTGAAATTACAGAAGAAGTGGGTGTTCTATGAGTAACAATCAGAGATTAACGAATTATAGTGTCTTTTTCTTCCTATTCATCGTGACAATCATCAGCCTTGTTCCGTTCTTCTGGATGATTTCAACATCCTTGAAAAATGCTGGAGCATTAATGGCGATTCCAATTGAATGGATTCCCGAACATGCTTCCTTTGATTCATATATAAAGGTATTGACTCAATTGCCTTTTATCAAATCATTGTTCAACAGTGTAATCGTTAGTTTAAGTTCAACGATACTGACACTGATTTCATCAAGTCTTGCTGCATTTGTTTTCGCAAAATTTGATTTTAAGTTTAAGAATACGATCTTTGTTTTGTTTTTAGCAAGCATGATGGTTCCTCTTCAAGTCACAGGCATTCCAATCTTTATTATTTTAATGAAACTCGGGTTGACAAATTCATATTTTGGTGTGATTATCCCATCAATTTTTAATGTGTTCGCTATCTTTCTACTCAGACAATATATGAAGAAAATTTCGAATGAGTATATCGAAGCTGCTGTGATTGATGGTGCAAATATGTTCCAGGTTTACTGGAAGATTATTGTTCCGATGAGCATTGTTCCCATGACGACCTTATTCATTATCAATTTCATGAGTTATTGGAATGATTATTTCTGGCCGTTGATTATTCTCACAGATCCAAATAAAATCACACTCCCCGTGTTATTAAGTAAGCTGAATGCACAATATGCAACAGAATTCAATACACTAATGGCTGGTTCATTGATATCGATGCTGCCAATTCTCATTATTTATGCAATTGCTCAAAAGTATTTCATCCGAGGTATTCAGGAAGGTGGCATCAAATAAATGTATCGTGGACTCACGTATCTAGGCTCAAGTCAATTCACCACTTTATATGGACTGAATGAATGCATTATCGATCAAAAAGCCATTGGTGTCCAACACCTATATATTCAAGATTTTAAGGAAGATTTAATCCATACCGCATGTACGGTTGTCACCCATCAAGAAAAAGCGTATTTCGGGGATCGTATCAAACCTAAAATTGGTCATCCAGATCGTTTGCAATCTAAGAAGTCTTTTGTTGAA
>Ga0209000_1000172_pt1 | contig 83052 bp, 83 predicted proteins | sample RifGroD2_FD_183998 | JGI IMG/M metagenome (GOLD analysis project Ga0209000, IMG submission 183998) | Groundwater microbial communities from Rifle, Colorado, USA - Groundwater D2 (SPAdes) (version 2) | ecosystem: Environmental > Aquatic > Deep subsurface > Groundwater | place: Rifle, Colorado... | reverse complement strand
ATACGCCTGTGCCTGCTGTTGCAGTGTTCGCATGTTCTCATTGTCTGCCACCTGCTTTGCTGTGTCACCTTTGTTTATGAATATCGGTATTGCTATCGTTGCTAACGCCGCTAGTATTACTAGCACTGCTAGTAGTTCAAGTAACGTGAAACCTCTTTTTTTATTTTTTCTCATTCTCAATTTTGATCACTCCCTCTTTGTATTCTTTGTACCTCTGCTAGTTCACGTTTTTTGCACCCGTTTCCCCATCATGCTTTTCTGTTTCATTTACGATAGCTAATCTATAATTTGCTACCCCTATGATACCTTTATTCTTATCTAGCGAACTAAGCTGAAATCCTACCTCATAATTACCTACTTTTGTAGTCTAAGCTTAAATCCTAGTATTTCATGCAATATCTCTACATCTGTGTTACTATTAATTTGAATATTTTTAACCTGTATGGTGAATCTTTCCATACTATCATTTTTCTTATTTTGCTGTAATATTTTACTTAATATTATCATTTTTTCCTTTTATATTGTCGTATTTTATTTGATTTTATCATTTTTTAGACAACGAGTCAAGATATTTTTTACCCCCAAACGGAACATCCTAACTTTATTCAAGGACTTAATTGTATAATACACTTGAAAGACGTGTATGTGGTAAAATAAAAGTGTATGTTGTCACATCATAGTCAGGTAAAAAAATCGGTGTCTCCGACGCCCTTAATGAATCTCCCTGCGGCAAGCCGACGGGGAATTAAACCCAAAGAGATTAATATTAGTTGCTACCTCTAAATACTTTTCTCTCGAAAATATAATGACCTACAAAATAACCAGACCCATCTAGGGTCTGATTATTTTGTAGGTCATTATCGCGTAAGACACTTATTCCACGGCTCTTCGTCATTTACATTTTTCTGTCCCTTTTATTGCCACGTTACCGTCATTGCTTCCCCCGCACTGGCCCCACTCGCTCCATCTAGTGTCATACCCAACGGACTTAAAAACAAAGCTGGGCGAACTCCGTTACTACCATTATATGCGAAGTCGACATTCACCGGGCCACCATTGTCGACGTGGCGGACATAGTGCCAATTAGACACATATGAGTCCCTTAGCCAGTAGTACCACCCTGCATTATAGTAGTACGTTGTTCTATCTGACAAGCTACTATTATTATACACATTATCATACAGTTCCTTTGTACTTAGTGGAAATACTTTGTTTATTGTGTTTTTATATCTTGCTGTATCAAAGTTTTGCACCACTGTACTTATTGTAGCGTTATATGTATGGTCTGTTGCTTGATTTCCATCTCCCGTGTCTAAACTTGCTAACATTGATTTATGTGTCACAGGTACTATCTTGCCTTCTGCTTGTGCACTAAAGTTTGTGCTTGATAGAAACCCTGCTGCTTCATATGGGTTCGCAGTTACATTACTTCCTGTCGGCGGATTTGTTGTATATGTTGTTGTAGCTTGTGTGCTGTTTAGCCACTCTTTTAAGTTGCTATTTGACCAGTTATTACTTCCATATGACTGCCTATCTGGGTCTATACTATATACTGCAGTTTCTTTTGCGTCAAATGCTTTGTTACATATCGGCGTGTTTGCAAATAACATCAAATCTCCCACATGTAGCCCACTGCCTGTGTTTGCATCTAGATATGCTTGGTCTACTTTGTTTATTACTCTCCATACTATCGGTGTCGCGTTGTATGTTCCAAATTTGACATAGTCCCCTATTATTATATCATTCGCTGTTTTCTCAAGTACTACACTTGTATTCCCTGCCAAGCTTGCTACTCCTAGGGTTGAGGTTGCTGCTCCTGCTGCTACTGTTATTATTTGTGTTGAGCCTAGGTCTGAGTTTGTGACTTCTAGTGTGTATTCTGCTCCACTTCCTCCGAATGCTCCCTTGGTTCCTACACTTACTCCCACATCATTTATGTCAAAGCCTGTTACTGGTGCACTGAATGTGAAGGTGTATGTTATGCTTGTTGCACTTGTTGGCGATATAGGGCTTGATGTTATGACTAGTGTTGGCGCCACTGGTCCATTTAGCTTTACTTTTGCTATGCCCCCTGTTACTTCTACTGCGTATGTATGCGTTATGTCTATCGGGTAGGTGGGTGCTTCCTTTATAAACCCTGCCACCACCATCTCTGGTATTATGTTGGTTGCGTCTATTGGTGTATCCACCGTTAGCAGATACCCCTGTGCCTGCTGTTGCAGTGTTCGCATGTTCTCATTATCTGCCACCTGCTTTGCTGTGTCACCTTTGTTTATGAATATCGGTATTGCTATCGTTGCTAACGCCGCTAGTATTACTAGCACTGCTAGTAGTTCAAGTAATGTGAAACCTCTTTTTTTATTTTTTCTCATTCTCAATTTTGCTCACTCCTAGTATTTCATATCATACATCTATAATAAGTTTTTTCAGTTCTTCCTCAAACTTAATCCTATCTATTTTAAGATAAGTAAACGCTTCTTCATTAAAACAATGTGAATACTTTCCATTAATAATATCCCATGAATATTTATCTGCAATGTGTACAGCACAGACCAATTCCTTGTCTATTACTCTCTCATCCGTTGGCCTATGATGGAAAAAAGCTGCTTCCACAATTGAATGCGGTAGTTCCCACCATTTTAGTAAGTACCCACCTGCTTCCTCATGTGTAATCCCTAAAATAACTTTTTCGAGTTCAAAAATATCTAGATCTTCTTTTTTTGATTTTCTATCTAAACTTTCATATTTTTCTCCAAAACATTTATAAAGGAATATTTTTCCTACATCATGAAGCAAACCTGCTGTATTAGATAATTCACTCAACTTTTTAGATAAAAACCTACTAAATATAAAGTTCACAATTTTATTAGTTACAAATGCATGTTTCCATAAAACATCGCAATTCGTCTTTGACACGCCACTATTGTTAAGTGTATCAATTATAGAAGTTGATACTATAAGGTTATTGATATTTTGAAATCCTAAATAAGAAACGGCCTGTTTCACTGACCCTGTCCTTATACCATAATAGGCTGAATTTGCGATATGAAGTACCTTTAAAGCTATTGCTTGATCCTTTTCTATTTCATGTGTTATATCATCTATATCTGCATCATTTTGAATAAGTGAGATTATTCTCTGATAATTAGCATTAATAGTTGGTAACTCCTCAATATTATTTATATGCATTAAGAGGTTGCTATTATTTATAGCATTTTCAGTTTCAAATATTTGTTTTACAACATTTAGTAATTCTTCATTATCCCATGGCTTAATTATAAATAGTTTAGCTATATTTTTTTGAATTGCATTAAAGATTAATTTTTCGTCAGCATATCCGCTTAAAACCACTCTAATTATCTTAGGATATAATTCCTTTACTTTAGATAATAATTCATAACCATCCATAAATGGCATTCTCATATCGCTAATTATTATATCCATTTTTTCTATTTTCAATATATCCAATGCTTTTTCACCGTCACTGGCTGTAAACACCTCATATTGAGTTGTTCTAAAAAGTCGTACTATTGATACCAATATTTGTTCTTCATCATCAACAAAAAGTATTTTTTTCATATCAGAAACATTCCTCATTTCAAGATAATTTTTTGTTACTATTAGTCTTATTTTCATAATTTTTAATGATATTTAAATTATAATGCTTTTACAAATATTTATCAAGTACTTTTATGAGAAAAATAAATTCGACCATTATTTATTTTAATCTATTACTCAAATCCTCAAATCTAGCTCGTATGACATCAGCATATATACCTTCTGCCACAATAGGCTGGTAGTTATTCATATTAGGTATAGATGATGTTTTAACAGGGATTATATTCGAAGTTTCTCCTATTATATTCCGGTTAGTGGCGTCTACACTTAAAATATGTTGGTATATTATAGTTTCGTCATCATAAGTCTTTCTCGAACCTCCAAAACAGAAGTTTCCAAGGCTATATACTATAGTTTTACCGTTATATATTTCTTTACCTTGCATGACATGTGGATGATGACCTATAACTAAATCCACTCCATTATCTATGGCAAAATGTGCAATACTTACTTGGGTAGAATTTGGTGTATATTTTATCTCATTACCCCAATGAAAGTTAGCTACAATGAATTTTACACCTTGCGCTCTCATTTCGTATACTTGTCTTATTATTTGTTGTTGCAAACTTTTAGAATTGCTCCAACCGGTATACCCTATGTATCCTATTTTAACACCTTTTATCTCTTTTATAAAACAAATATCATTATATGTATATACAATATTATTATCATTTAAAATACTCATCGTTTCTCTCAGGCCTTTTATTCCATAATCCATCGAGTGATTATTTGCGAGTGATACTCCGTCTACTCCTCCCTCTACTAATACTGCTACATACTGTGGCTTACCCTTGAACACAAAAGTCTTTATAGCCTTTTTAACTTGATTCGTGAAGGGGCCCTCTAAATTTACAAATGTAAAATCGTCATTTACAAATATATTTTTTACTTTTTCAAGAAAATATCCTGGATTATTTACTTCTGAATATTTTTGTGCAAATGAATTATTTAAGTTAGGGTTATAACCCCCGATGGTACAATCCCCTGCAAAAGATAATGTTATCTTTTCATTTAATGTACTGTTAGGTGATTCAGAAGCTTTAGAAATTAAATTAACTGAACCCAGTAAAACACATATGCTTACTAAAGCATAAAGAAAAATTTTCATAAATCCCCCAATTATTCTTCTGCGTCAAGCGAGAAGAATTTTAAATTTATCGCTTACCTTTTCTATCTATATAACAGTTATTACGAAGCTGTATTAAATATTTTTGGTGTACGTTTACTCTCAAATTTATTAAGACTTGTTACTGATATATATACAGTCCCTGAAGTTGTTCCCAATTGTACTATCGTAACATTTGCTGATGTTTCTCCTACTCCTACTGTTGATGTTCCTATTTGTGTTTCTCCTGTTAAGGTACTATATACTTTCACTACATCTCCTTCTGCTAAACCTGCTACTATAACTGCATCATTGACACCAGTACGGTTATTGATTGCTATAATGTTTGATGCAATTGGTGAAATAGATGTTTCAGATGTATATGTTCTAATTGTACGCTTACTCTCAAGTTTATTTGGACTTGTTGCTGATACATACACTGAACCTACTCCAACTCCAATTTGTGCAATTGTAACTGTTGCCGATGTTTCTTCTACACCAACTGTTGCCGTTCCAATTGCCATTCCACCTTTAGACACATTGTATACCTTTACTATATCTCCTTGTTCTAAACCTGTAACTAATACTGTATCATTAATCGCAGCAACATTATTCATTACCGTAATTTCTGATGGTGCTGTAGTAGTTGGTTCTGTGGCATAACTTTTAGCTATACGTTTGCTTTCCAATTTGTTTACATTAGTTAATGATACATATATAGTTCCTGTACCTGTTCCTAATTGTGGAGTTGTCAGAGTTGCTGATGTTGCTCCTACGCCTACAGTGGCTGTTGCTACTGCAGCTCCCCCTGTTATAACACTATACATTTTTATTATATCTCCCTCGACTATTCCTGTAACCACTACTGTGTCGTCTGTTCCCGCGTAGTTATTAGTGACAGCAATCGCTGTTACTAACGGTATTGTAGAAGTAGGTTCTGTTATGTAAGCTTTGGATATATGTTTGCTCTCTAGTTTATTTTGACTAGTTACTGATACATACAAAGATCCTATACCTGTTCCTATTTGTGGGATTATTACAGTTGCTGAAGTTGCTCCTAAACCTACTATTGTGGTGCCTGTAGGTACTACTCCGGTTAGTGAACTGTATACTTTTACAGTGTCTCCCGGAACTAAGCCTGTAACTACTACTGTATCATCTGTTCCTGCGTAGTTATTTGTTACTGTAATAGCAGTTGCCATAGGTGCCGTACTAGTGGGTTCTATAATATAAGCTTTTGTTGCCCGTTTACTTTCTATTTTATTTAGTTTCGTTACTGATACATAAATAGATCCTGTGCCTGTCCCTATTTGTGCTATTGTTACTGTTGCTGATGTTAAACCTGTTCCAACTGTCGCAGTTCCTATTGCCACTCCACCAAATGCTACATTATATACTTTTACTATATCTCCTTCTGCTAAACCTGTCACTGTCACTGTATCATCAATTCCTGTATAGTTATTTGTTACTGTAATCGCTGTTGCTGCTAGTGAAACTGATATCTCAGAGTCATATGCTTTACTTGTACGCTTACTTTCCATTTTACCAGTTGATGTTACCGATACGAATACACTTTTTGCTCCAGTTCCAAGTTGGGTTATAGCAATATTTACTGATGTTTCACCAGCTCCTACTGTCGCAGTTCCTATTACTCCTCCGCCTGATAAAACACTATATACTTTTACAACATCAGTTTCATCTAAACCAGTTACCTCCACTGTATCATTAGTTCCACTTATATTATTTGTTACTGTAATGCTACCGCTTACTGGTTCTGTAGAAATAGGTTCTGATGTATAAGGTTTAGCAGTGCGAGTACTTTCCAGTTTATTAGGGCTTGTTATTGATATATATAATGTCCCTTTAACCGTTCCTAGTTGTAATAAAGACATATTTACTGATGTTTGGCCTGCTTCAACCGTTGCTGTTCCTACTGCTGTCTCTGCTTTTGAAGCAGTGTATAATTTCACAATATCTCCTTCACCTAAGCCTGTTACTTCTATTGTATCACTAGTACCGCTGTAATTATTTGTTACTGTAATGTCTGCTACGAGTGGTGATGTTGATACTAATTCTGCTATGTAAGGCTTTTCCATGCGTGCACTTTCCAGTTCTCTTCTTGATTTAACAGATACATATATTTTTCCAGCTAATACCCCTAATTGTGGTATATTTATTATTGCTGATGTTGCATCATCTTCAACTGTTGCCGTACCTACGGCTATTCCACCTTTTGACACAGTGAATACACTTACAACATCTCCCCTATATAATCCATTTACTTCTACTGTATCATTAATTCCATTAATATTATTTGTTACTATAATACTTTCCGCAAATGGTGTTGTAGTTGTTGGTTCTCCAAAGAAACTTACCTCTGTACGGCTACTCTCATAGCTTTTGTTATCTTTATATGTTGCAGTTACATATATTTTACCTGCAGTTACTCCTAATTGATTAACAATAACCACTGCACCTAATTCTTCCATTTCTGCAATGCCTATTGGTGTTGTGCTAGTTGCAGAGCTGTATACTTTTATTATATCACCTACTGCTATGGAAGCGTCTACAGGTTTTTTTATTGCTACTATATCGGGCCATTCAGTTGGATAGTTTTCTACAAAGATAGTACTAATAGCTGGTGGCAGTGCCACAGTCTCTGCCTTTGCACTTACCAAGGTTCTTAAGCTTTCTGTTTTACCCATACTAGTGATTGAAACATATAGTTTAGTTCCAAGTTTACCAAGTTGATTTAAATATATTGTTACACTACTATCAAATTCCTCTTCTATTGGAATTAGACCTTCATCTATCTCCACTCCTTCTTCAATTATACTTTCACCTGATTCAATAATACGCAGGTCATCTATCTCTAAAAACATTCGACTTTTGTCAATATCAGCTGCTACTGCAATTGGACTTCCACCTGTCTGTGTAGTATATACTTTTATAATACTATACGGACTTAAATTACTTACTATAATTTTATCTGGTTCATATCCGATTCCTGCATATGAAACTATATCTGCCTCCATTGGTGCAGTTGAAACTTCAGCATATACTACTTGATATGTGCAAATGGTAAAAAAAAATATAACATATAAACTTATTATAAACCTCATTTTTTTCATAATTATCCTCCTATGTGAATCTAGGTAGTGTAAAATATTTATAGTACTAAATACTACACTATCCCTTTATATTCAATATATTTTATCTGTATTATCTTCCCCCTTGTCATTGCGAGCGTCTTTTACGAAGCAATCTCATCTTTCAAAAACGAGATTGCTTCGTCGAAAGAACCTCCTCGCAATGACAAGAACGCGGCAAGCCGACGGGGAATTAAACCCAAAGAGATTAAAATTATCATTATTATTACTATCGACAATCTTATGGATTAGTTTAACATTTTTCTTTAAATAACACAATTTATAATAGAATGAACTTTATAAAACCCATGATAAATTTTACTCATATATTAATACCCTTGTCCCCATATTAGTATAATCCCATAGTATTTTTATATCATCATCTGATAAAGCTATACACCCCCATGTCCAGTCTGTGTCTGCTCCACCTCCATGTATACCTATGGCTCCACCTAATTTGGTATTCCAACTAGGTGCTTTTTTATCATCAATTGATTTACCTATTTCTTCATACTCACTTTTAGTTATCATATTAGCATCATACCCATTCTCAGCATCTACTTTATTAGGATAGCTTAATCCTAAAAATAATGTGTATTTACTTTTATCATTTCGTGTACAGATATAGTACTCACCTTGTGGAGTTTTCTTGTCTCCTTCTTTTTTCTTGTGTCCAAGTGGGTGTGTACCTAATGCAATTTTAAACACTCCTAATACTTTATCACCCTCATAAAACTTCAGTAATCTATCACTTTTGTATATCTCTATGCTAGCATCTTTAAGCGTTGCTTCTGGTTTATTAAAAAAATATTTTTCATCTTTTATTTCTGTTTTTTCCTTATGTACCTTTTGATTATTAACATTTTCAATACTAACAGTTATATCTTTTCCCTTTTCCAATTTACTGCACCCCATCAAAATCATAGTTATTAAAACTATAAAAACCATTCTAAATTTAAATACATTCAACTATATCACCATTCCTATATTATATGTATTATTATAATTTCTCAATGCTTTCATTCATTACACATCTTTACTATAGGATCTATGTATTTTTTATTTGTCCAGTCTACAGATTTCACATAGACAGCAAGCATACCTTTTTCATCAGGTGTTGGGTTCTTTTTACTTTTTAGCATCAATCTTAAAATAGACATAAGCAATTTATCCACAAAACTTAGTCTTTTGTAATCAAATCCCCCTCTTAGCAAAAAGAAGTTTATTTTTTCCTGCTGTTGTTCGGTGAAATTAAGACTTTTAATCTCGCTTTCAGTATTTTCCTTTATAGGTGATAAACAAGTTGCAAATACAATGAGTTTCTTATCTTTAATCTTTTCATAATTACGTGTCAACAGTTTTACTCCACTAATTCCACTAACATATATACCTCCACCATAAACTATGAGGTCATATGATAACAAATGTTCTTCATTTGTTTTATCTTCCTCATAGATATCTGCCCCTATTTCTTCTGCTATCCACTCGGCATATTTTTTTGTAAACCCTGTTTTTGACTTATAAATTACTACCTTTTTCATAAACACTTCACATCTCCTTTGAGTCTTTAACAATATAAGAAAAGTTTGTTTGTATCTTTCTGACAACAAACAAACCCTTCAGCATTCCTATTCTTTGTAAGTTCCTTTTTCTTCTATCACATCGTATCCTTGCTGTAAAATAGCACCTTTTATATCATCATTGGTTACTTTTGTAGAATCATACTCGACTACAACTGTTTTATTAGCAGCACTGGCGCTTACCTCATTTACTCCATTTAACCCAGATATTGCCTTAATCACACTATTTTCGCAATGATTACAAGACATACCCTCAACATTTATAACAACCTTATCCATTCTTTGACCTCCTATTTAATTAATATTTTTTTTTATAATTTTCCCACAATCATGACATTCCAAACACATATATCTAATATTTTTTTAATTCTTAACTTTATTTTTGTCTATACTTCTTACCACAATCTTTACTATCTCAACTATAGGTATTATTGCAAATGAAGCTAATAATACTATTGACCATTGTTCAAAGTTTAGTGGCACAACTTTAAATATTTTTGCTATTGGTGGAACAACAACAACTATAATTTGTAAAAATGCAGTTATGAGTATAGCCCATATCAAATACATATTACTAAATAGGCCTATTTCAAATATTGATTTTTTATTCGATCTTACATTAATTGAATGCGTAAGCTGTATTAAACCTAAAGTTATAAATGTCATTGTCATTGCAACTTCATGACTATATAATTTATCCCCTATATAATATACTGATAATGTAATTAGTCCTTTTGATATACCTTGATATATTATGTTAAATCCTACACCATTTGACCAAAAACTACTATCTGCCTTTCTTGGCTTTTGTTTCATTACATCTTTTTCTGATTTTTCCACTCCAAGTGCTAAGGCAGGTAGACTATCTGTAACTAAGTTTATCCATAATATGTGAATAGGAAACAATACTACCCAGTTTAGCATTGTAGCTAAAAACAAAGTCACTACCTCTCCTAAATTAGATGATAGTAAAAATTGAATAGTTTTTGTTATATTACTATATATTTTTCTACCTTCTTTTACTGCATAAACGATTGTTGCAAAGTTATCGTCTGCAAGTACCATGTTTGATACACTTTTCGAAACATCAGTACCTGTTATACCCATCCCTACACCTATATCTGCAGTCTTAAGAGCTGGTGCATCATTTACACCATCACCTGTCATTGCTACTATCCTGCCATTTTTTTGCCATGTTTCCACAATTCTAACTTTATGTTCTGGTGAAACCCTTGCATAAACAGAATATTTCGTAACAAGCTTCAAGAAGTCCTTATCTGAAATTTTATCAAGCTCTGTCCCTGTTATTGCTTCACTTTCGTCTGTTATTATACCTAATTCCTTAGCTATTGCAACTGCTGTATCTTTATGGTCACCTGTTATCATAATCGCTCTTATGCCTGCAGATTTACACTCCCGAATAGCTTCTTTTGCCTCTTCGCGGGGTGGATCTATCATACCAACTAATCCCACAAAAACCAAGTCATTCTCGACTTTCATAGAAGTCATATCTTCTGGCATAATTTCTATCTTGTTATAAGCAAATGCCAAAACCCTGAGTGCCTTACTTGCCATCATCTTATTTGATGAATTTATTTCTTTTAAAATATCTTCCGATAAATTTTCAATCTCGCCATTTACTAGAATCTTTGTACATCTTTGTAGTAACACATCTGGCGCACCTTTAGTCATTATTTTAAAACTTGCATCATCACCATGAATTGTAGTCATTAGTTTTCTATCTGAATCAAAAGGTATCTCATCAACTCTTTTTGAAATATTATCTAATTCATTCTTATTAAAACCCTTTTCATGTGCAAAGCTTATAAGTGCAGTTTCAGTAGGATCTCCTAATAGTTTAATAGTATTTTCTTCAGAATTTACAACCTTTGAATCATTACATAATGTCATTACATGTATAAATTCTCTCACATGTTCATGATTACCTTCTATGTCTTTTGCCTCAAGCATTTGACGATTTATATAAACCTCTTTTACTGTCATTTTGTTTTGTGTAAGTGTACCAGTTTTATCAGAACATATTATTTCTGTACTTCCTAGTGTCTCAACAGCTGCTAACTTTCTTATAATTGCATTTTTCTTTGCCATTTTTTGTACGCCAATTGCAAGCACTATAGTAATAACAGCAGGAAGTCCTTCTGGAATAGCTGCAACTGCTAAGCTCACAGATGTTAAAAACATTTCAAATGTATCTCTACCATTCAATATTCCTACAACAAATATCAAAGCAGCTATTATAAGTACTGCTATTGATAACATCTTTCCCATTTTGTCTAAATTCATCTGTAGTGGTGTCTGATTATCCTCTGTATCTGAAATTTTCTTCGCTATCTTACCAACCTCAGTATTCATACCTGTTCCTGTAACTACTCCTAGCCCTCTACCATATGTTACAATACTACCTGAATATGCCATGTTTATTCTATCTCCAATAACAACATCGGCATTTTCTAATTTACTTACACTTTTTTCAACTGGTACAGACTCACCTGTGAGAGCCGATTCATCTATCTTTAAATTGGCTATTTCGATTATTCTCATGTCAGCAGGTATAAAATCACCTGCCTCTACTAAAACTAGATCTCCAAAAACTAGATTTTCTGTATCAATTTTCTCCACTTCACCATTTCTTTTTACTTTAACTTGTGGAGATGACATCTTCTTTAATGCTTCTAATGCTTTTTCAGCTTTATTTTCTTGAATAACTCCAAGTACTGCATTTATTATAACAACTACAAGTATTATACCCATATCTGTTAATTCACCTAAAGCACCTGAAATTACTCCCGCAACTATAAGTACTATAACCATAAAATCCTTAAACTGATCTAAATATTTTCCAAGTAAAGTTTTTCTTTTTCCCTCATCAAGTTGATTCTTTCCATACTCAACGATCCTACTTTCAGCTTCCATTTGAGTTAATCCATTGGAATTAGAACCTGTTTCTACATAAATATCTTCTACACTCATTATGTGGTATGTATTATTTTCCTTCATAATTATCCTCCTTTTAGATTCAACCTCATTATATAAAAATTCTATATTATATCAATATCTCCTAATATAACATTTGATACATTTTCTTTCTTATTTTCCATACTAAATTCCATTACTCCATATCCAACTCCAAATGGCCCTTCATACGACAAAAGTTTAGCATTTATATCGTTTCCATTAATTGCACCTAGTATTATGTAGCATAACTTCAAACCATATTCAGAAACATTTTGAACAATAGAGCTATCTAAATTGAAGATTTCCACTTCATTTCCTTCTTCTAAAAGACTAATAAGGTTTCTATCAAACTTTTCCCCATCTTCATGATAATTATATTTCCCTTCATCACCTAAACAATGTGAAAAATCCCCACTACCAATCAAAACTGCATCGCTTGGTGAATTATTTATTGCTTTTCTTATAATCATACCAAGCTTATATAAATCAAGTTTTGATAAAAGCCCATATGTTATGTTTACAACTTTATAATCTTTGTATTTTTTATTTATAAAATACAAAGGAACCATACTTCCATAATCAAGCCCAGCAGTTACCCCGTATACTTTAGCAGAATTCTTATTTATTTTTATCGTTGATATCTTATTCTGTATTGCATAGTTTGTGATATTCTCAGTTAAAACTTTATCAATCTTACATTCTATTCCTATCTTTTCATTACCAAATTCATCAAAATTTCCATATAGTACATCATCTGATGATATAGCTATAGTATCACCTGAAAGAGATCCATGCGGTGTCACTATTATTACGGTACCTGGCGCTTTCTCTGCTATACTTGACGCAACTTCATAACAAGCATTAAAAGTATTTTTTACATTTTTTATTTGTCTTTCTCCTATTTCAGGCAATAAAATAGGTGCTTGCGGCATTAAATAACAACCCTTAAATTCTCCCATAAACACACATCCATTCTAAATAATATTAAGTAAAGATACCCCTACTTTCTCACTAAATTATACCATATCATTAAAAAACATACAAGAAAAATTATATTTTAATGCATAATAACTTTAATATTTCAAAAAATATAATAATAATGATTATCAATAAAAATTGGAGGCGCTTATGGATAGAGAAGAAAGGAAAAATGCTAATAGATTAGATACTCTTGAAAACATCTTAGAAAAGCATACTAGAACTGAAAGACATTTAGAGCAACATAGCGATATTGCAAATAAAGACCAAATTAAACATTCAAAAGAAATTCAGGGAGATAGAGAAAATGAAATTAGAACTATAGAAAATAAAATCATTTTTGGTGATACTCCCGCTAACACCAACGAATTAGATAGTATTAACAAAAGCTTTGAATATACAAAAAATTACCTAGTAGAGAACGCAAAGGAAATGGATGATTTTACCCTTGAAAAAACGATTGAAAAACAACAGAACAGAAAAGAGCAGATGAATAATTTTAAAAAAGGACAAGAAGGCGATGACCAAAACAAAAATGAGCAAGATTAATTGCTCATTTTTGTTTTCAAATTGAGTGATGCTTCATACACTTGATTTTTTGAATAACCGTGTTCGTCAACTACCTTTTTTATGGCTTCCTTCATTGTACAATCATCTCTCACTATCTTATCGGCTAGCAATGCTTCTACTGATATCTTCACTTCGTCTGTCTTTTCTTCTACCTCTTGATTTTGAAGAATTACAACATACTCACCTTTTTCTATGTTTTCATCATTTTTAATTTTTTCTAAAACATCTTTAATATTCCCTCTTATTAGTCTTTCGTGTAGTTTAGTTAAATCTGAGCAAATACATATTGCTGAGTTTGGAAAAGATTCAGCCAACTTTTCAATTAATTTTACCAGCCTATGTGGTGATTCATATATAACTGAGGTTTTAATATTTGAATTTCCGATTTCAGCTATCTTTTCCTTTTGTTTACTATCTCTATCTAAAAAACCGTAAAATGCAAACCTGTCAATCTCAAAACCCGATATTGATAACGCATCTATAACAGCTGAAGGTCCTGGTATGCCTATTACTTCTATATCGTTACTATGCGCAAAAGCAACAATCTCATAACCTGGATCTGATATACATGGAGTTCCTGCGTCAGATACAAGGCACACAGTCAAGTCTTCCGTTTTTATTCGTTCAACTATCTGCTCTGCCTTCCATTTTTCATTAAATTTATGATATGATTCCATTCTCTTCTTTATATTAAAATAATTGAGCAACTTTATTGTATGCCTTGTGTCTTCAGCAAGTATTAAGTCACACTCATTAAAAACATCCAAAGCTCTTTTTGAAATATCCCCTAAATTTCCTATAGGTGTAGCTACTATATACAGTTTTGACATGATTAAACTCCTATTCTGTTTTTATTTTTAAAAGGATAGTTCCTATAAAGAAGGAACCGTCCCCTCTGTTATATCACACAAGTACTTTCTTACAATGATGCTTCAAAAAGCATTCTTCACATTTCGGCTTCGGACCCTTACATGATGTTCTACCAACCGCCATAATTTGGCTATTGTACCTTGCCCAGTTTTCTTTTGGTAATACTCTCATTAGTTCAAACTCTATTTTAGTTGGGTCTTTCTCTTTTGTGAGTCCCAACCTATAACTTACTCTTTTGACATGTGTGTCTACAACTATGCTAGGTTGTTTAAATATATGTGTTAGTATAACATTTGCCGTCTTTCTGCCCACACCAGCAAGCTTTGTCAGTGTTTCTATATCAGTAGGCATTATCTTAGAATAATCTTTAATCAGTTGCCCACATGATTTTTTTATATTTTGTGCTTTATTTCTATAAAATCCAGTTTGAAATACATCTTGTTCAAGTTCCGCAAGATTACAATCTGCAAAATCTTCTATTTTGTTGTACTTTACAAAAAGTTTTTGAGTCACCTTATTTACTCTATCATCTGTACATTGTGCTGCAAGTATTGTTGCCACCATGAGCTCATAGTCTTTAGTATAATCAAGATAGCAAATAGCTTCTTTACCATATTGATTATCGAGAAGCTTTAATATTTGATTTATTGTTTTTTCCATAAAGTCACCTCCAAATAATATCCGGTAGTGTAATTAAAAGTACAAACTTTTAATGCTTAATTCATTCTACCATTATAACATGTTTTTTTCAATATAAAAATTTACAATAATATTTTTGTTTTTTGTATATTTTTTTCTATTTGACAAATAATACAAATGTACATCAAACTTAAGGAGGTTAAATTATGACATCTAAAGAATTAGATTTTTTAAAGGATACTTTAAATCAAGAACAACAGGCTATTAAGAAATGTCAGACTTATGCTGAACATTCAAATGATCAATCAATCAAAAGTTTATTTGCACAAGCTGCACAAAGACACGAAACACATTATAAAAAAATCTTAACTCAACTTAATGTATAATCTCAGCAAAGCTGATATAGCTGGTAGTACATGACTAGTGGCTGATAAAACATTTTTATCTACTAACTAAAATCTACTATATGCTAACTAAAATTAAAGGAGAGAACAACTATGACAAATACAAATGCAGGTGTAGGTGCAAATGCAGCTACAACTACAGGTGCAGGTTCTAATACTAGCTCAGATAAAATGGGTGAAAAAGAATATGTAACTGATTTACTAAATTCAGAGAAATTACTATGTAGTACTTATAATACTGCTATTATTGAGGCCGCTACTCCTCAAATAAGAGAAGATTTCAAATCAGTATTAATGGATCAATTTGATGTTCAAAATACAATATTTATGGCGATGAATGAAAAAGGCTGGTATCCAGTAGATCCAGCACAACAAAATAAAATACAACAAGCAAAAGACCAATATCCATCATCAGTATTAAACGCATAATAAAAATCCACCGTTTGGTGGATTTTTTGCTGTGCTACTAAAATTCGAATGGATCATCTACTGTTTCATTAACTCCACAACCAGTAAACTGCATAATCTCAGCACCTTTTTGATTAGGACCAGACATATATATCTCTAAATCAGTGCATCCAACTTCGCCCTCTACATTTACATTCTGCTCTGTTTTTTGATATTCAGACATCAGTACTACATTTGTTCTTTCGGGTTCACTAACCTCTGCTATATTACTGTTAATTGATGGACACAGATTATTTAACATTCTCTCTGTCCAAAACCTTTGGTATTCTGTTAATTTCTCTGATTCATTATGTATTGCTTTAAAATTTTTCTCATCAATCAATTTACCGAATTTCCAACAAATTTCTCTGGCATCCTTTACATATATTCCAAGTCCGGTTATTTTACCATCATCATCAAAAATATGTTCAAGATTTTTATATTTAGTTATAAACAAATCATTTCTAACAGAGATATTACGAACCTTTTCATCACATAATCCTAACAAAGCTCGCATTTTATCATCCAATTTAAAATTTAATGATTGATTTATATTATAACATTTATAATATAAATCCCTATCAGAAGGATTACCACTACCCTTCTGATAGCATTGTTCTACTATATAAAAATCAGAGGTAAATTCAAATAACAGTTTTCCTGTTCCATCATATATACAATATCCATACTTATCTTTTACTAAATACTCATGGTTTTCTTCCTTTACTAAACTCAATTTCGGCTTATAACCTGTTCTTTTTCTATTATTCATCATAAACCCTCTCCTCTTATGTAATAAACGCATAATAAAAATCCTCCTTCTGGTGAATTTTTTTGCTGTATTACTAGACTTGTAGCCCTTCTTTTGAAGTTGATTTAAAACTTTCTAAATATTCTCCAATATTAATGCCAGACATATTATTCGCTATTCTTTCTTGTATTTCTTGTATTTCTTGTATTTCTTGTTTTTCTTGTTTTTCTTGTTTTTCTTGTTTTTCTTGTTTTTCTTGTTTTTCTTGTTTTTCTTGTTTTTCTTGTGATTCTTGTGATTTAGTATCAACGCCTACTTCATCTTCATCTTCTTCTTCATCTTTATTTCTAGTTTGTCTTAGTATATCTTCTTGTGTATATATTCGAGTATGATCTCCGTCTAATTCATACCATGGTATGAATACTTTCCTATATATATCTATAGGTGTTTCATATTTCTTAAAAAAATTTATTGTATTTGCATCAACTTTCATAGTATTATTATAACCTATACTTATTAATATAGCATCTTTATTTACCATGAACTCCGATGGATTTATACATCTAAAAATCAACCCTCCATATTCATTTAAAATAGAGCATTTATTTTCATACATATTTCCTTTTATATATATCTTAGAATTAACTAAATATGTGCTGTTAGGTCCTGTTTGTATATCATATATACCAAAATCCTCACCTACAAAATGATTTTTATATATTTTATCAGGAATTTTTGTAACATTTCCATTTTTATCAACTAAACGATAGTCACCAGTTACCCAATTTCTTTGTATTTCAGCACCTTCATGTCCATCAATTTTTTTCTTCCAAAACATTATTAATCCTCTCCTCATATATCATTAGTTTATATTCATTTTATAATATAGCATTTTTTTACATTTTTGTCAATAGATAGACAAAAACATCAGTATCTATAACTGATGTTTTTTTAATTCAATACTTTTATTCTTAAACTTCAAACTTATTTCATTATCCTTTACTTCCACCGTCACTGTTGCATCTTCTTTCACTTCACCATCGAGCATCATTTCGGCTAATTTATCTTCTATTTTGGATTGTATCGTTCTTTTTAATGGTCTAGCACCATATTGTTGGTCAAATCCTGATTTTGCTATGTTTTCTATAGCTTCGTCTGTTATCTTAATGTTTATGTTTACATTATTCTTTATTCTATTTTTCAGCTGTTCAAATAATATTTTCACTATCTCCCTTATGTTCTGATCTGTAAGAGAGTGAAATACTATTACTTCATCTATACGGTTAAGAAACTCTGGTTTGAATACCTTTTTCACTTCTTCCATAACCATCTTCTTCATTGCTGTATAATCTTTATTTTCATCTTTCTCATAAACAAATCCCATTTTCTTTGGTGAGATTATATTAGCTGCACCTATATTTGATGTCATAATGATTACTGCATTTTTGAAGTCTACCTTTCTTCCTTGTGAGTCTGTTATGTGTCCATCATCTAATACTTGTAAAAGAATATTAAACACATCGGGATGAGCTTTCTCTATCTCATCTAGTAGTATAACCGAATAAGGTTTTCTTCTTATTTTTTCTGTTACATGCCCACCTTCATCGTGTCCTACATATCCTGGTGGGGAACCTATGAGCTTAGATACACTGTGTTTTTCCATATATTCAGACATATCTATTCTTATGAGTGCATTTTCATCGCCAAATATTACTTCACTAAGAGCTTTAGATAATTCAGTTTTACCAACACCTGTGGGTCCAAGAAAAACGAATGAACCAACTGGTCTCTTAGGATCTTTAAGTCCTACTCTTCCTCTTCTAATTGCTTTTGAGACAGCTTTTACAGCTTCATCTTGTCCCACCACTCTCGTGTGAAGTATTTCTTCCATATTCATAAGCCTTTTACTTTCTTCTTTTTCTAGTCTTTTAACAGGTATTCCAGTCCAACTTGCAATAATATCAGATATTTCATTTTCTGTAACTATTTGAGTTGTTTTAGTATTTTCAGTTTTCCATTCATCATTTAGTTTTTGCAACTTTTGTCTTAGTTTTTGTTGTCTTTCTTTTACTTCTCCTGCTTTTTCATATTGTTCTGTCTTAATCGCTGATTCTTTTTCCTTATCTAAATCTTTTATTTTTTGTTCCATTTCTTTTATTTCTTCTGGAGGTGTAAATGTCCTGAGTCTCACTTTTGATGATGCCTCATCTATTACATCTATAGCTTTATCAGGTAAAAATCTATCTGTTATATATCTGCTTGATAAGCGTACAGCTGCGTTAATTGCCTCATCTGTTATTTGCACCTCATGATGAGCTTCATATTTGTCTTTTAGTCCCTTCAATATTAATATAGCATCCTCTTCACTTGGTTCCTCAACCTTCACTGGTTGGAATCTTCGTTCAAGTGCTGAATCTTTTTCTATATGTTTTCTATATTCCTCATAGGTTGTTGCCCCTATAACTTGAAGTTCTCCACGCGCTAAAGATGGTTTTAAAATATTAGCCGCATCTAGTGAACCCTCAGCAGCACCTGCACCTATTATAGTGTGTATTTCATCTATAAATAAAATAACATTTCCTGCTAGTCTTACTTCCTCTATACATTTCTTTATTCTTCCTTCAAACTCTCCCCTGTATTTTGAGCCTGCTACCATTGATGAAATGTCTAGTGTAACCACTCTCTTACCTTTTAATGTCTCAGGTATGTCCCCTTTTACTATTTGTTGCGCAAGAGCCTCTATCACAGCTGTCTTTCCTACACCAGGTTCACCAATAAGACAAGGGTTGTTTTTGGTTCTTCTACTCAAAATCTGTATTACACGCTCTATCTCTTTTCCCCTACCGATTACAGGATCAAGTTTTTGATCTGTAGCCTGTGAGGTCAAGTCTCGACTAAATTTATCCAATGTAGGTGTAGACTTTTGCCTATTACCCACCATTTTAGGATTACCCATTATCATGCCATCTTCTGATTCCATCATCCCGCCGGATAACATATTTATTATATCATCATAAAGTTTTTGCATATTAACATCTAATGTAGCAAGTATCTTAACTGCAACACAATTTACTTCTTCGAGTAGTGCTAAAAGAATATGCTCAGTTCCAATATAACCTGTGCTCATATTTAATGCTTGCTTCAAGCTCATTTCAAGTATTTTTTTTGTTCTAGGTGTGAATTCTTGTATCTTTACCTTACCTGTATCTCCAACGCCCAATAATTCTTCTATTTTTTTAATTATATCATCTTCTGCCACTCCATAGTTTTCTAGTGCTTTACCTGCAACGCCTTCTTTTTGTCTAACTAGTCCCAACAAAAGATGTTCCGTTCCCACATAACTATGCCCTAGTTCTATCGCACTCTCTTGTGCTAGCCTTATGGATTCTTGTGCCCCTTCTGTAAATTTACCAAACATGTGTTTACCTCCCAAAATCAGATAACAGCTTTGATTGTATTATTTTTGCTCTCTCTTCATCTCTTTCTGTAGCCTGCAATTTTCTTTCTGCTTGTTTTTCAATATTTGATTTTTGTATTTTTATCATTAGGTCAAAAATATCAACTTCATTTACAAATGTCTTATCGATTAGTTGCATATCCATTCCTAATTTTACATATGAAAGTAAAAGCATACCTTCCTTGATATTCATTAACTTAGCATTAGTTAATATACCATACGCTCTGTATATTTCATCAACTAATTTTATTTTTTGTTCACTATATAATTTATTTCTAATTTTAATTTCTTGATTAATTATTTGCGTTACAACATCATTAAGCCTCTCTATTGTTTCTGCTTCGCTTTGCCCAAGTGTTATCTGATTCGATACTTGATATAAACTTCCCTTTGCTTCAGTCCCCTCGCCGTACATTCCTCTAACCGCTATTCCTAATTTTCCGAGAAAGCTTATAGCATTTTTTATTTGATTAGTAACCTCTAGCATAGGTAAATGTATCATGAATGACGCTCTCATTGCAGTTCCTACATTTGTTGGACAGGCAGTTAAGTATCCATATTCACTATTAAATGCATACATAAGCTTTTTATCTAATTTATCATCAATTTCACTTGTATACTTAAAAGCCGCTTCCATGTTATCGCCTTTAACAATAGATTGAATTCTTATATGATCTTCTTCATTTACCATTATACTTGCTTCTGTGCTTTTTTCTAAAAAAACAGCTCTATCTATCTCACCTTTCAACATTTCGGCACTTATAATATGGTTCTCAACCAACACTAGATTATCAAGTCTAGAATTGTTTTTTATATCAATATACGTATATTTCTTCTCTGAAAGAATACCTCTTATATCTTTTACAATTTGCCCAGCCTCTTCATTTTTTAATCTGTTTGGGAAAGGATGTTTTGCAATATTTCTAGCTAGTCTAACCCTGCTAGAAACGATTATATCTTTTCTCATATTTTTGCTCCTTTTTGCATTTCCTTTATCTTATCTCTTAAATAAGCAGCTTTTTCAAATTCTTCTTCCAAAATCGCTATTTGTAGGTCTTGCTTAAGGTCATTTATGCCCTTTTCCTTAATCATATTTTTTTCTATCCTTGTAGGTACTTTCCCATTATGTTTAGTATGTCCATGAAGCTTATTAAATACTATAGGAAGTTGTTTTTTAAATGTTTGATAACATTGTGCACATCCAAGTTTTCCACTCATCTTAAAATCTGCGTAAGTCATTTCACATTTTTCGCACTTAATTGTTTTCGCTTTTTGACTTTCTTTTTGTTCTTCAAAGGTTGCATCATTTACTGTTAAATCCATTAGTCCAACTAAAAAATCCTGAAAAGAAATAGGTATGTTTATTATTTCATTTTCTTTAGTTTCTTTAGCACATTGATCACACAAATGTATCTCAGTAGATTTACCTTTTATTGTTTTTTTTATATGAATGCTTGCTTCATTTTCATTGCATCTATCACAAAGCACTTTTACCACCACCAACTATTTTATTCACTTTCCATGTGGTTATATCTTTTTTCCACAACTCTTGCATGTATCGCATGTAGGTTCATTTCCAGTATTACACTCTGAACAAAACTTAAAAACACCTATGTTTTGACTATTTTCAGGATGTTTTATAAACTCAGGTATCTCATTTGTATATTTTACTGGTGTTTCTATCGTTGGATCTTCGGAATTTATTAACTCTATCTGTCTTTCAAGATTCTTTATATAATCCTTTTTCATATTTATTTGTTTACAAATAGCATCAAGATCGCCAAAATCTTCACTACCATTATTCTTTACAGTATAAATTTTAATTCCTAAATCCTTATATATTTTATCTATCTCATTTTTTACTTTTCCTATCTCAAATTCTAATTTTTTAATACTTATAAACTTATTAACCTTTTCTCCTACATTATTTACTGTGTTTCCTATATTTGTTTTCAAATTTTTGATAAATTGTTTTTTATCCATTTTCAAATCTCCCCTTTATATTATACTTAAGTAAATTTATAATATTTATAACTATGTAAATTTTAACATATTATTTTTTTAAAGTCAACTTTTTTATAATTTACCAGCAGTAAAGGCAAACTTTTTCATACATTTATTTTATGAAACCTTATACTACTAATGCTTATATTTAACAATATCTCTTTTACTTTATAACTATTCGTTAATACTCAACCCTATTCCTTCCATTTTCTTTAGCTTTATACATACACTCATCCGCTCTTTTTAGTAACATTATCCTATCTTCGCCTTCTCTTAATTCTGCCACACCTATACTTACAGTTACTTTAAGTTTTTGAATTTCTCCATTTTCCTTAATGTTCTCAATCGTATTATCTTCTATACTCTTTCTTATTCTTTCAGCAGCAACAACAGCACCCTCAAGTCCAGTTTCAGAGAAAATCACTACAAATTCTTCTCCACCGTATCTTGCAGTAAAATCTGCTTTTCTTTTTTCGTATTTTAAATTTGATTCTATTTTTCTTACTGTTCCTTCCGTTTTACTAGCTACTTCTTTCAAGACCATATCTCCAACTTGATGTCCATAGGTATCATTAAATATCTTAAAATGGTCAATATCCATCATTAGAATGCTTAATTTTTTATTATCTCTTAAGGTTTCTTGCACACTCTTTAACATAATATTATCTAGGAATGCCCTATTAAATATACCAGTTAAACTGTCTATAGTGGCTTTCTTGAAGAGTTTCGCATTTTCTATAGATACGCCTGCTTGACTTGAAAGTAGACTAATTACATCAAGTTCATCTTCTTTAAAAAGTCCCCCAACTAATCTATTATCAAGATATAGTATTCCTAAAATAGAATCTTTACTTATTACAGGAACACATATTATAGATTTAATTTCCGTCTTTTTATTTTTCAGTTCATGAATAGTTTCAAGATCATCTAAATTTGCCAATAATAATTGTTTCTTATCATTTTCAACTTTTTTTATGATATCATTACTTATCTCAAAATCTTTTGAAGTCAATTCTTCTTCGCTAATATTTCTTTTTACTTCTGCGTACAGAGCATTATCAATATCAGATTTTATCAATAACAGTCCTCTTTCCGCTCCTGATAGTTCAATTGCTTTATCTAGTATTCTTTTAAGCAACTCATTTAAATCAAGAATTGAACTTAAAAGTCTGCTTGTATCTAAAACAGTGGTCATTTTTCTTTCTGTGCTTAGCCTATCAACAGATGTTAATTGTTCAAATGCATTATCTCTTTTTAATTTTAGCTTTTCTTCCAATATATTTAAATATTTTTGTATTGCTAATTTTTTAAAAATGTAATATGCCTCTAATAATCTTCCTTTTGCGTCTAAACTTCTTCCTGTATTCTCTAAAAATAACCCATATTCAAAATAACCTTTTGCTAATTCAATTTTTCTGTTAATCTTTTTAGTTTGATTTATACTTTTTATAAAGTATTTCTCTGCTTTTTTATTTTTGTTAATTAGTGCATAGAATTTACCGGCAATTCTTAATGCATGGCCATAATGATTAGGCCATCTTTTTGTTTTTGATAGAGATTTTTTTATTAAATTCTCTAATTCAAATAATGAGATTTTTATATTTCCTTCAGCTCTATAGAGTTCTATATACGATTCTGAAAGTAGTGAATATAAAAATACAATATATTCAACTAAAAAGTTACTTTTTTCATATAATGCTTTTGCTTCACTAAGATGCGAGATTGCACTTTCGTAATTTGATTTTTCCATTTCGAGAATTCCATAATCTGCTGTTGCACAACAATAAATAAAACTAATTTTGTTCTTTTTGCTGATTTCTAAAGAACTAGTTACATATTTTTCTGCTTCACTAATTAAACCTTTTTTTGACAGACATCTTGATATATCTTCTTCACATGAAGATATATTATAATTATCTCCTACTTCTTTACATAGGTCTAATCTCATGTGAAAATATTTTAACGCTGAATCATACATGCCGTAATATTCGTATATGTACCCATACCCCTGATAAACAACACACAACTCCCATAAATCACCAATTGTTTTATATATTTCCTCCGCTTTTTTAAAATATTCCATGCTCTTTTCATATTCGCCTTTCCATGAGTAACAATAACCAAGAAATTGATAACTTTGCGCTTTTCCTTGCTCATCATGAAATTCATCTCTAATCTTTAAAGATCTTTTATAAATATTGATAGCTGTACCAAAAAAAGACATTGACATAAACATAGAGGCATAACCACTTAAAGAAATAGAATACTCTTTTGATTTTCCTATCTTTGTTTCAGATAAATTAATCATTCTAAGTATATTACAAACAAATTTTTTGGTATCATTCAGTGCATACATCCAATTTAACATAATATAGATATTTATTATCTCCAAATATTTATTTTCTATATGTTTCTTTTCTTTTATTTCTCTATTCGCACTTAACCCTAAAATTATCCTTAAAATCAATTCTTTTAATGTTTTAATTGTCAAATCTAATTTATTTAACGGAATTTCTTCACCTAATAACTTCAAAGCGTTATTAAGATTTTCTTCGCAAAGATTAAAATCACCTTTTTTCAAATATGCAATACCTAATTTTCTATAAATCATTGCTTTCTCTAACTTTGTTTCTTTAAATTCCAATATATTTCCGCAAATAGTTATTGTCTCATCAATTTTACCTATAGTCAAGTATATTTCTGAAAGGTTTTCGCTTGAATCTAACCATTCTTTACTTTCACCCAAATTCTTTTTATATAATAATTTCAAACCTATTTCATAATACTTTATTGCATCTTCATTAGAATAAGATTCTTTTGCTTTTTTTGCTGCTAAAAATATATATTTTAATACATTGTCATCATTTTGAGCTTCAACATAATGATGAAGTAAGTCAAATATAAAACTTTCCGTATCATATCTTTCTAATATCTTCGCAATTTTATTATGCGTTTCCTTCTTTTCATCTTCATCAATTAAGATAAAAAAAGCATCCCTCACTCTATCATGTACAAACAATAAATTACCGTTACTTTTATTTTCTTCGACAAGTCCTATTTCTATTAACTGATCTAAAATTTTAATTATCTCTTCTTGTTTTAAATCTTTTACAAGTTCATAGATCGTACTTTTATTAAATTCTCGACCAATTACAGATGCAATACACATTAACTTTTTTTGCTCATTAGTTATTTTTTCAATCCTCTTCAAAACCATATCAACGAGTGTATCTGACACATTTAAACTTTTTATCATTCCCCAGTTTTTTATCCATGAACCTTTTTCAAATACTATGGCTTTCTCACTTACCAAATCATGCAAAATATTTATTGCAAAATAAGGGTTTCCATCTGATTTATCATATATATATATTGCTAGTTCTTTTAAGTTTTCTTCTCTTTCTCCGAGGGTATTTGAAATTAGCTTTCTTATCTTATCTACATTTAACTTCTTTAGTTCAATCGTTATTAATGAGTATTTGTTATCCACAGCTTCGCTTTTTATCTTTTCAAGTAAATGTCCTTCTTTTATTTCATTATCCCTATATGTACCTAATATTAATAAATTACTATATTTTATTTTATACAGTATTTCTCTAAGTAAGTTAAGTGTTGCATCATCTGCCCATTGGAGATCGTCTAAATATATTAAACACAACCTATTCTCTCCTACTAACTTAGAAAAAAAGTCTGCTGCCACCATCATGAATCTTTTATTTTCTTTATCTTTATCAAGTTCGATTAAAGGTTTTTGCTCACCAATTATTTTCTTTATCTCAGGATTAATTTTAACTATAATTTCTCCAAGATCTCCTATATTTTCTTTTATCCTCATAACTTCTTTCTGATGTTCATCATCGTTTAGTTTTTCAAATTTTTTTACATATTCGTCAATTGCGAGTTTAAATGGGTAGTATGGTTCTTTGTTTTCTTTATTTACGCACCTACCAGATATAAATAGTCCTTCATTTGCATGAACATAATTCTTAACTTCTTCAACGAATCTACTCTTCCCAACGCCAGCTTCACCTGCAATAAGACAAATGTTTCCTTGCCCATTTTGTGCATATTTTGCCAGAGCTCTTATTTTATCAAATTCATCTTCACGCCCAATCATCCTCGTTTTATATGAAATCTTAAGTTTTGGGTCATTCTCTCCAACTACAAATTCTTTTTCTCCATTTTCATATCTTTCCAAATCATAAAGAAGTCCCTTAGCACTTTGATACCTCAAATCTGGATCTTTCTCTAAAAGTTTTGATATTATTTCATCTATTTCTATTGGAATGTTTTTATTAATACCCATTGGTCTTACTGGTATTGTTGCTACTTGTTGATGTAATATCTTTGATATATTTTCGCCATTAAACGATAGTACCTTTGTTAATAGCTCATATGCCACAACTCCCAAAGAATATAAATCACTTCTTTCATCTATGTTTCGGTTTAATACGCCTGTACTTTCTGGAGACATATATGAAAATGTACCTATTATTGCTTCTTTCTCTGTAATTTTTTTAAGTTCAACTAAATGTGAAACTCCAGCATCAAAAATTTTTATGGTTCCATCTTTTAAATTCAGAATACTTGATGAATTTATAGATTTATGTATAGCCCCGTTATCATGTAGATGTTTAATTCCATATAATATTTGTTTGATTATCTTTATTATATCATTAATTGAAGAAATACTAATCATATTCAATGTTTTCCCATTACTTTTTTCCATCACAATAAAAAGCACATTATCAGCTTCGCCATATTCTATAACATCTAGAAGATTCTCATGCTTTATGGTTTTAAGTTTTTCTTGTTCTCTTCTAAATCTTATTAAATCTTCTTCATAAACCGTAAGGATATTAGCATTAATAATCTTAAGTGTAACTTCTCTATCTGTTTCTATATTTGTGGCACTATATAAAACTCCAGAAGTGTTTTTACATATTATCTTTTCAATTTTATATTTACTCATAATCTTTCCAATCATATGTAACCTCCAAAGTGTTTAGTTACTTTATCTAACTATTTCTTTTTAAGTCTAGCAATAAAAAATCCGTCTGTATTATAGATATGTGGCAACAGCTCTATATATCCTTGCTTTGCTGTATGACATTTTAAGCTATTTGGCAAAAACTCAGTCATATCGCACATTTCAAAATCAAAGTTTTCTATAAACCAATTAACATTATCGATATTTTCACATTTTGATAATGTACATGTACTATAGATTAATATTCCACCTGATTTTAGGTAGTTTGAAGCAGTTTTTAGTATATCCCTTTGTAATTTAATCAGTTCTTCTATGTCTTTAGGTGTCCTGTTAAATTTTATGTCTGGTTTTTTTCTAACTATCCCTAACCCTGAACAAGGAGCATCGACTATAATCTTGTCAAATTTTTCTTGCATTTCTTCGTCTATTATAGTCGCATCCTGTATAATTGGTTTTATTATACTAAGTCCAAGTCTATCTGCTCCATCTTTTATCATATTAAGTTTATGGTCATATATATCTCCTGAAATTATTTCACCTTGATTTTTCATCTTTATTGCAGCAAAAAAACTTTTCCCTCCTGGTGCTGCACATATATCAAGTATATGCTCACCTTCTTTAGGGGAAAGCACTTCTATAGCAATCATTGAACTTTCATCTTGCACATGAAAATAACCCTTTTTATATTCCTCCAAGACAGTAATATTCGCTGTACCAGTAAGTCTTAAATTATTTTCTACATATTTACCTCTTTTCACAGTAATGTGGTTGCTTTCAAGTAAATCTACCAAATCATCAACACTTATTTTCGTAGTATTTACACATATATTTACTTCTGGGTCACTATTTAAAAATTGGCATATACTGAGAACTGTATCATAATCATACTCGTTAGTCCACATATCAATAATCCATTTAGGATAAGAGTACATTATCTCGAGGTATTCATTTGTGTTACTTTGTGGAAACTCAATTTTACCTTTACTTCTTACTATATTTCGTAGAACACCATTTATAAATCCCTGTACATATTTAGGTGCTAAATTTTTACTTACATTAACAGCCTCGTTACAAACCGCACTTTCTGGTACTCTATCCATAAAGTAAAGCTGATATACTCCACTTCTCAATATGTTCAGAGGGTCCTTTTCCATTTTATTTAATTTTATTTTACTAAATTTACTTATTATATAATCTATAAACCTCATATTTTTAATAGTTCCATTTACAATTTGTGTAATAAAGGCTTTATCAAGACTAGATAAATCGTCATATTCATCCAAACTACGCCTAAGTACTACATTATTGTACCCACCCTCACTTAAAATTTCAGTAAGTATGCATACCGCTACTTCTCTCGGATTTATCTTCATTGGTTTACCCCTCTCTATTATTACTAACTCTAAAATTAATTTGATGTACCCGCATATAGTCATTGAAAAGGTTAATCTTCTCGATAACTATATGCGGGTACAAGTGTTCTTTTTAATTATATGTTACCATTGTCCTTTGGCATAATTGCCCAAGCTATTAAGTAAAAGATAATACCTGCGCCACCCGCTAAAGTAAACAATATAACACCAAGTCTCACCAAGGTAGCATCAATCCCAAAGTACTCCGCCAACCCTCCACATACACCAGCAATTTTCACATCTGTTTTTGATAAACTAAGTTTTTTATTCATAATATTGTTCTCCTCTCTATATATATTTTTGTTATCTGACTTTCAATTCACAATCTTTTTCTACTCTTAATTATCTATCTTGCTTTAAATGATTATATCGTTAACAACTTCCTCTAATTAGTACATTACAGGGGTTGTCCACTTCTTCTACAACTGCATTTAGGCAGTAGTACATGCCATATATCATATATACATACGCATGTCCTACTCACTAAGATTTTCACTTTTATCAGTATTATAAATGTATAAACTAAAGCACCTCAAAAGCTAAGATTTAGTACTAATTGTGTTTTGGGTCCTCCCTTAGTATAGGGGATAGACCCCAAGCACCTTAGTTTACTACCCAACTATATTCACTAATTATCTTATCAAAATTACTAGACATTGTATTCTCTTCTACATATTTGTTGGCTAGTAAAGCGCCTTCGCATATATAATCCTCATCTATATAAATCCTTGCAACTCCTATCTCCACACCTTTTTCTATAGGTGCTTCGATTTGTTCAGGATAATATATTTCTACTCTAAGTTTTTCCTTCTCTGAATCTTTTATCGGCAATATTATATCATTTCTTAAATATAATTCTATACTTTGTTTTTTACTCTTTTTTACTTCCACATTTTTTGCTAAAATATCATCCTTATTATAAATTACTTCATATTTAAAATTATCAAATCCATAATTCAAAACTTTTTTTGTGTCTGTCCATTTGGCTTGTTTGCCTGCATTGCCCCATCCGCTTGCAAGAACAACTGAGATAAGTTGCATCCCATTATTTTCTGCGCTTCCGACAAAACATTGTCCTGCAGCATTTGTAAACCCGGTTTTCACTCCGTTTCCGCCTGGATAGTCAGTCAGTAATTTGTTATGATTTGTCAAACTAAAACTTCTATACTTTCCACGACTAACAGGTGTATATACATTTCTAGTACTAATTATATCTTTAAATTTTTTATTACCAAGTGCATATCTAGTTATCAATGCCATATCGTAGGCAGTCGAGTGATGGTCTTCTTTATCTAATCCATTTGGTGTTTTAAATACCGTATCTTTTGCACCTATTTCTTTTGCTTTCTCCGTCATCTGCATGCAGAAATTTTCTACACTTCCACTTACATGTTCCGCTATTGCAACAGCAGCATCATTTGCAGATACTAACATAAGTGCATAAAGCAAATCTTCCAACCTCTGTTTTTCACCTTTTCTTAGATATATCTTAACCTTTGGGGCAAGTGCCGCTCTCTGACTAACTACAACAATATCATCAATCTTCGAGTTTTCAAGGGCTAATATACAAGTCATAATTTTAGTAGTACTCGCCATTGATCTAGGCTTGTATATGTTCTTACCCCATAATACTCTGCCTGTTTTATAATCCATAAGAATAGAACTATCAGCTGCAACGATAGGCTCCTTCGTTTGCGCAGCTAAAGCGACATCCAAAAACAACATGTTCAGTATCATAATTATTATTATAATCTTCTTTTTCAATTTTCCATCCTCCAAATATAAATATATACTTTATTTATATTTGAAAGATACAGACTTTATGAATTTTAGTATTTGTTTTGTAATTTGATACATTTATTATTTTGCTAGTTCCTTCAGTGCTGATTTTACTATATCTGCTAAGTTAGTATTATCTTTATCCTTTGTTACTTTTGTCACTATATCATCCGCTACTTTTTTACTATAACCTAAACATTGTAATGCCTCAATTGCCTCACAATTTATTGATGTGCAAAAATTATTTGTTAAATTGCATACTTGTTGTATAACTTGATAATTCTTAAATTTATCCTTTAACTCTAATATTACCTTTTGTGCTGTTTTTTTGCCTATACCTGGACATTTACTAAGTGCATCTGCATCTTCTTCGATAATAGCTTTTACGATATTTTCAAAATACATAGCCGAAAGCATACCAATAGCCACCTTTGGACCTATTCCTGAAACAGATATAAGCATTTCAAAAATATTCATAGTCTTTTTTTCTAGTGACCCATAAAGTTTCATAATATCCTCTTTTACATACAGATATGTATGTATTTTGACTTCTTCGTTTATTTGTGGCAAATTACTATAATCAAGTACAGGGATATAAACTCTATACCCTACTCCACCAACATCAACAATCGCATAATTTATCTCTTTTTCAGTCAATATTCCTCGTACATATGAAATCATATTTTTCTCCTTTTAGTAGATGGTTAGAGTTGAAAGTCTATTCTTTATTTTTATCTTTCTTCAACAATTTATCAAGACCGAGTTGTGCAAGTACTCCTGGAACCATATCTATTATTTTCCCCCAACTTTCTTGGTTTTGTATATTGATTATTTGTGGTTTTCCATCTTTTATAATTAATAACGAGTTAGGAGAAATTTTGGCTCCCATCCCTCCACCAACAGACTCCTTATCACCTTTAGCTTGTACAGCCCCAGCAGCTATTCCTAGACTTATATCAATGAGTGGAACTATTATTATTCCATCTATTATTATAGGCTCCCCTACTACAGTTTTTGTTGTCAAAACATCCTCCAAATTTTTAAACATTTCCTTCAAATTTTTTGATACATTAGATTCCATAAGATCCTTCCTTTCTAAAAATTAGTTTTAGTACTGTGCCCAGCACAGGTTTTGAAACTAGAAATAATAATGAATATAGCAAACACGCTGCTGGAATTACATGACTTTTAATTAAAAAATTAAACTTTAAATCATTTTCACCAATTGCTGTCAATACTTTTATATCCTTAGGCAATATCGGTAGAAATAAAGCTGCTACTGCTGAAGTAACACCATATTTATAGGGATCACTAATAAAGATTTCATAGGTACCTTTTGCCGTTTTAAATTTAGTGATAGAAATAATCCTTCTTATAAGTTCAATAACCTCTTGCCTTAGCTCTTTCTTATACTTATAGCTTTTCATGCTATTATATTTTTTAAGCAAATTTTTCTTTTCAGGTTTATTTTCTTCTTTTTCATTTTCAACATTTCCACTATCTTGAGTCACTTCTTCTTTACTGGCCTGATTATTTATTTTAATTTCCTTACCTAAAACCTTAAATGCTGACTCAATCTCGGATTCCTTTATTTTGCTAGTAAATCTAACCAACCCAAAAAGCAATACAATATCAGCATGTCCATTTATTTTAATTTCTCGTACCAACTCTACCTCAAATGCTACTGGTACACAAATGAGAGCAAATATCAACACAATTACAACTAATATAAATACCCATAGAATTTTGAGTATCATTAAAATTATTGTTATAAAGTCCATTTGCATCTTCCTTTTTATGAATTACTTTTCTTAAGTTGAGTGTATAGCATCTTCGCTATCCCTATCCCACCATTTTCAGTAGCCTCTTTTGAGTACTGTGAATCTCTCATTTCTGTAAACATGGTCTCCCCTTTTCCTTTAGGAATCAAAGCATCTTCTTCATCTTTACTTAATGTATTTCTCATTTCCTTCATCATTTGTTCAATAAAATAATTCTCAAATTGTTTACACGCCTCTTGAAGCGCCTTATCATCTTTTGCCTTTACAGCTTCATCAACATTGCCTTTCAAACTACTTGTTTTTATACTATTACCTTGGCTTGTTGCCATATCTACCATACTGTTTATGCTTCCATCAATTTTCATAAATTCCAACTCCTTTTTATATTTTCATATTTCTCCCTCAAATACAGTTACTGCAGGTCCACTCATAAATACATGATTATTATCCATCCACTCAAGATTTAGAGTTCCTCCTAATAGTTTTACTTTTATTTCTCTATTTGTCTTATTGTTTAACACACTCGCGACGATGCTCGCACAAGCAGCTGTTCCACAGGCTAAGGTTTCCCCTACTCCTCTTTCCCAAACTCTAACATTTATCTTATTAACTGAACTAACTTCCAGAAATTCAACATTTGTTCTATTCGGAAATAGTTTATGATTTTCTATCATTCTACCTATTTTCTCTACATCTATTTTATCGGCATTTTCCACGAAAATTATAGCATGTGGATTGCCCATAGATACTGCTGTTATTTTGTAAGTATTACCATCTATAATAAATTCCTCATCAACAACCATGTCTTTGTTGAAAATAATAGGAATACTTTCCGATTTAAGTATTGGCTCACCCATATCAACTCTCACATTTGACACTATATCATTTTCTACAATAAGTTCAAGCTTTTTTATACCGCCTAGAGTTTCTATATCAACCTCTTTTTTATTAGTCATTTTATTATCAAAAATATATTTCCCTACGCATCTTATACCATTACCACACATTTCAGCTTCTGACCCATCCGCATTAAATATTCTCATCCGAAAATCAGCTATATTTGATTCACATATTAAAATCAAACCATCTGCGCCTATCCCAAAATGCCTATCACACAGCTTTATAGCAAGCTGACTCGGTTTATCTATTTTTTCATTTATATTATTTATAATAATAAAATCATTACCCAAACCCTGCATTTTAGTAAATTTCATAAAGACCCTCCTTACTACAGTAGGGTAGTGTCAAATATTTATAGTACTAAATACTACACTATCCCTTTATATTCAATATATTTTATCAGTATTATCTTCCCTCTCGCAATGACAAATTTGAGGTTTTCATTTTTTCTTAAAACTTTTGACACTATCTACATAGTATCGTAGTTATTACTATCTATGTTATGTATTCTAATTTTACCCTTAAACAATAAAAAAAGCAAGACTTTTTTTCTTGCTTATGGAAATCTTTGGATTTATTAAGTTAACTTTTGTTTTAAATATTCTAGTTCTCTCGGAGTGAGCATCCTATACTCTCCAACTGGAAGCTCTCCTAGTTTCAAGTTACCTATAGATATTCTTTCAAGTTTAATTACCTCATGTCCAATTTTCTCACACATTTTTCTTACTTGTCTATTTCTACCTTCATGTATTGTTATCATTAGTTCGCAATTTTTATCAAACATTTTATTCACGCTTACCTTTGCAGGTTGCGTTTTTTTACCATCTATACTTACGCCTTTTCTCATTTGCTCTAATTTTTCTTCAGTGGGTATGTCCTTCACTTTTGCTAGATAAGTCTTTGCTATTTCCTTACTTGGGTGAGTTAGTTTGTATGTCAAATCTCCATCGTTGGTAATCAAAAGCAGCCCTGTTGTATCATAGTCTAGCCTACCTACTGGATATACCCTTTGTTTTACTTTCTTTAGCAAGCTAAGTACACTCGGTCTGTCAAATTGATCTTTTGCTGTTGTTACATATTTTGCTGGTTTGTTCATGATTATATATATATTTGCCGTTGCCTTTTTTACTGGTTTTCCTTCACAAGTAACCTCGACTTGTTCAGGGTCTACCTTAGTCCCCAGCTCAGTAATTTTCTTACCATTCACTATAACCTTGCCTGCAAGTATCAACTCTTCAGCTTTCCTACGAGATGCCACTCCTGCATCAGCCAAAAATTTTTGCAACCTTTCTTCACTCATAACATTTCTCCTCTAAACGCATTTGGTAATATATCATTAATATTTTCTATTAGTATATTGCCCTCTTTATTTTCTAATATTACTTCTCCATCTAACATGAATTCTGCAATGACTTGCCTGCAAATTCCACATGGATATGTGTACTCATTACTACTTGATACAATTGCTATAGCTTTTATTTTTCTTTCTCCTTCTGAAACAGCCTTAAATATTGCAGTTCTTTCTGCACAATTTGTAGCACCATATGATGCATTTTCCACATTACATCCTGTATATATTTTACCACTTTCAGTTAAAAGTGCAGATCCTACTTTGAAATTTGAATATGGAGAATATGAATTTTTCATTACTTCTTTTGCAGCTTCAATAAGTTTTCTTCTCATTTCATCATTCATATCTTATACCCCTTCTATCCCAAGTATTCTTGTCAATTCAGCTTTTGCCACATCGAAGTCATCTGTATAGATATCTATTACTTTTATATTTTCGGTTAAAGATTTTATTTCATTCATTACTTCATTATAAATATCCTGTTGTTTTGTACTATTCTCTATGTTAAATTTTAATGCATGATGGCTTGGTTTATCTCTATCCATTCTTTCTCCAAAAATATTTACATCCTTAATTTTTAAATTAAAAACATATATATCAAAATCCGCCAAGTCTATCTTAGTAATTAGATTTTTAAAAATCTTACTATAGTCATAACTTCTATATCCAAGCTTACAATAAACATATTCTGTTATAAATATTCTATCAAATAATAAGTTAACACCACAATCTTCCATCATTGCTATGTAATTTACAAGATTCTTATACATTATTTCTGAGCGTTTTCTCGCCTCTTCCTCAGTTTTATATTTACTACCTGTAAGTCTATAAAGATTAGTATAAACTATTTTTTCCCTCAACCAATTTGTAAGTCCTGTTTTACCCACTCCTTGTGGTCCTTCTAAAATTATTAATTTTTCCTTTGACACAATAAAGCCTCCCTCTTATAATGTACTATTTTAGTTTAATCTTTTGTTTTTAGACATTTCTGTTTACATTTAACTTACTTCCTTATTCCTTAACTATCTTCATCTCAATCGGCACTATACTAATCCATGTTTTACCTTTGTTTAATACAAGTGCCTTACCATCCTCATATGTGTAGCTTGCTTCAGCTTTATGGGTTGATTTTGACCATTTTATAGGTGTAATCTTTCCATTCGTTAGATATAAAGCCTTTCCACTAGATACTGTATCTATATTTTTTCTTCCATATGAGTCATTTTTTATCGGGCTAACATTTGCATATTGTATTATTACATTTGTAAACTCTAATTGTTTACCTGTCACTACATCTATGTGCGGTGCGTCAAACTGGAAACGTTTATATGTATTAGAACTTTCATTATATTCAAAAACTGATTTTTGATAATATGAGTATGGTATAGTCACCTTTATACACGATTCCCAATCATCTGTATTTAACTTTTTATCACTAAACGAAAACATTGGTTCATAATCTTCATCATTTTGCACTTCATATTTTGCTAGCTTCCACGCAGCTTTTATCTTTTCCCCATTTGTATATGCACTGTGTTCTAGCCCTCTGGATTTTTGTCTTTCCTTATCTCTCCAAGTCATCGTAGACTCATATTTAGGATTGATTCCATCAAGGCTTGGTACATCTAAATCTGCTATCGCCTCTGTCGCTTGGTCACTATGTCCAAAATGAACATAAATCGCATTGTTGTCAAATGCATAGTCCATGAAATAATGCCTTGCACTTCTTATGGGACCTATCTTGTCCACATTCAAGTCTTGAAAAACAGCCATAAGCCTCACAAACTCTCCCTCTACAGGTACTTCATATATTATATCTGCTTTTGAAATACCACTTTGTGGTGTTGCCTTTTTATGATTATTTATCATAACTGCAACCGCGCGTTTTTCAAGTTCCTTTTTATCTATAGGGAGTCCCGAAAGTGGGTTTATGCTCATATCTTTATTATCATTCTCACTTTTATTATTTGTATCCTCGTTTACAATTCCTGACTTTTTATCTAAATTTACGAATGCAGGTTTTGCATCAAACTGACTTACTACCAACCAACCTATTCCAAAAATAGCTAGCAAAAATATTACTAGTTTCTTATAATTAACTTTAGCCTTTCCTTTGCTATGACTCGTTTTCTGTATTTTTCTTTTCATTTTACCCTCCATAAATCTCAGTTAGATTATTTAATTCCTTAATGATAGCAATTTTATTAATGAATCTCCCCGTGGCAAGCCGACGGGGTATCATGTTGTCATTGCGAGCGTTTTTTGCGAAGCAATCTCATCGTTCAAAAACGAGATTGCTTCGTCGAAAGAACCTCCTCGCAATGACAAGAACGCGGCAAGCCGACGGGGAATTAAACCCAAAGAGATTAAACACTGCCACCCTTTCTCAGCTAAATAACTGAAATATAAGTATTGTAACTAATGTACCTAGTGATGCCCCAGCAATAACTTGAAGTATACTGTGTATTTTTCCTTCCACTCTACTCTGTGCAACTAAAAAAGCTAGAAAATATACTAAACTTATAACTAAGATACTTCTCCCTTTATCTACAAAGCATATTGCAGTAGCAATTGCAAATGATATGGAACTATGTCCACTCGGCATTCCACCACGCAAGAATCTTGTGTATCCTGTAAATGCTTTTATACCTACAGTTAATACTAAAACAATAAGTATTGAGATTAAGGTTATATAATAAGGCATCTGTCTTATTTTTTCAAATAAATTTATAGAGTTCTTAGCTATTTTTGTATAAAATAATACATATCCAACTAATACTGCACATAAGGTAGCTATGAATACTGCCCCCGCCGCTACATCTTTCGCCTTTTTAGCTAGCGGATGCCTACTTTTACCGCAAACCAAATCCACAACACACTCAATAGAAGTATTTACAAGCTCCATGCAAATCACTAATGCCAAAGTAAATATAAGTATCAAAAGCTCTGTAGTAGAAAAATTAAAAAACAGGGCAAGTACAAGTACAATTAGAGATGAAATTAAATGTATTCTTAGGTTTCTTTCTGTCCTTATGGCCCTTATAACACCAAGCATTGCATTGTTAAAGCTATCAAACAAACTTTTATTTTTCATCTATTTAAACCTACTCTCCCTAAAATATCTTCTTGCTTTGCAAACATTACCTCTTCATCTTCTTTGTTTTCGTGGTCATAACCTAAAAGATGTAACATGCTGTGTACAGTAAGAAAACCTATCTCTCTTTTGAACTCATGTCCGTACTCATTTGCTTGTTCCTCTGCTCTATCAAGAGATATTACAATGTCTCCAAGCATGATTTCATTTGTTTCTGGGTTCTCATCACCCAAAGGAAATGACAGCACATCAGTAATCTTATCTATCTCTCTATATTGCTTATTTAGCATCTTTATTTCATCATTAGTTACAAAAGATAGGCTTATCTCCACATTTTCAGTATAATCCTCAAACTTTAGCGTTTCATCTATAACTTTTTTTATAATACTTTTTATATCATCACCAATTTCACAGCTCGTTCTATTATCATAAAAAATAGTCAAATCGATTCACACTCCCTAAATAACAGTTAATAATATATTTGTTTTATTATAGCAAAAAAACAAGACATCTGCAAGTACAAATACCTTATTTTTCATTTTATTAAATTATAATTATGGTGTAACATGTATTTCAGGGTTTTCAGGGTTTTCAGGGTTTTCAGGGTTTTCAGGGTTTTCTGTATTTTCAATCATTTTATTTTGACCTATTTTTCTAATTAGTATTGCAATTCCATTTGCTATTATTCTCTTTTCCTTAAAGCCATAATCAAATCTAACATCAATTATTCTAGTATCATCTGATATTTTCTCAGATATGTTTTCATATATCCTTTTCTTCAACCTTTTTTTAGCCTCATCTATCGTATATGTTACTTTATCAAATTTATATTCCTCATATTCAGTTAATATAAATCCAAATTTATTTTCTTTAATAAATGGGTCTAGAGATATGTATTTTTCCTTTTTATCAAAAAAACTATCTTTTGGCCTTGTTTTTATAAAATCGAACTTTCCAAAATGCAAATTTAATTGCAATTCCCTATACACCTCTCCTGTATATGTCTTTTTAGAAAATTCAAGTTCCTGTTCTTCTTTTATAAATAAATAATCTTTCCCTTCTATCTTTGCATTTGCATGTACATATTTCTTTAGTATTTCCCCATCTTTTTCTACATCTATTTCTCCACTAACTAATACATCGCCTTCGTTTACAACATCCTTTGCCTTTACCTTCGGTACACCACTTAATGTTACTATATCATATATCACAGCTTTCTTGTCTGCTACTATATTGCACGGAGTATTCTCAAGTGATCCTGAGGTTTTGACAACTGTCTCAACAACATCAATATTCACACTGGTCCCTTTCTGATATATATTTAGCCATGCGATATCCTCGACTTCTTTATAAAGCGAGTTGGCTACATTATCATAATTTATCATGAATTTAGGCTTACCCTTACTCAGTCCTGCAGTTTTTACCACTGCCAAAATTTTTCGAGCATCTATTCTTTCAGTGCCGTACACATTAATATCAAGCACTATGCTTGACAAAATGGTCAATACTATAAGTGTTAAAAATATTCCGATAACAAAAAATTTCCTACCTTTATACTTATGTAGTAAAAAAGGTAGCCCATATTTTTTTATCACTTTGACCTTAGTATATGTACCTCTTAAAATGCTTTGTATTCTCCAAAAATCCGTAAGAGAAATGTTCATTTCTATGTAGTTACTTTTTAATACTATCTTCCATAATAAGATAGAGTTGTTTGCAAATCTATTAATAATTTTTTCTTTTTGAAACCCGAATATTCTTATTCTAACATACCCTCTAAAGAACTTTGGCATATTTCCAAACATATATGTACACCTCTAACTTCCATATTGTATATTTTTTATGACTCCCGTAATGAATATTTCATCTTTTCTTATGTACTTAATATTCATGTTTTTACCACTTATATTTACCTGACCTATTTTAGTATTTATCCTTATTGATTCAGGCTTGTAATCTATTACCGCCTTATAATTTTCTATAACAATCTCTTCATTTCCAACAATGGTAGCAAGAGGAATGTTAAGAAAGGTCTCTTTTGGTATATCAACAACACCATATATTTTTTTCTTAAAACTTTCCATGTTTATCCCTCCGAGCACATATCAGTAAAAGATTTTTCTACTTACTATATTAAGTTTATTCCAGTAAAGCAAAAAAATGCAAGTAAACCGCACTTGCACTTTATAAATTGTTTTTCTGCTAACATATATTCAACTTATATTCCTTTTTATCTTATCCAAAGCATTTTTCTCAAGCCTTGATACTTGAGCCTGTGATATTCCTATTTCATCTGCGACTTCCATCTGAGTTTTACCCTTGAAAAATCTTAGAGTTATTATGTTCTTCTCTCTTCCTTTTAATTTTTTAATACTTTCCCTTAATGCAAGAGAGTCTATCCAATTCTCGGCTAGATTTTTTTCGTCTTTCACTTGATCTACGACATATATGGCATCACCACCATCATTATATATAGGTTCATACAACGAAACTGTATCTTGTATAGACTCTAAAGCAAACACGACTTCTTCCTTTGCAACACCTATCTCCTTTGCTATATATTCTATGGTCGGCTCTTCCATATTTTTATTTATAAACTCCTCCTTTATCTTATATGTTTTATAAGCAATATCCTTCAGTGACCTGCTTACTCTTATCGAACTATTATCCCTTAGATATCTCTTAATCTCCCCTATTATCATAGGTACTGCATAAGTAGAGAACTTAACATCTTGGGATAAGTCAAAGTTATCAATAGCCTTTATAAGACCGATACAACCAACTTGAAATAAATCATCAAGATTTTCGCCCCTGTTATTGAATCTTTTAACAACACTTAGAACCAATTTCAAATTTCCTTTTATATATTTTTCCCTTGCAAAAATATTACCCTCTTTTGCTCTAACTAATAAATCATATTTTTCATTTTTCTTTAATACTTCTAATTCAGAGGTGTTAATGCCACAAATTTCTACCTTTCTTATCATCCTATCACCACCCGGCATGAAATACAAAGTACAGAGTTCAAAGTTCAAAATACAAAGTAAAAAATTATTTAGTAAACCATCTTATTTGTTAATTTTATTTGTTATTTGTACTTTGTTCTTTGAACTTTGTACTTTGTTTTAATTATTGCCGAGTGACTTATATTTAATACAACTTTGCCATTTCTTTCTTAAGCTTTTTTATTATCTTTTTCTCAAGTCTTGATATGTATGATTGAGATATTCCTAGTTCATCAGCTACCTCCTTTTGTGTTAATTCATCTCCTTCATTATAAATCCCATAGCGGAGTTCAATTATTTTCTTTTCCCTTATATTAAGCCTTTCAACACACTTTTTTAAAATCTTTGAGTCGATTTCTTCCTCTATTTTTTTAGATACATTTGACTCCTCACTACCAATAACATCAGCAAGTAGAAGCTCATTTCCATCCCAATCTACATTAAGTGGTTCATCGATTGAAACCTCAAACTTCGTTTTATTATTTTTTCTTACAAACATAAGAATTTCATTTTCTATACATTTAGATGCATATGTCGCAAGCTTTATGTTTTTACTAGCCTCAAACGTATTTATCGCCTTAATGAGCCCTATGTTTCCTATCGATACTAGATCCTCTAGCCCTATTCCCACATTTTCAAACTTCTTTGCAAGGTACACAACAAGCCTCAAATTTCTCTCTATAAGTTCACGTTTTACTTTATTCCTATCCACAGTATTCAGTTTATTTATCAATATTTTTTCCTCTTCCGGTTTTAAAGGCTCTGGAAGCACCTCATTATTATTTATATAATGTAGCCCTTCGCTTAAATCAGAATTAAACTTTCTTATAATATTAATCCAAAAAGATTTTACCTTTAGCATAAATTGTTTTAAATTCATACATATCCTCCTTTTATCATACCATTATCAAATTATTGGTTATGTTTTTTATTTTCCCCTCTCCCTTTGTTGTAGGGAGAGGGGAACCAATTTCTAGTATTCGCGTATCTCTCGTATTAGCTGTCCCCCTTATCATCACCCTAAAATCCTAGGATGTATTAGCATGTTGTACTCATCGTTATTTGTGAATTTTCCTTTGTATATTGCAATTATTTGATTTTCTAAAACCAAATCTCCTAATTTATTATTAAAAATTATTACCTTATCAAACATTACTCCTATAAGCTTTCCGTTAGCCTCTCCAACACTCTTATATGGTATATTATAAGTGTCTTCCCTATCAGCAAAATCTTCATGTAGAATCTCTTTTAATTTATCATACTCAGATACCAAAACAGGCTTAAAACTTTTGGGGTCATACAGACTGTTTCCAGTATCTATAATCCCTTTGAGAGTGACAATATTTTTGTTTTTTAAAATCTGAACTATGTAAATTTTACTTTTTGCAAAATACTGATTTAAAATCACACTCGAAGCTTTAATTAACAAATAGCTAAATATTACTGAAAAAACAAGGAGTCTTATCGTAATTTTATTTGTTGCGACATAAATAAAATTTTGTATATATGAATTAGTATTTATGTAATACATTGTTGCAAATGTTACTCCTCCAACGAATGTCGAAACAATATAAACCGATATTATTATCTTGAATGATTCCACAATACTTTTAGGTCTAAAACCCACAATTATAGGGACTATAAATATTAATCCAGTTAGAATAATTTTATTAAAAGTGTTAAATTCAAAATATACGATAGCTACACAATAAGTTATCGATGCAATGATTGATGCTACAAGCATTCGAATACATGTGGTATTTAATCTTAATAACTTTTTTGTTGCAAAAAATATTATGAAATTCATAACAAAATTTACAGCAAAGATTACATCTATATATAAATTTACTTCCAGCAGCATCAACTCCTTAAATACACAGTTCAGCTTATATCTGAATTATATCTCTTGTATATGTAAAAAAATGTAAAAAGAGTGAACTCAAATTAAGTTCACTCTTTTTACATTTTTTATTTATCATTCCCATGTTGTATTTTATTATATTTAACAAAACACTATTATGCTTTATTCTCTATCTTTCTCTTCTTCGCTGCAACTATTTTTAGTATCACAAGTCTTAACACTCCTGCAGTTGGTACTGCGAGTATCATCCCTACAAGTCCGAATTGCGCTCCAGTAATTACTGCTAGCAGTATAAATACTGGGTGTAGTCCAACACTCTGTCCTACTATTCTTGGTGCCATTATGTTTCCATCTAATTGTTGTATTATTCCTAATACTATAAGTGCATATAATGCAGTTATAGGTTCTGTACTAAGTAGTCCTATAATAACAGCTGGTATAACTCCTATAATAGGTCCAAAGTATGGTATGATGTTTGATAGTCCTACAAAAAGTCCTACAAAAAATGCATAATCAAGTCCAACTAGACTTAAAGCTATTATACTTACACCTGCTATTATAGAACAATCGAGGAGCTGTCCACGTATAAATTTTGAAACTACTCCATCTACTTCACTCAAAAATTTATTGATTCTATCACAATGCTTTTTAGGCAATATGAGCCTCTGTCCTTCTTTATAAATCTTCTCAAAGAACTCTAGGTCAACCATTATATAAAATGCAATGACTAATGCAAGTAAGAAGCTTAGTAAATTATCCATTATTCCAGTAAATAAGTTTATTATAAAATCAAAAATCACCTGACCTATATTTCCAATTCCCTGTACAAATTCTGTCACCTTATCTTTCAAATCACTAGATAATAGATGACTTGCATCAAGTCTGGCTTTTAGATTTGATTCTAAAAATATTCTAGTTTCATCCATATAATTCTTAGTTCCGCTAATTAGTGAATCTAGATTTGTAGTTTCTAGTTTCCCTTTTATCATTACAAATCCCATAATAATTACAGCAGTAATTATAGATAAAATTAATATATAAGTCACGAAAACACTTATAAGCGTTTTAAACTTTTCATTTTTCTTAATATTTTCTACTTTTTGTGTTTTTTTGTGAGGCCTTTTTATAATTTCTTTAAACAACATTTTTTTAATCCAAACAGATACCGGATACAATAAATACGCAATTATAAGAGCAATCCAAAGTGGTTTTAATATTCCTAATACATATAAAATTGTATTTAATATTACCATCAAAAAATCAGGAATTACATTTACTATACTACTCAATATGTATATTATCGTAAATGATAAAACAACATAAATACTTACCTTTATTGCTATCCTATCAATATTATCAAAATGATATTTCATACTTTAATCCTCCCCTTATATTAGGTAGTGTAAAATACACTATCTTATATTACCCGTTTAAACTTTTTTTCTATCTCATATCTATCCATTGCAATTATTACAGGTCTTCCGTGCGGGCAATGAAATGGATTGTCTAATTTTATAAGATCATCAATCATTTTCTTGCTCTCTTCAAAGCTCATTTTATCATTTGCCTTTACTGCTGCTTTGCAAGCAATACTTGCAATCTCTTGTTCTTTATTTTGATATGCGCTATTCACATCTCTTACTAGCATCTGGTCAATAATATCAAGAAAAAACTTTGCATTGCTTGGTTTATTTAATATAATAGGTACTTCCCTTATCGCAAAAGAATTTATACCAAACTCTTCTATTTCAAAACCAAACTTTTTCAATAATTCAATGTTCTTTAAAATGATTTCTTTTTCTTTAATCGAAACTTCTATTACCATTGGTTGCAATAATTGTTGAGATATTATATTCTCTGACTTAAACTCATTCATAAATTTCTCGTATAACACCTTTTCATGTGCTGCATGTTGGTCTATTATGTACATATTTTTTTCATGCTCTAGAATCCAATAAGTGTTAAATATTTGTCCAACTATCTTATAGTTTTTTAATATTTCTTTTCTTTCTATTATTTCCTTTTTATTCTCGTTTTCATGTACTATATTTTGCTTTATAAAATCAGGTTGATAATAGGTTTCATTAACTTTCACTGGTTTTTCTACTAAAGTGTCCCTATTATTTTCCTTTATCAAGTAATTTTCAACTTCAAATGCATCTTTAATACAAGTTTTATTAATTTCTACTTTTAGTTCTTTTTCTTCATTTAGAGGAACATCTACTATAAATGATACATTTTCTAATACTCTCTTTATCGCTTGATATACAGCAATGCACACCTTCTTTTCTTCTTTAAATCTGACTTCTATCTTAGTTGGATGAACATTTACATCAACCTCATCGGGCAGCATATTTATTTTCAATACGCAGAATGGGAATCTTTTTATCATCATGTAAGGCTTAAATGCATCTTCTACATAGTTTTCTATTGCTGTACTTTTTATGTATCTCCCATTTATAAAAAAGTTTTCATACATCCTATTTGCTCTATTCACCTCAGGTTTTCCAACAAACCCCTCTACTCTTATATTATTCTCATAGTCATTTATTTCTAGCAATTTTTTAGTTATATCTCGTCCATATATATTAAATATGACATTATTCAAATCATTATTTCCTGAAGTATAAAAAACTACATTACTATTATTTATAAATTTAAATGATATTTCTGGATGTCCAAGTGCCATCTTACTCAAAATTTCTTCTATATAAGCTGCTTCTGTCATTTCTGTTTTTAAAAATTTTCTTCTTACTGGCGTATTATAAAATATGTTTTTCACTACCATTGTAGTTCCTTCTGGACAACCAACTTCACCTTCTTCTGTAACTATTCCCCCATCAATCTGCATTCTAACACCCGTAAGTTCATTATGCTCTTTTGTTATTATCTCTACCTGGGATATTGCTGCTATACTTGCAAGAGCCTCTCCCCTAAACCCCATAGACAATATATTACTTAAATCACTCTCATCCTTAATTTTGCTCGTTGCGTGCCGAATAAAAGCAATTTTTACATCCTTCTTTGATATTCCAAATCCGTTATCGGTCACACGAAGAAGAGATATTCCACCATTTTTTATCTCAACCGTTACCGCAGTAGCCTTTGCATCAATAGAATTTTCTACAAGTTCTTTTACTATAGACGCCGGTCTTTCAACCACTTCTCCAGCAGCTATTTTATTAATAGTTTTATTATCTAGAATGCTTATTTCATGCAAGTTATTCACCTCCTAAACCCCTATCTGCGTTTTTCCTTATATCTTTTCAGTATCGACAAATCTCTTTCCACTATATATCTAGCAACTTTTTCATCACCACTATCACCAAAATAACCTTCTTTGATTTCCTCTTCTAATTTATTAATTGCATCATCTAAACTCACCCAATTTAAAGAAAACTCTAATCTCTGCTCCCTTAATGTATATTTTGGCTCTTTCAATTCTCCATTAGTCTTTGAAAAATAGATATATGATAGTTGCATTAGTTTAAATTCATTTCTGTATTCCATAGTATATCCCACATCACTTATAACATCAATATCTGCTCCCACCTCTTCTAATATTTCTCGTCTTAATGCTTCCAACTCATTTTCATCACTTTCTATCTTTCCACCAGGAAGTTTATGATAATTGAGTTTCCCCACATATAGCATAGCAATTTCATCTTTTTCATTCTGTAAAATAGTCATCACAGCTGTTCTTTTTTTATATTTTAGTTCTTGTCTATTTCCAATTTCTCTTATTAGCTCCATGTCGTTCTTCCTTTCTTTTGTCTTGTAATTTATAACTAATTCTTTTCACTTTATTTTCTTCCTTTATAAGACATTTTTTTTCATTTCCAATTAAATCTGTTCTACAAGCTCTAGTCAGTGCTTCATGTACTAAATTATAATTTGAAGGCCGTGTATATTGCAGTAAAGCTCGTTGCATAGCCTTATCATGCATTGTTTTTGGAACATATATTTCCTTCATAGTTTGAGGATCAATCTCTGTATAATACATACATGTAGACATTGTTCCTGGAGTCGGGTAAAAATCCTGTACTTGTTCAGGAATATAACCCATATTGTCTCTCACATATTCTGCAAGCTTTATCGCATCATTTAATGTACTACCTGGATGACTTGAAATAAAGTATGGCACTAAAAATTGTCCCTTACCTAACTTTTTATTTATATCATTATATTTTTTTACAAATTTTTCGTATACTTCATTTCTCGGTTTACCCATTTTTTCTAGAACATTATTAGACACATGCTCAGGTGCTACCTTTAATTGTCCACTTATATGATGTTCGCAAAGTTCATTAAAAAATGTATCGTCTTTATCATTAATCAAATAATCAAAACGTATCCCTGATCTTACAAAAACCTTTTTTATTCCTTTTAGTTCTCTTAATTTTCTAAGGAGTTTTAAGTAATCCTCATGATCTATTTTCATATTTTTACATGGTTCGGGAAATAAACACTGCTTACTTATGCAGACTCCAGATTTTTTTTGTTTATCACAAGCAAGGTTCCTAAAATTCGCAGTAGGGCCTCCAACATCATGAATATACCCTTTAAACTCTGGATCTTTAATTAATTCTTTTGCCTCATCTACAATAGCATTTCTACTTCTAGATGTTACCATTCTACCTTGATGAAAATTAAGTGCACAAAAATTGCAACCTCCAAAACATCCTCTACTACTTAAAAGACTAAACTTCACCTCTTTTATTGCCGATATTCCTCCTAATTTCTCATATATTGGATGATACGTCCGCATATAAGTCAATGAATAAACATCATCTAGCTCCTTTGTTCCGAGTGGGTCACTAGGCTGATTTTGAACTATAAAAAAATCTTGATATGGCTCAATTAGAACCTTACTTGAAATAGAATCTGTATTTTTATGCTGAATATTAAAGCTTTCAGCATACTTTAATTTATCTTTTAATATCTCTTTAAAATTAGGTAAAATAGTATAATCATATAGTCCGTCTAAACTTTTTGCTTTAAAAACAGTCCCTTTAATATAATTAATATCGTGTATATCTATTCCTGCATCTAAATTATCCGCAATTTCTACTATTTGATGTTCTCCCATGCCAAATGTGAGAAGGTCAGCCTGTGAATCTACAATAATACTCTTACGCACTTTATCATCCCAGTAATCATAATGCCCGAACCTTCGTAAACTTGCTTCAAGTCCACCTATAATTATAGGTACATCACCAAAAGCTTCTCTCACTTTATTACAATAAACAATTACGGCTCTATCAGGTCTAGATCCTACCTTATCTCCCGGAGAGTATACATCAACTTTTCTCTTCTTTTTTGCTGCTGTATAATTATTTACCATAGAATCTATGTTGCCACTACTTATAAGAAAAGCTAGTCTTGGTCTACCTAGTTCTTTAAAATCTTCAAGATTCTTCACATCCGGTTGTGCGATAATACCTACCTTATATCCATGTGCTTCCAACACCCTTGATATTATAGCGGTACCAAAAGAAGGGTGATCTATATAAGCATCACCTGTAATGAAAATGAAATCACACTCATCCCAACCTCTATTATCCATGTCAATTTTTGATATCGGTAAAAAATCATTTATCATTATAATTCTCCATTCATAATTATTTTCTATTTTTTCTATTCCTAAGTAACTCACTCGATAGTTTTTCTAACTTATCTTTTAAAATGATATTTTCTTTCATCAATTCACTTATTTTCAAATCATAATCCCTGTTTTTAAGAATCTCTTTAAAATAGTCATCAGTAACATTTACACTCGCGATTATAGATATATTTTGGATGCTCATTCCTTTTGAAAAATCCATGCTACGAATGTCACTATATTTTTTATCAATATAGGCAGCAACCTTTTGCATATACTCAACACTTTCTACGCCTACTAGAGTATTTGATATTCCATCTATTACAACATTGATTTTATTCTTCTCGCTCATAAGCATACCTCCGAGATAGTATATTTTAGTATTGGTTACTTGATATCATTTTATATTATTCTACTACACTTTCCCATTTTTTTCAATAACTTTAATAAAAAAGATATGTAACTTATGCTACATATCTTGATTTTAAACCATTAAGTAATGAACTTACCGATTGTATGTAGGCTTCTACATCTTCTTCCTTATTATTCGCAAAATATGTAAGTAATCCTTCTACCATAGAATACAATATAACCGACATGATTTTTTCTGAAACTTCTTCAATTTCTTTGTTTCTTTTTGCTTCTTCAAACAAATTTTCGAATATTTCTTTTATTTTAACAGAATACATATCTAAAACATTATATTGTTCTTTCGTATTATCATTATCTTGCATCCATGTTTCAACTAAAGTCAACAATATACTAGTGTATTTATGTCTTTTCAAAAGTTCAGTAACTATTGCTGTAACCTTATCGTAAAATGAAACACTCTTATCATTAATAATATCTTTTATTCTACCATGCACCCTATTTATGACAAAATCTACTGCTGATTTAAAAAGGTGCTCCTTGTCCTTGAAATATTGATATACTGTAGTCCTAGAAACATTTGCCTCTTCTGATATATCAGATATCCTTGTTTTTTCATAACCTTTTGTGTTAAATACTTTAATTGCTGCCTGCATTATTTCCTTACGCTTCTGTTCGTGATCCACTATTTTTGGCATGCCTACTCCTCCTATTATTTTTAGTATAATTATATATTTCTAACATATTTTTTATTTTTGAAAATATATTGCATATATAGCAAATCATGCTGTCAATATTACCATTTTTGTCTAATTTTGTCAACCTATTTTTACAAAATATTTTTAAAGAGTCAATAAAAACCGTTTTAGTATAACTGAAACTTTGTGTTATTCTGGTTGCACCACATATTCAACACTATCTGTTTTTACATCATCTTCTTTTATACATATAGTTTCCTTGTCTATACCTTCAAAAATTGTTATTTTATCAGCAAATTTAGCATCATTTGAGGGTATAATATCCCCAACACATTTCAAATTTAAAATTTCTTTCACTTCACCGCTTTGATGATATATAACAGCATAAGTCTGAGATTCATTATAAAACTTTGGAGGATTTAAATATTGATTTATATCATTTATATTACCATCATCTTCATAACTTAGTTTTACTTCATGTCCTCTAATATCGGACTCGTTTGTACCGCAAGGAACGCCGTTAAGCCACTGGTCTACTCGTTTTACAGCACTCGTCTGCAAACCTGCAAATATTGTTAATCCTAATAATGCAGTTGCACAAATTTTTTTGAACCTATTTGGATTTGCTAAATACATAATATCTCCCCCTTTTATTTACTTCCGATTTCATAACTTTTTTTATTATACATTAATTCCCATTTTTTGTCAACCATATTTTGTAAATATTTAGTGTGTTGTGTATATTTATTAGTTATTGTGGCAAAATATAACCGAGGTGTTTGCTATGGATAATGATATATTTCCAATTAATATACGACTTAAATATGAAGTTGCCGAAGAACTCGGTCTTCTTGACAAGCTCAAAGAACATGGTTTTAAAGGATTATCAGCTAGTGAGACTGGTAAAATTGGGGCTATGGTTAAGAAAAGACTTAATGAATATAAAAAAAGTAATTCGGGGGATTGAAAATATTAAAAATTTACTGTATAATCATTTAAAAAACTAAGGAGTTGTTTTCATGAGCGATTATATATTACGCGCAGCTGCAAAAGACGAACAAGTTCGCGCTTTCATTTCATATAATAAAGATACAGTACAAAAAGCAAGAGAAATACACGATACTTCTCCAGTTGCATCAGCTGCACTTGGCCGAACTCTTATTGTCGCTTCACTCATGAGTGCTATGCTCAAGAATGATTCTGATTTGATAACTATACAAATAAAAGGTGACGGACCTATACGTGGTATCGTCGTTGTTGCTGATAATAAAAGTAACGTAAAAGGATATGTATACAATCCCGATGTCTCTCTTCCATTAAATTCACTGGGAAAACTTGATGTCGGAGGTGCTATTGGAAAAGGCTCTCTCACTGTTATTAAAGACTTAGGACTTAAAACCCCGTACTTAGGTCAAACAGAGCTTGTTACTAGCGAAATAGCAGAGGATTTTACATATTATTTCACTACTTCTGAGCAAATTCCTTCTGCTGTAGCATTGGGTGTTCTTGTAGATACAGATACTAGTATCAAACATGCTGGCGGTTTTATTATACAGGTTATGCCGGGATGTGAAGAAATTACTCTCTCTACACTTGAGCGCAATATTTCAAAAATGAAATCTATTACAACACTTTTTGATGAAGGTAATACACCAGAAGATATTTTGAAAACTATCTTTGATAGTATTCCGTATACTATATATGAAACCCAAAAAACAGATTTCAGATGCAATTGTTCTAAAGAACGTGTTGAAAAAGCATTTATAAGCATAGGAATAAAAGATTTACAAGACATTTTAGAAAAAGATAAAAAAGCTGAATTAAATTGCCACTTTTGTAATAAAAATTATGTGTTTGATGAAGAACATATAAAGAAGTTAATATCTGATGTTGGATGTGAATTGAGGTAGTAATTTAAAAAAATAATGAACCTAATAAAAGAAAAACTATAAGTTAAGGACAAAACTGCTACCCTCACCCCGAATCGCCCTGTAACAAAGGGAGATGGGAAAAGTAAAAAGCTATAATACTTTTGACACAACAACATTTAAAGGAGGTTTATTCATGATTACAAGAAATTTTTCTTTGGCTATAAAAGCTGTTGTTGTTAAAGATAATCAATATCTACTTCTGCATAAATCAGTTAGCGAAATGGAAAAAACAAAGATAAACAGTCATAATCCATGGGATTTGCCTGGAGGTTCTATTCAGTTTTTCGAAAAAAATGTTGATGGACTCCTACGCGAAGTAAAAGAGGAAACAGGGCTCAATGTGAAAGTCATTAAACCACTTTATGTATACGATGCTATACGCCCTCACTTACATATGACTATAATTACATACCTTTGTAAATACACCTCAGGTATACTTAGTTTAAGTAATGAACATGATTCTTATAAATGGATTACCCATGAAGAATTAGACAGTCTTGATATGCCTGAATGGCTGAAAAACTACTTTTATATGGCAATTGAGGAATATGAAAATTTATAAGAATTTATAAATTTCTATTGACAATCAGGGTATATTAAGAATATAATATATAAAAATCGTAAAAGGTAATGATGAGGCGAGTAAGTTAAAAACATTTTTAAGAGAGAGAATATCGTGGCTGTAAGTATTCTCAAACATGATTAACTGAAAACTACCTCTAAACTACAATCGAAAGAATAGTCGTTCTCCTGCGTTAAAGGAAGTTAAGAAAATGGAAAACAGAAAATTAAGACCAACTTTTAATTTTCAACTTTCTATTTAAATAAGGGTGGAACCACGAGAAATCTCGTCCCGTATAATACTTAAGTATTATATGAGACGAGATTTTTTTTGTTTTCTACTTTATCAAGATGTATTTAGCAATGAATCTCCCCTCAGCAAGCTGACGGGGTATCTCTCTGTCATTGCGAGCATCTTTTCGCGAAGCAATCTCGTTCTTAGGCTAAAAGAGAGATTGCTTCGTTCCTCGCAATGACACATACGCCGCAAGCGGACGGGGAATTAGACCCGAAGAGATTAAACATATTATAAAAGGAGGTATTACAATGATTAAAATTACTTTTAAAGACGGTTCTATACGTGAGTTTGAAAAAGGGATATCAGTTTTAGATGTTGCAACTAAGTTATCTGAAGGATTAGCAAGAATTTCTTTAGGTGCATTAGTTAATGGTGAACTTTCTGATTTACGTAAGCAATTGACAGAAGACTCAAAACTTACAATCTTGACTTTTGATGATGATGAAGGAAAAGATGTTTTTTGGCATTCATCAAGCCATGTATTAGCACAAGCTATCAAAAGACTTTATCCAAATGTTAAACTTGCAATAGGTCCCGCGATAACAAATGGGTTCTATTATGATATTGATGTAGAGGGTTCTTTCACTGAAGGTGATATAGCGAAACTTGAAGCTGAGATGCAAAAAATAGTTAAAGAGGAGTTAAACATAGAATACTTTGAGCTTTCACGTACAGACGCAATAAAACTTATGGAGGAAAGAAACGAACCATACAAGGTAGAGTTAATAAGCGATTTGCCAGAAGATGTAGTTATTTCTTTCTACAAACAAGGTGAGTTTGTAGATTTATGTGCAGGTCCTCATGTGATGAATACAAAAATTATTAAAGCTATTAAAATACTTAATGTTGCTGGTGCATACTGGAGAGGTAGCGAAAAAAATAAAATGCTAACAAGAATATATGCTACTTCTTTCCCTAAAAAATCTCTACTTGACGAATATATTGTTATGCTTGAAGAAGCTAAAAGACGTGATCATAAAAAAATTGGTAGGGAACTTAATTTATTTACTTTCCACCCAGAAGCTCCCGGTGCTTGTTTTTGGCATCCTAGAGGACTTATATTGTGGCAACAACTTGAAAATTTTTGGAGAGAAATGCATAAAAGTTATGGATATACAGAAGTACAAACTCCTGGTCTTGCTAAAAAAATTCTTTGGGAAACATCTGGGCACTGGGATCATTATCAGGATGATATGTATCACTTTGATGCTGATGAAGGCGAAACTTTATGCTTAAAACCAATGGATTGTCCGTTTGACATCCTTATATATAACACTACACAACATTCTTATAAAGACTTACCTGTACGTTTTAACGAGCTTGGTAGAATATTTAGAAATGAAAAATCTGGTCAATTAAATGGTTTATTTAGGGTTAGACAGATTACTCAAGATGATGCTCACATCATGTGTACCGAAGAACAAGTTTTAGAAGAGATTAGTTCTATTATTAAAATGCAACAAATGTTTTATAAAACTTTCGACTTGAAAATTAGTTATTTCTTATCTACTCGTCCTGATGACTACTTAGGAGAAATAGAAGTTTGGGATAAAGCTGAAGATGATTTAAGAAATGCGCTTAAACTAAACGGTATCACTGAATATGGCATAAAAGACAAAGATGGTGCTTTCTATGGTCCTAAGATCGATGTACAGGCAAAAGATGCCCTCGGTAGAACTTGGCAGCTCGCTACTATCCAACTTGACTTCCAGCTTCCAGGTAGATTTAATATGAACTATACTGATAAAAGTGGAGAAAAGAAAACTCCTGTTATGATACACAGAGCTGTATTTGGTTCTTTTGAAAGATTTATAGGCATAATAACAGAACAATTCGAAGGAGCCTTCCCTACTTGGCTTTCACCTGTACAAGTAAAAGTTCTACCTATATCTGATAAATTCAATGATTATGCTAAAACAATAGTAGAAAAATTAATAAATAATAATGTTAGAGCTGAGTTTGATGCACGTGCAGAAAAAATAGGATTCAAAATCCGTGAAGCACAACTTGAAAAGACACCATACATGCTAGTTGTAGGAGAGAATGAGCAAACTACTGCTACTGTTTCTGTAAGAAAACGTGGCGAAGGTGATATAGGAGTTTTACCAATCGATGAGTTTTTGAAGAATATCTTAGCTGAAATAAAAGATAAAAAATAAACTCTGAAAGTTTTTTGTAAATTTTTAGTTTTATCCATTGACAGTTTAAGGTAATTATGGTAATATGTAAAAGCAATTTAATATTGACGAGTGCTATGCACTTATAAGTAGAAGTCCTCTTCTCACCTTAAAACCTTTACTGTGTTAATAAGGTTATATATTTAAAACATTATTTTAACAAGAATTTTTTAATGTTTATATATATGGTGGACTATGCTTGTCCACTTTTTTATTGCATTATTATTAATTGTTCATTGTGAACTGTATTTTTAAAAGGGGGTAATTTTATAAAAGAATTACTAATAAACGAGCAAATAAAAGCCAAAGAAGTTAGACTTTTTGATCAAAATGGAGAATCTGTTGGTGTCATTCCTTTAAAAGAAGCTTTGCAAAAAGCTGAGGAAGTTCAACTTGATTTGATAGCTATTTCTCCTACTGCTCAACCTATAGTTTGCAAGATTATGGACTATGGCAAATATCGTTTTGATATAATAAAAAAAGAAAAAGAAGCTAAGAAAAAACAAAAATTAATTGTTGTTAAAGAAATTAAGATGTCACCTAGTATTGAGAAACATGATATTGACATTAAAATCAATAGAGCAATTAAGTTTTTACAGGAAGATTGCAAACTAAGAATTTGCGTCCAATTTAAGGGTCGTGAGATGGCACATAGAGATATCGGACATAAGATTCTCAAAGCTTTCATGGAAAGTATTTCTGAATATGGAGTTAACGACAGAGCTCCTATGAATGAAGGAAATAGTTTAGTAATAAATGTAGAACCTAAAAAGTAATTTATTTGATAAGTTCAGAATTATTCTGTTTTTATATATAACAAAATAAAGGAGGAGTATTTATGCCGAAAATGAAAACTTCTAGAAGTGCAGCTAAAAGGTTTACAAAAACTGGTACTGGCGCTTTTAAAAGAAATAAAGCTAACAAAAATCATATTTTGACAAAGAAAAGTTCAAAAAGAAAAAGAGGATTGAGACAATCTGGTCTTGTAGATGCAACTCAATTGCACACTGTTAAGAAAATGTTACCATATGCTTAAATAAATTGAAAATTAAAAATTAAAAAGGAGTGAATATAAATGCCAAGAATCAAAGCGGCAGTTAATGCTAAGAAAAGACATAAAAAGATATTAAAGCAGGCAAAAGGGTATTGGGGAGCAAGATCTACACAAGTAAGAGTTGCTAAAGAAGCAGTTATGAAGGCTCTAAACACAGCTTTTTCTGGAAGAAAACAAAAGAAACGCGAATACAGAGCTTTATGGATAGTAAGAATAAACGCAGCTACTAGAGAAGCTGGTATGTCTTATAGCAAATTTATGAATGGCTTAAAATTAGCAGGAGTAGAAATAAATAGAAAAGTTCTTGCAGATATGGCAGTAAGAGATGAAGAAGGCTTAAAGCAATTAATAGAGACAGCAAAAAAACAACTTACTAAGTAAGTTGTTTTTTATTTATGTATGTTAGAAAATTCTATATTTATATTCTTCATGTTTGTTTCTAATTCACTTTCCTTTATTCCTTTTAATTTTTTATTTTCCAGTCGCATAAATAATGTCGTCCCTTTACCAGTTTCACTTTCTGCCCATAATTCACCATTATGAAGTTCTACCAAGGACTTTGCTAATGCAAGCCCTATCCCACTACCTTCTTTTTGTTTAATTAACGAATTATTTACTTGTACAAATCTTTGAAATATCGTTTCTATTTTTCCTTTTTCTATACCTACACCTGTATCTTTTACTGAAATAAGAATATTCGTTCCTTCATCTTTAATAACGACTTCTATTTTCCCACCCTTTGGTGTAAACTTTATCGCATTTGATAATAAATTCAGCATTATTCTCTCTATTTTTTCAGGATCACATGCAATTATCTTTTCTTCAATATCTGTATCAAATAAAAAATCTATACCATTAGCTTTTGCATATTCAACAACAGAGATAGATATTTCTTCTATCACATTCACTATATTATAATTTCCTAAATTTAGATTATAATACCCTGCTTCTATCTTGGTTATATCGATTAAGTTGTTTACAAGTCTTAATAACCTATACCCATTTTCTTTTAGTATTTTCAAGTACTTATCTTCAAATTCTCCAGTTTGTTCAATTACTTGTAAGGTTGTTAATACCACATTAATTGGCGTTCTTATTTCATGTGATATATTTGAGAAAAAATCATTTTTCTTCTTTTCTTGTTTTACAACTTCCACTAACTCAGATGATATTTTTTTCATTTCTGTTATATCGAAAACAACCCCCATTATTCCCGAAATTTTATTTTTACCTGTATAGATAATATCTTTCTTTATTATATAATCTCGCGTGTCTCCTGTAAAGATATCCGTACTTAACTCGTATACTTGCATACCAGGATTATTAGCTAAATCTGTATCCAATCGCTGCCACTCACTCAATACTTTATTTTCAGCAATTTGTTCTATCTTCTTTTTAATTATATCTTTTCGACTTCTTTTAACTAAACTTTCAAAAGCTTTATTACATTCGATATACTCACCTGAATATTTTTTATAATAAATAGGATAGGGTATATTGTTTATTATTGTACTTACTAATCTTTCAAAATTCTCAGATTTCTTACAATGAAAATCATAAGATATGATTAATGTAGAAACTAAAATAATATCAAAAATCAAATTCACCATAATATTACTTTCCCAATACAAATTAATATAACCCGTATATTTAATTATAAAAAGTAAAATTGCCACTAACCACAAAAATATTTTACCTTTATTTTTTATAAAATAATTGCCACTCATAGTAAGCCTATGCCTCCTATTACTTTGAAACATTACTATCAAATTTTTTAAGCTTATCTGCAACTTTTCCGTAAACAGATTCCTTTGGGTACTTTCCTTTATCATTCTTCTTACCTGCAGAGAACCCTGTAAGTATTTCTATACCTTCATCAACATTCTTTACAGGATATATATGAAACTTGTTTTCTTTTATCGCCTGTATAACTTCTTCTTTCAATACAAGGTCTTTTATGTTTTGATTAGGTATTATTACTCCTTGATCCCCAGTTAAACCCCTCTGTCTACACAGTTTGTAAAATCCTTCTACCTTATGAGTAACTCCCCCTATTGGTTGTATTTCTCCCCATTGATTTATAGATCCTGTCACTGCAATATTTTGCTTTATAGGAATTTCTGAAAGACTTGAGAATATCGCATATAGCTCGGTACTAGAAGCACTGTCCCCGTCTATGCCTGAATAATTTTGTTCAAAGGATATACGACATGAAAGAGATAACGGTATATCTTGAGCAAACTTTTGTCCTAAATACCCTATTAACACCTGTACTCCTTTATTGTGTATCTTTCCACTCATATCTGCTTCTTTCTCTATGTTTATAACTCCTGCCTTACCCATGTATGTTGTCACGGTTATCCTCGTTGGTTTACCAAATGTATAGTCACCTGTGTCTAGAACTGCGAGTCCATTAATTTGTCCTGCCCTTTTACCTTTTATATCTATCATTAGCATCTCTTCTTCTATCATTCTATCAAGTTTTTCTTCATATAAATTAGATCTCTGCTCTTTTTCAAAAATTGCCTTCTTTACATGTTCATCTTTTATTATGTTACTCTCATCAAATCCAGACCATACACTAGACTCAGAAAGTATCTCAACAATCTCATCAAATCTAGTAGACATCTTATTTTGATTTTCAATTAGTCTAGAAGAATACTCGATAATCCTTGCTACAGCATGTTTATCGAATGAAGCAATTTTTTCCCTCTCACAAAATCCTTTTATAAATCTAGCCATTTCCATTATATTTTTATGTGATTTTTCTATTTCTGTGTCAAAATCTACTTTAATTTTAAATAATTTACTAAAATCATCGTCATTATCAAAAAGCATGTGATATAGATAATTATCACCAATTAATATAACTTTTAAGTCAACAGGAATTGGCTCTGGTTTTATAGTAGATACTGCAACTGTCGCAAATTGATCCCTAAGACTTTCAATAGTTATTTCTTTAGTCTTGAGTACACGTTTTAATGCTTCCCATGAATAAGAGTTTTTCAGAATATCACTTGCTTGCAATATTAGATATCCTCCATTGGCTTGTTGCAATAGTCCTGACTTTATTTTAGTAAAGTCTGTAGTCAAATTACCAAATTCATTGTTGTACTCCACTTGACCTATTAACTTATTATAAGTAGGGTTAAAATCCAGTACAACAGGAGCCCCCTTCGTCTTAGTATTATCTACAAATAAATTAACCTTATATTTTGTCAATATTGCATCTCTTTTTTTAGGTTGCCATGGTGATTGCTGAACACTCCCATCTTGCATATCATCTTCTTCATCAACCAATTCTTGAATATTCTCTAAAATATCTTCTTTTAAGCTTTCCAAGTACTTAATAACCAATTCATGCTCTTTATATTTTTCTTTCATATCAATTATATGATGTCCAACAGCAAATAGACCTATCTCATAATCCAGCTTATCTAAATTTAACTTTGATTCTTTATCTAGTGCCTTTATTTTTCTAGTAAGTTCCACCGCTTCTTTTTGTATTATTTGAGAATTTGCTGTTATTTCATCCTTTTTTTCTTGTTGCAACTCTTCATACTGTTCTTCATTTATAACTTGTCCATCAACTAATGGCATAAAGTATATACCTGAACTGCTTGTTTTAACAGCAAACCCCATCTCTTTAGCACGCTTTGTTATTTCTTCCATTAATTTGTCTTTCTTTCCATCATGTTTGCATAGAACTCTATTTTTTTGGTTTTGATATTCTTCTTCGCTAAAAGCCTTTTTTATCTCTGACATAAGATCTTCCACAAACTCCGCTATATCTTTTTTAAACTTCTTACCTGCACCTGTTTTGAAACTTATTGCTTTGGGACATTCTTTATTTTCAAAATTATATACATAACACCAATCACATGGCGCCTCTTTTTTAGAGGCTATCTGATTAACATATGTTTTAGCATATGTTGTTTTACCTGTTCCACTAGGTCCAGCTATATACAAGTTATAACCTTTCATATTTATTTTCATACCAAATTCTAAAGCCTTTTTAGCTCTTTCCTCACCAATAACTCCAATATAAGGTTTTAATTCATCTGTCGTTTCAAACTTTAATTCTTCTGGATTACAAATATTCTTTATTAAATCTTCATAAGTTAGTTCTCTAAATTGTTTCAAACCTTCCAACCCCTTTTAAAAATTTATCCACATAATTACTGCATCTTCTGATGGTCTAGTATAATAGTTTTTTCTAATACCCTCATTTCTAAACCCCAATTTCAAATAAAAATTAATTGCCTGTGTATTTGAACTTCTTACTTCAAGTGTTGCTGCATTTATGCTCTTGTTTTTACAAAATTTTATAAGATATTCCATAAGGAAAGTTCCTATTCCACCATTTTGCATACTAGGAGTAATACATATATTTGTTATATGACATTCACCTATTATATCCCAAAAACCTACAAATCCAATTATTCTTTCATTATGTTCTGCTAAAAAATAATAAACATTTTCATGCTCAAGCTCTCCCTCAAACATACTCCTTGTCCATGGATCGCTAAAACATTTTTCTTCTAGTATTAATATATCATTTATATCATTATTTGTCATCTTTTTTATTGAAATTTCTGAAACTTTCATATAATGCTCCTTAAACTATACACTATTATTTCTCTGCCTGCGATTTTTTTATATAATATGCATTTACAAATGTATCTTTTGTCTCTAATAGTTCTTTGTTTTCTAAAACATATTTTATCAGATTTCCTGCTTTTTGAAAATTATTATTATTATCTGCAAATTCATATTCTATATCATAAAACTTTTCATCAATATACTCCCTATAACTCTTAACTCCATCCCCTGTAAATATTACCTTTTGATTTACACTATTTTTAATAAATACCTTAAAATCATTTATATCCATCATCTGATAATCTGATATTTTATTTAACTTATCACTGTTTCTATACAAAGCTGTATATATTTTCCCACCCTTAGCATCTATTATAGGACAAATATCACCTTTATAAACGCCAATTCCGATAGCTAACCCGTCTAATGTAGTGATACCTATTACAGGTATATTAAGTAATTGACCAAATGTGTTGGCTGCTGTCACCCCTATTCTTAAACCCGTAAAAGAACCTGGACCCTTTGCAACTATTATCAAATCGATATCTTTTTTATTTATATTTGAACCAGAAATAACCTCCTCAACCATTGGCATAAGAAGTTCAGAATGTGTTAGTCCTTTATTAATATCTTTTTCTATTATTACCCCATTCTCTGTACCTATTGCCACCGAACAAATATTCGATGCCGTATCAATGCTAAGTATATACATTATGCTCTCCTTCTATTTTACTCATTCTATATTCTTAGTTAAATTGATTCATAGCCTTATTGGTTCCTTCTTTTATCATCAATTCTATTGCATTGCAGGCATTTGTAGTTGCTGTATTTATCAACTCTTGCTCTTCTTTTCTAAAGGGGCTAAGTACATAATCTGCAAGATCCCAGTTTTGAGGTTTTTCTCCAATGCCTACCCTTATTCTTGAAAATGTGTCTGAACCAACTTTATTTATAATATCCTTCATTCCGTTATGTCCGCCCGAACTCCCTTTTTCTCTAATTCTTATTTTGCCAACTTCAAGACTTGTGTCATCGTAGATCACAATAATATTCTCTGCTGTCAATTTATAAAAACCAAGTATTCCTTGTACACTATCTCCACTTAAATTCATAAATGTGAGTGGCATAACTAAGATAACTTTTTCATTCCCTATCTTCCCTTCTCCAACTATTGCTCTGAACTTTTCTTTATCCAATTTTATTTTATTTATATATGCAAATTTATCTATGACTTCAAATCCTATATTATGTCTTGTCCTATCATATTTCAATCCCGGATTACCAAGTCCAACTATTACGTACAATTTCATCTCTCCTTCATCACAATGCTACTTTAGCCTAACTGCCTGTTTATCATAAATTACCATCTTACAATCCTTGATGTCTATCATTTTTTCCTTTTCAATAAACCCCTTGACCTTTGTCATTGGACTTATCCATGTATATTTTCCTATAGTTGTCCCTGGCAAAGTAGTACAATTTGCACCTAATCTAGCGTGATCTCCCAAAACACAACCGAAAAAATGTAACCCCGAGTCAAAAGCTTCATTGTTATTTATTATTTTAATGCTTTTTTGATCAAATCTCCTATTTGCAAGTATAGTTCCCGAACCTACTCTTGCGCTATCACCTATTATTGAGTTACCAACAAATGTAAAGTTCTGCACTTTTGCATTATTCATTATTATGCTGTTTTTCACTTGTGCACAGTGTCCTACAATGCAGTTATCTCCAATTATTGTGTACGGCCTTATAAAAGCACCTGGCATTATCGTACAATTTTTCCCAATAATTGAAGGTCCCTCAATTACTACATTTGGATATATTATTGTGCTTTCATCTACTATGCATTTTCCAATTTTTACTATATTTTGTCCATTTTTCATTTCTTTAATACCTTCGTTATATACATTAACATTATCGATATCATCGATATAACTTTTTATCTTCTCCATTACTTCCCATACATTGTTTATATCTCTAAATAAACATCCATGTTTATATTCCTCTAGATTTTCAAAGTAATAGCTAAAATCAGAAATTTCAATTTTCATGCTTTTCCCCTTCCAATGTTACACTTACTTACTAATTGTATATGGGTTATTTTTGGTACCTTCTCCACCAGTTATATTTATAGCCTTATCAAGATTTATGGCTGGCCTTGCTGGAAATTTAGTAAATGCATCTGCTTGACTAATTATTCCGCTCAAATAATATATATAATAAAGCTTTGTGCTTGAATTATTTGGTTGTGTAATTAACCACCAATCAGCATCTATATCAGTCGTAGTGAGCAGGTCACCAAATTTAAGTAATCCAACATATGTTGAGATTGATTCAACCTTATTACGCTCATATCTTATTTGCTCAATTGGTTTTTCTACTGGATTATTTGGATCTTCAATGTAGTTTTCAAATTGTGAAGGATTCTTTGGATCAATTACCGGAGGTACATACCCAAAGTCTTTTAAATACCAGTCTGCCATTGCAATCCACTCTTTATTTTCTAAATTATTATAAAATACTGTGTTTAAGTAATTTCCTATATTATATTTATCATCAGGATAATATGTAGGTACATTTCTTGTATCAAACCCTTCAAACCAAATAACATTATTGGATACTAGTTTTGTTGTAAGATTAGGATTTACATCAACAATTCTCCACGATAAACCAGAATATGAAATATACTCACCTGAGTGTCTGTTGTTAAGTTTTTCCCCCACCTTTGCAATATATTCTTGTTCTAACTTATAAGGTGAAGCTTTAGTTCCGTCTCCGCCTCTTAAAGAAATCTTATTCGATATTTTTATTATAGGAGACACACCATATTTACTGTCAATTTCTGCTGTTTCTAGATTTCCACTATTTGTTATACAGTATGCTTGATCTATAAAATATAAAGGAGCAGACATCGTCCAATTATATTTTGATATATTTAACATATCCTTATTTTTCATATAACTTTCTTTAGTAAGTATTCCTATGTAGTCAGTTACTGTGTTTTCTGTTCCATCTTCATTCTGTCTCCAAACAAATGTTTGAGGCATCAAAAGTGCTTTATTGTTTAATGTTTTATAATATTTTTCATTTAACCAATGTCTTAAGTAACTTAGGTTATAGTAATTATTATCTTTATCATTATAATTTAATATAGCAATAGGCTCCACTGAGATAAGCACAATCCCATCATTCGCCTTATCTAATACTATCCAATTACTGCCACTAAACCAGATATAAGATCCCACTTTCTTGTCTTTTATATACACACTATTTATTTTTTCGCCACCTACATTATTATCTCCATCTTGTAGTGGCGTTGTTCCACTTGATGTACTTTCCACATCATTGCCTGTCCCTCCAGTATTTATATCAATTTTTTTCGTAGCTATTAAAACTAAACAAATTATTACAATTAGCAAAACAACCAAAATGCAACCTAAACCAATCCATCTTTTGTCTTTCATATTCATATTCAACTTCATTATTTCATCACCTTTCCCGTAATAAATGTACTTGTTATACATTCTATCATTTTGAAGATGATTTGACAATATAAATTTACAAAAAAAGAAGGTTGATTTTAAAAAGTTACAACCTTCCTTTTTTTACTAACAAGCCCTTGATAAAATACCTGTGTCACCTATATCCTCTGTTACGTCATCCAGAATGTTTACCATTGATACGGGAGTTACGGCATGTTCTATAAGCATATTGACAATCTCTCGTACCGTCTCATATCTATCCGATATATTTGCCACCGTTTCCTTTTCAAGTATTCGTTCATTATGTAATTTTTTTATTGATATTCCGAAAATCATCTTGTTGCCAACTTGAACCCTTGTTACATAATAGTTCAGGGTAAAACTCTGTTTCTCTGCCCAAATTACTTTTGTTCCGTACAAAACATTTTCATTCACCATAATTAAAATTCCCCCTTAAAATAGTATAATTTGTATAGAAGTCAATTATAATTATACTCTCCTAAAAAGATTTGTAAAGAAATAAAAAACGCAATTATCCCTTATATATTATGAAAAATGACAAGCAAGTCTTTTAAATTCCTTTTTACTAAATTATATTGTATCAAATTTTGTAAATTTACTCGCTTTTTTGTAAAAAAGTTTTTTAATTATTAGAACTTATCTTATTTTTATTATTTATTTCTGATATTTTGAACTTATTTTTATTAATCATTATATCATTTTGCTTGCAATAAGAGATTCCTTTATTTTGAAGAACTGCTACACTTGTACCAAAAGCAATTTTAGACATTTTTTCTTGTTCGTATTTTCTTTCAATACCCACAGCGATAGCACCCAAAAAGGCATCAATTGCCTCAGATATCTTTTCCGAAGGCAAATCATGATTAGATTCAATATAACAAGTCTTATTTTTAGATATAAAAATGGCTCCCTTGCCTGCAATATCTATAGCAACATAATGAATACCTTTTTTTATATAAGCTAAGTATTTTTTTACAATTTCATCATTTGATTTTTCAAGAATTTTGTCATCTTTAGAAATAGTAACTTTTATCGCATACGGGATAATAATATCTGAAAAATCAAGTATATTACTATACTTATCAGTATTTACTATTATTTTATAATGATCATTTTTGTAAAATTTTAATATATCTGCATAAAACTCTTTTTCATTACTTTTAAAAAAGCTTTCATTAATTATAACTACATGTGCCATATTTCTCAAATTATTGAGGATACTTTTATACATAGCATATTCTTTATCCATAATGTTTTTCGCGTTTTCTCCTATCACGGCATATGACTTATTATTATTATCCAAAATGTTTACTTTTAGTTCTGTATCACTTCGAGTATATATATGCTCTGATTTAATATTATTTTTTGTAAAAACCTTTTTTATATGTTTACCAGTAATTCCACCTAAAAAAGAAACCACAAAAGGCTCGCTTTGCAAAAGCTTAATGGTTTTTATTATCGGCATTCCGCTAATCTCGAGTTTTTCCATATTATCTTTTTGACTCATATAACCTACATTCAAATCATCCTCATGATAAGTTTTACTTAAATACAAATGAGGTAAAACTAAAATAATCAAAATAAAACACCCCTCTATTGGCATATAACAAAGTACAAAGAACAAAGTAATAAAAATAACTAGTATATTTATATACTAGTTATTTTAACGTGTTTCTGTATTAATTACAAGGTGTATGTATTTATATTTTAATTATTTTTTGTGTTGACCCCTATTATTCCGCCGAGAACTCCACCTATCAAAGCTGTAGAAAGTAACTTTAAAGAATTAGATGAAAATCCAAACTCATTTGTAATACCAAATGTTATTATAGCTAACAAAACGAAATATACTCCCCCTACAAGAAGTCCTGACAGCCATCCATTCATACTTAAATTTCTTGCTGCAAAAAATCCTCCAATAAACAGTGATACAATCGTTATAGCTGCAATACCTATACCTATACTATTATCATCAATAGAAGCATAAGTCAATAAAAATGAAAAAAACAATAATAATATAAGCGTTACAATATAAGAAAGTAAAACTCCCTTAAATAATTGAATAATAAAATTTTTCATAACTCACCTCTTAATTTGTTTAGTTATTAAGATTATATTATGAGTTGCTGAAAATATGAAAAAAATATTTTAATTACTAAAATTACATATACCAATTATACGATTATATAACTCAATATTGTTCTCAATTAATATATTCTGGCTTTCTGAAATTACTTCAATCTTGAAGCTTTCGTCAAATAATAAATAATAAGGGTACACTTTTCCAAATACATTTTCCTCTATGTATAAAAAATTTTTCAATTTATCTAATACACCGTCAAATAATTGATACTTACTGTTCTCTACTTTCCATTCAAATGCAGTTATTTTAGTCTTGTTAGATATTATATATTCATTATCCTCATAAAAATATATTTCCCTTGTATTAAATCCACATTGTCCAGCCACATACTCGGTAAGTTTCAGGAAATAATCTGCCTTTACATCTACTACATTCATATATATTTCTCCCTTATAAAAGATTTTTCAATATACTATTGTCAATATATGAAAGTTACATTTTTATTTTTACTTATGTGTTTCGTTCAATACTTTTCTTGCTTTATCCAACTCATCTTGTGTGTTTACACCTAATATCTCAGTATAATTTTTAGTTGTATAGCTTCCAACGCTGTGCCCTGCGTTTGTAATATTTTTTATCGTATCAGTTAAATAATACTCATTGCTATTATTTTTACTTTCAATCTTTTTTAATGCTTCCTTTAAATATTTTCCTTTAAAAAAATATATTCCTGAATTTATTTCTTTTATATCTTTTTGATTATCATTTGCATCTTTTTCTTCTACTATACCTATAATATTTTTTTCATTATCTCTAATTATTCTACCATAAGACATCGGATTATCTAGTATAGTAGTAAGAATGGTGGCTGCATTATTATCTTTAGTATGGATTTCTTTAATATTATTGATAGTTTCCGATGTTATAAGTGGAGTATCTCCACATAATACTACAATATCGTCTGTATCTTCTATATATTTTTCCACTTGCATAACCGCATGTCCCGTTCCTAATTGCTCTTTTTGTTCTACAAATATTACATCCATCTTAATTGCTTCTCTCACATTCTTTGAATCATTTGAAACCACTACAAATATTTTATCTGTATCACACATTTTAACAGAATCTAACACATACTGAACTAAAGTTTTATCATTTATCCTATGCAAAACCTTTGGTAATATAGAATTCATTCTAGTACTTTTCCCTGCTGCAAGTATTATAGCTTTAAACATGTTAACCCTCCATTTAAGATAACAAAATTTATTTTGTTACATATTACCATGTTATTTTTGTTTTTGCAATAGTTTTACTAATAATCATTATAATTTATGACAGATGTGGATGTATTATGTTCTTAAAATCACCCTTAGGATGATACCTCCCCACAGCAAGCTGACGAGGTATCATGTTGTCATTGCGAGGAACGAAGCAATCTCTCTTTTGTCTTTTAAAGAACGGGATTGCTTCGTTCACCCTCCTAGAGGACCCCTATGTCTAGATTTGCACAATAACAAACCAAGTCTTAGGATGTCGCAATGACAAATTTAGCAAGTAGCAGAGTTGCGGAGAATTGACCCTGAGAGATTAAATAACTAAAAAAACTCTCTAATAGTTATTAGAGAGTTTTTTTATATCTATTATTCTGCTATTATGTTAAAAATTTGTTGTCGCTATTTCCGACATTTGAACTGCTGCTTTTTGATATTCAGTAATTATTGCTTCTTGCATTTTATCTCTTGCGTCTGAGTTTATTGGATGTGCAATGTCTTTAAACTCTTCGTTAACTGTTTTTCTACTAGGCATTGCTATAAACATGCCTTTTTCACCTTCTATAACCTTGATATCATGAACAACAAATTCATTATCAAATGTTACTGATACAACCGCCTTCATTTTTGACTCATTAGTGATTTTTCTAATTCTTACATCTGTGATTTTCATACTTTTTCGCCTCTCCTTTTGAAGATATTATCTGTCGTGTGTGACATATTTGTATACAAATTTATATTACCATATTTATTCTAAAAAATCAATATATTTTTAACATTTTTTTATTTTTTTGTAAAAAATGAGCTTTTTTGTCAAATCCTGTCTATAGAATACATTTTTACTTTATAATTCTCGCCATCGCAACATCCTAGGACTTTCCGCGCTATTTTCCTATCTATATTACTGCACCTTTTTTAAATATGATTGGATTTTCTTTCGTGCCTATTATTCTTTGATTATCTGAAATGATTACTTGTTTATCTAATATAGCATTCTCAATATAACAATTTTTGCCTATATATGAGTCATTCATAATAATACAATCATTAACACTTGCACCTGCTCCTACGCAAACTCTGCTAAACAGTACTGAGTTTTTAACTTCTCCTTCTATTATAGATCCACCACTTATAAGACAGTTTTTCACCTTTGCTCCAAGATTATATTTTGCTGGTGGATCATCTTTTATTCTCGTTGCTATATATGGGTAATCCAATAACATTTGCTTTCTAATATCAAACTTCAAAAAATCCATATTCGTATCGTAATATTTCTTTACAGTACGTATGTTTGACCAATATCCATCATATAAGTACGCATATATTTTTAGTTTCTTTCTATATTTAGAAATAACATCCGTCACAAAATCATAACGTCCTTCATCTATAACTTGTTCTAGAAGTTCTATTAGCAATGTTCTTTTTACAATGTATATTCCAAGCGATGCTATATTAGACTCTGGATCAAGTGGCTTTTCTTCAAACTCCATAACTCTATTTTCTGAATCCAACTTCATTATCCCATAGCTACTCAGTTCATCTTCTTCAATCATGTTTTTACTAATTATAGTCATATCTGCATTTTTATTTATATGATATTTAAGTACTTCTCTATAATCCATTTTATATATATGATGCCCTGCACCAATTAAAACATAAGACTCTTGACTTCTCTTTAAAAATATAATATTTTGATATAAAGCATCCGCTGTTCCTTTATATTCAAATGCATTATCTTTCGTAACAGACGGTGTACACACAAATAGCCCACCTTGTTTAGTACCAAGTTCCCATATTTTAGCAGATGACAGATGACTTAACAAAGAACGTGAGTTATATTGTGTTATAACTGCTACTTTCTTTATTCCTGAATTCGCCATATTACTTAAAGTAAAATCTATAGCCCTATAACAACTAGCAATAGGTAAAGAAGCCATAGCTCTTTCTGATGCTAACTCTTCTAATTTTTCATTTTTACTACTTGCAAGTATTATGCCAACCATCTTCATTGCTTCACCTCTTTCATTAAAAGAGTTTCTCCACTTGGTAATTCAGCGTCTTTATAATCCTCTTTTTTAGTTTCTCCATGTACAACACAGTTTTTACCTATCACAATCATCTCTGGTATAATAGATCTTTCACCAATTACTGTTATACCAGTATTGTATATCTTAGGATGCTTTTTATTTACAATGTTTTCACCAAAACCTATTTTAGATTTCGATCCTATAATACAGTCTTCACAAACTATACACCTATCTATAACAGCATTTTCTTTTATTATACAATTACTCATTATTATAGAATCAGTAACTTTTGCGCCTTTTTCTATTATTACATTTGGTGATAATATGGAATTCTTTATAATACCATCAACCTCACAACCTTCTGATATTATACATGTATCAGTATGAGTATCTTGTCCTAAATACTGTGGTAATTGCCTATCAAAATTAGTATATATTTTCCAAAATTCTTCGTATAAATTGAATTCTGGTATTATACTAATCATTTCCATATTGGTTTTCCAATACGACTCCACAGTTCCTACATCTTGCCAATAGCCTTTAAATTTATACGCATACAGTTCTTTTTCATCTTCTAAAAGCATAGGTATAATATGTTTACCAAAATCACTATCATCATGCAGGTCATGCCCTTTTTCTAAATATTCTTTTAATAATTTAAAACTAAAAATATATACACCCATTGACACAAGATTACTCTTAGGTTCTGGTGGTTTTTCTTCAAATTCTATAATCTTCTCATTAACATCTATATTCATTATACCAAATCTTGAAGCCTCTTTTATCGGCACTTCGAGAACAGCAATAGTAACATCTGCATTCTTTTCCTTATGGAAATCTAGCATTTTTGAATAATCCATTTTATATATATGATCCCCTGACAGTATAATTACAAATTCCGGATCGTATTCTTCTATATAATGCATATTTTGATATATAGCATCAGCAGTTCCAGAATACCATGATCCTTCTTTCGCTTTTATATGCGGAGGCAATAACATTACTCCACCATTTTTCCTATCTAACTCCCAAGGTATACCTATACCTATATGTTGATTAAGTTTAAGTGGCTGATATTGAGTCAAAACTCCAACCGTATCTATTCCTGAATTAATACAATTACTTAAAGTAAAATCAATAATACGGTACTTTCCAGCAAATAAAACTGCAGGCTTTGCGGTTCTCTCTGTAAGTATACCAAGCCTACTACCTTGTCCACCTGCAAGCAGCATTCCAATCATTTCTTTCATAATACAATTCCCACCCCCGTAGTCAAAGTACAAAGTTCAAAGAACAAAGTACAAAGCAAAAAATTTTGTTATTTATTTTCTGTCTGGTTTATCAGTAATATATCTTATCACCTTAGCTGACATATCATTATCTTAGTTTACCATATTTTGAAATAAATACAATACTTTTTGGAATTTTTTTCACAAAAAAATCACAAATTGTTTATGTGTGATTTTTGTTTTTTCATCATTATTAATAAATTTTATCAAACTCTACCCATATAATCGCCAGTTCGAGTATCTATTTTTATTTTATCACCTTGATTTACAAATAGAGGTACTAACACTTTTGCACCTGTCTCAACAATGGCTGGTTTATTTGCGCCTGTTGCTGTATCTCCTTTAACCCCTGGTTCTGTATCTGTAATAACTAGTTCTACAAACATAGGTGGTTCAACACCAAATATATCGCCTAGATGTTCTAACATTTTAACTATATCGTTTTCTTTTACGAACTTCATAGCATCACCTAATTTTTCTTCAGGAATTGTTGTTTGCTCATAAGTCGTAGTATCCATGAAATGAAATAAATCTCCATCTCTATAAAGATATTGCATTTCTTTTCTTTCTATAACTGCATTTTCAAATTTTTCAGATGGTCTAAAAGATTGCTCCGTTACTGCACCATTTCTCAAATTTCTAAGTTTTGTTCTTACAAACGGTGAACCTTTACCTGGCTTTACGTGTTGAAACTCTATTATTACATAAACCCCATTTTCATATTGAATTGTTACTCCATTTCTAAAATCTCCTGCTAATACCATAAGAAACCTCCATTTTTTTGCTTTGAATGTTTTTATATTATATCTCAAAAACAATATTTTTTCAAGTTTTTTTGTTAAATTTTTGCAATAATTTATTTTCAATGTTTCTTTTTACTCTTTCCACTATACTATCCTTTGGTTTTATAGGATTGACTAAAATTGTCTTTATTCCTATTCTATTCCCTGCTAGAACATCCGTAAACAACTGATCTCCGATTATTACAACTTCACTTGTTTTCATCTTCATTTCACCTATAACTTTACTTAGATTTATGATAAGTGGTTTCATTGCCCTATGACACGCATTGAAGTTTAATCTTACATTAAACTTGTCCACCCTTCTTTTAGGACCATTTGACACAAATGATATTGTAAATTCCATCTGTCTAAGTCTTTCAAAAAGTTCATGCGTTTTATCATTTGGCATATCTTCCTCATATGTTATCAAGGTATTATCAATATCAAAAATTAGTCCTTTTATACCTTCTTCTTTTAATTTATGATAATCAACCATATGGACAGTATCAACATAAATATCAGGTTTTAATTTTCTTAGCATATATATTTCTCCTCTTGTTTGATGTTAGGGTAATGCCTATCTAACACTCTTTAATATCATATCCCCCACTTCATCTATATTCCCTGCACCCATTGTAAGTATTACATCCCCTGCACTTGCTCTAGATAATACATAGTTCTTTATATCATCAAAATTCGGTATGTGAATTGCATTCTCGTTATATTTGTGTATTCTTGTTACTATATCATCTGGATACACGCCCACAGTATTTTGCTCTCTTGCTGCGTATATATCAGCTATAATTATGTTATCTGCTTTTGAAAGTGAAAGAGCAAATTCTTCCAAAAACTCTTTTGTTCTTGTATATGTATGTGATTGGAAAATGCACCAAAGTTTATTGTGTGGAAACTTTTTTATTGCCTCAAGCGTCGCAGTTATTTCAGTAGGATGATGCGCATAATCATCTATTATGGTTATACCGTCCACTTTTCCCTTTATCTCAAATCTTCTATCCGTGCCTACAAAGCTTTGCAAACCTCTTTTTATATCTTTAAACTCAATTTCTAAAAATCTTGCTGTTGCAATCGCAGCCAATGCATTGGATACATTATGATCTCCTCTTACACTAAGATTTATATTTCCTATCAATTCATTTTTATATATTACATCAAAACTAGGTAATCCTAGTTCGTCATATGTGATTCCTTCAGCATTATAATCAGCAGTAATTTTATAACCATATGTTATTACATTTGTATTTACCTCTGATATAATTTTATCGATACTTGGTATATCTTTATTTATAATGAGTGCTCCCTCTTTAGGAACTAAGTTTGCAAATCTTCTAAAAGACTCATATATCGCATCCATATTTTTAAAATAGTCTACATGATCCTTCTCTACATTAAGTATAACAGCTATATACGGAAAGAACTTTAAAAAGCTATCGCAGTACTCGCAAGCTTCGGTTACAAAGTAATCTGAATTTCCTACTCGTATATTCCCATTTATAGATTTCAATATTCCTCCTACTGATATAGTTGGGTCACACTGTGCTTCTAACAATATATGCGAAACCATAGATGTCGTTGTTGTTTTACCATGTGTACCTGATATTGCTAAACTATATTTATATTCCTTCATCAAGTACCCTAGCAAAGTTGCTCTATCTATCATATTTATGTTTTTTACTTTAGCATTTATAAACTCTGGATTAGTTTCTTTAACCGCAGCTGTGTACACTACAAGATCTGTTTCACTCTCTATATTATCTTCCGAATGCCCAATATATACTTTAACTCCTGCTTTCACTAGCTCATCTGTTATGCCACTTTGTTTCATATCTGAACCAGTTACAGCATATCCTTGGTTTAACAGTACATGAGCAAGTCCACTCATGCTGATCCCACCAATCCCTATAAAATGAACTTTTTTTATATCTTTCAAACTACTTATTTGCATATAAAATCCTCCTATTTTATTATTTTCAATCTATACCCATATATATTAACACTTTGCACAATATATTTCAAGTAACTACACCAAATTTATACTTTTTTTTGACTTTTTAGTCACATTTGAAAAAAATTCTAGCTTGTTTTTACAAATTAGAACTTTTCATCTAAGATTGTATATAGTTGAATTGACTAAAGCATTCTATATGTTTTTGTTTACAGACTATAGTTGTTAATGTCACTATAATCCATTGAATTTTCTTCTCTTCTTTCATCCAGTATATCTAAAAAGTTTTCTAGTTCTATACCCTCATCTAAAATAGCCGCTTCTAATGTATTTACGTAAAGTTGGTCTTCTAATGAACGCTTAAATCTCCTATATGTAATGTAGCCTTCAATATTAACTATGTTCCATGGACACTTTTTCAATACACTTTTAGTGTCATCCCCTTTAAAAAACTTACTTTCTGTCGTATATTCGCTAAAAGTTTGAGCTGCCTTTGATGAAAGATCATTTGCCATTTGTTCCTCCCATTTATCTTCACACACTAAAAAATTTTTATCAAAAAACTTCCCTTTCTTGTAAACATTCAATAAAACATCTTGTTCTTTTTGACCTGTATTAACCGACTGAAAAATTTTTGATTGCAAAATATGAATAAACTCATGCCCTAACATATGAAAATCTTGCAGATTATCAATGTGTACAAAAACTGTATGTGGCATGTTTTTATATGTTACACCTTCGTTAAGACCCTCATATATTATAGCTTCCAGTTTTTTAAGTTCTAGTAATCTTTCTTTATAATCTTTTCTTATAATTGGAACATCTACTCCATCAATAAATTTATAATCTAATATTTCTTTAGCTATACTTTCTACCAACTCTGGTTTGATATTCCTTATTAAAATCTTGCGACATATATATTCTATATACATTCCCATCTTAATTCGCCTCACTTATTTATCTTTAGCTATACTTATTTTAATTTTTGATTTTTATATTACCAAAGACCAAAAATAGGTTCCTATCTGTGATGTTCCACAAACAAGTACCTATTACAAATAATTATCCCACCATCTGTTAAAGCCATACATTTTAATTTTCCCCAAAAAATGATATCACTCTATACAATTAAAGTGTTCATATCCTACAGGATAATACTCACCTTTAACCAGTTTTCTAATTTCATTCTTCTGCGTTGGTTTAGTATTATCTAGTGGTGTCATTGTCCCACTACCTTCCATAATATTACTAGCTCCTACTTCTTCTACTACGCTATTGTTGAAAATTTTTTCAATATCACTCATATTAATTCTCCTCTTTTAATGTATTTAACTATTATCTTAATGCATTATATCCTATTTTTTTACATTTGTCAATATGTGGTTACATTTTTTCTATACCAATGCCTTTATCCTATTCGTAAGTTCCTTCAGTTGCACCTCAGTAGGTATGAAGTTTATCTTCTCACTCGCTAATACATCCATTCCTGCTTTTGTGAGGGTTTCTTCTATTTCTTTTATACTAAGTGGTGCCCAACCATAAGAACCGAAAGCTATTGCTTTTCTGTTTTTTGGAGCTAGTCCTTTCAAATATGCTAAAAATCCCGCTACTGTAGGTAATATGCTGCTATTAAGCGTAGGTGAGCCTATACAAATATACTCAGCAGTGATTAGCTCTGTCATTACATCTGAGATGTGTGTGTGTTGCAAGTTGTATAGGTGTATTTCATAGTCTTTATCTTCAAATGCATCTTTTATAGCATTGGCCATCTTTTTAGTAGATTCCCACATCGTATCATATATTATTACTGCTTTCTTTTCTGTTTCATTTCTTGACCATTTATCATAAAGTTCGACAATATCAGCTATATGATTTCTCCATATGATGCCATGACTTGTTGCAATCATTTCTATGTCTAGCTTTTTAACTTCTACCATTACCTTTTGTACTTGAGCACTATACGGTAGGACTATATTTGCATAATACTTTCTAGCTTCTTCCACTAACATGCTATATGGAACTTCACCATCAAACCTACCTGATGATGCTATATGTTGTCCAAATGCATCGTTTGAAAATATAATTTTTTCCTCTGGTATATATGATACCATATTGTCTGGCCAGTGTAACATGGGAGTTTGCAGAAAAGTTATATTTCTACTACCTATATTAATGGCGTCACCAGATTTCACAATCTGAAAATTCCAATCAGTTGTGTCATAGTGCATCTTCAATCCTTTTTCCCCTTGCGGAGAAGTTACCAAAATAGCGTTTGGACAAAGTTTTATTATTTTAGGAATACATCCTGAGTGATCCATTTCTACATGATTGCAGATTATATAATCTATCTTTGATGGGTCAACTATTTGTTTGATTCTCTCTAACATTTCTTCATATAAATAATGCTTTACAGAATCGATAAGCACTATCTTTTCATCCATTATAAGATACGAATTATAGCTCGACCCTCTTTGTGTCAAATATCCATGAAAGTTTCTAAGATCCCAATCAACAGCCCCTACCCAATATATATTCTTTTTTAATTCAACAGATTTCATTTATATCATCCTTTCTTTTTAGTAAATATTAAAAAGTGGGCTTTGAAACACAAGTTTCAAAACCCACAAAGCCACTCAAGGCTTAGCCTTGTTTATTCGTCGTCCTCATCTTCATCTTCATCTTCATCGTAAAAATCTTTTTCAAAATCTTCTTTACCTACTCCACACATAGGACAAGTCCACTCTGATGGTAGTTCTTCGAACAATGTTCCTTCTATTATATCATTTTCTTGATCGCCCTCTGTTTCATCATACTCATATCCACATACTGTACAGATATATTTTGCCATAAAAAATTCCTCCTTTTAATTTGTGCACAATCCACTGTGCTATGATATGTCATGCACTCAGCTTTTAAGTACATAACGTGATATATGGCTCCGCGTGTAATATAATGCTTCCCATATGATAAATTATATATTCATTGTTTTATCATTTATTCACATCAGCAGAATTGATATCTGATGTACATTATATCAAAAAAAAATATTATTGCTAGTATTATTTGAAAATTTTTAATTTATTTTTTTCCAATATAAAAGTTCTCCTTATTTATCATTGCTACTATATCTCTTAAATTCTTTCCGCTATCTCAGACAGTTTTCTTAGTCTATGATTTATACAAGATTTTGATACATCTAAGGCTTCTGCAAGTTCTTGTAAACTTGCAGAAAGATTATCTAATCTTGCATGTGATACTTCCCTAAGTCCATCATTTAACTTTGAAAACTGACCTGACTTCATAATTTTTTTGATATCGTTTGCCTGTTTTATAGAAGCCGATACCGTTTTCATTAAATTTGCAGTTTCACAGTTTACTGCCCTGTTTACATTATTGATTACACCTTTTTTTATTCTTATATCTTCCATTTTAAGAAGTGAATTGTGTGCATGTATAATATTGAGTAAAAGTGCTATTTGTTCAGATTCTTTTATGTAAACTATATAATCTTTTTTTCGATTTATAATCTTAGATGATATTTCATACTCTTTCAAAATACTCTGTATCATCTCAGCATTTTTCATATAGGTATTGACAAACTCTAAATGATACTCTTTCTCTGGGTCTGTTATAGAACCTACAGATAAAAAGCTTCCACGAATATATGCTCTGTTGTCAGTTATACTTTTTTTAATATCTGCAATTTTACTTACTAAATCATATACTATTTTTTCGTCGCTTAAAACTGCTGTATATAAATTCTTTTTTCTATTCTTTTTAGATTTTTCTATGTTTATTTCTAAAGACTCATCATATATACTTTTCACTAGTTCATAAAATCTTTTACATATTAATACATTTTCTGTAACTACACTTATTTGTGTGCCATTATCTCTCGTAGTTACCTTACCTACATTGTTTAATATAGATAGCATTTCAGACATACAGCTCTTTTTATTTTGTGGAGTATATCTTTCTAGCTCCTCTTTTACAATTTGTGAAAATGACAACTATTCTTCGCCTCCTACCTTTTCGTGTAGCTCGATATCTCCATTTATATTTTCCAGCTCAAATACAGCATTTTTACTTGAATATATATCTGCATTTAACTTACCAAAATCTCCATAACTAATAGGATACTCTATATATTTCACAACTTTGTTGTCATCTATAAAAAGTAACAAATTTATATTATCATCATGATTTATATTTGTCTTATAAACTTCTTCCCATTCAAATCCTATAACCTCAAATATCTCTTTATAACTTGTGTACGAGCCAAATATATACATACTTTCCCAATCTTCTGTTATAAGTTTATTGAAGTCGAGCGTAACCCTATTATCTTTTTGCATCATTTCAACTATGCTTTTAACCTTTATTATGATACCTTCCTCATTTAGCTTTTTCTTCACGATTTCAGTAGCCTTATATCCTGCATATAATAGCCCCCCAATACTTGCTACAACTCCAAGTCCCTTTAGTAAACCAAAACCTTTTTTATTATCACTCATCTCGTTACCTCCCTATATCTGCCTTTGTCCGGCATGCTCTTTTTATTATTTGTTATTATTTTAATTTTAAAATTTGTAGCGCGCCGGCTCACTCTACGAGTACCCATGCGACTATTTTCTTGTGATATTTCCGAGATCCCTCCGTCACTCCGTGCCACCTCCCTTAATAAGGGAGGCTTTCTTTTTTTATCTACTTCAACATCTTCTTCAAAAACTCCCCAGTATATGATCCCTTAGCTTTTGCTACTTTCTCCGGAGTTCCACATGCAACAACTAAGCCACCTTTGTCTCCGCCTTCTGGTCCTAGGTCTATTATATAGTCTGCTGTTTTTATTACATCTAGGTTATGTTCTATTACTAATACGGTATTACCATCTCCTACAAGTCTTTGTAGTATTGTTATAAGCTTATTTATATCCTCAAAATGGAGTCCAGTTGTTGGTTCATCGAGTATATACATAGTTTTCCCTGTGCTTCTTTTACTAAGTTCTGTTGCGAGTTTGATACGTTGTGCTTCTCCACCTGATAATGTTGTTGATGGCTGTCCTATCTTTATATATGAAAGCCCCACATCAAAAAGTGTTCTCATTTTTCTTTCTACTTGAGGGACATTTTCAAAAAATTTAAGTGCTTCTTCCACTGTCATATCTAAAACTTCTGATATTGATTTACCCTTATATTTTACCTCAAGGGTTTCCCTGTTATACCTTTTTCCATGACATACTTCACATGGTACATATACATCTGGCAAAAAGTGCATTTCTATTTTTACTATACCATCTCCATGGCATGCTTCACATCTACCGCCATTTACATTAAAACTAAATCTTCCCTTTTGATACCCTCTCATTTTAGACTCTACAGTATTTGTAAACAGATCCCTTATAAAATCAAATACCCCTGTATATGTAGCTGGATTTGACCTCGGTGTTCTACCTATAGGTGATTGGTCTATATCTATTACTTTATCTAAATGCTCTATTCCTTTTATTTCTTTATGTTTACCTGCTTTTTCTCTTGAACCATTAAGTTCTTTTGATAAATGTTTAAAAAGTATCTCATTGATTAACGAGCTTTTTCCTGAACCTGATAACCCCGTTACACATGTAAATATACCTAAAGGAATATCAACATCTATATTTTTTAAGTTATTTTCCTCTGCTCCAATGATATTTAGAAATCTACCATCTGGTTTCCTTCTTGTTTTAGGTATCTCTATTTTCTTCTTTCCACTTAGATACATCCCTGTCTCAGAAAAAGCACATTTCTTTATTGTATCTGCATTTCCTTCGCATATAACTTCTCCCCCATGTGCACCTGCACCTGGTCCTATATCTATTATATGATCTGCATCAAGCATTGTATCTTCATCATGTTCGACAATTATTAGCGTATTACCCATGTCTCTAAGGTTCTTAAGCGTTTTTATCAATTTTCCATTATCCCTTTGATGTAGCCCTACACTAGGCTCATCTAATATATATATTACACCCATTAGCCCTGAACCTATCTGGGTTGCTAGCCTTATTCTTTGTGCTTCTCCGCCTGAAAGAGTCCCTGAGGCACGTGATAGAGTAAGATAGTCAAGTCCAACATCAATCAAAAATCCAAGCCTTGCTTTTATCTCTTTGAGTATCATGTCTGCTATTATCGTACTTCTCTCTGTCATCTTTAAACCTTCAAAAAAACTTCCTACATCCCTTATCGCCATACCTGTAATTTCTGATATATTTTTATCATTTACCTTTACTGCTAGTGCCTCTCTTTTTAGTCGCGCACCTTTACATGTATCACAAACTCTGTTGCTCATATATTTTTCATATTCTTCTTTCATAAAGTCAGAAGTGGTTTCCTTATATCTTCTATAAATAGTTGGTATCACACCATGAAAATCACCTGCATAACCATATCCAAATTTTATATGTTCGCCTTTCGTTCCATAAAGAATTTTATCCTTTATGTCTTGTGACAAATCCTTAAATGGCTTATTTAAATCTACCTTCAAGTGTTTTCCAACACGTTCTATCATATCTCTATTATAGCTTTTTTCTGTAGATATATTATTAAATCCTGGAGCATGTATAGCCCCCTCAAGTAAAGTTAGGTTGGGATTTTCTATTATAAGTTCAGGATCTATTTCTATTCTAAACCCTAGCCCAGTGCAGTCTGGACACGCACCAAAAGGACTATTAAATGAAAATAACCTCGGTTCTATCTCATCTATACTTATGTTGCAGTCTGGACACGCAAAATTCTTACTAAACCTCATCTCTTCACCATCTACAACATCAATTAGCACAAGTCCACCTGATAGTTTCATAGATGCTTCAATTGACTCTGCAAGTCTTTTTTGTATTTCACTTTTAATTACCAATCTATCGATAACTACTTCTATATTATGCTTTTTCTTTTTATCTAATGTAATTTCTTCTGATAAATCTATTACTTCTCCATTTATTCTTACTCTAACATATCCATCGCGTTTAGCGCTCTCGAGTAATTTCTGGTGCTCACCTTTTTTGCCCCTTATAATAGGTGCTAACACTTGTATTTTTGTCCCTTCTGGAAGTAAAAGTACATTATCTACAATTTGGTCAACGGTCTGACTTTGTATCTCTTGTCCACACTCAGGACAATGTGGAATACCTACTCTCGCAAAAAGCAATCTAAAATAATCGTATATCTCAGTAACAGTTCCCACAGTCGAACGAGGATTTTTGCTTGTCGTCTTCTGCTCTATTGAAATTGCAGGCGACAGACCCTCTATATAGTCTACATCCGGCTTGTCCATTAATCCCAAAAACTGTCTAGCGTATGCAGATAACGACTCAACATATCGTCTTTGCCCTTCTGCATATATAGTATCAAATGCAAGTGTAGACTTACCAGAACCACTAAGCCCCGTAATTACAGTCAACTTATCTCTTGGTATTTCCACATTTATATTTTTCAAATTATGCTCTCTTGCACCTTTTATAATAATTTTATCATGATTCATGGTCACACCTCCAGTGTAAAGTTAAAAATTAATATATACTAGCTATTATATCCCATTCTATCATTTTTTCCTTTTTTCTGCAATAAAAAAACAAAACAAATTAAATTATAGAGCTTATTAAAATACTGTCAAGCACCACGTTTAAATAATTTCATATAATGATAATAAAACTTTCCTAAGAAGGAGTGATTATTATCATTACAATTGCTGGAAGAACCGTTAATTCAAATGATATTATAGATGAATTCCCTGTAAATAGTATGAAAGCAAAGATTGCAACTAACCTATCAGAAGGTAATGTAACTTATAAATATGCTTCCCTTGACCAACTAAAATTTGAAATAGACTTAAGATTATACATTATCCAAACTGCCATTGAGCTTTCTAGGAGTGGCTTTAAATTTAGAACTTTCAAAGACTCTATGTGCAACCCTGAGTTTTGGACTCGAACCGAGCAAGGTGGTTTCTTGCTAAAAGGAAATGTATCACCATACGAGGCTATTAGTGACATTTACAAAAATAGCTCAAAATACGGTACTGAATGCTCTACAGCTATAGTTATTATATATTATGGAGCTTTACTTAAAATATATCCAAAAGAACTTTTTGATTCCGTATTTGTTGGTCTACACCTATACAACTGGCAATATATTGATAGTGATTTAAATATTTCCACTAAAGAAGTCTCATCTGATCAAATCCCTGGGGATTGTAGGTATTTTAAAAATCCAGACTTTGACCCTAAAACCCCAGAGTGGCGAGGTGAAAACACCATAGATTTGGGCAACGGAACCTACTACGGTCATGACCTAGGAATAAGAACAGCTGAGGGGATGATATCCTACCTAAACAAGCACAGAAAGGACGCCACATCTCCAACAGCATACCTCACAAACTCTGTCACAAATCCAGACTACAAGCATCTATTTAGCCTATATTCTAATTTTAACAGATAAATACGATGTCAAATATAAAGCGATTGGTTTTTGCCAATCGCTTTATATTTGATTATTGCAAATGTCAATAGTTTTTTTAATGTTTTAAATTTTAGTTGTATATATTTCCAAATTTAATTTCTTATGATATACTATAAATTATAAATACGGTTAAAGCCAACTTTTATTTTGTTTAAAGTTGAGTATTTTATTTAAGGAGTGATACTTATGTCAATAAAAGAAGATGCTCTTCGAGCTCATAAAGAATGGAGAGGCAAAATAGAAGTAATAAGTACCGTACCAGTTAATAATAAACAAGACCTAACTATAGCCTATACACCAGGTGTTGCTGAGCCTTGTCTAGAAATCTCAAAGAATGTTGATCTCTCTTACGAATATACAAGAAGATGGAACCTTGTTGGCGTTGTAACTGACGGAACAGCTGTTTTAGGTCTGGGAGATATTGGTCCTGAAGCTGGGATGCCTGTGATGGAGGGAAAATGTGTGCTATTTAAGACTTTCGCTGATGTTGATGCCTTTCCTTTATGTATTCGTAGTAAAAATGTCGATGATATCGTAAATACAGTACGTTTACTTGCAGGAAGCTTCGGTGGTATTAACCTAGAAGATATCTCTGCACCTCGTTGCTTCGAGATTGAACGAAGACTTAAAGAAGTTTGCGATATTCCTATATTTCACGATGATCAGCACGGAACTGCCATTGTAGCTCTTGCAGCTATGATCAATGCTTTAAAGGTAGTAAAAAAAGACATTAAAGATATAAGCGTAGTAATAAGTGGTGCAGGTGCAGCAGCTATTGCAGTAACGAAGTTACTGATGAGCATGGGACTTTCTGATGTAGTGCTTTGCGATAGCCGCGGTGCTATCTACAAAGGAAGAGAAAATCTTAATTTTGAAAAAGAACTTATGTCAGACATCTCTAATAAAAAAATGAAAAAAGGTAATCTTTCTGATACTTTAATAGGTGCCGATGTCTTTATAGGTTTAAGTGCTCCAAACCTCGTAACAGCAGAAATGATAAAAAGTATGGCAAAGGATCCAATCGTTTTTGCTATGGCTAACCCAGTTCCTGAAATCATGCCTGAGGCAGCTATCGCTGCTGGAGCTGCCGTTGTCGGAAGTGGCAGGAGTGACTTTCCAAATCAAATCAATAATGTAATGGCTTTCCCAGGTGTCTTCCGTGGTACTCTCGATGTACGAGCGAGCGACATAAACGACGAGATGAAAATTGCTGCCGCTTATGCTATAGCTGGTTTTGTCACAGAAGATAAACTAAGTGCTGACTATATCATCCCATCACCATTTGAACCAGGTATAGGTCAAGCTGTTGCATCAGCCGTTGCAGAAGCTGCAAGAAAAACAGGTGTTGCAAGAATATAACATTTTATAAACTTACTTTGCATCTTTTATTTACACAAAACTCTTTTCATAATTTGTACATAAGGTTCAGAGGCATTTATACATATGATAAAAAAGGTGCTATCGCACATTTGTCGTTATCGGAGCGAGTACCCTCTACTGTCATTGCGAGGAACGAAGCAATCTCGTTTTAGAAGCAAAAGAGGGATTGCTTCGTCCCTCGCAATCACCAACCACCACTTCAAGTGGTGGTTTGACATTGACCCTAACAAGGGTCTTTGTGCTTGCTAG